>Ga0209571_1000519_pt1 | contig 38172 bp, 30 predicted proteins | sample EBPBio102011_DNA_FD_185866 | JGI IMG/M metagenome (GOLD analysis project Ga0209571, IMG submission 185866) | Wastewater treatment Type I Accumulibacter community from EBPR Bioreactor in Madison, WI, USA - Reactor 1_1/10/2011_ DNA (SPAdes)... | ecosystem: Engineered > Bioreactor > EBPR >... | reverse complement strand
ACGCCCTCGGGTGCGTTGGCCGAGCCTTCGAACATCAGGTGCTCGAACAGGTGCGCGAAGCCGGTGCGGTTGCGCGGTTCGAGGCGCATGCCGATGCCGTAGACCACGCTGACGCCGACGACCGGCGAACTCCTGTCCTGGGACACGACCACGGTCAGGCCGTTGTCGAGCTTCTTCACGGCCACCGGAATCTGCCAGCGGTCGGCATCCGCCGCCTTGGCCGGCAACGCGGCCAACATCAGCGACGCCATGCCCAACGACAGCAGCAAGCCTGCACGGAACGACTTCATGGGCGCCTCCTGGCCCGGTGCGGAAGCGCTACCCTACTCTCCCGCCGGCCGCGGCAAGGGGGCCGGAAGTCATGCCCCGCGGCCCGCCACTTGGCGCGATCTGCCGGTTCGACGGCCGCCGCGGCGCTGCAGCCTCAGCGCGCGGCGCCATCCTCGACGCCGACGTTGCTGGACGCGCGCTCGTACACCTCGCGATCCAGCAGCCCGGTTTCCTTCGCCACCAGCACCGGCACCAGCACCTGGCCGGTGACATTGGTCATCGTGCGCATCATGTCGAGGATGCGGTCGATGGCGTAGAGGATGCCGATCGCCTCCAGCGGCAGGCCGGCGGCGCCGAGCACCACGGTGGCCATGATCACCGCGGTGCCCGGCACCCCGGCCGTGCCGAAGCTGCCCAGCACCGAAGCCAGCGCGATGATCACGTATTGCCCGGCCGACAGCTCCAGCCCCGCGTACTGGGCGATGAACACCGCCGCCAGCGCCGGGTAGATCGCGCCGCAGCCGTCCATCTTGATGCTGGCGCCCAGCGGCACGGCGAAGCTGGCGTAATCGCGGTTCACGCCCAGGTTGTGGGTGGCCGAGCTCAGCGACAGCGGCAACGCGGCGAAACTGCTGGACGCCACGAAGCCGATCTGCATCGCCGGCGCCGCGCCACGGAAGAACTTCAGCGGGTTCAGCCCGTGCGCCATCAACAAGCCGCTGTACACCACCACGATCTGGAAGGCGCAGGCGGCGTACAGCGCCAGCACGAACTTGCCCAGCGGGATCAGCTGCTCGAAGCCGTAGCTGCCGACCAGCGCGGCGATCAGGCCGAAGGTGCCGATCGGCGTGGCCTCGAGCACGAAGCGCGTCACCTGGATCATCAGCTCGCGCGACTGGTCGAACAGCGAACGCAGCCCGACCGTCTTCTCGCCCAGCTTCACCAGCGCGAAGCCGATCAGCCCCGCAAAGAAGATCACCTGCAGGATGGTGAAGTTGCTGGGAACGATGATGTTCTGGCCGTCACCGGTCTTGCTGGCGCCGAGGGCGGCCAGCGCGCGGAACGGGTTCTCCGGCACGATGTTGATCAGCACGTCGAGCGGTCCGGGCAGGTCGCGCTGGCGGTAGCCCTCGGCAACCGGCAGGTTGGCCACGTCGATCCCGGCACCGGGCTTGAGCACCAGCCCGAAGACCAGGCCCACCGCCACCGCCAGCACCGCGGTGATCGCGAACCACAGGAAGGTGCGCCCGGCCAGTCCGGCGATCGAACGCTGGCCGGCGAGCGAGCCCACCGCGCTGACCACCGCGAAGAACACCAGTGGAATCGCGATCATCTTGATCAGGTTGACGTACACCGTGCCCAGCGGGCCGAACCACGCCTGCGCGGCCGGGCCGATCAGCCAGCCGGCGAGCGCGCCGAGCACGAACGCGCCGGCGACGCGTTGCCAGAACGGGATCTTCAGCCAGGCGTGGACCAGTTTCATGCGGGCTCCGGGCAGGACGCGGCCACCTTAACCGACGCCACCGGCGATGGCGACGGGCCGGCTGGAACGCCGCGCTGTCATCGGCGGGACGCTGCCAGGCGGCATAATCGCGCATCGACGCGACGCCTTCGGCCAAGGCGCGCATCGGCGGCCGTCGGCGGCGTGCGGGGCACGCGGCCACGGCGAGGACGCGTCGCGCCGGCGACGCACGAACACCACGGAGACCGCATGCACGTCCGATTGCCCGCCGCGCTCGCCCTTGCCGCCGCCCTGCTCGGCGGCTGCGCATCCCCCGCCGCGCGCGGGCCGGATCCGGCGACGCGGGCCGTGGACGTGCCCCAGGTCGACCATCCCGCCGGCGAAACCGCGGCCTGGTGGTATCGCAGCGGGGCCGCGCGCGCAGCCGGGAACGGGGCCATGGCCGGGCGCGCGAAGAACGTCATCGTGTTCCTCGGCGACGGCATGAGCCTGACCACCGTCGCGGCGGCGCGCATCCTCGACGGCCAGCGCGGCGGCCAGCCCGGCGAGGAACACGCGCTGTCGTGGGAGCACTTCCCCGCCACTGCCTTCAGCAAGACCTACAACACCGACTCGCAGACCCCGGATTCGGCCGGGACCATGACCGCGATCGCCACCGGCGTGAAGACGCACATGGGCGCGATCGGTGTGGCCGCCGGCCATCGCGACGATTGCGAGGACAGCCTCGGCAAGCCCCTGCTGTCGTGGCTGCGCCTGGCCGACAGCGCCGGGCTGGCGACCGGCATCGTCACCACCGCGCGGCTCACCCATGCCACGCCCGGCGCGACCTACGCGCACGCCCCCGACCGCAACTGGGAGAACGACACCGACCTGCCCGAATCCGCGGCGCTCGCCGGCTGCCGCGACATCGCGCAGCAGCTGCTGGCGTTCGCGCCCGGCCGCGGACCCCTCGTGGCGCTGGGCGGCGGCCGTGGCGAATTCCTCCCGGCCAGCCAGCGCGACCCGGAACGCGACGACAAGGTCGGCCTGCGCCTGGACGGCCGCGACCTGACCGCCGAATGGCGCCAGCGCGCGCCCGGCGCGGCCTATGTCTGGAACACGCGCCAGTTCCGCGCCGCGAAGGACGCGCCCGCCGTGCTGGGCCTGTTCGAGTTCGACCACATGCAGTACGAGCACGACCGCGACCCGGGCGAGGATGGCGAGCCGAGCCTGGAGGAGATGACCCGCTTCGCCATCGCGAAGCTGTCCGCGGCCAACCCGCGCGGCTTCGTGCTGCTGGTCGAAGGCGCGCGCATCGACCACGCCAACCACGAAGGCAACGCCTACCGCGCGCTCGACGAAACCGCGTCGCTGTCGCGTGCCGTGCGCGCCGCCATCGACATGACATCGCCGGAGGACACCCTGATCGTGGTCACCGCCGACCATTCGCACACGCTGTCGTTCGTGGGCTACCCCAAGCGCGGCAACCCGATCCTGGGCAAGGTGCGCGGTCGCCTCACCGAGGACGACGATCCGGAAAGCTTCGCGCGCGACGCGCTGGGCCTGCCCTACACCACCCTGCTCTACGCCACCGGCCCCGGCTACGCCGGTGCCAGCCAGCGCCAGCCGGCGGGGCCCAAGCGCCACCTGCACCTCCCCGGGGCGTTCGAGCCCGCGCAGGGGCGGCCCGACCTGGCCGACGTCGACACCGAGGCGCCGGATTTCATGCAGGAAGCGCTGGTGCCGATGAAGTCCGAGACCCACGGTGGCGACGACGTCGGCATCTGGGCGCGTGGCCCGGGCAGCAGCGCCTTCCGCGGCACGCTGGAGCAGAACGTGATCTACCACGTGATCGTGCAGGCGACGCCGCGGCTGCGCGCGCGCCTGTGCGCAGCCGGCACCTGCAACGCGGACGGCGTGCCGGTCGACCTGCCCGACCCCGAGGCATTCGCCGGCCCCTGAACGGCGCGCATCCGCAACACGGCGTTGCAGGGCGGCGCGGTGCACGGACACGGCCGCTTCCGCCCCGCGGGACTATGCTTGGCCTCCCCACACCCCAGGAGTTCCCCATGAATCGTCTCGACGGCAAGGTCTGCGTCGTCACCGGCGCCGCCAGCGGCATCGGCAAGCGCATCGCCGAGGTCTACGCGGCCGCCGGCGGCAAGGTGGTGATCGCCGACCTCAAGCTCGACGCGGCGGAAGCCACGGCCAAGGAAATCCGCGACGCCGGCGGCGACGCGCTGGCCGTGGCGATGGACGTCACCAACGAAGCGCAAGTGGTCGACGGCATCGCCAAGGTGGTCGCGCACTACGGCAAGGTCGACGTGCTGGTATCGAATGCCGGCATCCAGATCGTCAACAAGGTGACCGACTTCAGCCTCGCCGACTGGAAGAAGATGCTGGCCATCCACCTCGACGGCGCCTTCCTGACCACGCGCGAATGCCTGCGCGACATGGAGAAGCGCAAGGACGGCGGCGCGATCATCTACATGGGCTCGGTGCACTCCCACCTTGCGTCCAAGCTCAAGGCGCCCTACGTCACCGCCAAGCACGGGCTGCTCGGGCTCGCCCGCACCGTGGCCAAGGAGGCCGCCGAGTACGGCGTGCGCGCCAACGTGATCTGCCCCGGCTTCGTGCGCACGCCGCTGGTGGAGAAGCAGATCCCCGAACAGGCGAAGGAACTGGGCATCAGCGAGGAGCAGGTGGTCAAGGACGTGATGCTCAAGGAAACGGTCGACGGCGAGTTCACCACCGTCGACGACGTCGCCAACGTGGCGCTCACCCTCGCCGCCTTCGAAACCAACGCGCTGACCGGGCAGAGCATCGTCGTCAGCCACGGCTGGTTCATGCAGTAAGGCCATGGCGACCGACGTCGACGCCGTCTGCGCGCATGTCCGCCGCTACCCCACCGTCGCCCTGGTGCTGCAGGGCGGCGGCGCGCTCGGCGGCTACCAGTGCGGCGTGTACGAGAAGCTGCACGACACCGGGATCGCCCCGAACTGGATCGCGGGCATCTCGATCGGCGCGATCAATGCCGCGATCCTGGCCGGCAACGCGCCCGAGGACCGGGTCGCGCAGTTGCGCGCGTTCTGGGACACGATCTCCGACCCGCCCGATGGCCTGGGCCTGCCCGCGGTGGCGGTGCGCGCGCTGCTCGCGGGACTGCCCGAGCATGGCGAACTGCTGTCGTGGGCGCGCAACCTGAGCGGGTTCGGCGCACTGGCCTATGGCCAGCGCGGCTTCTTCCTCGCGCGGCCGCTGTCGCCGTTCCTGTTCTCCGACGGCAGCGACGCCGCCACCAGCTTCTACGACACCTCGCCGCTGCGCGAGACCCTGCTGCGCTTCGTCGACTTCGACCGCATCAACCGCGACCGCAGCGTGCGCCTGACCGTGGGCGCGACCAACGTCGAACGCGGCAACTTCCGCTATTTCGACAGCGCGCTCGAGCCGATCCGGGTCGAGCACATCCTCGCCTCGGGCGCGCTGCCGCCGGCGTTCCCCGCGGTCGAGATCGACGGCGAGCCGTACTGGGACGGTGGCATCGTGTCCAACACGCCGCTGGAATACATCCTCGACTGCCGTCCGCACGAGGACACGCTGGTGTTCCAGGTCGACCTGTGGAGCGCGCGCGGCCCGCGCCCGCGCACGATGATGGACGTGCTGGAGCGGATCAAGGACATCCGCTTCTCCAGCCGCACCCGCCACGGCACGCAGATGGTGGAAGTGGCGCAGAAGCTGCGCACCTCGCTCAAGGAACTGATCGAGCGCCTGCCCGAGCGCAGCCTGCCGCCGCACCTGGAGGAGGCGCTGTCGCCCTACCTCGACGACCGCGTGTTCAACATCATCCACCTGATCTACCAGGCCAAGCCGCACGAGCAGCAGAACAAGGACTACGCCTTCGGCGCCATCCCGCTGCGCGAGCACTGGGACAGCGGGCTGCGCGACATGGCGCGCACCCTGCAGCGACCCGAGTACTTCCAGCGCCCGGACCGCGCGATCGGCGTGGCCACCCACGACGTGCACCGCGCGCCGCGGCGGCGCGAGGGCTGAGGCGGAGGCGCTGCGCGCAGTCCGCGCGCAGCGCTCAGAACGGCTTGGCCAGGACCAGCCAGATCACTCCGAGCAGGACGAACACCGGCACTTCATTGAACACGCGCAATGCTTTCGACGAGGGCAGCGCGCGGCCCTTGTCGAGCCCCTTCAGCCAACGGCCGGCGACGATGAAGTGCGCCAGCAGCAGCGCGACCAGCGCCAGCTTGGCGTGCAGCCAGCCGCCGCGCGCGCCGACCATCGTCGGATAGTCGGGAATGAACCGGTAGCCGAGCCACAGCACCAGCCCGAGCACGAACGCGACACCGAACATCACGTGCCCGAAGCGGTACAGCCGCTGCCCCATCAGCACCAGCCGCGCGCGCACCGCGGGCTGCTCGCCCACCTCGACCAGGTTGACCAGGATCCGCGGCAGGTAGAACGCGGCGGCGACCCACGCCATCACGAACAGCAGGTGCGCGGACTTGGTCCACAGGTAGGCGGTCATGCAGTGTCTCCGGCTGGCACGCTTCGACGGCATCGGGCGCGCGCTATTGTAGCGTCCCGCCCCCACGCGCCGCGCCGATGAGCAAACGCTACGACCGCCGATACTTCGACACCTGGTACCGCAGCCGCGGCATCGGGGGTCGCCAGCGGCTGGCGCGCAAGGTCGCGCTGGCGGTCGCCGCCGCCGAGTACCACCTGGAACGACCGATCCGCAGCGTGCTCGACATCGGCTGCGGCGAAGGCGCGTGGCGCGCGCCCCTGCTCAAACTGCGCCCGAAGCTGCGCTACCTCGGCTTCGACAGCAGCGAGTATGCGATCGCGCGCTACGGCGCGCGGCGCAACCTGCACCTTGCGCGCTTCTCCGATTTCGCCGCGCTGCGCCCCTGCCCGCCGGCTGACCTGCTGGTGTGCAGCGACGTGCTGCACTACCTGCCGGTGGCGGAGATCGATCGCGGCCTGCCGGGCCTGGCCGAGCTGTGCGGCGGCGTTGCCTTCCTGGAGTGCTTCGCGCGCGAGGACGAGACGGAAGGCGACGACGCCGGCTTCTTCGGCCGACCGGCCGCGTTCTACCGCAAGCGGTTCACCGCGGCCGGGTTCCGCCAGGTGGGGTCGCACTGCTGGCTGTCGCCGGCGCTGGTCGCCGGCGCGGCGGCGCTGGAACTGGCGCCCTGAGCCGCCCCGGCATGCGCCTGGCCGCCCGCGCGCCCGGCCGGGCGCGTCGGACCCCCGCCCGCGCGGGATGGGGTATGCTGCGTTGCAGCAGCCGCCGACCGTGACGCCGATGCTCCTCTACCAGTTCCACGAACTCGCCCGCTCCTGGATGGCCCCGTTCACCTACTGGGCCGAAGCGAACGCCAAGGCCTTCTCGGCCTCCGGCAGCTGGCTGTCGGCGCTGCCCGGCGCCGAGCGCGTGGCCGCGACCAACGAGCTGGTCTATCGCGTCGGCAAGGACTACGAGAAGCCGCCGTTCGACATCCACTCGATCGAATGGGAAGGCGAGGTCTACCCGGTGGTCGAGAAGAAGGTGCTGGCCAAGCCCTTCTGCAACCTGCTGCGCTTCAAGCGCTACACCGACGACTCCGACGCGATCGGCGAGATGCGCGGGCAGCCGCCGGTGCTGATCGTGGCGCCGCTGTCGGGCCACCACGCCACCCTGCTGCGCGACACCGTGCGCACGATGCTGCGCGACCACAAGGTGTACGTCACCGACTGGATCGACGCGCGCATGGTGCCGAAGGACGCGGGCGCGTTCACGCTGGACGACTACGTCGGCTACATCCAGGAATTCATCCGCCACATCGGCGCGAAGGACCTGCACGTGATGAGCGTGTGCCAGCCAACCGTACCGGTGCTGGCGGCGGTGTCGCTGATGGCCGCGCGCGGCGAGGCCACGCCGCGTTCGATGGTGATGATGGGCGGCCCGATCGACACCCGCGAGTCGCCGACCTCGGTGAACACCCTCGCCGCGCAGAAGCCGCTGTGGTGGTTCGAGTCGAACCTGATCCACCCGGTGCCCGCCAACTACCCCGGCGCCGGTCGCCGCGTCTACCCGGGCTTCCTGCAGCACACCGGCTTCGTGGCGATGAACCCGGAGCGGCACTTCATGTCGCACTGGGACTTCTACCAGGACCTGCTGAAGGGCGACCTCGACGACGCCGATTCGCACCGCCGTTTCTACGACGAGTACAACGCCGTGCTCGACATGCCGGCCGAGTACTACCTGGACACCGTGCGCGTGGTGTTCCAGGAACACCTGCTGCCGAAGGGAACGTGGGACGTCGCTGGCGAACGCGTGACGCCATCCGCGATCCGCCAGACCGCGCTGCTCACCATCGAGGGCGAGCTGGATGACATCTCCGGCGCCGGCCAGACCCGCGCCGCGCACAAGCTGTGCACCGGCATCGCCGCCGACTGCCAGCGCCACCTGACCGTCAAGGGTGCCGGCCACTACGGCATCTTCAGCGGCCGGCGCTGGCGCGAGCAGGTGTATCCGCAGGTGCGCGACTTCATCGCATCGAACGTGGCCCGCCCCGCGTCGCCGGCGAAACCCGGGCAAACGTCGAAGACGGCCGCGACCCGCGCCGCCAAGGCACCGGCGGCCAAGGCATCGCGCAGCCGCAGCCCGGCATCGCCGGCGACGCGCAAGGCCGCCGCGAAGGCGCCGGTACGCAAGCGCGCCGCGAAACGCTGAACCGGGCCATCGCGCCGCGCGCATGCGCGGCGCCGTCGGTCATTCGACGACGGCCCCGCCCAGGGGAATGCGGATGACGCTGTCGGGATGCCATTCGATGGTCAGCGGCGTGCCGGCGTCGGCGATGGACTCGTCGCTGACGTCCTTGCCGGTGCCCATGTTGACCTGGTGGTTGGCATCCTTGACCACGTCCACCACGACCAGCAGGCGGCTCCCCGCCTCCATCCTGCGCCCGGTCATGCGCGAACGCCCGAACGGAACCGTCGTCCATTCCCCGGGGACGAGCAGTTCGCGCCGGGCCATGTCGCGCGCGTGGCTGGCGCGGCCGAGGGAGTAGGACAGCTGCATCGCCCGCCCGTCGGCCATGAGCTCGTACAGCACCACGGTGAAGTCGAAGTCGCGCTTGTCGATGCGCACCTTGAGTTCGCCGGAGAACGTGCCGACCACGTCCGTCGGCGTCATGAAGGGTTCGCTGGCGAAGGCAAAGCCGCTGTCGACCTCGAGCCGGTCGCGGACGATGGGGCTGGGGTAGTAGGCGTGGCTCTGGCTGCGGCGGTCGGCGAAGTCGACCACCTGGCGCAGCGGCGCGATCGGCCCCGGATCCGTGCGAGAAAGCCGGTGGTACGCGCCCGTCGCCTCGCCCGACAGGTGGAACGTGGTGGCCCGGGCGGCGGCATCGAGCGAGGGCGCGTGCCCCCACGCATTCGCGCCCATCAGCTGGTAGTTCACGGCGTCGGGCAGCAGCGCCGGTCGCGGTCCGCCGCGCAGCACGTGGTCCAGCCACTGGAACGTGAGCGCCTCGGTGTCGAACTGCGCGACCGGATCGATGTCGTATCCGCCCAGGTTGCGCGCCTTGACCGGCGCCTGCGCGCCGAAATGATCGTAGGGTCCGATCAGCAGCACGTGCCGGGCGTCGGGCCGATGGCGCAGGTGTTCCTTGTAGTACTGCAGCGCGGATACCTGGCCATCGTCGTAGTAGCCGGTGATCGACAGCACCGGGATGTCGATCCGCGCGAACTCCTCGCCATACGGCACCATCGCCTGCCAGTAGGCGTCGTAATCCGGATGCGACAGCCAGCGCTGCAGCCACGGGTTCGGCGTGCCGTCCACCTGGTCGATCTCTCGGAACGGACGGCCGCTCGCGTACCAGTCGGTCGCGAGCGTCCGCCAGCGTTCCCGGTCGGCGTACACCGTGTTGTCGAGCAGCCGATTGTTGGCCACGTAGAACGGCCAGGCGTAGTTGGCGACGAGGAACACGTTGTTCTCCATCGGCACGCCCAGCCCGGGGATCGCCGCGACGTAAGGGACGATGGTCTTGAGCGCCGCCGGCATCCGCTTGGCCGCCGCCCAGGCCGCGAACCCCGAGTAGCTGCCGCCGTACATCGCCACGCGGCCATCGCTCCACGGCTGCCGCGCGATCCACTCGACCGCCGCGGCGGCGTCGTCGGCCTCGGTTTCGTAGGGCCGGATCGCATCCTGGCCCAGGCGCTTGCCGCGGACATCGACCACCACGCCGACGTAGCCGCGCGCGGCCGCCTGTGCGGCCGTCGCCAGGTGGTTGTCCGGATCGGCGTAGATGGTGAACAGCATCGCGGTGGGCGCAGGCGCATCGCTCGCGCGAGGGCGCACCACGACCGCGGACAGCGTCGCGCCCTGCGGCGTGGGGATCATCACCGTGTCGTCGATGCTGAAGCGCCGCGCGAGATCCTCGCGCCCGAGGGCGCCGGCCAGGCGCGTGGCCTGATCGTACGCGGCGACGAAGGCCTGCCGTCGCGCAAGCTCCAGCACCTCCTGCCGCGGGATGCGCGACTGCCCCTGCTGGCGGGCCAGCGCCTGGCGCAGCTGGTCGCGCATGCTGCGTGAATCGCCGACGAACCAGTACTGCGTCTTCAGCGCCGCCAGGTCGTCCAGCCCTGCGAAGTGCGCGCGGTAGGCCTGGCGGTAGGCCTCGTCGCGCGCCGACAGCGTGCCACCCACCGCGCTGGCGCGCGCGTGCAGCAGGTAGGGCACCCAGCGTCGGGCGCGATCCACGTCGCCGGCCTCCTCCAGGCCGCGGACCACCTCGGCGACGGCCTGTTCGGCGTCCGCGGGCGTGCCCGCCACCAGCTGCAGGTGCGCCAGGCTGGTCGGCGCGACCTCGACCTCGCCCGCCCGGCTCGCGGCAAGCACCTCGCGCGACAGCGCCTCGACCCGTCCGGCGATGGCCTCATCCGCGACCGGCGCCGCCACCGCGGACGGGACATCGCGTTCCTGCGCGAACGACAGGCACGACCCCAGCATCCAGGTCGCGCCGCACATCGCCACCCTCATCCGCTTGCGCAAACTTGCCATCACGCCACCCTCCCCGATCTACCCGTTCGCATCACGCCATGGCCCACCTGCCGTCGAGCCCATGCACGGCGCCCGTCATGGAAGGATCCCCGACAGGCCCGGATGGTCGCGGGCCTGCTACGCGTACTGCGCCGTGCGCACCAGCAGGTGCTTGGCGAGCTGGCCGTGCAGCCGGCCGATGCCGCGCGCGACGTGCATGGTGGCGAACAGCAGCAGGATGCCGCATACGAACATCGCCGGCAGGCCCCACGCCGGCATCGACGTCGCCACGACGTCGTGGTCGACGTTCAGGATCTGCCAGCCGTCCAGTTGGACGCTGGCGTTGGCGAAGCCCAGCCAGACCAGCGGCGGCACCGCGGTGAACGTGAGCGCGCAGGTGGTGAGCGTCACCACGATCGTGAAGTAGAGGATGCCCAGCGGCAGCATCAGCAGGAAGTACAGCATCGTCGACCACGTGCGCGGGTCGGTGAACATGTCGCCGATGCGCTGCCACAGGCTGCGCCCGCGCGTGGTGTACAGCGGGCGCCGCGGCATGCGCTCGCCCAGCATCACTTCCACGATGCGTCCTTCCACCAGCGACAGCACGCGCACCGATCCGAAGAACAGGATCAGCAGCGGGATGCCGATGATGGTGATCGACAGCCCCAGCGACGTCGAGAAGCCGGCGACCACCCAGGTGAAGTAGAAGATGCCGGTGGCCAGCGCCAGCACCATGTAGAACAGCGAGGCATACGCGCGCGGATCGGCGAACACGCCGAAGAAGCGCCCGGCCAGCGACCTGCGTGGCGGCGGCGACGGCGCGCGCAGCGCGGTCTGCACCTTGACCTCGGTGTCGCGGTAGATGTCGGCGACTTCCTCCGGTGCGCCGTAGCTCGACGCCACCGCGGCGATCACCTCGGCCTCGCTCCTGCCGGGGTTCTCGGCCAGCTCGGACCGCAGGTATTCCTCGGCGTCGTACAGCGCGTCCTGCACCAGCGCGGGGTCCGCACCGGCCAGCGAGCGGCGCAGGTGCTCGAGGTACTCGGGAATCGTGGTTGGCAGTCGCTCGTGGCTCATTCGCTTGCCCCCTCCAGGACGGAATCGACGGAATCGCGGGTGGCGCGCCAGGCGGCGGCCCAGTCGCGCAGGGCGTCCCGGCCCGGCGCGGTGATGCGGTAGTAGCGGCGCGGCGGCCCCGCGTCGGACGGCTCGACGAAGCTGTCCAGCAGCCCGCCCGCCTCCAGGTTGCGCAGCACCGGGTACAGCGCGCTCTGCTTGCCGCTGAGCACGCCCTCGCCGACGCGCTCCAGCGTCTTGGCGATCTGGTAGCCGTACATCGGCGCCGGCGAACGGTCGAGCACCGCCAGCAGCGCTAGCGACACGGTGCCGGCACTCAGTTCCTTCTGGAACTTGCGCAGCTGCGCTTCGCCATTGTCATCGCTGCCTGTCATCCGGGGCTCCCACCACGTTGGCGACATACTATTGCGAAGTTCGCTATAGCGGATGTGCCATTAGTCAGCGCTCCGCCCCCGGCTTTGCCATGCCCGGTCGCTGCCGCCAGAATCCGGCGATCCCCGACCGCGCGACCGCCATGACCCGAGCCTGGACTCTTCGTTTCCCCCGCACCGGCCTGCTCGCCACCCTGCTGGCCCTGCCACTGGCGCTGGCGAATGCCGCCGACCCGGACAGCCCCAAGCCGCGCACCACGCAGGAGGTGCTGGACGCCTCGCAGCCGGCCGACTGGCGCCGGCTCGACCCCGCCAACACCCTGTACCTGGACCTCGCCGCCGGTCGCGTCGTGATCGAGCTGGCGCCCGCGTTCGCGCCCGAACACGTGGCCAACATCCGCACGCTGGCCAAGGACGGGTTCTGGGACGGCACCAGCATCTACCGCTCGCACGACAACTTCGTGGTGCAGTTCGGCGATGCCGATGCCGACGATCCGGCCAAGGCGAAGTCCACCGGCCATGCGAAGACGAAGCTGCCGGCCGAGTTCGAACGCAGCGCGCGCGGCCTGCCGTTCCATGCCCTGCCCGACCGCGACGGCTGGGCGCCGGAGGCGGGCTTCGCCGAGGGCTTCCCCGCCGCGCGCGAGAGCGCCACCGGCCAGGCGTGGATGGCGCACTGCTACGGCGCGCTCGGCGCCGGGCGCAACCTCGAAGCCGACAGCAGCATCGGCGCGGAACTGTACGTCGTCACCGGCCAGTCGCCGCGCCAGCTTGACCGCAACATCACCGTGGTCGGGCGCGTCGTGCAGGGCATGGAACTGCTCAGCGCGATCCCGCGCGGTCCTGCGCCGATGGGGTTCTACGCCGATCCCGCGCTGCGCACGCCGATCGTGGCCGTGCGGCTGGCGTCGGAGGTGCCGGCGGACGAGCGCGCGCGGATCGAGGTGCTGCGCACCGATACGCCAACCTTCGACGCGCTGGTGGAGTCCCGCCGCAACCGCCGCGACGACTTCTACAAGCGCCCGGCGGGCCACATCGACCTGTGCAACATCGCGATCCCGGTGCGCGAGATCGCCGGCGACGCCCGCTGAACGCGGCGCGGCGCCATCACGCCGCGTTGTCCCCGCCGCGTCCAGTCTGCGTATCTCCCCCGACGCAGACCGAGGATCCGATGGCCCTGCTCCGCTTCCGCATCGCCGGCGACGACGACGGCGTCCGCGCGATCATCAACCTGCTGCAAAGCATCGACGGCATCGAGCACGTCGAGGAAATCGATGACCTGATGCCGCACATGGACGATGCCGACTCCAGTTCGGCCGGCCTGCACGACACGCGCAGCGCCGGCACGCACGGGATCGAAGTGGACGTGCCCAATGCCGCCACCGCGCGCAAGGTGCGCGAAGCGGTGGAGGCGCTGGCCTTCGACCTCGACGCCCTGGTCGAGATCGAGGAAGACGAGGACTGAGCGAGCGCGTCAGTCGGCCGCAGGCAGCGCGTCGATGAACTCGGCCATGCGCTTGCGTTGCGCCTGGTCCGGCAGGCGCCCGTGCGCCGCGCCGAGGTTGTCGACCATGTTGGCGACGCGGCTCGTGGCCGGTGTGACGCAGGTCACCGCCGGGTGCGACGCGACGTACTTGAGCATGAACTGCGCCCACGAATGCGCGTCGAACCCGGCCGCCCAGTCCGGCAACGGCCGATCGCCGATGCGCTTCCACAGCCGCGTGCGCCCGAACGGCATGTACACCAGCACGCCGATCCCGCGCTCCTGCGCCAGCGGCAGGATGCTGTCCTCGACGTCACGGTTGTCCACCGCGTAGTCGACGCCGATGCAGTCGATGCGACGCGTGCGCATCACCTCGACCAGCTGCGGGTAGGCCGGCTTGCTGGTGGAGGTGACGCCGACATGGCGGATGCGCCCGGCGGCCTTGTACTCGTCGAGGATGGCCAGCTGCGTGGGCACGTCGGCCAGGTTGTGCACCTGCACGAGATCCAGTGGGTCCTTGCCGATGCGCCGGAAGGACTGTTCGAGCTGTTCGCGCGCCTTCGCCGGATCGGCCTTGTCCTCGCCGCGCGCCACCACGTTGAGCTTGGTCGCCCAGAACACGCGGTCGGTGATGCCGAGTTCGCGCGCGATCGCGCCGGACACTTCCTCCGACGCGCCATAGGCCGGCGCGGTGTCGAACACGCTGCCGCCGCCGTCGACCAGCGCGCGCAACACGTCGCGCAGGGCCGAGACGTCGTCGCCGCGGGCCACCTGCGCGAACGTGGCGGAACTGCCCAGCCCCACCAGCGGCACGCGCTGTCCGCTGGAGGGGATCGCGCGCGTCAGCAACGGCTGCTGCGACGCAGCAAACAACGACCCATGCGGCAAGGCGCCGAACAGACCGGCGGCGAGCGAGAGTTTCAGGCAATCACGGCGCGTGGCCATGGCGTTCTCCTGCGGAGTCGGGGATGGCGTCCGTCGCGACGGAACGGGTCCGAGTCTGGCCAATCCGGCGCGCAACATCAAATGCATGCGCCGGCCGATTCGTCCGGGCACGCTGGCGTGGTGTTCCCGTACGCCGACCATCGGCGAATATCGCGTGCATCGTCGACGCCGTAGCATCGGCGGCGGGAGGACACCACCGGAATGCGCATCGCCCTGCTCGCCGACCTGCACGCCAACCGCGAGGCCACGGAGGCCTGCCTCGCCGCGCTGGCGCGTGCCGGCTGCACGCGCCACGTGTTCCTCGGCGACCTGGTCGGGTACGGCGCCGACCCGGGCTGGGTGGTCGACACCGTCCGCGACCACGTCGCGCGCGGCGCGATCGCGGTGCTCGGCAACCACGACCAGGCCGCGTTCAAATCGCCGTCCGAACACATGCACGCGCAGGCACGCGAGGCGATCGCGTGGACGCAACGCCAGCTCGCACCGGAGCAGCAAGCATTCCTGCGCGCCCTGCCGCTGCAGGTCGAGGAGGAGGATCGCCTGTACGTGCACGCCACCGCCGCGTCGCCCGCGCAATGGGGCTACGTGTCCGGCAGTGCCGCCGCCGGCCGCAGCCTCGATGCGACCACCCAATGGCTGACGCTCTGCGGCCACGAGCACCTGCCGGCGCTGTACTACACGCAGCCCGGTCCGGCCGGGCATTTCGCCCCCACGCCCGGCGTGCCGATGCCGCTGGTCGCCTCCCGGCGCTGGCTCGCCATTCCGGGGGCCTGCGGCCAGCCGCGCGACGGCAATCCCGCCGCCGCCTGCGCCGTGTTCGACACCGACGCGCGCACGCTGACCTTCCTGCGCGTGCCCTACGACCATGACCGTGCAGCGCGCAAGATCGTCGATGCCGGCCTCCCCGGCGGATTCGCCACGCGACTGCTCGACGGAGGTTGAGATGCCCGGGCTGCAACCAGGACAACCGCTCGGCGGATACACGCTGCTCGCACCGCTGCACGAGGGCGGCATGGCGTCGCTGTGGCGCGTGTCGCACCCCGGACAGGCATTCCCGCTGCTGATGAAGGTGCCGCACCTCGGCTATGGCGAGGGCATCACCAAGCTGGTCGGATTCGAGGTCGAGCGCATGCTGATGCCGGCGCTGCACGGCCCGCACGTGCCGCGCTTCGTCGCCAGCGGCGACGAGGGCGAACAGCCCTGGCTGGTGATGGAGCAGGTGCAGGGCGAGACCCTGCGCCGGCTGCTCGACCAGGCACCGCTGCCGCCTGATCGCGTCGCCCGGCTCGGCGCGCTCGCCGCGACCGCGCTCGCCGACCTGCACCGCCAGCATGCGGTGCACCTCGACGTGAAGCCCAGCAACCTGGTGCTGCACGTCGATCCCGCGACCGGCGAAGAGCGCGTCGTGCTGATCGACTTCGGCCTGTCGCACCACGCGCACCTGCCGGACCTGCTGTCGGAACAGTTCCACGTGCCGCTCGGCACGGCGCCCTACATCTCGCCCGAACAGGTGCTGGGCGTGCGCGACGACCCGCGCAGCGACCTGTTTTCGCTTGGCGTCGTGCTGTACCACCTCGCCACCGGCCAGCGCCCGTTCGGCAATCCCACCAGCCGCCGCGGCCTGCGCCGCCGCCTGTACCAGGACCCGGTGCCGCCTCGCGCGATCGTGCCCGACCTGCCGCGCTGGCTGCAGGAAATCGTGCTGCGCTGCCTTGAAGTCGATCCCGACGCACGCCATCCCACGGCGGCGCAGCTTGCCTTCGACCTGCAACATCCCGAACAGGTGCCGCTGACCTCACGCGCCGGACGCGACCAGCGCGAAGGTCGGCTCTCGGTCGCGAAGCGCTGGTTCCGTTCGCTGGGTGCCGAGTCGCCTGCGCCCACCGCGGCCCATGCCGCGCCCGGCGGCGATGCGCCGCTGGTGATGGTGGCGATCGACACCAAGCAGCAGGACCGCGACCTCGACGCCGCGCTCAACGACATCGTGCAACGCCTCGTGCAGACCTCGCCCGGCACCCGCCTCGCCTGCGTGACCGTGATGCGCACCGCGCGCATCGGCATGGACAGCAACCTCGACGAGGCCGGGCGAAACCGCCATGTCAAGCGGCTGGTCGCGATGCGCCACTGGGCGCGCACGCTGCAACTGCCCGACCACCGCATCACCTTCCACGTGCTCGAAGCCAGCGACGTCGCGCAGGCGCTGGTGGAATTCGCCCGCGGCAACGGCATCGACCACGTGGTCATGGGCGCGCGCGGCGTCACCGGCGTGCGCCGCATCCTCGGCAGCGTCTCCGCCCAGGTGGTCGCCGAATCCGACTGCACCGTCACCGTGGTCCGCGCCAGCCATGCCGCGCGACGGACGGGCCCGGCCGCACCGGACGCGGCTGGCGCCTGAGTGCCTGGATCAAGCCACGTCGCTGCGCGGGCCCGGCCTGTACGGAGGGTCAGCCCGCGCCGCCAAGGGCCTTCATGACCAGCCTGAACAGCTCCGATGGTTGGGAAGTGGCGCCGATTGCGCCGCGCGAGAGCGCTTCGAGCTTGTGCTCTGGCGCGTCCGATGCCGAAAAAATGACGAACGGCGTCGTGTAGCCATTCGAGCGAAGCGCATCCAGCAGCGTGTAGCCGGCGCGAGGATCGGGCGGGCGACCCATGTCGGAGACGATGGCATCGAAGGGTTGACGCCTGATCTTCTCGAGCGCGTCCTGGGTAGACAGCGCCAGGACAAACTCAATCCCGAGCGCTTCCAGCGCCGCACGTTCGTTGATGTTGTTGCCAGGCTTGTCGTCCACCCAAAGGACTCTGGCCTTCCCGGCCTTGCGAAGCGCCCTGGGAGTCAACGAGCTGGTGACCGCGCTGACCGCGCTTCTCGCCGCCTCCTGCGGCGTGGCCTTCTCCTTCGAATCGGACGCCGAAGCCGCCGCCAGGGACGCGACCGCCTCCAGTTGCTTCCGTTTCGCGGAGGCTTCGATGCCCGCGCCCTTCAGCGAGAACTCGCCCAGGCTTTCCAGGAAGGACGCGATCGCGGGCCTGAACTTGACTATGACGAACACGAGGAGCGCCGGCCATGCGACAACGCCAATCAGCTTCGCGATGGCCTCGACGAGCCTGACTGTTTCATCGACGGTCATGGTTGCTCCCCATACGGTCCGACCTGCAACGATGCCAGCCGTGCCTTCGCTACGGCACGGTCTTGAGCGCGGCGACCACTGCCGGCTTGAGCGCACGGATGCGTTCATCGCTGCTCTGGTCGGCTTCGAGGTAGAGGCTGGTGAAGAAGGTCATCAGGTCATGGCGGCGCGCGAGCCAGTCGCTGTCGGCATAGGCCAGCTCGGCTTCGCCCATGCGCGGCGGCAGGCTGGCGAACCATGTCGCCCAGTCGGCGTCGGTCAGCAGGCCATGGCGCGCCACCGCGACCACCGGCCGCACCAGGCGGCCCTGTTCGCCGAAGACGTAGGCATGCGCGGATTCGGGGACGGCCTGGGTGGCGACGGCGGCCAGGATGCGTCCGGCCTGGGCGAGATCGAGCGCAGGGTTGAGCGCAAGCTGCATCAGCCAGTCGGCGCCGTGCGCGACGCCGTGCCGCCAGCCCTGCTTGTCGTCGAAGCCGCGGTAGTCCTGCACGCTCTCGACATAGTCGGCCGCCTTGTCGACCATGCGTGTGCGTTCCTGGGGCGTCATCCATGGCGAGATGCGGTCGGTACGCGCCACTTCCGAGAGCACCAGCGCGGCGAACGGACGCGCGAAGCCGTCGCCCTCGCCGCCGTCGACCACGGCATACAGGCGGTCGCGCAGCGCGCGCAGGCTCGAGGGTTCAAGCGCGCCTGCACGCATCCAGTGCGCCAGCGCCTCGTAGGCGATGCCGTCGCGCAGCGCGGGATCCGGATCGCCCAGGCAATCGACGAGGCCCAGCGCCAGCGTGTCGCGCGTGGCGGGATCGTCGACCGCGAAGCGCAGCAGCTTCATCGCCTGCAGCGACTCGAGCGTGCTGCCCTCGGGCGGACACGCCGCCTGCGCCGCGGGCCACCAGGCCAGGCACAGCGCGCCGCACAACAGACGCATCCTCATGCTCATGGTCGATCCCTCCGTGACATGGACTCTCGCCGGGCGCGAGATGCTAGAAACTCGCGCCGTCGACCGGCACGATCGCCAGGGTGGCGAGGTCGAGCCCGGGCAACGCGCGCAGGTTGACCGCCACCGTCTTCGCGCCGCTCTTCGGATCGACGCCCTCGCTGAATGGCGCGATGCCGCACACCGTGCAGAAGTGGTGGTCGATCCGCTGCTTGTTGAAGCGGTACGTGCCGAGGCGGTCCGCGGGCGTCGCCAGGGTCAACGCCTCGCGCGGGAAGAAGGCCAGCAGGCCTCCGCGCTTGCGGCACATCGAGCAATTGCAGTCATAGCCCTCGCGGATGTCCGCATCGAGCGTGAATGCGATGTTCCCGCAGTGGCATCCGCCTTCGTACCGCGCCATGTCCGGGCTCCCGGGAATCGACGGCGACAGCCTAGCGCATGGGCGACGCCGCGTCCGCTTCGCATGTCCCTGCGGCGAACCCCACCCGCGCGCGTTCCAGCCACCAGGCCAGCGTCGCCAGCAGCAGCCACGCCGCGAACCCCGGCCAGGGCGAACCGGGCGACCTGCGCGGCGTCGTGACGTCGGTTGCGGCGGCCACCGGGGGTGGCGACGACGCCAGCTGCAGGGTGGCCTCGCGCAGCTCGGCCCGGTACAGGCCCGCGTGGGCGGCGTCGGTTGCCTGCACGTGGAAGGCCTGCACCGCGTCGCCGCTGCGCAAGCGATGCCAGCCCGCCTGCGTCGGCCAGGCCCCCGCGCAGCCGCTCGCAGCCGCCTCGCCCTCCACGCGCAAGGCCGATGACGTGCCGTCGGGCGCGTCCACGGTCGCGCCCTCGCGCACGCCGCAGATCGTCAGTCGTTCGTCCACGCGCGCGATCCCGGTGAAGGTCGCCAGGTCCGCGGCGCGCGCGCGTGCGAGCGTGGCGACCGCGTCGCTCCACAGCGCACCGTACTGGTCGCCGCGACCATGCAGCGGCCACTGGTAGCTGTCGAGCAGGGTCCACACGCCGATGCGGCCGCGACCCGCCGCACGCCACGCGCCGACCTCAAGCCCGCCGGTCGCGGACAGCGGCGCGGCATCCGGTCCTTCGATGCGCCAGGCGCGGCGCGCCAGCGGCGGCAAGGCATCTTCCGCCTGGGCAAGGTCGAAGGGTGCGTCACGGGAACCCGCGCCGATGCGCGCACGCAGCGCGGCTTCGTCGCGCAGGCCCGGCGCCGGCGGCGACCAGGCCTGCGTGCCTTCGCCACCGCGGATCGAGAAGCCGGGCGCACGCAACGCCTGCAGTGAAGCCGCCGGCATCGGCGTGTCGGCGCGCACCAGCAGGCCGAGGCCGTTGCGCACCGCGGCCAGGACCTGGGCACGGCCACCCTGCCCCAGCGCGCCCCAGGCGCGCGCATCGGCCACCAGCAGGTCGGCCTGCGCCAGCGCCTGCGGCGTCGTTGCCGCATCGCCAAGCTGCACGCCGCCGCCCAGCGCGATCCGCGCCTGCACCGGCACGCCGGCGTCTTCCAGCCAACGCCGCAGCGCACGCGTCTCGGCGTTGGGCGCACCTGCGAGCAGGAGCACGCGCGGCACCGAGGCCGCATCGATCCACAGCGGCACGCCGGCTTCGTCGACGATCGCACCCTGCTCGTCGCGCAGGCGCACCGTGTAGTCGGCAGCGCCCGGTGCGAAGGCGACGGCGTCGAGCACGAACGCGCCGGACGCCCCCGGCGAGGCCCGGTCGATGCGACGCGCCGCCGGATCGAGCAGCTCGACGCTTGCGCCATCGACGCCCGCGATGCGACCGGCGATGCGGAACGCGCTGCCCTCCCCGACCGCCCCTGGCACCTCGATCCGCACGAACCCGCGCGGCGCTGCAGCCGGCACGAACGCGATGTCGACATGGGCCGCGGCATCGCGGTCACGCGCGACCAGGCCCGCGCCGACGACATGCACGCGGGTGGTGCCTGGATGCTGGCGCAATGCGGTGCCCAGGTCGGGCACGCGTGCGACGTCACCGCCGGCGCGTGCTTCCGGCAACGCCAGCACCAGGCCGTCGCGGGCCGCCTCCGGCACGTCGCCGGCGGTGGCGCCTTCGGTCAGCAGGGTCAGCTCGCCCGGCGCCAACACGGACGCGGGCGGGAACAGCGTGGCGTGCAGTGCCAGCGCCAGCAGCGGCTGCAACAGCACCAGCATCGCGAGCCGCCACGCGCGCGACCTGCGTGCGTCCCTGCGATGCCCGAGCCACAGCCGCAGCCACGCCGCCAGCACCGCCACCGCGAGCAGGACCGCCGCGATCGACTGCGGCGTCACGGCGCCACCTCCGCGGCCCGTAGGCGATCGAGGTAACGCCGTCCTTCGGGATCGTCGCCCGTGCGTCGCGACACGCCGCCGGGGGGACGCGGCAGGCTGCCCCACACCAGTGCGCGCAACCGTGCGCGGCATTCGGCGCACGCCGCATCGATGCGCAGCGCATCGATCGCGGCCAGCCAGGACAGCGGATCCTCGACCCGCGCGCGGTTGGCCTCGACCCAGGCCTGCAAGCCGTCGAGCGCCGCGACGGCGTCCTCGGCCGTCCGGCCGGGCGCCAGCGCATGCCAGGCCGCCGGCAGCGCCGCATCCCCGCGCACGACCACGTGCTTCGCCAATGGCCGGCTGGCGATGCCCTCGCGCTTGCCGGTCATGCGCCGTGATTCGTCGATCGGCGGCAACTGCGTGCCCACCCGCGCCAGGTAGATGCGCTCGGCCTGCTGCACCTGCTTGATCAGTTCCAGCGCACGATGCGCGTAAGGCAGCGCATCCTGCGGCGCCGCCTGGCGCAGGTGCAGTTCGGACTGCCACATCTCGCCCAAGGCGCCGCGCAGGATCTCGCGCGTCTTCGGATCCAGCAGCGTCGCCGCCTCGGGAATGTCGTGGGTGTGGCCGAACGTCTCCAGCAGGTTGTCCATCCGTCCGAACCCGGTCGTCGCCTGCTCGCCGGCGCCGGGACCGCCATGGTCGTGCGCGTCGCCGCCCGCAGCCGGTTCCGGCGCATGGTCGTGGCCAGCATTGTCATCGTGATCGTCGTCATCGCGATCGGACGTCGTCAGGTCGCTGGTCGGCAGTTCGGGCGCGCCTTCGCTTTCCTCACCCAGGAACTGGCCGTAGCGCAGGCGCAACAGCCGCTGGTCGACGCCGATCGCATCCGAGCGGCGTGCGAATTCCTCCTGCCCCAGCCGCGGCCTTTCCTTCAGCAGCGCCTCGGCGTCGATGATGATCTGGCGCTGGCTGCGGAAGTACGCCGGCAGCACCTGCCGCGCCATGCCCTCCAGTCCCTCCGCGCCGAGCACCGGCTCGGCCGGCCAGCGCAGGATCAGCCCGGCGCTGCGCGAGAGCTGCGGCTGCGGCGCGCGGTTGTCGAGCACCTCCAGCCGCGCGACCAGGTCCTCGCCACGCTGCAGGCCATAGGCCGATGGCTGCAGGCGTGCCTCGAAGCGACGCGTGCGCCGGTCGCCGCTGCCCTGCAGCACCTGCACGTGGTCGTGGAAACGCACGTTCTCGCCGGTGCCCTCGGTGCGCGTGACCTGCAGGCGCGCCTGCGACGCCACGCCGTGGTCGTCGGTGACCTCGAACGCCACGCGCCACTCGCGCTGGCCGTCGGCGATCAGGGTGAGGCCGCGCTCCGGCGCCAGCACGCGGATGCGCGGCGGCAAATCGGGGATGGCGTCGAGCCGCTGCAGTGGCGAGGTGTCGGCGCCCGTCACGCCCGCGGGCACGATGCGATACAAGGTCGAGGCCTGCAGCGCCATCTCCGCCACCCAGTCGTCGCCATCGCGCGCCATGGCCTGGGTGTGGCCGTCGATGAACACCAGCGCGACGGCGGTCGGCTGCGGTGTGTAGCGCAAGGTCCAGCGCAGGCGCGACCCCAGCGGCACGCGGACGTCGAGCGAATCCCCCTCGATCACGCCCACGCCGGTGTACGCCGGTGGCTGCGCGCGCAGCTGGCGCGCGACGAGCCGCGGTTCGCCGGCAACCGCGGCGCTTCCTGGCGGCGCGTGCGCGTCGGCGGCGGGAACTTCGCCGATTCGCGGCCATTCCCACGCCGCCGCGGCCAGCACGATCGCAAGCGCCCAGGCGCCGATCATCGCGCGTCGCGACCAGGGCGGCGCCAGCGACGGCGCCGGCTTCGCGCGAAGGCGCTCGGTCACGCGCGCACGCTGCAGGCGCTGCAAGGGGCCGAGCGCGTCGTCGCGGGCGAACAGCAGGCTGCTGCTGTCGTCGAGATCGGGACGCGCCTCGTCCAGGCGCGAGCACAGCCAGGCCTGGTCGAACCGCCGCAGCCGTCGCCACGCCACCCCCGCGGCGACGGCGATGCCTGCCGCGACGCACGCCAGCGCCGCAGCGAAGCCCGCGATGCGCCAGCCCACGCAGGCAATCCCGGCGAGCAACGGCAGCGCGACCAGCGCGACGTCGATGCCGACGCGGCGACGCGCCCGGGCAAGCACGGTTGTGACCGTCGCGGGGACGCTCACGCCACCGCCCCGCGCCGACGCGACGTCGCCAGCCAGCGTTCCAGCAGCGCCAGCAAGGCAATGAGCACCACCCACCAGGGCTGCAGGTCGCGCGGCGACGGCGGCCAGTGTTCACCGCCGGTGCGGGGCGCGAAGTCGGCGGCGGACACCACGGTCGGCGCGGGCGGCGGCTGCAGCACGTCGCGCAGGCGTCGCGCGAAACCGGCATCGAGCAACTCCGGCATCACCCTGGGCTCGAGCGGGCGCGCGAAGCGCAGCACGCGACCGCGGCCCAGCGCCGCGACGTCCAGCAGCGGCGCGCCGGATGCATCGCGCCAGGCGACCACCGTCGCTGCGGGCATCGACTGGGCCGAATCCGCCGCCAGCAAGAGGTCGCCGCCCTGCTCGACCCAGCGCAAGAGGTCCGCAGGCACGGCCTCCGACCGCCACCACGCGAGCACGCCAACGCCGTCGGCGGGAATCGGGCCCGGCGTCCCGGCGCTGTCGATGCCATCGTCCGACGCGTCCGCCCGCCACGACAGCGCCGCGGCGCGCAGGAAACGTGCCGCCGCGGCATGGTCGGCATCGAAGCGGATCGCCATGGTCGGCGCCGGTGGCTGCGCGATGCGCGGCGCGACGCCGGCATCCCGCACCACGCGCCAGTCGACTTCGCGCGAGAGTCGCGGTCGCTCACCGTCCGCGCCCGCCAACCGCGCCGGCACCCATGCGGTCAACGCCGCGCCCTGCGGCAGTGATGCGTCGAGCTCGCGCAGCAGGCTCGCCACCGGTACCGGCGATGCGGGCGGCGGCTGGTCGAGCGACGGGAAGCCGGGCGCCAGCCAGCGCAGGTTCGCGCCGGCGGGCAGGTCGCCCAGCGTGGCCGGATCGACTCCCGGCGACACCACGACCCACGGCGTGGTGTCGGGCAGGCCCTCCAGCACCGGACGCGCCAGCCACAGCGCCAGCAGCGCCACCAGCAGCAGGCGCACGGCCAGCAACAGCCATTCGTCGAAGCGGATCCTGCGCCGCGGCTTCGGCTTCGCCCGCAGCCAGCGCAAGGCCGCGAACACCGTGGGCACCTGCTGCTGGCGTCGCGCCAAGTGCAGCAGCAACGGCAGCAGCAGCGCGGCCAGCGCCGCCAGCGCGGCGGGCAGCCCGAACAAGAGGTTCATGCCGGTTCCCCCGGCGTATCGGCGAACAGCGCGCGCAGTGGCTGCAGCAGGGGTTCGTCCAGCACATGGGTGGCATGGCGGATGCCCGCTCCGTCCAGGCGCGCATGCAACGCACGCTGCGCATCGCCGAAGCGCGACAGGAACTCCGCGCGCAGCGCGCGACCGTCGCCGGGCAGTTCCTCGCCGGTTTCCGGGTCGCGGAAGCGGCGGCCGTCCACGAACGGGAAGTCGCGCTCGGCCACCGTGAGCAGTTGCAACGCCAGCACCTCGCGGCGCGCGCCGGCGAGGCGCGTCGCCAGCGCCGGCACCGCGTCGTCGAGCAGGTCGGCGATCACGACCACGAGATCATCCGCGGCGATGCGCTCCCATAGCGGCCGCAGGCGGGATTCATCGGGAACGCCACCGCCGGCCTCGATGCGCTGCAGTTCGAACAGCAGCCGATCGCGCTGCCGCGCGCCGCCGGCCGCCGGCACGAACGCGAGGGCGTCGTCGCGCAATGCAACCAGCCCGACCCGATCGCCCTGGCGCAGTGCCACCTCGGCGATGCAGGCGGCCAGCGCCTTGCCGGCGTCCAGGCGCGAACCGCCGAGGCCGCCTTCGTCCGCCTGCGCCATCGATGCGCTGGCATCGAGCACGATCCACACCGCCAGCGGACTGTCGCGCTCGGCTTCGCGCACGAAGAAGCGGTCGCTGCGCGCGTACAGTTTCCAGTCGATGCGACGCGGCTCGTCACCAGGCTCGTAGCCGCGGTACTGCGAAAACTCGAGGCCCGCGCCCTTGTCGCGACTGCGATGCTGGCCGCCGCCACGCAGGGCGCTGGTCCGGCGCGAGCCGATGCGCAGCCCGCGCAGCTGTGCGCGCAACTCCGGCGGGACGGGATCCCAGGCCATGCCGGTGCGGGATCAGGCGCCCGGATGCGGTACGTCGCGCAGCAGCGCCGCGATCACCTCGTCGGGACGCTTGCGTTCGGCCTCCGCCGCGAACGACAACAGCAGGCGGTGGCGCAGGACCGGCGCGGCCAGCGCCGCCACGTCCTCGCGCGTCGCCGCGAGCCGCCCGTGCAGCAGCGCGCGTGCCTTCGACGCAAGCACCAGCGACTGGCCGGCGCGCGGGCCGGCGCCCCACTTCACGTAGTCACGCACCACCTGCGGCGCGCCCTCGCCCGGGCGCGTCGCACGCACGAGGCGGGTGATCCACGCCAGCAGCTCGTCGCCCACGTGCACGTCGCGGACCAGCTTCTGCAGCGCCAGCACCTCGCCACCATCCATCACGCGCGGCACCTCGGCCGAGGCGCTGGACGTCGTCTGGGCGATGATCGCGCGCTCCTCGGCCTCGTCCGGGTAGTCGAGCGCGATGTGCAGCAGGAAGCGGTCCAGCTGCGCCTCCGGCAGCGGATAGGTCCCGGCCTGCTCGATCGGGTTCTGCGTGGCCAGCACGAAGAACGGCGCCGGCAAGCGATGGGTGACGCCGGCGAAGCTGACGGTGTGCTCCTGCATCGCCTCCAGCAGCGCGGCCTGGGTCTTGGGCGGCGTGCGGTTGAGTTCGTCGGCCAGCAGCAGGTTGGTGAACACCGGCCCCTGCTGGAAGCGGAAATGGCGATGGCCGGTGCCATGGTCCTCTTCCAGCAGCTCGGTGCCGAGCAGGTCGCTGGGCATCAGGTCGGGGGTGAACTGCACGCGCCGGAACTGCAGTTCGAGCGCCTGCCCCAGCGTGCGCACCAGCAGCGTCTTGCCGAGGCCGGGAACGCCCTCCAGCAGGCAGTGGCCGCCGGCGAGCAGGCCGGTGAGCAGTTGTTCGACCACCTGCTGCTGGCCGACGATCGCGGTGGCGATCGCGGCGCGCAGGTCGGACAGGCGCCCCAGGCGCGACTGGATTTCGGATTCGGTGGGCATGGCGTTCACGTGGGCAGGGATCGGGACAGGTTGGTCATGCGGACAGTGCGTAGATCACGATGTTCACCGCGAACCTGGTGTTGTCTTCGGCCAGGAAGCGCTTGTTGCGCCAGTCATAGTCCCATTCGCAGCCGTAGTCCTTGTTGCTGTAGAGCACGCCGAGCCGGCCGTCGATCTCGATGCCCTTGAGATAGTCGTGCACGAGGTCGTCGCCCCAGCCGTTGAGCTCGAAGCTGGTGGCCGGCGGCCCGTCCGGGAACTTGAAGAAACTGCTGTAGATGGCGTGGCTGTTAGGCAGCTTCTTCAAGGCGCGCGGACCGAAGATGGTGGCCATCTGCGCCTCGAACGACCTGGCGAACAGGCCATCGATGTCGTGGTTGCAGTCGTCAACGAACACGAAGCCGCCATTGCGGACGTAGCGCTCGAAGTTGCGGCGCTCGGCCGGGCTGAACTCCACCGCCTTGTGCCCGGCGAGGTAGCAGAAGGGTGCCGACAGCATCTTCGGATCGGACAGTTCGAGCACGTGCTCCTTCGGATCGACCCGCAGGCTGGTGTAGTCGATCAGCGAGGTGATCAGGTTCGACGGCATCCGCGCGTCGACGTCCCAGTCGCCGGAATCGTATTTGAGCCGGGTGAACCAGAAGTCGAAGGCCGCCGACTGCGCCCGCGCCGGAGGCAGCGCCAGCGTTGCCGCGGCGCCAAGCATCGCCTTCAGGAACTGCGCACGATTCATCGAATCAGCAGCCCCTGGAACTTGCCAAGGACCTGACGGGCGCCAGAATCAAGGCCCTTGCTCGCGAGCCACACAGGTGACTGGAGACCCGGAGGGCGGCGGACAGGGACGTCCGCCGTTTTCCGACCGAGGCAGGATGCCGAGTCGGAAAATCCCTTGACTGTCGCAGTGGCGAGCTTGTGCACTTGCGGGGAAGGCCGTTTCTTTTGGTGACTTTTCTTTGGGCCAGCAAAGAAAAGTTACCCGCTCGCTCGCAGCGAGCGGAAGTGCTTGTCGTTACCTCGGATCGTAGCGGAAGTGCAACAGCTTCCGCCCGCTCCGCGGCCGGGTTCATTTCTTTTTCTGGCCAAAAAGAAACGAACCAAAGAAAAGGGCCTTCCCCGCAAGTGCACAAGCTCTCTACCCAGGCCCTGTCGGGATTTTCCGACTCGGCATCCTGCCTCGGTCGGAAAACGCCGCCCATCCACGGGCGGCGCCCTTCGGGTCTGGCCGCATTCCGGCACCCGATGTAAAGATCGAAAGCTGGGAATCTGCTTCAGACCGCATCCGACAGCGACGTGAACGTGAAGTCGCGCAGGCGCATCGGCGGAATCATCATCGTGAACGGGGACTCGTCGCCGCTCACGCGGATCGGCTTGCCCAGCTCGTCGATGTTGTTGAGCATGATCACCGGCGACTCGTTGAAGCGGAAATTCTTGATCGGGTGCTTGATCTGGCCGTTCTCGATGTAGAACGTGCCGTCGCGGGTCAGGCCGGTGAGCAGCACCGTCTGCGGATCGACCATGCGGATGTACCAGGTGCGCGTGACCAGGATGCCCTTGTCGGTCTCGCGCACGAGGTCGGCGGTCGACTTGGTGCCGCCGCCCATGATCAGGTTGCCCGGTTGCGCGGTCTCGGTCTTGCCCTGCTGCTTGGCCCAGTAGCGCGAGTAGTTGAGGTTGACCACCTTGCCGTTCTCGATCACCGGCATGCGCGTGCGCGCCAGGCCGCTGCCGTCCCACGGAAGCACCGGCACTTCCTCGTTCCACGGGTCCGCCCACAGGTTCACGCGCGGGTCGTAGACCTGCTCGCCGAGCTTGTTGCCGCCGCCCTTCTTCGACAGGAAGCTGCGGCCTTCGTCGGCCTGGCGCGCGTCGAAGAAGAACATCATGAACGAGATCAGGCCGGCCGCCGCGTGCGGTTCCAGGATCACCGTGTACTTGCCCGGCTCCAGCGCCTTGGCGTCGGCGGAGTCGCGCGCCTTGCGGATCGCGATGTCGATGTCGCGCCTGGCGTCGAACTTCGAGATGTCGGTGACGTTGCGGCCCACCCAGCCCGAGCCGCGCCCGTCCTCGGTGCGCACCGTGCAGGTGTAATCGGCATTGGTCGAGGTCTGGTAGCCGAAGTTGCCGTTGCTGTTGGCGATCGCGGTGAACGCCTGACCGTCCTCGAGGAAGCCCGCCGCGATCAGGCCGCTGGACTTGCACGGGGCGATCGAGTCGGTCGCCACCTGTGCGCGCTGCTCGGGCGTGATCGCCGCGGTCGCGGCGCTGAAGGTGTTGGTGGGACGGTAGGTCTGCTTGCCGATCGCCGGCATGAACTCGGGGTTCTCCGGCGCCAGTCGCGCCAGGTCCTCGGCACGGCGCACCACGCGTTCGAGCGAAGCATCGTCGAATTCATTGATCGTCGCGGTGCCGGTGCGCTTGCCGAATGACGACTGCACGGCCAGTTGCACGTTGTCGACGATGCCGCTGGTGGACACGTCGTTGAGGGCGAAGCGGATGTTGCCGCTGGTGCCGCCGGACAGCGACGCGGTGCATTCATCGGCCTTGGACAGCGCCATGACCTTGTCGAGGATCGCCTTGGCTTCGGCTTCAGTGAAGATGCTCATCTAATGGATTCTCCTGTACCGGTCAGCCGAGCGAGCGCGCGGTGCTGATGACGTTGATGCCGTTGAACCGCGCCGTGCTCGACCCGTGCGAGACCGCGGAGACCTGCCCGGGCTGGCCCTTGCCGTCGAAGAACGAACCGTTGAGGCGGTAGTCGCTGTCGTCGCAGACCGCCACGCAGGCGTTCCAGAACTCCGGCGTACGGATCTGGTAGGCCACGTCCTCGAGCATCTGGGTGATCTTGCCGCCCTTGATCTCGTAGAACAGCTGGCCGCCGAACTGGGCGTTGTAGCGCTGCTGGTCGATCGAGAACGAGCCGTCGCCGACGATGTAGATGCCGTTCTCGACGTCCTTGACCATGTCCGCCACCGACAGCTTGTCCTTGCCCGCGGCGAGCGAGACGTTGGTCATGCGCTGGAACTGCACGCTCGACCAAGAATCGGCGTAGCAGCAGCCGTCGGACTCGGTCTTGCCGAGGATGTGGGCCTGGTCGCGGATGGTCTGGTAGTCGACCAGGACGCCGTCCTTCACCAGGTCCCAGCGCTTGCACTTCACGCCTTCGTCGTCGTAGCCGACCGCGCCGAGGCTGCCCGGCTGGGTCTTGTCGGCGAACAGCGTGACCTTGTCGCTGCCGTACTGGAAGCGGGATTCGCGCTTGTCGAGCGTGGCGAAGCTGGTGCCGGCGTAGTTGGCCTCGTAGCCGAGCACGCGGTCGAGTTCCAGCGGATGCCCCACCGACTCGTGGATCGTCAGCCAGGTGTGCGAGGGATCGAGCACGAGGTCGTACTTGCCGGGCTTCACCGACGGCGCCTTGAGCTTTTCCTGCGCCTGCTTCGCGGCTTCGCGCGCATCCTCGACCACGTCGTAGCGATCGCCGTAGTTGATGACCCCGTTGGGCGAGACGTACTTGCGGCCGCCGCCATCGAGGTATTCGTAGCCCATGCCCATCGGCGCCGACAGGCCGTCGCGGGTGCGGAACTTGCCGCTGGCCTTGTCGATCGCGGTCACGGTGAACGGCAGCCAGATGCGGTGCACGTCCTGGTCGATGTACGAACCATCGGTGGACGCGAAGTATTTCTGCTCGTTGACCAGGAACAGGGTGGAGTTCACGAAGTTGGCGCCCGCCTGCATCGCCGCGGCGTTCACCGACAGCAGCAGGTCGACCTTCTCCTTGACCGGGACTTCCATCGCGTTCTTGGTCAGCGGCGTCTTCCACGACACTTCGCCGAAGCCCGGCGCCTTGGCCAGCTGCACCGGCTTGTCCTGGATCTTCGCGTTGGCCTTGGCGATCGCCACCGCGCGGCGCGCGGCCTCGGCGACGGCGGCGGTGGTGAGGCCGTTGGTCGCCGCGAAGCCCCAGGCGCCGTTGACGATCACGCGCACGCCCACGCCGGTGGACTCGGTGTTGACCACGTTCTGGACCTTGTCCTCGCGCGTCATCACGAACTGCTGCAGGTAGCGCCCGATGCGCACGTCGCAATAGCTGGCGCCCGAGGACGTCGCCGCCTGCAGGGCGGCATCGGCGAGCGGCTTCTTCGCCGACACGTCGAGCACGGACAGGAGTTGCTCGGCGGCGATCGCCTTGCCGAGGTAGGAAGGCAGCACGAAGCTGCCCATGCCGAGGCCGCCGAGGGCCAGGAAGTCGCGTCGCTGCAAGGCAATCTCTCCGGAAGGGTCACGACGCCGTCAGCGTCACGCGGGCCGTTGCCTGGTGTCCATGCGTCGGCCCGTCGCCGCATGTCCCCTGATTCTTGCGCCGCGGGCGATGCCGCGCAAATGACTTTCGGCATGGGCGTTGCAACAAACCCGCCCGCGTGCCGGCCTCAGCCCAGCGATCGCGCCGTGTTGATGACGTTCTGGCCATCGAAGCGGGTCGTCGCCGAACCGTGCGACACCGCCGATACCTGCCCCGGCTGGCCCTTGCCGTCGAAGAACGAGCCGCCCAGCCGGAAATCGCGTTGGTCGCAGATCGCCGTGCAGCTGTTCCAGAACTCCGGGGTCCGGATCTGGTACGCGCCGTCCTCCACCAGGCCCTGCACCTCCCCATTGCGGATCGTGAAGAACAGCTGGCCGCCGAACTGGGCGTTGTAGCGCTGCTGGTCGATCGAATACGAGCCACGGCCATGGATGTACAGGCCGTTCTCGACGTCCTTCACCATCTCCGCCACGCTCAGCGGGGCCGATCCCGGCGCCAGCGACACGTTGGGCATGCGCTGGAACTGCACGCTCGACCACGAATCGGCGTAGCAGCAGCCGTCGGACTCGGCCTTGCCCAGGACATGCGCCTGGTCCCGGATCGACTGGTAATCGACGAGGATGCCGTCCTTCACCAGGTCCCAGCGCTTGCACTTCACGCCTTCGTCGTCGTAGCCCACCGCACCGAGGCTGCCCGGCTGGGTCTTGTCGGCGAACAGGGTCACCTTGTCGCTGCCCCAGCGGAACGAACCGCGCTTGTCGAGCGTGGCGAAGCTGGTGCCGGCGTAGTTGGCCTCGTAGCCGAGCACGCGGTCGAGCTCCAGCGGGTGGCCGACGTTCTCGTGGATGGTCAGGAACAGGTTGGTCGGGTCGATGACGAGGTCGTACTTGCCCGGCTTCACCGACGGCGCCTTCAGCTTTTCCTGCGCCTGCTTCGCCGCGGCGACCGCATCGGTGCGCATGTCGTAGGCACGGCCATAGGCGACCACGCCACCGGGCAGCTCGAAGCGCTGCGCCGGATCCGGCTCGAGGTACTCGTAGCCCATGCCCATTGGCGAGGACAGGCCGTCGCGTGTGCGGAACTTGCCGCTGGCCTTGTCGATCGCGGTCACCGTGAACGGAACCCAGATGCGGTGCACGTCCTGGTCGATGTAGGACCCATCCGTGGACGCGAAGTACTTCTGCTCGTTGACCAGGAACATCTGCGAACTGGCGAAACTGGCGCCGGCGCCGAGCGCGGCGGCATTCACCGACAGCAGCAGGTCGACCTTGTCGCGGATCGGCACGGCCATGCCGTTCTTCACGATCGGCGTGCGCCAGGCCACCTCGCCCACGCCGGGCGCCTGCGCGAGTTGCACCGGGGAGCCGCCGATCGCGGCATTGGCGCGCGCGATCGCGGCGGCGCGGCGCGCGGCCTCGGCGACGGCATCGGGCCCGAGCGTGTTGGTGGCGGCGAAGCCCCAGGCACCGTGGGCGACCACGCGCACGCCGACGCCGGTGGATTCCTGGTTGGCGATGTTGAGCACGCGATCCTCGCGCGTCTGCAGCGACTGCCGCAGGTAGCGCCCGATGCGCACGTCGCAGTAGGACGCGCCGGCCTCTCGCGCCGCGGCCAGCGCGGTATCGGCCAGTCGCTTCTTCAGGCCGGCGTCGAGCGCGGTGGTGAGTTCTTCCGCGGCGATCGCGCGGCCGATGAACGGCGGCAGCGCCAGGCTGCCCAGTCCGAGGCCGCCCAGGGCCAGGAAATCGCGTCGCTGCAAGCTGGTTCCTCCGGTGATCGCGACCGCGGCACGTGCGCGGCCGCGCGTGGATGCCGCGTGGCGCCAGTGTCGATTCTTGCCCCGCGCCCCTGCCGGCGCAAATGACTTTCGGCACGGTGCGGCGCGAACGGCGTCGCGGTCGGGCCCCGGCCGCGCGCTATCCTGTGGACCCGCACCGCCCGCCCCCGACCATGCGCCCGACCCTGCTCGCCATCGCCCTCGTCACCGCCACGCTCGCCGCCTGCGGCGGCGCTGCGACCTCGGCCCCGGCCGCCACGCCGGCGGCAACCGCCGACGCCGGCGCCGCGCAGGGCCAGGCCGACCAGGCGTTCGCGGAACTGTCGCGGCGTTACCTCGACGAGTCGCTGGCGCTGTCGCCGATCGCCGCCACCCAGATCGGTGACCACCGCTTCGACCACGAGATCGACGACCTCTCCGCCGCCGGCCGCCAGGCGTCGACCGACTTCAACCGGCGCTACCTCGCCGAACTGGAGGCGATCGATCTGGCCGCACTGTCACGCGAACACCAGGTCGACGCGCGCATCCTGCGCAACCAGCTCGAGTACGCGCTGTGGACCGACGGCACGTTCCAGAGCTGGGCCTGGGATCCACAGGTCTACAGCGGCCTCGCCGGCGGCGCGATCTACAACCTGATGGCGCGCGAGTTCGCGCCGATGCCCGAACGGCTGAAGTCCGCGACCGCACGCATGGAGAAGCTGCCGACGCTGTTCGCGCAGGCACGCGCCAACGTCGACCCGGCGCGCGTGCCGAAGACGCATGCCGAGACCGTGTCGCGCCAGAACAAGGGCGTGCTGACCCTGATCGACACCTTCATCACGCCCAACGCCGGCCAGCTGCAGGGCGAAGACCGCGCCCGCCTCGACGCCGCCGTCGCCGGCCTGCGCAAGGCGGTCGACGAACACCAGCGGTGGCTGGACGGCACCCTCGTGCCGAACGCGAAGGGCGAGTTCCGCGTCGGTGCCGAACGCTACGACCAGCAGCTCAAGTTCGCGCTGAACTCGTCGCTGACCCGCCAGGAAATCCGCCAGCGCGCCGAGGCGGAGCTGGCGCGCATCCGCGACGAGATGTACACCGTCGCCCGCACCGTGCTCAAGGACCACGCCGACGCACCGCCGACGCCGGAGGTGCCGGACGAGGAACAGAAGCAGCAGGCGATCGAGGCCGCGATGGAGTTCGCCTATGCGCGCCGCCCGGCGCGCGACAAGGTGGTCGGGTTCGCCGAGCACACGCTCGACGTCGCCACGCGCTTCGTGCGCGAGAAGGACCTCGTGACCGTGCCCGACGCCCCGGTCAAGATCATCCTGATGCCCGAGTTCCAGCGCGGCTTCTCGGTCGCCTACTGCGACTCGCCCGGCCCGCTCGACAAGGGCCTGGACACCTACTACGCAATCTCGCCGATCCCCGACGACTGGTCGCAGGCGCAGGTCGATTCGTTCCTGCGCGAATACAACGAATACCTGATCCACGTGCTGACCATCCACGAGGCGATGCCGGGGCATTACCTCGAAGGCGCGCATTCGGCCAGCCATCCTTCGACGCTGCGCGCGGTGTTCCGCTCCGGGCCGTTCGCCGAAGGCTGGGCGGTGTATGCCGAGCGGATGATGGCCGACGCGGGCTACCTGGACCGCGATCCGCTGTTCCGCCTGATGCAGCTGAAGTTCTACGCGCGCGCGGTGGCCAACGCGATCCTCGACCAGGGCGTGCACGTGGACCACTGGACCAAGGAACAGGCGATGGACCTGATGGTGCGCCAGACCTTCCAGCAGCAGAGCGAGGCGGAGGGCAAGTGGATCCGCGCGCAGCTCTCGTCCACGCAGCTGGCCACCTACTTCGTCGGCGCACAGGAGCACTTCGACGCGCGCAAGGCGGCGCAGGCCAAGCTCGGCGACAGGTTCGACCTCAAGGCGTACCACGACGGCATCCTCGCCCAGGGCGCGCCGCCGGTGCGCTTCGCGCGCGAGCTGCTGCTCGACGAGCCGATCGAGTAGCCCACGCCCGCGATGGCCGGCAGCGACGACGACGCAGCCATTCCCGGCGCAGTCCGGCGCAGCCCGGCGCGCTACCGCGACGGCGTGGCGCGGGTGCAGGCCGACTGGGTGGCCGAGGAAGTGCCGGTCGCGCTGTCGTTCGACGGCGAGCCGTTCGCGGTGATGATGGCCACGCCCGCGGACATCGCCGATTTCGCGCTGGGCTTCGCGCTCAGCGAGGGCATCGTCGATGATGCCGGCGAGCTGCGCATCGATGCCATCGAGCACACCCTCGACGGCATCCACGTCGCGCTCTCGCTGCCGCCCGAGCGCCGGTCGCGGATCGCGGCGCGGCGTCGCAACCTCGAAGGCCGCAGCGGCTGCGGCCTCTGCGGCGCCGCCTCGATCGACGCGGTGCTGCGGCCGCCACCGGCGGTGCCGCATGGGGTGGCGATCACGCCGGCGATCCTGGCGCAGGCGCTGCGCCTGCTGCCGGCGCAGCAGCGGCTGGCCCGGTTGACCGGTGCGACCCATGCCGCGGCGTGGGCCGGCATCGACGGCAACCTGCTCGCCGTGCGCGAGGACGTCGGCCGCCACAACGCGCTCGACAAGCTCATCGGCAGCCTCGCCAGCGCCGGCACCGACCTCGGCACCGGCTTCTGCGTCGTCTCCAGCCGCGCCAGCTACGAGATGGCGATGAAGGCGGCGCAGGCGGGCATGCCGATGCTGGCCGCGATCTCGGCGCCGACGGCGCTGGCGATCGCGCTGGCGGAAAGCGCCGGCATGACCCTGGTGGGCTTCGCGCGCGGCGAGGATTGCGTGGCCTACGCCCACCCGTGGCGGCTGGCGGAGACCGACTAGGACCGCGGCGGCATCGGGGTCGTGCGCGGCTCACGAGGCCGGCAGCGTGAGCCCAGCCCGGTCCCCGGCCGGCACTTCAACGTCCAGTTCGGCGGCGATGTCGAGGCTGGAACGCACCCCGAGGTCGCCGCCATGCGCCGCGAGGAAGCGCGCCGCCGCGGCGTGGCCCATGCCCTGCAGGCGCGTGACGAACGCCGCGTCGGCCCACACCCGGCTGGACGCAGGCAATGTCGCCAGGTCGAGGTCGTCGGCGATCATGTGCAGCCGCAGGCCCCGGAAATGGCCGGCGACGAGCACGCCGTCGTCCAGCATGCGCGTGACCAGCGCGATCGCGCGCAGCTCGCCGAGCAGGCTGGCGTTGAACGTGATCTCGTTGATGCGATCGAGGATGTCGCTGCTGCGCCGCGGCGTGCGCAGGCGTTGCGCAGGATTGATGCGCACCACCAGCAGGTCGCTGTCCAGCCCCGGATCGATCAGCGGGTACAGCGAGGGATTGCCGCTGTAGCCGCCGTCCCAGTATGGCTCGCCGTCGATCTCCACCGCCTGGAACAGGAACGGCAGGCAGGCGGACGCGAGCAACGCGTCGATGCCCAGCGCGTCGCCGGCGAACACCCGCGCCCGGCCGCTGCGCACCGCGGTGGCGGTGACATGCAACGCCACCGGGCCCTCGCGCAGCGCGGCGACGTCGACATGGCGCTCGACGAGGTCACGCAGCGGATTGAGGTTCAGCGGGTTGTAGTCATAGGGGCTGAACATGCGCAGCAGGTGCCCGTTCCAGTCATGCCCCGGCAGCGCGTCGAACCCGAAGGCCGCCGGCGCGAAGGGCTCGCGCGACAGCAGCGCGAATGGCGCGGCGGCGCGCGCGACGTCCGACCAGAACGCCGCGAGCGCATCCCGCGCGCCGGACGCGCCGCCCCGCGCCCATCCCGTCGCCAGCACGGCGCCGTTCAATGCGCCTGCGCTGGCGCCGGACACGGCGTCCACGCGCAACCCGGGCTGCGCGAGCAGGCGATCGAGGACACCCCAGGTAAATGCGCCGTGCGAGCCACCGCCCTGCAGCGCGAGCCGGATGGCGCACGGGCCAGGGGCACTCCCCGCGGCGCCAGGCATCCGTCTGCGCGTCGTCGGCGCATCGTGCGCCACGCCTGCCTTCGCGGAAGGATCACGGATACATTCGGGATCGGCGACGTCGACCGGCACGGCGACAGACTCCGCCAGGTCGCCCGGCACGGCCACCGATGGCAGGACCGGCATCGCGACATCGACGCCGGCTTCCCGACGCGCCACGTTCCGGCGCCGCCACCACGCCAACCATCTGCGGAACAGGGACATGCGTTCGCTCCTGTCCCTCCCGACGGCAGCTTACCCAATTCGCCACCAGTGCGCGCATGCGACCCTGAACGCGTCGCAGCACCGCCCCTGGTTCCCCGCGCCCGGACTTGGCAGCCGCGCCAGGCCATCGCCGTGGAACAGGCAACAGGACACGTCCGTGCGTGTTGCCATTCACCGGCCAGGACGGCCCGTGCAGGGCCTGTCGGCACTAGTGCTTCGCGGGCTCCGCCGGCACTGGCACCAGCCGCAGGTCGTGGAAGTCGAAGCTGAAGTCGGTCAACGGCGAAATCGCCTCCATCCGCGCCTCACGGATGCCGCCATCCGCGTCCAGCGCAAAGGTGAGGAACGCATCCGCGTTCAACGCACGATCGCGCCAGCGCACCACGAAGCTGTCGTGCTGCCAGTGTTCGAGGTCACCCAGCAGCTGCGGCGTGCGCGTGAAGCGCAGCGCAAGCCCCTTGCCGGAACGTTCCACGACGATGTCGCCATACCAGTCGTCGCGATAGCGCCCTGCATACTTCGCCAGCGGCAACGAGGGCTTCGACGCGGCATCACGCGCCGCCAGGTGCTTCCGCCAATCCTCGTCGGCCTTGCCCTGTCCCTTGGCGAGCGCCGCGGCGTAGGCAGCGATCCAGTCGTGCGTCCCGGCGTCGAGCAGCACATCGAGCGCGCGCAGGGTGATGGCGTTGAACGCGGCACCGACCTCCTGGTTGGTCAGCACCACGATGCCCAGCCGTTCCTGCGGCACCAGGGTCAGCCGCGACACCATCCCCGGCCAGCCGCCGGTATGCCAGACCAGCTTGCGGCCGCGGTAGTCGCTGACGCTCCATCCCTCGCCATAGCCGGAGAACGCCGGCACCGCCGGCGCCAGCTCCGGAACCGCAGGTTCGCCGATGGCGATCGGCGTCGCCAACGACCACATCCCGCGCAGGCGCCGCTCGCTGACCAGCCGTGCATCGCCCGCGTCGAACCGTCCGCCGTCGAGCAGCACGCGCATCCACTTCGACAGGTCGTCCACGCTGGAGTACAGGCCGCCGGCGCCGGATACGTTGGCCCAGCTCATCCGCGGCACCGGACCGAGGCGGCTGAAATCGGACTTGGCATGGCCGGTGGCCACGTTGTCGTCGGACGGCCGCAGGTGGTCGCTGTTGAAGCGCGTGTCCGACATGTCCAGAGGATCGAAGATGCGCGCCTGCAGGAAGTCGGCGTAGGACATCCCGCTGGCAGCCTCGACCACCAGCTGGGCCACGCCGTAGAGGATGTTGTCGTAGGCGTAGCGCTCGCGGAAGCCGCCCGACAGCGGCACCCGCGCCAGGCGCTCGGCCACCTCCCGCGTGCTGTAGTCGGTGGTGGGCCAGAACAGCAGGTCGCCGGCACCCAGGCCGAGCCCGCTGCGATGGGTCAGCAGGTCGCGCAGGCGCATCTCGCGGGTGACGTAGGGATCGGCCATGCGGAACCACGGCAAGTGGTCGATGACACGGTCATTGAGGTCGAGCTTGCCTTCGTCGGCCAGGATCGACAGCGACATCGAGGTGAACGCCTTGGTGTTGGAGGCGATGGCGAACAGCGTATGCGCATCCACCGGCGCCTCGTCGCCCAGTGCACGCACGCCATAGCCGCGCGCCAGCACCACTTCGCCGTCACGCACGATCGCGACCGCGATGCCGGGCACGTCGAAGGTCGTGCGCGTGCGTTCCACCCACGCGTC
>Ga0209571_1000512_pt1 | contig 39132 bp, 31 predicted proteins | sample EBPBio102011_DNA_FD_185866 | JGI IMG/M metagenome (GOLD analysis project Ga0209571, IMG submission 185866) | Wastewater treatment Type I Accumulibacter community from EBPR Bioreactor in Madison, WI, USA - Reactor 1_1/10/2011_ DNA (SPAdes)... | ecosystem: Engineered > Bioreactor > EBPR >... | reverse complement strand
AGGGCGGGGTGGAAGGCCACATTCTCGGGCAGGTAGGCGATGGCCGACCGGGCCGCGCCGGAGCCCGGCGCCGCATCGCAGACCGTGACGGCCCCGCTGGTGGCCGGGATCAGGCCGAGGATGATCTTCATCAATGTCGACTTGCCCGCGCCGTTGTGGCCAAGCAGCGCCACCCGCTCGCCGGGGGCGACGGTCAGGCTGACCCCGGTCAGCGCGGCCACTTCGCCGAAGCGCTTAGTGAGTTCCGAGATCGTCAGGGTCGAGGTCATCGTAGGTGCCTTTGCTCCAGCGTCCGGCGACGGCCGCTTCCATGGCGGCGATATCGTCGGGTACAGGAATGGTGACGGGTTGCATCAGCGGGTGGCTGTCGGTCACGCCGCCTGGCAGGATCGCCGGGAACGAGGATTGCGACCAGCGCACCAGTTGCACGGCGGGCGAGCCGGTCAGCAGCTTGGCGGCGGGTTGCGACCACAGGATATGGTCCATCAGGTCGTTCGGCCGGTAGACGCCATCGGCAATGCCGTCGCCGTTCAGGTCGAAGGCAGGATGGTCGGACCAGTAGTTGCCGCGGCCCTCGAAGCTCCACTCCATGAACCTTGTGCCGACGTATTTCACCTGCTCCTGATTGCCGATGAAAGCGTTTCCGGTCAGCATGTTGCGTTCGGACCCGGCGGTGAAGTGGATGCCGATGCCGCAGCCTTCGAAGCGGTTCATCGCGATCAGGTTCTTGTGGGCGTTGTAGATGAAGAGGCATTTCTTGGTGCCGCCCCGCACCAGATTGCCTGCCACGTCGGCCTTGTTGGCGAAGTTCAGCATCAGCCCGTGCTCGCGGTCGCCCAGCGAGAGGTTGTCCTTCACGACCACCCGGTCGGAGAACATTATGGCGAAGCCCAGATGGTTGCCGATGCTGATATTGCCGCTGATCTCGCTGTCATGGGTGTACATGTAGTGGACCGCAAAGCGCAGGTCGCGGAACAGGTTGTTGCGGTAGGTTCCCTTCTTCGAGGCGTTCGAGAAGATGCCGTCGCGGCCCCACCGGACATCGTTGCCTTCGACGACGGTGCCGGGGCTGTTCCAGATGTAGATGCCGTTGCCGCGTTCGTTCATCCGCAGGTTCTGGCGGCCCAGAATCTCGTTGTTCAGGACCAGCGTGTCGAGACCGCCGTGAACATCGACGCCATGCATGTTGCCGGTCAGCCGGTTGCCGATGATCCGGGTGCCATCGGCGCCCTTGACCACCTTGATCCCGGAATCGATGGCCTGGTTGTCGCTGCCCGAGCCTTTCACTTCCAGCCCAGTCAGCGTGACACCGTCGCCCGTGACGGTGATAACGGTCCCCTGGCTCTGCCCGTCGATCACGGCCGTGCCGTCGCCTTGCAGCGTCAGGGTCCGGTCAAGGGTGACGGGGCCCAGATAGGCCCCGCCAGAGAGGATCAGCACATCGCCGGGACTGGCCCCGGCGATGGCTTCGGCAAGCGTGCCCGCGCCCGGCGCGACATGCCGCTCTTCCGCCAGAAGCGGGGTTGAGAGCAGCATGAGAAGGGCAAGGACACGCAGCATCATCAGGCCCCCGCCGGTTCCACGAACATCCGGCCGCGCATTTCCATGTGCAGGGCGTGGCAGAACCACTGGCAATAGTACCAGTAGACCCCGGCATTGGCCGCGACGAAAGTGACCGAGCTGGTCGCCTGCGGCCCGATCTCCATCGCGACGCCATGGTTGCCCATGGTGAAGCCGTGGGTCAGGTCGTCGATGTCGTCGAGGTTCGTGACGATCACGGTGACCTCGTCGCCTTCCTTGACCGTGAAGGTTTCCAGCGCGAAGTTGGGGGCCTGGCTGGAAATGTAGACGCGGACCTTCTTCGGATCGTCCTTGTCGCGGATCACCATGTCCTGCCAGTCGTCCAGGTTCACCCCGTCCGCCTCGGCCTGCTTGCGGGTCTCGGCCCACATCTTGTCATCGCGCTTCCAGACCGACAGCGGGTTCACCCGCGAGGCTGCGACGGCGATGGCGTCATGCGGTTCGGCGAAGTTCGGGCCGTCATGGACCACCACCATCTTGTCGCCCGAGATGTCGATCAGCTGGTCGTTTTCCGGTTTCAGCGGGCCGACGTTCAGGAAACGGTCCTTCGAGAATTTGCAGAGACAGACCAGCCACTGGTTCTCGGCTTCCAGCGTTTCGCCCATCACCGTCTTCAGGTGGCCGGGCTGGTACTGGACGTCGACCTTGTCCTTGATCGGGTCGATCTTCTCGCCGGCATAGGCTTTGATGGCGTCCTCGATGTTCCACTTCACCACCTGGCTGTCCAGGAACAGCGAGGTATAGGCGTTGCCCCGCCCGTCAAAGGCGGTGTGCAGCGGGCCAAGGCCCAGTTCGGGCTGCGCGACGATCATGGTCATCGGATCGGCGTTGTCGTTGAACAGCGCGTCGAAGCGGGTCACGTCCAGAACGGTGACAGTGGGCGACAGCTTGCCCGCGACGCAGAGGTGCTTCTTGTCGGGCGCCATGTTGCAGCCATGCGGGTTGTTCGGGATCGGGATGTAGCGGGTGAACTGGCTTTTCGCATCCTTGCGGCCGTCCAGCACCCGGACGCCGTTCAGTTCCTGGCCCTCGCCCGCAGCGACGGCGGCCTCGATCGCGGCGATGTTGAAGACGACGACGTGGTCGGCCTCGGCTGCGGTCATGTCGGCCAGCGTCATGCCCATTTCGCTGTTGTAGCTGGTCGAGAAGGCCCATTTGCCCTCATAGTCGGCATCGCAATTGTCAAGGTTGCCCGAGACCATCACCTGCCATGCCGGCATCATCGCCTCGGCATCGACGGCGGTGAAGATGTTCACATAGGTCGACACGTCCTGCATGGTCGAGCCGTCGTTGACCAGCGGAGCTTCGTCCTCGCCGTTGCAGAAGATGTACTTGGTGCCGGGGAACTTCTGCGGCCGCATCCCGTGGATCGCCTTGGCATTCGGGATTTCCAGGATCGCGTCGCATTTCATCACATCGGCGCGGACCCGGGCGACGCGGGTGTTCGCCTTGTCGTTCATGAACAGGTACTTGCCGTCGTACTTGCCGTCGGTGAACGACATGTGGACGTGGTGCAGGTCGCCGTTGTCGTGGATCTTCTTGCCGTTGGCGGCGAGTTGCTTCTTGGTCTTCTCGGTCATCGTGCGCTGGTGGATGCGGATCGATTCATTGGTCTCGCCCCAGCCGGTCGCCGAGCAGCGGTTGAACACCGGAACCCGCATCAGTTCGCGCATGGACGGGATGCCGAGGATGCGCATCTCGCCGGTCTGGCCCGAGGACCAGAAGCCGTAATGCGTGTCGAGCTGGCCCGGCGCCACCTCGAACCCTTCGCCCGCGGCTTGCGCCGTTCCGGCCGAGGCCAGCGTCAGCGCGCCGACCGTGCCGCCGGTCAGGGCAAGGCGGCCGCCGACGGCCCCGGCAAGGGCCGCGCCCCCGGCGGTGGCACCAAGAAGCGCGCGGCGAGAGAGGCCGGATTTCTGTTCCTGTGTCATAGTCGGAACTCCTTTCATGCAACGGGTTTGGGGTGTTGGTTCGGATGGCCCGAGATGTCGCGGGGCGACGAGGCAGACGCGGTCTCGCGCCGCTTCTCGCGCTTGATGACGACCGGGCAGATGGACTTGGACTGGTACAGGACCTGACAGTGCAGGCAGTTCACACACTCGTTCGGGTTGATTTCGCCGGTCGGGTGGATCGCCTGGACCGGGCACTGGTTGGCGCAGGATTGGCAGGGGTTCCCGCATTCCTTGTAGCGCTTGAGCCAGTCGAACATCCGCATCCGCGCCGGGATCGCCAGCGCCGCGCCTAGCGGGCACAGATAGCGGCAGTAGAAGCGTTCGACGAACAGCCCGGCGGCCAAAAGCGCCAGCGCATAGGCCACGAAAGGCCAGGCGCGGACGAATTTCAGCACGATGGCGGTCTTGAAGGGCTCGATCTCGGCCAGGTGTTCGGCTTGTTCGATGCTCATCAGCGAGACGCCGAAAAGGCCAAGGAAAATCATGTATTTGATTGGCCAAAGCCTTTCGTGCAGCCCCCAGGGCAGCGTCCATTGCGGGATATGCAGGGCGCGGGCGATGCGGTTGGTGATCTCTTGCAGCGCGCCGAAGGGGCAAAGCCAGCCGCAATAGGCCCCGCGCCCCCAGAACAGAAGCGCCGCCGCGACCGAGAACCACAGGATGAAAGTCAGCGGGTCGAGAAGGAATGCCTGCCAGCTGAAGCCCGAGACCAGGGCCCCGAACAACGCCATCAGGTTCACGACCGAAAGCTGCGCATTGGTGATCCAGCCCAGGAAAACCAGCGTGAAGGTCAGGAAGCCCATGCGGAACCAGAAGAAGGCCCGGGCGTTGCGGGTGGCGAGGCTCTGGAAGAAGAAGACCAGCGTGAGCACGGCGAGCATTGCCCCGGTGACAACGATCTGCGGACGCTTGTCCTGCCAGATGCGCTTCCACAGCGCGGCCTGGGCGGCGGCCTCGTCCTGGGTCGCGACTTCGGCTGCGGCTTCCGGCACGGGCGGCGGGGCGACGGCGCGGAGGTATTTCTCGGGAAGCTGGTAGCCCAGATCAAATGTGGTGAAGACCTTCTCGATCGGTCCCACTTCGCGATGCACCAGAAGTTGCAGCCGGAACGGTTTGGTCGGATCGAATCCGACATCGGCGGGAATCTTGAACAGGTCGGCCTCGGTGAATTCCGGGGCACCTTCGGCCTGCACCGCGACCACCCGCTTGTGCATCTTGTCGTGGAAGCGGACTGACACATCGTCCTGGATCAGCACGATCCGGTCGAAGATGCCGCCCCGCACATAGCCCGAACCCTTGAAGCTGTAGAGCCCGCGGCCGACGACGACGATGGCATTCTCGCCCGGTTGCAGCCAGCCTTTCAGGTTCGCCGCCTCGCCTTCGCCCAGGATCGCCCTGGCAATGGCCGGGTGCGACACCAGCGCCACCTGCATCTCGATGAAGGTGGTTTCCGGCGGTTCGGTCAGGGCGCGCGCGATGGCCCGCGTATCGCCAAGCGCCGCGAAGGCCGCGTTGACCTGGCCCACGTCAAGCGACAGCCGCCGCAGCGTGCCGTCCCCTTCCAGGGTCATCCAGTCCGGGGCAGAGGTGGCATCCGGGTTCAGCTCGTAGGTCGGTCCGGTGGGGGCGGCATCGGGCACCAGCCCACCCAGACCCAGCGTCCGCGCAACCTTCAGCCCGGCCCGCACGATGGAATCGTCGATCACCATCACCGTCACGGTTGCGCCAGAGATGATGTTCACGTCATGCGACGTGCCGCCCGACTTCGCCTCGGCCACGAGGTCGAGGCCAACATAGCTTGCGGCCAGGGCGTCGATCTTGGCCTGGGGTATGCCGATCAGGACGATGGGTTCGGAATGTTTGACGAGTTTGACGCCGATCACATGCGCGTCCGGGTCAAGGGCGACGAGTGTGTGGATCGGCTTGCCGGAATAGCCGGTCGTCGAGACGAAATCCGAGGTCACGAAGGCCCAGCCGATGGTCTCGCCGCCTTTCAGGATCGGCGCGACCGGGGTATCGGCCTTGACCGGCCCATAACCATCGGCGCCCGCCACCAGTTCGGACGCAGCGACCTTGGACAGATAGGTCGGCAGCACCGGCTCGGCGAAGGCGGGAAACGCAGCCAGCAGCAAGGGCAAGAACAGGGCGAGGAGACGAGAGTGGAGCATGGGTCAGGCGGTCCTGAAAATCATCGGGCGCCCGCGGGCCGGTATGCCGATGGCAGATTGATAATCATCAAGCATGGCGTGAGAGATGCGGGGCAGGGGGCGGGTGCAGGGCGGCAGGCCCCGATTGCGCCGAACGGGAGCCGATGCCGCGGGAAGGTCATGCGGCTCCGGGTGGGCCGGGGCGCCCGGCCTGGCGCGCGGATCCTTGGCCCGTGCGAGACGGGTCGCGATGCGCGCGCGCAGGCCGGTGGCGACGGGCATGGTCCCGGCCAGCAAAGGCAGATCGAAACCCAGAAAATCCGGGTCTTTGTGTTGCGATACGGTCCGGTTGGCGGGGGTGCTGTCCCGCTTCGGACAGGCATTGCCGGTGCCTTCACGGGCGCGGTTCCCCGGCATCATCACGTCGCCGGCCGCGCCGGACAGGCGCAGCCCTGCCGGCATCGGCAGGGCAAAAGAAAGACAGTGGCGAACCCGTTGCATGGCGGCTGTCTGCCCGAGGTCGAATAATGATTCCTTGATAAAGGTCAAATGCATCAACATCGACGGAACGTTTCTTCTTGGACTGGGCATTTATGGCCTGACTGGACCAACCCGTTCCGTCGTGGCCTTGGTTTGCGCTGTATTGGCGGGGCAGGGTGCCGTGAGGAGCGGGTGCGCGATGGCTTGACAAATGCCGGCCAGTGGCCGGAACTTGATCAAGCCGAAGCCACAGGGTTGTCATGCGCTCTGAAGACCTTGCCGAAGTCCGGAATCTTCCGCTGTTCCGAAACATGCGTCGGGTCAGTTTCGATGCGCTGATGCAGGCAGCCTATGCGCAGCAATTTCCTGCCGGGCTTGAACTGATCCGACAGGGCGCGCGGGCGGATTTTCTGCATGTCGTCGTCGAGGGCCGGGTAGAGCTTTCGGCGGAATGGCAAGGCCGGTCGACGACCATGGCGGTGGTGCATCCGGTCGAGACTTTCATCCTTGCCGCCTGCATCCGCGATCTGCCTTATCTCATGTCGGCCCGCACGCTTGAACCTTCGCGACTGCTGCTGATACCGGCCTCGGACCTGCGGGCGATCTTTCGCAGCGATGCCGAGTTTGCGGTGTCGATCGTGGGCGAACTTGCGGGGGCGTTCCGGTCGATGGCGCGGCACGCAAAGAACCTGAAGCTGCGCAGCTCGCGCGAGCGCGTGGCCGGCTACCTGCTGGAACAGTCGGACCGGGCCGGCGGGGCGGGTCGTTTCGCCCTTCAGATCGAAAAGCGGCTGGTGGCGTCCTATCTGGGCATGACTGCGGAAAACCTGTCGCGCGCGCTGAAGGGGCTGAAGGCGGCCGGGGTCACGGTGCGGGGCCATGAAGTGACGATCCTCGACCGCGCCGCGCTGGCGGCGGTCTGTCCGCCCGATGTGCTGATCGACGGTCCCGACCCCGAGCCGATGAGCGGGGGTGTCAGCCTTCCCGGCCCGCGCCTTGCCGGGTGAGCGAGGCCCGATACCCCGACGACCGCGCGCTGCCAGAGGCAATCCGCCTCGGGCGCATCTCGACCACCGGTCGACCCGCAATCCAGCAGATCCGCACTGGGCCCTTCGGCTGCAAAGCGGCATCCGCTGCGGGTGGGCGTCAGTCCAGCCAGACGCAACCCGCCTCTTCCAGCGCCCTGTCGACCCAGGCGCGGTCCAGGGTGCCCGCCTCGGTCTCGGCCATCTGCTGGGTTTCGGCCGCGTGCTTCTTGCGCGTGGCGGCGAGGATCACTTCGGCCTCCTCCTGCGGGACGGCGACGACACCGTCGAAGTCGCCCAGGATCAGGTCGCCGGGGTTGATCACTGATCCGCCCAGCGAGATCGGCAGGCCGATTTCGCCGGGGCCGTTCTTGTAGGGGCCGCGATGGGTGATGCCGCAGGCGTAGAATGGCAGGTTGCGCTCGCGGATCGCCTCGGCATCGCGGATCGCCCCATGCAGCACCACGCCTGCCACGCCGCGGCGGGTGGCATGGGCCAGCATCAGTTCACCCATCAGCGCGTTGGTCAGATCGCCGCCCGCATCCATCACGATGATGTCGCCGGGCTGCGCCATGTCGATGGCCTTGTGAAGCATCAGATTGTCGCCCGGGCGCGAGCGGACGGTCAGCGCGGGGCCCGCCAGCACGCCAGAGGCATGCATCGGGCGCAATTCCGGCCCGAAGGCCGCGAGGCGGGACATGCTGTCGCTGACATTGGCGACGGGCAGTTCGCGGAAGGCCTGCACGAGATCGGCCTCGATGCGGGACCAGCTGCGTTTGATGCGGAAACCGTGGGTCATGTCTGGTCCTTCAGGCGGCAAGTTCAGAGGGGCGGGCCAGCGAGCGTTCATCCGGCGCATTGCCGTCCAGCACGCTGATGATGTGGCGGGCGGCGATTTCGGCCATGGCGCGGGCCGATCCGGCAGTGACCCCGCCGATATGCGGTGTCGCGATCAGGTTGGGCTGCGCCCAAAGCGGGTTGTCCGCGGCGGGCGGTTCGGTGGCGAAGCTGTCCAAGGCCGCGCCTGCGATGGTCCTGGCGTCCAGCGCCTGCGCCAGGGCCGCCTCGTCGATGATCCCGCCCCGGGCGGTGTTCACGATCACCGCGTCGGGTTTCATCAGCGACAGACGGCGGGCGTCGATCAGATGACGGGTGGCGGCGGTCAGCGGGCAATGCAGGCTGAGGATATCCAGCCCCGGCAGCATCGCGTCCAGATCTCCGGCGGTGGCGAAACCGTCGCCCTCGGCCATCTGCGGGGCGTAGGGGTCGTGAACGACCACCTCCATGCCCAGAGCCTCGGCCATGCGGGCGGTTTCGCGGCCAATGCCGCCATAGCCGACCAGACCCATGGTCGCCCCCTGGAAATCCTTGCCGATGAAGGTGGGTTTCGGCCATTTGCCACCCTTCACCGCCGCGTTCAGCGGCTGGACCTCTTTCACCAGCATCAGCGCCAGCGCGATGGCGTGTTCCGCCACAGCGCGCGAGTTCGATCCCATCGCGCGCAGGACCGGGATGCCGCGCGCGTGCGCAGCGGTCAGATCGATATTGTCGACGCCCACCCCGTGCTTGACGATCACCTTGAGCTTCGGCGAGGCGCCGATCACCTGATCGTTGATCTTGCCCTGCCGCACCATGATCGCATCGACCTGAAGATCCCTCGCCCGGGTCGCCACAATATCGGACGGGTCGTAGGGCGGCGAGAAGAAGACGTCGATATCGTTGTCGTTCAGAAGATCGATGGCGCTTGGGGCGATCTGGGTATGGGTCACCAGAATGCGGCGGCTGCGGCCGGAGCCGTTCGGGGCCCGTTTCAGCTCAGTGGGGGTCATGCTTGGTCCTTGTTGAAGCGGGCGAGCAGCCTTTCGGCGCGGATCACGATGGGGGTGTCGATGAACTTGCCTTCCAGGGTAAAGGCCCCCCGTCCGGCGGCGGCTTCGGCGCGGTCGGCTGCGATCACGCGTCGGGCCCAGTCAAGTTCCGCCTTGGTCGGGCTGAAGGCCTGGTTCAGCACCGGCACCACGGCGGGATGGATGCAGCTTGCGCCGTCGAAGCCGAAGTCGCGGGCCTCAAGGGCGGCGGCGCGGATGGCGGCGGTATCGGAGAAATCGGCGGTGGAGCGGAAGAGGCCGAAGGACAGCACACCCGCAGCCTTGGCGGCGTAATGGATCATCAGCTTGGGTTGGCGCAGCACCTCGGGCGTGGGCTTGGCGCCCATCGAAGTTGCCAGATCCTCGCCGCCCGCCGAAAGCGCGATGACGCGGGGGCCCTTGGCGATGGCCCGGGCCTCGAACAGGCCCTCGGGGTCCTCGATCAACGGAACGAAGCCCATGGGGGGGCGACCCGCCTCGTACGGGGCCAGATGTTCGGCCAGGCGATGCAGCAGAGCCACGTCATTAACCTTGGGCAGATAGACCGCATCCGCCCCGGCCCTGGCGGCGGCGGCGGCATCGTCGAAGAGGCGGTCGGTCATGTTCACGCGGACGAAGACCTGACAGCCCCCCTTGGCGACCATCGGCACCGATTGGGCGAGCATCTCGCGCGCCTCGGTCTTCCCGGCCTCCGGCACGGCATCCTCAAGGTCGATGATCACCACGTCGGCGCCGCGCTGCCCGGCTTTTTCAAGGAAACGCGGGGTGTTGCCGGGGACGTAGAGGAGCGACCGGATCATGCCTTCCCCTCCAGATCCGCCGGGGTCATGCCGATCTCGGCCAGGATTTCCACCGTCTGCTCGCCGATTTCGGGTGCCGGATAGCGGAAGGCGCCGGGGGTGGCGGCGAGGCGGGGGAAGATGTTGTGCTGCGGCAGGCTGCCGTTCTTGGCGTCCTCGACCTCGACGATGATCTCTCGTTCCGCGAAATGCCGGTCGGCGGCGATATCTGCGATGTCATAGACAGGGCCTACCGTCGCGCCTGCGGCGCGCATCTCGGCCAGGGCCTCGTCGCGACTGCGGGTCAGGAACCATTGTGCGACGGCGGTGTCCACCAGATCGCGATGCTTCACCCGTTCGACATTGGTAGCGAAGCGGGGATCGGCCTTCATCTCGGGCTTGCCGATCACCTCGAAGATCCGCAGCGCGACGGTCTGGGTGGAGCCTGACAGCGCGACGAACCTGCCGTCATTGCAGCGATAGACATTGCGCGGCGATACGGTGTTGGAGGCCGAGCCGGAGCGTTCCTTGATCTTGCCGGTGGTCTTGTAGATCGCGGCTTCCGGCCCCAGCACGGCGAAGATCGGCTCCAAGAGCGACAGGTCGATGACCTGACCCTGCACCTCGCCCCGCTCGCGGGCATAGAGCGCCATCATCACCGCATTGGCCCCGGTGATCCCGGCGATCATGTCGGCCAGCGCCAAGGGCGGCAGGAGGGGTTCGCGGTCGGCAAAGCCGGTGCGGGCGGCGTAACCGCTCATCGCCTCGACCAGCGTGCCGAAGCCCGGCAGTTTTGCATAGGGTCCGGTCTGGCCGAAGCCCGAGATGCGCAGGGTCACCAGTCGCGGGTTCAGCTTCGCCAGAACCTCGGGGCCAAGGCCCATTTCTTCCAGCGTGCCGGGGCGGTAATTCTCGATGAACACATCCGCCCCGGCGATCAGGCGGCGCAGCGCCTCCATCGCGGGGGCGTCGCGCAGGTTCAGCGCGATCGACCGCTTGTTGCGGCCATAGGTCTTCCAATGCAGTGATTGCCCGCCATCGCGCCAGTCGCGCAGAGGATCGCCCTGCGGCGGTTCGACCTTGATGACCTCGGCGCCAAAATCGGCCAGTTGAAGCGAGGTCATGTTCCCCGCCACCAGCCGCGAGACATCGACGACGCGGATGCCCTGCAGCGGGCCACGCCGGGTTGCATCGAAACGGATCATGTCAATTCCCCACGAACTTCTCGGCAAAGACCGCGCAATGTTCCGTCGGGATGCGGACGATCACCGAGGGGGCGGTGATTTCGTAGGTTGTCTGGATGCGGAACTCCATCTCGCCCGCGCGGACGACATATTGCCAGACCGAGCCGAGATAGACTTTCTGCGCCACGCTGACGCGCAGGCAGTTTTGCCCCATCTCCGGGACGACCTCGATCCGCTCGGGACGGACCGCCACAACCAGAGCGCCATCGGCGCGGGCGCGGCCGGGGGGCGTGACCAGCCCGGTCCCGTCGGCCAGACGCACATGGGCCTGATCGGTGCCACTTTCGACCATGGTGCCGTCCAGGAAGTTGGACGAGCCGATAAAATCCGCCACGAAACTGTCGGCGGGGCGTTCGTAGATGTCGCGCGGGCTGCCCAGTTGGCGCATCCGCCCCATGCTCATCACCGCGATCCGGTCTGACACGGCCAGGGCTTCCGCCTGATCATGGGTCACATAGATGGTGGTGACGTTCAGCCGTTCCTGCAATTCGCGCAGCCAGACCCGGGCGCGCTCGCGCAGCTTGGCGTCCAGGTTCGACAGCGGTTCGTCCAGCAGCAAGAGCGGCGGCCGGTAGACCAGCGCCCGGGCCAGCGCCACGCGCTGCTGTTGGCCACCCGACAGCTCGAAGGGGAAGCGGTTCGCGTAGGGCAGCATCTCGACCAGGCTCAGCGCTTCTGTGATGCGCTCGTCCCGTTCCGACTTTCCCATCTTCCGCAGGATCAGCGGAAAGGCCAGGTTGTCGGCCACGGTCTTGTGCGGCCACAGCGCATAGGACTGGAACACCAGCCCGATATTGCGCCGCTCGGGCGGGACGGTGTGCCTGGGATTGCCGTCGAACAGCACCTTGTCGCCCACCCGGATGATGCCCGAGGTCGCGTGGTTCAGACCCGCCACCGCAAAGAGCGAGGTGGACTTGCCGCAACCCGAGGGGCCGAGCAGCGTCAGGAATTCGCCCGAGGCGACGTGGATGTTCAGGTTTTCGACGGCCGTCACATCGCCGTAGTTGATGGTCAGGTTTTCAAGGACGAGATCAGCCATAGATCTTGGCTCCCAGCAGGCGGCGCGCAAGGATGACGAACAGCGCCATGATGATGACTTGGATGGTGGCAAGGGCAGAGACCGGGCCATTGTCGCCCTGGGCCACCAGTTGCAGCATGGTGGTGCCGATGATTTCGGAGCCGGGCTGATACAGGAAGGCGGCGGTCACGTATTCCTTGAAGAAGTGGATGAACAGCAGCGCGTAGCAACTGAACAGGGCGGGTTTCAGGATCGGCAGGATGATCCGGGTGACGGTGGTCCACCAATCCGCGCCCGAGATGCGCGCGCCGCGGTCCAGCTCCTCGCCGATCTGGGCCAGCGCCGGGGCGATGGCGCCGAAGCCGACCGGGATATAGCGGATCACGAAGGCCAGGATCAGCACGACGATCGTGCCGCGGATCAGATCGGCCCCGGGCAGCCACAGCACGGCGTAGAAGAAGCCGAGGCCGGCGATGATCCCGGGCAGGCTGCGCGGGAAGAGCGCGATATATTCCAGCGGGCGGCGATAGCGGAAGTCCGACCGTCGCGCGATCAGGGCGATCACGGCGATGAAGAAGGTGCCGATGGCCGCGCCCAAGGTGGCGACGACGACCGAGTTCACGATGGAACGGACGTAGTTGGCCGAACCGAAGACCAAATCGAAATTGGCGGTGGTCAGCACCTTCCAGAAGGGAACCAGCGGCGTCAGGAAGGTCACGGCGGAGCGCAGGAAGATGCCGCCGAAGATCGCCAGGATCGTGAAGAACACGAAGCCGAAGACGAAAGCGAAGGCGGGCCAGCGCCAGGCGCCCAGGTCCAAGATCGACGGGCGGCTTGCCTTGCCGCGCACGGTGACGAAGCGGCCTGCGCCCTTCATCAGATAGCCCTGAAGCCAGACCAGCAGCGCCACGATGATCAGAAGGATGATCGCGGCGGCGCCGACGATGCCGTATTCCGGCCGGACGGCGGCGTTGATGCCCTTGTCATAGAGGAAGGTCGTGACCGTCTGGATGCCCGAGGGGCCGCCGAACAAGAGCGGAATGGCCAGCATCTCGATGCCGACGACGAAATTCAGCACGGCGGAATAGATCATCGCCGGGCGGATCATCGGGATGGTCACAGACCACAGCGCGCGGAATGGGCCTGCGCCGGTCGAACGCGCGGCGTCCTCAAGCTGAGGGTCGGCCTTGGTCACGGCGGCAAGGCACATGAGGTAGGTGAGCGGCGCCTGGCTGAGGCCCGCGACGATGCCCATGCCGGTGACGGAGTAAAGGTTCCAGGGCGCTCCGCCGAGGTAGCTTTTCGCGGCCAGTGTGATGAATCCCGAAGGCCCGTACATGGTGAACCAGCCGAAGGCGATCACCAGGTTCGACACGAACAGCGGCCAGATGAAGACCTCGCCCATCCATTTGCGGCCGGGCAGGTTGGTGCGGCCGACCAGCACCGCCATGACCGCGCCGAACATCTGCGCCACGATCATGGTGAGCAGGCCGAAATACAGCGTGTTGAGGAAGACCTGGGCCATCCCCGGCTCGCTGGTCAGGCGACCGAAATTTTCCAGGGTGAAGGCGGCGCTCTCGTCGTAAAGCGGCTTGTCGAGGAAGGCCTGGGTGATGATCGGCAGGATGGGCCCAAGCACCAGAACGGTCGTCAACGCGGCGACGCCCCAGTAGATCAGGCGTGACCTGTCGATCGGCCGGGAACGGCCGGTTTCGGAGAGATCCGTCATCGGAATACCTTGCGGAGTTGTGGGGGGGCGGCGGCCGATGGGCCAAGCCGCACCCCGGGGTCGTTACTTGCCCGACAGGGCCGCGGTGAACTTTTCGGCGAAGGCCGCCGCTTCGGTGATCAGACGCTCGTCGAAACCGGCGACGATCAGATTGTCGGCGCCGACGATCTCGCCGATGCCCTGGAAGGTGTAGCGGACTTCGGTCTCGGGCACGTCCTCGCGATAGGGAACCAGACCGCCCTTGCCAATCAGGGTCTGACCCTCGGTCGACAGCGCGAAGTCGACGAACAGCTTGGCCGAGTTCGGGTTGGCGGCACCCTTCGGAATGCCCATGCCGCGCAGCATCATGATGGTGCCGTCATCGGGGAAGGCGAAGCCCAGGATCTCGCCGCCGGGCTGTTCCAGGCGCGGGAAGATGGTGATGCCCGAAACCGCGACGCCGATCACATATTCGCCGGTCGCGATTTTCTCGTTCATCGGCCCGCCGGAGGTTTCGCCCCGGATCATCGGGCCGATGGCGCGCAGATTGGCCCAGCCCGCATCGCCCTTCTTGTCCAGATAGTTCCACCAGGCGGCCAGGCCAAAGCTGTTGCGCGCGGCGTCATAGGTGGTGATCCGGCCATCGAAAGTGCCCGGATCGGCCACCGCGGCGGCGGCCAGCGAAGCGAAGCCGGTCGGGCGCTGATCCTCGGACAGGAGGGCAGCGTTGTAGGTGATGACCAGCGGGTCGGCCGACATGACCGAGACGCCGGGATAGGGCTTCGCGAAATCTGGCAGATGGGCGTTTTCGGGGCTTTCGTAGGCCTCCATCAGCCCGTCCTTGCCATAGCTGGCCCAGCGGTCATTGGCGCCCGAGACCAGGATGTCGGCGGAGCGGGTGCTGGAGCCTTTCTCGGCCTCCCAGCGCGAATGCACCGTGCCCGAGCCGAGATCGACCGTTTCCACCTTGATCCAGGGATACTTGGCGCGGAAGCCTTCCAGCAGCGGGGCCCAGTTGTTGTCGGCCATGTTGGAATAGATCATCACGCCGGCTTCGCCGCGCGAGGCTTCGATGATGCTGCTGTAATCGGCCGGATAGTAATCCGGGACCTCTTGTGCAGACAGGATCGCGGGGGCGGCGACCGTGGCAGCGGTCAGTGCCAGCACCTTCAGAATGTTCATTGTCTTTCTTCTCCTCCTTTGGAAACCCGTTTGCCCCGGCGCATCAGTTCCTCGTTGATGGCCTTGGCCGTATTCAAGACCGCCTGGCTGACCTGGGCCACATTGGCCGCCAGGCGGGGTTGCGGCCCCGAGACGTTCACGGCGCCGATCGGGCGCCCGCTGGCATCGCGCAGGACGGCGGCTGCACCTGCAGCCCCCTCCACGACACCCTTGAGATTCATGTAGACGCCTGCCGTCCGCGCCGTGGCCACCGCATCGGTCAGGGCCGCACGTTCCTCGCCGGTCAGGCCCGCCGCGAGGGCGTAATCCGAAAGCTCCGCATCGCTGCCCGCCGCCAAAAGCACGATGCCGCTGGCCACCTTATGCGCGGGCCGCGTCATCGAGATGTCGCGGTCATATCGGATCTCGCGGGCCGGCATGATCTTGTTCAGATAACGGATCTGGCCATCATCCATCACGGCAAGAAAGCCGCTTTCGCCCGTCTCCTCGACCGCAGCGGCGAGATAGGGGCCGACCAGTGCCAGAAGCGCCCCGCGCCCGGCGCCGCTGCCCGCCCCCTCGCCCGGCAGGCGGCGCAGAGCGTAATCGCCCGACGGCAGGCGCTCCAGATAGCCCCGCTCGGTCAGCGAACGCAGCATCAGCAGCGTGCTGGATTTGGGCATGCCGAGTGCGGTGGAGATCGTCGCAAGGCCGCTGGGGCCGGGCGTCTCTGCTAGCCATTCCAACAGATCCAGCAACCGTTCGACGCCCCTGCCGCTCATCCTGCTTGACACTCCGCCCCACGTTCATCATATTGAACGACGTTAATATACTGAACAATCCTGCGCGGGTCAACGCGTGGGGGCGGCAGTGCGCGTGCCGGGCGGCGCATGGGGGAATGTTGTGCAATTCCGGCGCCATGCGCCTGACACCGGGTATCCGCGTCAGAACGTCGTCGCGCCGTCAGACATTGCTCGCTCTGATCGGCGTTCGACATCACGACAGATGATTCGCTTGTGCGGCAGACCGTCGCCCGCGATCCGGACCGCGCCGATGGCCGGTCTTGCACGCCATCCACCGCATGCTTGAAGCGGGGCCTGACCGGCTCTGCGCGGTTCTCACCGACGACATTGCCGTGTTTGGCGGACTGTGTTGCAGCGTCAACTGAACGGCGGCATCGCGAAATGTCACGGCGCAGTGCCCACAGCGCCTTTGAGTGCCGGCATGGGCCACAGCCCGCCGCCCCGGCGACGCGACATGTCGGAAACCGCTGCAAGGATGTCCGAACCGACCCTATCGCCACAGGCGCGCAATCCGCAATTTGGCGCCATAACGTGCTGAGGGTGACATGAGATATTCGGGCTTCAAGGTCCTCAAGGAAGCGCTGACCGGGCACAAGGGCTGGACCCCCGCCTGGCGCGACCCCGCGCCGAAATCGCATTATGATTTCATCATCGTCGGCGGCGGCGGGCACGGTCTGGCCACGGCCTATTACCTGGCCAAGATCTTTGCCAAGTCCAGCATCGCGGTGCTGGAAAAGGGCTGGATCGGCGGCGGCAATGTCGGGCGGAACACCACCATCATCCGCTCGAACTATCTGCTCGACGGCAATGAACCCTTCTACGAATTCTCGATGAAGCTCTGGGAAGGGCTGGAGCAGGACTTCAACTTCAACGCCATGGTCAGCCAGCGCGGCGTCCTGAACCTGTGCCATACCGACGCGCAGCGCGACGCCTTCCGGCGCCGGGGCAATGCGATGCGGCTGAACGGGGTGGATGCCGAACTGCTGGATACCGAAGGCGTGCGCCGCATGGCGCCCTTCCTGAATTTCGACAATGCCCGTTTCCCGATCAAGGGCGGCCTCTTGCAGCCGCGCGGCGGCACGGTGCGGCACGATGCGGTCGCCTGGGGCTATGCCCGCGGCGCCGACAGCCGGGGCGTCGACATCATCCAGAATTGCGAAGTCACCGGCTTTCGCATCGAGAACGGCGTCTGCAAGGGGGTCGATACCTCGCGCGGCTATATCGGCGCGGGCAGGATCGGCGTGGCGGTGGCGGGGTCGTCCAGCCGGGTGATGGCCAAGGCGGGCCTGCGCCTGCCCATCGAAAGCCATGTCTTGCAGGCCTTCGTGTCCGAGGGGCTTAAGCCGCTGCTGCCAGGGGTCATCACCTATGGCGCGGGGCATTTCTATGTCAGCCAGTCCGACAAGGGCGGCCTAGTCTTTGGCGGCGATATCGACGGCTACAATTCATACGCGCAGCGCGGCAACCTGCCCGTGGTCGAGGATGTCTGCGAAGGCGGGATGAGCCTGATGCCGATGATCGGCCGGGCCAAGCTGCTGCGGATGTGGGGCGGCATCATGGATATGTCGATGGACGGCTCGCCCATCATCGACCGCACCGATATCGACGGGCTCTTCTTCAACGGCGGCTGGTGCTATGGCGGCTTCAAGGCCACCCCGGCCTCGGGCTGGTGCTTCGCGCATCTTCTGGCCACCGGCACCCCGCATGAAACCGCCACCGCCTATCGGTTCGACAGGTTCCGCAAGGGTCTGATGATCGACGAAAAGGGCATGGGCGCCCAACCGAACCTGCATTGAGGATGCGCGCATGATCATTCCCCATCCGCTGCTTGGTCCCCGCGACAGCCAGGAATTCACCTATCTGGGCGATGCCAGCCTGATCGACCGGCCTGATTGGCAGGCCGAGGGCGCGGTCGACCTGTTCCACGACTATCTGTACCTGCGCGACAACCCGGCGGGCGCGCATCGCGAACTGTGGTTCCACGAACAGGGTGACCGCAGCTGGCTGGTCGTGACCCGCGACACGGTCACCCATGAAATCATCTCGGCCGAACTTGCCCGCGATGTGGCACGCGCAAGAGGGCGCAGCAAATGAGCCAGACCAACCGTATCCAGGGCGGCCTGATCGACCGCAGCCGGACCTTCAGCTTCCGTTTCGATGGCCAGACCTTCCAGGGCCATCCCGGCGACACGCTGGCCTCGGCGCTTCTGGCCAATGGCGTGCGGCTGATGGGCCGGTCGTTCAAATACCACCGCCCGCGCGGCGTGATCACCGCCGGGTCGGAAGAGCCGAATGCGCTGGTCGAACTGCGCACCGGCGCGCGGCAGGAGCCGAATGTCCGCGCCACCGTGGCCGAACTGTTCGAGGGATTGGACGCGCGCAGCCAGAACCATGTCGGGTCGCTGCGCCGCGACTGGCTGGCGGTGAACGACCTTCTGTCGCCCTTCTTTGCGGCGGGCTTCTATTACAAGACCTTCATGTGGCCGAAGGCCTTCTGGGAAAAGCTGTACGAGCCGCTGATCCGCCGCGCCGCCGGCCTGGGCAGCCTGACCGAACTGGCCGACCCGGATGTCTATGACAAGGGCTTCCTGCATTGCGATCTTCTGGTCATCGGCGCGGGGCCTGCTGGCCTGTCCGCGGCGCTGACCGCCGGGCGGGCAGGGGCCGACGTGATCCTGGCCGATGAGGATTTCACCCTGGGCGGGCGGCTGAATGCCGAAACCTTCCAGGTTGCCGACATGGCTGCAGCCGACTGGGCGCGGCAGGCGCTGGCGGAACTGGCCAGCCTGCCCAATGTCCGCGTCATGGCGCGCACGACGGTGCTTGGCGCCTTTGACCATGGCATCTATGGCGCGCTGGAACGGGTGTCGGACCATCTGGCCGAACCGGCCGCAGGCAAGCCGCGCCAGACCCTGTGGCGCCTCTATGCCAAGCGCAGCGTCCTGACGGCTGGCGCGCTGGAACGGCCCATCGCCTTCCGCAACAATGACCGGCCCGGCATCATGCTGGGCGCGGCGCTGCGGTCCTATGCCAACCGCTGGGCCGCCGTTCCCGGCCAGCAGATCGCCATCTTCACCAACAATGACGATGGCCATCGCACCGCGACCGACCTGATCGCCAAGGGCGTGCGCATCGCCGCCGTGATCGACAGCCGCGCCGATGCGCCGCGCACCAACAGGTATGAGATCTTCGCTGGCGCGCAGGTGATCGACAGCGCCGGGCGGCTTGGCCTGCATTCGGTCAAGGTGCGTCTTGCTTCGGGCGAGACGCGCCACATTCCCTGCCAGGCGCTTGGCGTCTCGGGCGGCTGGAACCCGAATGTCCACCTGACCTGCCACCAGCGCGGCCTGCCGGTCTGGAATGCGGCGCTTGCCGCCTTCGTGCCGGGCAAATCCCTGCCGCAGGGGATGTGCGTCGCCGGGGCGGCGAATGGCATGTTCAGCACGGCGGGCGCGCTGGCCTCGGGTGCCGAGGCCGCGGGCGCTGCGCTGTCCGATCTGGGCATCGCGGCAAGTGCCGCACCGCTGCCCAAGGCCGAGGACGCCCCGGTGCGGATCACGCCCCTGTTCCATGTTCCGGGCAAGGGCCGCGCCTGGCTGGACCAGCAGAATGACGTCACCGTCAAGGACGTGAAGCTGGCGCATCAGGAAGGCTATATCTCGGTCGAGCACCTTAAGCGCTACACCACGCTGGGCATGGCGACGGATCAGGGCAAGACCTCGAATATCGGCGGTCTGGCCGTCATGGCCGAGATGACCGGGAAATCCATTCCCGAAACCGGCACCACGATCTTCCGCCCGCCTTATACCCCCGTGTCAATCGCCGCCTTCGCGGGCCGATCGGCGGGCAAGGATTTCCGCCCGGTGCGCCTGACCCCCGGCCATCACTGGGCCGCCGAACAGGGCGCGGTCTTTGTCGAGGTTGGCATGTGGCTCAGGGCGCAATGGTTCCCCCGACCGGGCGAGACGCATTGGCGCCAATCGGTCGACCGCGAGGTTCTGGCGACGCGGCGCTCGGTCGGCATCTGCGATGTGACCACGCTGGGCAAGATCGACGTGCAGGGCAGCGATGCGGCGGAATTTCTGAACCGGCTGTACGCCAACCCCTTCGCCAAGCTGGCGGTCGGCAAGGTCCGCTACGGGCTGATGCTGCGCGAGGATGGCATGGCGATGGATGACGGCACCACCGCGCGTCTGGCCGAAGACCATTTCGTCATGACGACCACGACGGCCAATGCGGTCGGGGTCTACCGGCATATGGAGTTCTGCCGCCAATGCCTGTGGCCCGACATGGATGTGCAGATCATCTCGACCACCGAGGCCTGGGCGCAATATTCCGTCGCCGGTCCCAACGCGCGCAAGCTGCTGCAGAAGATCGTCGATCCCGCCAGCGACATCTCGAACGAGGCCTTCCCCTATATGGGCTGCGGCGAGATCACGGTCTGCGGCGGGCTGCGGGCGCGGCTGTTCCGTATCTCCTTCTCGGGCGAACTTGCCTATGAGATCGCGGTGCCGACCCGCTATGGCGATGCGCTTGTCCGCCGGATGATGGAAGCCGGCCGCGAATTCGATGCGCTGGTCTATGGCACCGAGGCGCTTGGCGTCATGCGGATCGAAAAGGGCCATGCGGCGGGCAACGAGCTGAACGGCACGACCAGCGCGCTGAACCTGGGCATGGGCGGCATGGTGTCGAAGAAGAAGGACGCCATCGGATCGACCCTGTCGGAACGCGAAGGGATGAACCGCGACAGCGCGCTCTGCCTTGTCGGCTTCCGCCCGGTGAACAAGGCCGAAACTTTCGCGGCCGGGTCGCACCTGATTGAAAAGCCTGCTGTCGCCAATGCCAAGAACGATCAGGGCTATCTGACCTCGGTGGCCTTCTCGCCCAATCTTGGCCATACGATCGGTCTGGGCTTCCTGAAGAACGGGGCCGCCCGAAAGGGCGAGATCCTGCGCGCCGTGAACCCGGTGCAGAACAGCGAAACGCTTGTCGAAGTGGTCAGCGCCCATTTTGTCGATCCCGAAGGAGAACGCCTCCGTGCATGATCTTGCAGCCCTGACGCCGCTGGGTGCGGCGGCGCCGAAAACCCTTCAGATCGGCGCTGTCACCATTTCCGAAGTCGTCGACCGCGCGCTTGCCTCGGTTTCCTGCCGACAGGGCAAGAAGGCGGCGTTCGACGCCGCCGCCAGCGCCCTGTTCAGGATCGAACTTCCGGCCCCGGGCCAGTCGGCTGCGGGCGCGGTATGGTCGCTGATCTGGACCGGGCCGGAGCAATGGTTCGCCGAAGCGCCCTTTGCCAGCCACGAAGACATCGCCCGTATCGTCACGGACGGGCTGGGCGACAGCGCCTCGGTCACGGAACAGACCGATGGCTGGGTGCGGTTTGACATCGAGGGCGCGGGGGTGGTGACGCTGATGGAACGGCTTTGTCCGGTGCCCGCGCGCCGGATGGGCACCGGGGCCGCGACCCGCACGCTGATGGAGCATATGGGCTGTCTGGTGGTCTGCCGCAGCAAGGGGCGGCATTTCAGCCTGCTCGCGCCGCGCTCTTTCGCCGGATCGCTGCATCACGCGCTGACGGCAGCGGCGCGGAGCATCGCCTGACGGCTCAGGCCAGGGGCAGGGGGCGGTTGTCCTCGAACCGGAAGCGGTTGATGTTCTGGCGGTCCTCGGCCGGGCTCGTGCCGAATTCCTCGCGGTAATGCCGTGTCAGGGGGGGGACCGTCTCATACCCGACGGCGGCGGCGATCCGCGGCATCGGCTCTTTCGAGAACAGGACCAGCTGCCGCGCGGCCTTCATCCGCAGCGTCCGGTAATAGCGGCCGGGGCTTTGCCCGGTCGCCTTCTTGAACTGCCGTTCAAGCTGGCGCGAGGACACGCCCACGCTTTGCGCCACATCCTCGACCGCGATCGGTTCCGATAGGTGGCGGCCAAGGATATCGACCGCCTTGGCGACTGACGAGGGCAGGAGATCGGCGGTGCTGTCGCGGCGGAAGGTGGGGATCTTCTGGCGGATGCCGCGGCCGCGCACGACGGCGTGCTGGAACCAGCAGGCGACTTCGGTCGCCACATCGGCGCCCAGCTTGCCTTCGATGAAATTGACCATCAGGTCGAAGGCCGCCGCCGAACCCGAGACGGTATAGCGCGGATGATCGAAGACGATGACATCGTCGCGCATCCGAAGTTCGGGGAACTCCTGTGCGAAGGCGGCCTCATAGCACCAGTGGACCGAGACATCGCGCCCGTCGAGCAAGCCGGAGCGCGCCAGCGGAAAGACCCCGCCGCTGACGCCGCCCATGGCCGTTCCATGGCGGGCCAGCCGCCGCAATTGCCCCTCTGAGGCCTTTTCATCGGTGAAGCGCGCCGTCGGGCTGCTGAGGATGAACAGGAAATCCAGATCATCGGCCTCGGCCAGCGCCATTTCGGGCTCGAAGACGACCATGGCGCTAGACGCCACCTTGGCGCGGCTCTCGGCCAGGATGCGCCAGCGAAAGGCCTGACAATCGGCGATTTCGTTGGCCGCACGCAGGGGTTCGATCATCGAGGTCAGGCAAGCCATCGGAAAGCCTGGAAAGATCAGGAAGCCGACCGTTATGACGCGTTGCTGCGGAGGCGTTTGCATATTACCATCAGGAAACTTGCTCGAAACGGCAGGAAGGTCGGCCCTGTGCCCGGTTTCGGGGCGTGTTCATTGTGACGTTTCAAGACGGCTGACGGGCCGCATGATCTGGAGTTTGTATGACTGCCGCAATCCTGTCGCAAGACCCCCACAAGGTCCGTGAAGAACGCGAGAATATTCTTGAGGTCGCCATCGGTCGCGAAGTCCGCGCCTTTCGCCACCAAAGCGGGATCACGATCGCCGAATTGTCGAACCGGACCGGCCTGTCGATCGGGATGCTGTCGAAGATCGAGAACGGCAATACCTCGCCCTCGCTGTCCACGCTGCAATCCCTGGCCCATGCGATGAGCGTGCCGCTGACCGCCTTTTTCCGGCGGTTCGAGGATGTGCATCACGCCGTCCACACCAAATCCGGCGAGGGGCTGGAGATCGAACGGCGCGGCACGCGGGCCGGGCACCAATACAACCTTCTGGGTCATCTTGGCGCCAATGCCAGTGGCGTGGTGGTCGAGCCCTATCTGATCACGCTGAACTCGGATTCCGACGTTTTCCCGACGTTCCAGCACGAAGGCATCGAGATGCTCTACATGCTCGAAGGTGCCGTCGATTACCGCCATGGCAAGAATGTCTATCCGCTGCGGCCCGGCGACACGCTGTTCTTCGATGCCGACGCCCCGCACGGCCCGGAGAACCTGGTGAAACTGCCGGCGCGATACCTGTCGATCATTTCCTACGTCCAGGGCAAGTAAGCCCGATCTGTTCCAGGGACCCCACGGCCGCGCCTTCGCGCGGCCGTTTGCGTTTTGCCGGTGGCACGGGCTTGAACCGGGTAGGGCAGGGGGCAATTCCCCTCAGAAGAAAATTTGTTTCTTGTTAGTTGCTGCATTGAAAAGCTGGTGCTAGCCTGTGTGCACAACAGTCAGGGAATCACACCATGTGCGGCATCGTCGGACTATTCCTCAAAGACAAATCCCTTGAACCCAAGCTCGGCGCGATGTTGACGGACATGCTCATCACCATGACCGATCGCGGGCCGGACAGCGCAGGGATCGCCATCTACAGCGGCGCCAACGACAAGGTGGCGAAGGTCACCGTCCAGTCGGCCAATCCCGAAAAGGACTTCGCCAATCTGGACGCCGATCTGAAGGATGCGATCGGCAAGCCGGTGCTGATGCTGGTGAAAAGCACCCATGCGGTTCTGGAAGTGCCCGCCGACCAGATCGAGGCGGCGCGTTCGGCCCTTGGCCAGCTTCGCCCGGCGCTGAAGGTGATGAGCGTGGGCGACAGCCTTGAGATCTACAAGGAGGTCGGCCTGCCGAAAGACGTGGCCAAGCGCTTCGACGTGTCGAAAATGCACGGCTCGCACGGCATCGGCCACACCCGCATGGCGACGGAATCCGCCGTGACCACCATGGGTGCGCACCCGTTCTCGACCGGGCCGGACCAGTGCCTGGTGCACAATGGATCGCTCTCGAACCACAACAGCCTGCGCCGGATGCTGGCGCATGAGGGCATCTTCACCGAGACGATGAACGACACCGAGGTGGGCGCGGCCTATCTGACCTGGCGCATGAAGAATGGCGCCACGCTGGGCGAGGCGCTGGAAAGCAGCCTTGAGGATCTGGACGGCTTCTTCACCTTTGTCGTCGGCACGCATGACGGCTTTGGCGTGGTGCGCGACCCGATCGCCTGCAAACCCGCCGTGATGGCCGAGACCGACCAATATGTCGCCTTCGGCTCGGAATACCGGGCGCTGGTCAGCCTGCCCGGCATCGAAACCGCCCGCGTCTGGGAACCCGAACCCGCAACCGTCTACTTCTGGAATCACTGACCATGCAGACATTCGATCTTGCGGCCGAGGGGCTGCGCGCCCTCAACTCTGCCCTCCACGCCCTGAAGGGCCAGACCAACTCGACCGCCTGGGAGATCGTCAATCCCAAGGGTTCCCATGCGATTGCCGTGGGTCTTGACGCCCCGATCGACGTGACGGTGAAAGGCTCGACCGGCTATTACTGCGCCGGGATGAACAAGCAGGCGACGGTCCGGGTGAAGGGGTCCGCCGGACCGGGCCTCGCCGAGAACATGATGTCGGGCACCGTCATCGTCGACGGCAATGCCTCGCAATATGCCGGTGCAACCGGGCGCGGCGGCCTTCTGGTCGTCAAGGGCAATGCCAGCTCGCGCTGCGGTGTCTCGATGAAGGGCATCGACATCGTCGTCCATGGCAATATCGGCCACATGTCTGCCTTCATGGCGCAATCGGGCAATCTGGTCGTGCTGGGCGACGCCGGCGACGCTTTGGGCGACAGCCTTTATGAAGCGCGGCTTTTCGTGCGCGGCTCGGTCAAGTCGCTGGGCGCGGACTGTATCGAAAAGGAAATGCGGCCGGAACACCTTGAGCTGCTTGCCGACCTGCTGAAGCGCGGCGAGGCCGACCACCTGGCCAAGCCCGAAGAGTTCAAGCGCTACGGCTCGGCCCGCACGCTTTACAATTTCAACATCGACAACGCGTCGGCCTACTGAGGCATCTGAAATGACCGAATTCCCCAAGACCCCGCCGCGTTTCTCTGCCACCTTCACGCCTGCCGTGAACGCCGAAATCCGCCGCGCTGCCGCGTCCGGCATTTATGACATCCGCGGTGCCGGCACCAAACGCCACCTGCCGCATTTCGACGATCTCCTGTTCCTTGGCGCGTCGATCAGCCGTTACCCGCTGGAAGGCTATCGCGAGAAATGCGCGACCGACGTCTGGCTGGGCACCCGTTTCGCCAAGAAGCCGATCCATCTGGATATCCCGGTCACCATCGCCGGCATGTCTTTCGGCGCGCTGTCCGGCCCGGCTAAGGAAGCGCTTGGCCGTGGCGCCAGCGCGGCGGGCACCTCGACCACCACCGGCGACGGCGGCATGACCGAGGAAGAGCGCGGCCATTCCAAGACCCTCGTCTACCAATACCTGCCCTCGCGCTATGGCATGAACCCCGATGACCTGCGCCGCGCCGACGCGATCGAGGTCGTGGTGGGGCAGGGCGCCAAGCCCGGCGGCGGCGGCATGCTTCTGGGCCAGAAGATCTCGGATCGCGTGGCCAATATGCGCAATCTGCCGAAAGGCATCGACCAGCGCTCGGCCTGCCGTCACCCCGACTGGACCGGCCCCGACGATCTTGAAATCAAGATCATGGAACTGCGCGAGATCACCGATTGGGAAAAGCCGATCTATGTGAAGGTCGGCGGCGCGCGCCCCTATTACGACACCGCGCTGGCGGTGAAGGCCGGGGCCGATGTGGTGGTTCTGGACGGGATGCAGGGCGGCACCGCGGCCACGCAGGACGTGTTCATCGAGCATGTCGGGATGCCGATCCTGGCCTGTATCCCGCAGGCGGTGAAGGCGTTGCAGGACCTTGGGATGCATCGCAAGGTGCAGTTGATCGTGTCGGGCGGCATCCGCAGCGGCGCCGATGTGGCCAAGGCCATGGCGCTGGGGGCCGATGCCGTTGCCATCGGCACGGCGGCGCTGATCGCGCTTGGCGACAATGATCCGCGCTGGGAAGCCGAATATCAGAAGCTGGGCACCACCGCCGATGCCTATGATGACTGGCATGAAGGCCAAGACCCGGCGGGCATCACCACCCAGAACCCGGACCTGTCCAAGCGTTTCGACCCTGTCATGGGCGGTCGCCGGTTGAAGAACTATCTCAAGGTGATGACGCTGGAAGCCCAGACCATCGCCCGGGCCTGCGGCAAGAACCACCTGCACAATCTGGAGCCCGAAGATCTCTGCGCCCTGACCATGGAAGCGGCCGCGATGGCCCGCATCCCGCTGGCCGGCACCGATTGGTATCCCGGCAAGGGCAACGGGTTCTGAACTGAGTCGTCGAAATAACGTCCTGCGCGCAGGATCAATCAACAGGGAAGAAAAGTGGGCCTATGACGTCAGATCTGGCAGCTTTCGCAAAGAAGAACGGCATCAAGTACTTCATGATCTCCTATACCGACCTCTTCGGAGGTCAGCGGGCCAAGCTTGTGCCCGCCCAGGCGATCAACGACATGGCTGAGGACGGGGCCGGCTTTGCCGGCTTCGCCACCTGGCTTGACCTCACGGCGGCCCATCCCGACATGATGGCGGTGCCCGATCCCAGCTCGGTCATCCAATTGCCCTGGAAGCCCGAGGTCGGCTGGCTGGCCTCGAATTGCGTAATGGAGGGCAAGCCCGTCGAACAGGCGCCGCGCAACGTGCTGCGGCGGCTGGTCGATGAGGCGGCGAAGGAGGGTCTGCGGGTCAAGACCGGGGTCGAGCCGGAATTCTTCCTGCTGACGCCCGAGGGCGACAAGGTCGCCGACCCCTATGACACCGCCGAAAAGCCCTGCTACGACCAGCAGGCGGTGATGCGGCGTTATGACGTGATCTCCGAGGTCTGCGACTATATGCTGGATCTCGGCTGGGAGGCCTATCAGAACGACCACGAAGACGCGATCGGCCAGTTCGAGATGAACTGGAAATACGATGACGTGCTGAAGACCGCGGACAAGCACAGCTTCTTCAAGTTCATGATGAAGTCGGTGGCCGAGAAGCACGGGCTGCGCGCGACCTTCATGCCCAAGCCCTTCAAGGGTCTGACCGGCTCGGGCTGCCATGCCCATATTTCGGTCTGGGATCTTGAGGGCAAGAAGAACGCCTTCGCCGATCCGACCAAGGAACTGGGATTGTCCGAGCGCGGGCGCCACTTCCTGGGCGGCATCATGAAACACGCCTCGGCGCTGGCCGCGATCTGCAATCCCACGGTCAACAGCTACAAGCGCATCAACGCGCCCCGCACCTCGTCGGGCGCGACCTGGGCGCCGAACACCGTGACCTGGACCGGCAACAACCGCACCCATATGGTGCGCGTGCCCGGCCCCGGCCGGTTCGAACTGCGTCTGCCCGATGGCGCCGCGAACCCCTATCTGATGCAGGCCATCATCCTGGCGGCGGGCCTGGACGGGGTGCGCACCAAAGCCGATCCGGGCCGCCGCTACGACATCGACATGTACACCCAGGGTCACACCGTCAGGGGTGCGCCCAAGCTGCCGCTCAACATGCTCGACGCGCTGCGGGAATATGACAAGGACAAGACCCTCAAGGCGATGATGGGCGAAGAGTTCTCGTCGGCCTATCTCAAGCTGAAGCACAAGGAATGGAACAGCTTCGTGTCGCATTTCTCGCGCTGGGAACATGAGACCACGCTGGATATCTGATCCGGTCCCCTACGTCCCCTGCCTGGCCGTCCTTCGGGACGGCTTTTTTCTTGGGCCAGAACGGCGGCGCGGCCAGAACCCGTGCCGGGTCCTGACCGCGCCAGTGACTTGTCCTTTGCGTTACAGCGTGGGGTAAAGCGGGAAGGTGGCGCAAAGGGCCTTGACCTCGGCCTTGACCTTGGCCTCGACGGCGCCATTGTCGGCCTCGCCATTGGCGGCCAGGCCGTCGACGACCTCGGTGATCCAGCGCGCGATCTGGCGGAACTCGGCCTCGCCGAAGCCGCGCGTCGTGCCGGCCGGGGCGCCGAGGCGGATGCCGGAGGTGACGAAGGGCTTTTCGGGGTCGAAGGGCACGCCGTTCTTGTTGCAGGTGATATGCGCGCGACCCAGGGCGGCCTCGGCCGCCTTGCCCGTCACCTTCTTCGGCCGCAGATCGGCCAGGCAAAGGTGGTTGTCGGTCCCGCCCGAGACGATGTCGATGCCGCCCTTCATCAGCTCATCCGCCAGGGCGGCGGCATTGGCCTTGACCTGCGCGGCATAGGCCTTGAATTCGGGGCGCAGCGCCTCGCCGAAGGCCACGGCCTTGGCGGCGATCACATGCATCAGCGGGCCGCCCTGCAGGCCCGGGAAGACCGCCGAATTGATCTTTTTGGCGATTTCCTCGTCATTGCACAGGATCATGCCGCCGCGCGGGCCGCGCAGCGATTTATGCGTGGTGGTGGTGCAGACATGGGCATGCGGCAGGGGCGAGGCATGGACGCCGCCCGCCACCAGACCGGCGATATGGGCCATGTCGACATGCAGGTAAGCCCCCACCTCATCGGCGATGGCGCGGAAGGCGGCCCAGTCCCATTCGCGGGAGTAAGCGGTGCCGCCGGCGAGGATCAGCTTGGGGCGGTGCTCCAGCGCCTTGGCGCGGACCTCGTCCATGTCGAGGCGCTGGTCCTGCGGGCGCACGCCGTAGGAGACGACGTTGAACCATTTGCCCGACATGTTCACCGGCGAGCCATGGGTCAGGTGGCCGCCCGAATTCAGGTCGAGCCCCATGAAGGTGTCGCCCGGCTTCAGAAGCGCCAGGAAGACGGCCTGGTTCATCTGCGAACCCGAGTTCGGCTGGACGTTGGCGAAATTGCAGCCGAACAGTTCCTTGGCGCGCTCGATCGCCAGGGTCTCGGCGATATCGACATATTGGCAGCCGCCGTAATAGCGCTTGCCCGGATAGCCCTCGGCATATTTGTTGGTCAGGACCGAGCCCTGGGCCTGCAACACCGCCAGAGAGACGATGTTCTCGGAGGCGATCAGCTCGATCTCGTCGCGCTGGCGGCCAAGCTCCGAGGTCACCGCGCCGAAAACTTCGGGATCGCGGGACGAAAGCGCTTCGGTGAAGAAGCCGGTATCGCGGTGGGGGGCGTTCATCAAGATCTCCTTGTTCAACCGGTCCAGCCCAGGCCGGCGGCGATGCTGTTCATCGACTGGATCAGGGGCACGGCGGCGCGGGTGCTGGGCTTTGTTCTGGCCTCGTGCAGCAGGCTGACCTGCAAGCGGTTGATCCGGTCCAACTGCGGCCGCAAGCGCGCAAACCTGTCGCGCATCAAGGGGAAGCGCGTGCCGATGGCCGCGCTGCCGGTCAGGCTGCGCAGGGCCGCGATCGTGCGGGCATGTTCGTCGCGGATGCGGGTGAAGATGCGGTCGCGGATCTCGTCATCCTCGACCAGACCGGCATAAAGTGCCGCGATCTCCATATCCGACAGCATCAGCGATTTCTCGACCTCGTCCACCATCAGCCGGAACAGCGGATGGCGGGCGAACATTTCGCCCAGAAGCCGGTCACCATCGGCCCCGCGCACCTGCCGGAACGAGGCGACGGCCGAGCCGAACCCGTACCATCCCGTCAGCAGATGGCGGTTTTGCGACCAGGCGAAGACCCAGGGAATGGCGCGCAGATCGGCAAGGCTTTTCGCGCCGAAGCGCCGCGCCGGGCGGGAGCCGAGCTTGAGCATCGCCAGCTCCTCGACCGGGCTGGCCATCTGGAAATAGTCGATGAAGCCCGGCTGTTCGAGCAGGTTGCAATAGGCGGTCTGCGACATGGCCGACAGCGCCTCGAGCGCATCGGCATGTTCGGGATTGGCGGCGGGCTGCACCCGCGTCTGCATATGCGCCAGAACCGAGGAAGCCAGGAGTTCAAGCTGGTTCAGCGCCGTGCCGCGATTGGCGTATTTCGACGAGACGACCTCGCCCTGTTCGGTGATCCGAAGCTGGCCATGGATCGTGCCGGCCGGTTGCGCGGCGATGGCGCGTTCGGTGGGCGCGCCGCCCCGGCTGACCGATCCGCCCCTGCCATGGAAGAAGACCGGCTTCAGCCCGTGCCGGGCCAGCATCTGGGTGATGCGGCGCTGCGCCTTGTCCAGCTCCCAGGTCGAGCAGATGAAACCGCCATCCTTGTTGCTGTCGGAATAGCCCAGCATGATCTCGACCATGCCGTTGCGCATGCGGATGCTGCGCTGCGCCAGGGGCACCGAAAGCAGATCGTCATAGATCGCGGCGGCACGGCGCAGGTCGCCGATGGTTTCGAACAGCGGCACCACCCGCAGGTCCAGTTTCTCGGCCCCGAATCCGGCATAGCGCGCCAGCAGGTAGACGCCCAGGATATCGTCGCTCGACCGGCTCATCGACAGGATGAAGGGGCCGATCGCCTCGGGGTCGCAGGACAGTTGCGTGGCGCGCATCAGCGCCAGAACATCCAGAAATTCGCACGCCTCGGCGGACAGGCGGGCGCGGTCGATATAGGGCAGGTCGGGCTGGCCCAGCTCGCGCCGGAGCTGGTCAGACCAGGCCCGGCTGCCGAATTCGGGCGCGGCCCCGGCCAGTTTCCAGATCTCGGCCAGGACGGCGGTGGTGACGGTCGAGTTCTGCCTGATGTCCAGCGTCGCGGTGCGGAAGCCAAAGGTCTCGGCCCGCCAGCGGATTGGCCGCAGATGGCGTTCGGCGATGACGTTGGCGTCAATTGCCACCAGCGCCGCATCCAGCACCGACAGATCGGCCACGAATTGCGCGACCGAGGCATAGGCCCGGCCCGTGCCTGCGCCGGTCGCCTCGATCCGTTCGGCCATGACACTCAGCGCCTGACGGAACAGCTCTCCAGGATTGCGCGATTCCTGCAAGGCCGGGTCGCCGGTGCGGGCGATGATGGCGCGCAGGCGGGTTTCGTCGGACAGGGGCAGGCGGACGATGCGCGAGGTGATGCTGATCGCCCCCGCCGCGGCGCGCAGGGTGGCAAGATATTTGTCCAGCACGGTCTGGCGCGAGCGGCGGATCGCCTCGGCGGTCATCGCCGCCGTCACATTCGGGTTGCCGTCGCGGTCGCCGCCGATCCAGGAATGGAATTTGATGCAGGGCGTGATCTCGGGCATCGCGCCAAACCGCGCCGCCGCGGCCGAGGCAAAGCGGTCGAACACCTGCGGCACGGCGTCGAAGATGCTGTCGCGAAAGAACTGCAGGCCCCAGTCGATCTCGTCCTTCAGGCTGGGGCGTTCCAGGCGCAATTCACCGGTCATCCACAGCAGGTCGATCTCGCTTTCGATGTCGCGCAGGATCTCGTCGCGTTCGCGCGGCGTCCAGCGCTGGGTCTCAAGCGCGACGAGATGACGGTAGATCCGGCGGTGGATTTCCAGCACGGTCACACGCTTGGCTTCGGTCGGGTGCGCGGTCAGGGTGGGGCCGACCGAAAGCTGGTGCGCCATTTCGGCGAAAGCCGCGCCGGACATGGCCGGGTCAAGTTCGGCCAGCGCCTTGGCGAAACTGCCCTCGACCGCTGTGGCGCCCTGCTGCGCCTCGGTCTGGCGGCGGTCGCGCATCGCCACATTCTCGTCCATGATCCGGGTCAGCTGGAACCAGATCGTGATCGCCTGAAGACAGGGGATCGCCGCATCCCCCGGCGGCAGGTCGACCTCGGGGCCTTCGATCAGGGCGGCGACCTGCGGCGCACGGCGGCCGATGACATTGCGCCAGAGCCTGCTCAGATCGGCGCGGAGGGTTTCCGCATAGTCGAAGGTCTCGGCCGGAAGGCTGTCGCGCGGCTTCAATGTGACGGGCATGGCCTAAGCCACCCGATCACGCGGCGTCTTGCCGTCGAAGAAATCGGTCAGGTTGTCGAAGACGCGAAAGCCCATCGCCTCGCGCGTTTCGCGGGTGGCCGAGCCAAGATGCGGCAGCAGGACCAGATTGTCGGCGTTCAGAAGCGCGTCGGGCACCTGCGGTTCGCGTTCGAAGACATCCAGGCCCGCGCCGCCGATGGTGCCGAACCACAGGGCCTGGGCCAGCGCATGTTCATCGACCACCTCGCCCCGGGCGGTGTTGATCAGGAAGGCGCCGGGGCGCATCAGATCAAGCCGGCGTGAATTGATCAGATGGCGGTTCGCCTTGCCGCCCGGGCAGTGCAGCGAGACGAAGTCGCATTCGGGCAGCAGCTCTTCGATGGTCGGCACCTGCACCGCGTTGTAGCGGGCCAGAACCTCGGCCGGAACCGCCGAGCGGTTCTGGACCAGGATCTTCATGCCAAAGCCGAAATGCGCCCGTTGTGCCATAGCCTGGCCGATGCGGCCAAAGCCGATGATGCCCAGCGTCGCACCCGAAACCTTGGTGCCGATCAGATGGGTCGGCCGCCAGCCGGACCAGCGGCCCTCGCGCAGCTCACGTTCGCCTTCGCCCGCCCGGCGCGCCACCATCAGCATCAGCGTCATGGCGATATCCGCCGTGCATTCCGACAGGACATCGGGCGTGTTCGTCACGGTGATGCCGTGCGTCTTGGCGGCTTCCGTGTCGATATGGGCAAAGCCCACCCCGTAATTGGCGAGGATCTTGGTCCGCCTGCCCGGGCCGTCGAAAACCGGCGCGGGCAGGCGGTCTGTCACTGTGGGAAGGATGGCGTCATACTGGCCCAGGGCGTCGCGAAGCGCCGCCTCGGACAGCGGTTTGTCATCGCGGTTCAGGTCTAGGTCAAAGACCTCGGCCATGCGCGCTTCAACCGCCTGCGGCCAGCGCCGCGTCACCAGAACCTTCGGCTTCGCCATCTTCCCCTCCTGTTACGCTGCCTTGCGGCCCATGACCCGCGCGACCGTCTCGCCGATGACCGAGGGGTTCTCGGCCACGGTGACCCCGGCGGCGGTCAGGATCTCGACCTTCTCGGAGGCGCTTTCGCCGAAGGCCGAGATGATCGCGCCCGCATGACCCATGGTGCGCCCCTTGGGCGCGGTCAAGCCGGCGATATAGGCGATGACCGGCTTGGTCATGTGTTCCTGGATATAGGCGGCCGCCTCGGCCTCTTGCGGGCCACCGATTTCGCCGATCATGCAGACGATATGGGTTTCGGGATCGGCCTCGAACCGTTCCAGGATATCGCGGAACGAGGACCCGTTGATCGGGTCGCCGCCGATGCCGACCGAAGTGGAGACCCCGATGCCGCGATCCATGAGCTGTTGCGCGGCCTCATAGCCCAGCGTGCCCGAACGCCCGACGATGCCGACATGGCCCGGCAGGTAGATATGGCCGGGCATGATGCCGAGAAGGGCCTTGCCGGGGCTGATCGTGCCGGCGCAGTTCGGCCCGGTCAGCACCATGCGCCGCTCGCGCGGGTAGCGCATCATGTAGCGCTTCACCCGGATCATGTCCTGCGCGGGGATGCCGTCGGTGATGCAGACGCAATAGCGGATGCCGCCATCGGCCGCTTCCATGATGCTGTCCGCAGCAAAGGGCGGCGGCACGAAGACAAGGCTGGCATCCGCGCCGGTCGCTTCGACCGCCTGTTTCACCGTGTCAAAGACCGGCACACCGAAGACGGTCTCGCCGCCCTTGCCGGGCACCACCCCGGCCACGACGTTCGTGCCGTAATCCAGCATTTCCTTGGTGTGGAACTGCGCCATGCGGCCCGTGATGCCCTGAACGACAACGCGGCTTTGCCGGTCGAGGAAAATGCTCATCAGATCGCCCTCATCTTGGTGTTCTGTTTCTGGTCGTTTTTCCAGGCCGTGACCGCCCGCTCGGCCGCTTCCATAAGCGAACCGGCGCGCAGGATCGGCAGGCCGGAATTGGCAAGGATCTTCTGCCCCGCCTCGACATTGGTGCCCGCCAGCCGGACGATCACCGGCACGTCGACGGGGTTGGCGGTCAGCGCCTGCACGACGCCTTCGGCCACCCAGTCGCAGCGGTTGATGCCCGCGAAGATGTTGACAAGGATCGCCTGGACATTCTCGTCCGACATCACCAGCCGGAAGGCCTTGGCCACCCGCTCGGGCGTGGCCCCGCCGCCGATGTCGAGGAAGTTCGCAGGCTCGCCCCCGGCCAGCTTGATCGTGTCCATCGTCGCCATGGCAAGGCCCGCGCCGTTGACGATGCAGCCGATATTGCCGGTCAGGCCGATATAGGCCAGGCCGCGATCCGCCGCGCGGGCCTCGCGCGGGTCTTCCTGGCTTTTGTCGCGCAGCTCGGAGATCTGCGGATGGCGGAACAGCGCGTTGTTGTCGAAGGTCATCTTCGCGTCGAGCGCGAGGATGCGGTTGTCGGCGGTGATGACCAGCGGATTGATCTCGACCATCGTGGCGTCAAGCTCGCGGAAGGCGCGGTAGCAGCCGGTCAGGGTGCGGACCATCTGCTGGGTCAGCGCGGGCGGGATCTTGAGCGCATAGGAAATTTCGCGGGCCTGGAACTCCTGCAGGCCGACGGCGGGCTCGACGGTCGAACGCACGATCGAGTCGGGGCGCGTCTCGGAAATCTCTTCGATCTCCATCCCGCCTTCCGAAGAGGCGACGATCATCACCCGCTGCGTCGTGCGGTCCAGCACGAAGCCGAGATAGATCTCGCGGCCGAAATCCACGGCGTTTTCCACATAGACGCGATAGATGCCCTTGCCCTCCGGCCCGGTCTGATGCGTCACCAGCTTGCGGCCGAACATCTCGTTCGTGGCATCCTGGATCTCGTGCTCGGAATTGCACAGCTTGACGCCGCCTGCCTTGCCACGCCCGCCGGCATGAACCTGCGCCTTGACGATCCAGCGGTCGCCGCCCAGTTCGCGGGCGCGATAGGCCGCCTGCTCGGGGCTGTAGGCCAGGCCGCCCTGCGGCACGGCCACGCCAAACCGCGCAAGGATTTCCTTGGCCTGGTATTCGTGAATATCCATCTTAGCCTCCCTCTCTTCCGGCTATTCCGCGGCCATCAGGTTCTTGTAATAGGCTTGCAGCCCCTGGGTGGCGCGGGCGATGTCCACCCCGGCCCCCATGTCGTTCATCGCCGTGGCAAAGCGCGTCACGATGTCGGTGATCGCGGCCTCGGACAATTGGTTCAGGATGCCGATGCGCACCTGAACCGGCTCGGACAGGGTCGGCCAGATGCCGAAGCCCTTGGCCCGGCAGGACTGGACCAGTTCCTTTTCCCGCCCCGCCAGCGCGCCCGGCAGGTTCAGGACGACAAGGCTGGTCATGTTCGAGGTGACCTCGCAGCCCATGGCCGACACGGCTTCACGCAGGGCGCGTTCGTGATGGGCATAGTCGGCCGCCTTGCGGGCTTTGCCGTGCTGGAGGTTGATGCGCAGCGCCTCGTGGAAGGCCGCGACCGCATAGCCGGAATGGGTGCGGTGATAGCTGCCCGCCGCCACGTCCTTGCCATCCACGATGCCCCAGTGCCGGGCCTCGAGGATCGGGTGATGGACATAGGTGTGGCAGCCATTGGCGCGCACTTCCTCGATATACTTGTCGGCAAAGCTCACCGGCGCATAGGTCAGCGGCAGGCAGAGCACGCCTTTTTGCGGGCAAGAGGCCCAACCGACCACACCCGGGTAATCGTCGATCGAGAAATCGGCGATGCCCAGCGACGAGACGGCATCGACAAGGCCAAGGGCGGAATGGCGCTGACAGGCATCCGAGAAGCCCTGCAGGTCGTTGATGCGGCCCGATCCGGTTTCCCAATGCGCCATGAAAGCCCATTTCGGTTTTTTCTCGGCCAGGACCCGGTCGACCAGTTCGGCGCTGACCGACTGGCCATGCGGCACCGTGACGATGGTGACATTGCTGGGACGCGGGTCCATCGGATTGGCGCGCAGGTCCTCGCGGCTGGCGGCCTTCATGCGGATCGACAGCCCGTCGATGCCGCTGAACGTGCCGTTCACGAAGACGACGACCGTGTCCCCGGGCAGAATGGCCGAGACCAGGCAGTCCAGCCCGCTGAACCCCGTGCCGCCGACACCATAGGTATAGGTGTTCTTCGTGCCCCAGACCTTGCGCAGCATCTCTTTGCATTCGATCATCCCGCGCAGGACATCGGCCTGCATGTGATCGGCAAGGCCCGCATTGGCAAAGCTGGCCAGCACACGCGCATCGGTATTGCCCGGACCGGGGCCGGCGGCCAGGGTCTCGGGAATCGAGAGTTGCGGGAAAATTTCGGTATCTGTCATGCGACGCCCCTCCCAAGGCGATTGACGGCGTGACCGAGCGTTTCGGAAGACCTGCGACCTTCCGGGTGCAGCGGAAGAAAGGGTCGCGGGGCCTGCCTGGGACATCGGTCCTGACGCTTAGGAAAGCGGCGCTCGACAAATCCCACAACAGTCGAATATCCTGCTTTTGGGCATCTATTTGGATGGGGAAATACCTACCCAAATAGGTGGATATACTGCGGTATGCAATTTGCACCCTACCAAAACGGGTAGGACGGAGGTCGGAATGGCTGCTTTTGAGGCACAGAACAAGGCTGAGCGGATCACGCTGATGCTGGCGGATGCCAATCCGCTGATGCTGACGGCGCTGTCCGAGATTTTCGAGAAGGATCGCCGATTCTCTCTGGTGGCGACTGCGGCCACGGCCGAGGGGTTTCTTGGCATGGCGATGCGGATGCCGGTGCAGGTCGGCGTGATCGGCTGGACCCTGCCTGTCCTTGGCGGTGCGCGGCTGATCGACGTGCTGCGCGCCCAGGCCAATGCCCCGCGCCTGGTGGTCTATGCCGAAGACAGCGGCGATATCCCGCGCAAGGCGATGACCGCAGGCGCCGCCGGATTCGTCTCACGCTCCGAATCGGTCGACCGGCTGCTGGAAACCTGCCTTGCCGTCGCCAATGGCCAGATGGTCTTTCCCTTCCTGGATGTGCGCAGCCTGAAGCAGGACCCTATTGAATCGCTGTCCCCGCGCGAACGGATCCTGCTGGAAGCCCTGTCCAAGGGCCTGACCAACCGCGAGCTGTCGCGCGAGCTGAACATCAGCGCGAATACGGTGAAATTCCACCTCTCGAACCTGTTCGAGAAGCTGTCCGTGAAGAACCGCGCCCAGGCCATCGCCTTTTTCTATGCCAATCGCGCGACCCGCGGCGAGGTTTAGGCCGCGACATTTTCTGTCTTGACGAAGCACCCCGCCTTCGCGGATGCCTTAGGACGGGTGCAGCTCCTACGTCTTGGCAGGAGCCCAAACAATGTCTTTCCACGTCATCCAGCAGGCGCCCGCGCGCCTGAATCGCAGCGAGCTGGCCGTTCCAGGCAGCGCCCCCCAGATGTTCGAAAAGGCGGCCGCTTCGGATGCGGACGTGATCTTCCTTGATCTGGAGGATGCCGTCGCGCCGGATGACAAGGCCCAGGCCCGCAAGAACATCATCAAGGCCCTGAACGAGATGGATTGGGGCAAGAAGACCATGTCGGTGCGGATCAACGGCCTTGATACCCATTACATGTATCGCGACGTCGTCGATGTGGTCGAACAGGCCGGCGAACGTCTTGACCTGATCATGATCCCCAAGGTCGGCACCGCCGCCGATGTCTATGCCGTCGACATGATGGTGACCCAGATCGAGGATGCGAAAGGGTACAAGAAGCGCATCGGCTTTGAACATATCATCGAGACCGCTCTGGGGATGCAGAATGTCTCGGACATCGCCGCCGCCTCGAAGCGCAATGAAAGCCTGCACTTCGGTGTGGCCGATTATGCCGCCTCGACCCGCGCCCGCACCACGATCATCGGCGGCGTGAACCCCGACTATTCGGTGCTGACCGACAAGCTGGACGATGGCAGCCGCGCCGTGCATTGGGGCGACATGTGGCATTACGCGCTGGCGCGCATGGTGGTGGCCGCCCGCGCCAATGGTTTGCGCCCGGTTGACGGTCCCTTCGGCGATTTCTCGGACCCGGATGGCTATCGCGCCGCCGCCAAGCGCGCCGCCGTGCTGGGCTGCGAGGGCAAATGGGCGATCCATCCCAGCCAGGTCGCGCTGGCCAATGAGGTGATGAGCCCCTCTGAAGCCGAAGTCACCCGCGCCCGGCGGATCCTTGAGGCGATGGAACAGGCGGCGCGCGAGGGCAAGGGCGCGGTGTCGCTGGATGGCCGACTGATCGATTATGCCTCGATCCGCCAGGCCGAGGTTCTGGTCGAGAAGGCCCGCCAGATTGCCGGAGCCTGATCTTTCGGTCATCGGCCTGCGCGAAAGGGCACAACAGCTTTTCGCGCAGGCCTGCGCCGCCGCCGACCCGGCCCGGGCGCTGGCCCATGCCCTGTCCGATGCGCCTTTGCCAAAGCCCGATCCCGGCGGCATGTACCGCATCGTCGCGGTGGGCAAGGCCGCCATTCCCATGGCCGCCGAATTGCTGGGGCGGCTGGGTCGCGCGCCTTTGAAGGCGGTGGTGGTCACGAATGCCGAGAATGGCCGCCCGCTGCGCGGCGCGCGGGTCTATGTCGCGGGCCATCCGGTGCCCGACGAAAAAGGCGCCCGTGCCGCGGCGGCGGTCGAGGCGCTGCTGGCACCCGCCACTGCGGCGGATCGCGTGATCGCCCTGATCTCGGGCGGCGGTTCGGCCCTGCTGCCCGCGCCGGTCGATGGATTGACCCTGGCCGACAAGGCCGAGGTGAACCGGCTTCTGCTGGCGGGCGGCTTCGACATCACCGAGATGAACCTGGTCCGCCAGCAGCTTTCACGGCTGAAAGGCGGCGGGATGCTGCGCGTCGCCAGCCCGGCGCCGGTGACAGCCTATATCCTGTCCGATGTGATCGGCGACGATCTGCGCGTGATCGCTTCGGGGCCGACCGTTGCGCCGATCGGCGACTGTCGGGCCGCCCGTGACCTGCTGCGGACGCGCGGTCTTTGGCAAAGATTGCCCGAAGCGGCGGCGGCCGTTCTGGCGCAAGAGGATGCCGCGCGCGCGCCCTTGCCCCCCGTGCAGAACATCCTCATCGGATCGAACCGCAAAAGCCTGGACGCCGTGGTCGAGGCGGCAGGACCGCAGGCGATTGTGGTGAATGACCCCCTGACCGGCGATGTCGCCGATGCCGCCGCCAGGGTCATCGAGGCGGCGCGGCAGGAGGGCCCGGGCCGTCCGGCGTGCCTGGTCTTCGGCGGCGAGACGACGGTCACGTTGCGCGGCGATGGCCGTGGTGGCCGCAATCAGGAACTGGCATTGCGGATCGCGATGGCGATGCCGGAACTTGACCGGAGCTGGGTGTTCCTGTCGGGCGGCACCGATGGGCGCGACGGGCCGACGGATGCGGCCGGGGGCCTG
>Ga0209571_1000503_pt1 | contig 40188 bp, 32 predicted proteins | sample EBPBio102011_DNA_FD_185866 | JGI IMG/M metagenome (GOLD analysis project Ga0209571, IMG submission 185866) | Wastewater treatment Type I Accumulibacter community from EBPR Bioreactor in Madison, WI, USA - Reactor 1_1/10/2011_ DNA (SPAdes)... | ecosystem: Engineered > Bioreactor > EBPR >... | reverse complement strand
ACGGTGGCACCCGCTTCCCCCGCACCGGCAAATCGGGCATAGAACGGCCAGCGCGCCCGCGAGTGGCGCGCCAGATTTGATGCGCCAGACGCCGGCCGAAAGGACGCCCCATGCACGACATCCGCGCCATCCGCGACAACCCCGCGCTTTTCGACCGCCGCCTGTCGCGCCGCCCCGGCCAGCCGCCGATGTCGGCCGAGATACTGGCGCTGGACGAGGCGCGGCGCGCGAAGATCCTTGCGGCGGAAACCGCGCAGGCCGCGCAGAATGCCGCCTCGAAAGAGGTGGGTGCCGCCAAGGCGCGGGGCGATGATGCCGAGTTCGAGCGGCTCAGGGCGCTCGTGGCCGAAAAGAAGGCCGAGGTCGCGCGCCTGACCGCCGAGGCCGGGGAAGAGGATGCGCGGTTGCGCGACCTGCTTATGCGCCTGCCGAACCTGCCCCTTGACGAGGTGCCGGACGGCAAGGACGAGGCCGGGAATGTCGAGCTTTACCGCCACGGCACGCCCGGCACCTTCGCGTTCAAGCCGCGCGAGCACTATGACATTCCGGGCGTCAAGGCGCTGATGGACTTCGAGACGGCCGCGAAGCTGTCGGGTGCGCGGTTCGTCGTCCTGAAGGGAGCCATCGCGCGGATCCACCGCGGGCTGGCGCAGTTCATGCTGGACATGCACACGACCGAACACGGGCTGACCGAATGGATCTCGCCGGTCCTCGTGAAGGAAGAGGCGATGTATGGCACGAACCAACTGCCGAAGTTCGCCGAAGACAGCTACCAGACCACGAACGGCTGGTGGCTCATTCCCACCTCCGAAGTGACGCTGACCAACTCGGTTCGCGAAGAGATCCTCGACGATGCCGCCCTGCCGATCCGCATGACGGCGCATACGAACTGCTTCCGCTCCGAAGCCGGGTCTGCCGGCAAGGACACGGCGGGGATGCTGCGCCAGCATCAATTCGAGAAGGTCGAGATGGTGTCGGTCACGCGGCCCGAGGACAGCCTGGCCGAACATGCGCGCATGACAAAATGCGCCGAGGCGGTGCTGGACCGGCTGGGGCTGCCCTACCGGACCATCGTCCTGTGCACCGGCGACATGGGGTTCGGTGCGACCAAGACCCATGACCTGGAAGTCTGGCTGCCGGGCCAGAACACCTACCGCGAGATTTCCTCGGTCTCGGTCTGCGGCGATTTCCAGGCGCGGCGGATGAACGCGCGCTACCGGCCGGCGGGCGGCGGCAAGCCGGACTTCGTCCATACGCTGAACGGCTCGGGCCTTGCCGTCGGGCGCTGCCTGATCGCGGTCCTGGAAAACGGCCAGACCGAGGACGGCGGCGTGACGCTGCCGCAGGCGCTGTCGCCGTGGCTTGGCGGCAAGACGCGGCTGACGCCTGAGGGGCTGCTGGTCTAGGGGGCGGGCGGCCCTTGGCTGTGGGGGTGGCAGAGGCCGTCGCCTCTGCCATGTGGCCACGCTTCCACCTGTCCCCGCCGATGGCCCAAAGGCCATCGGCCAGCGCCCGCCCCGCCATCGGCGGGCGCTTCCGCGCCCGCCGGGGCAGGCGCTGGACTTTGGAGGTGAGTGACAGGAGCGGTCCAGCGGCACCGTTCCCACGACGGTCGGGGAAAACGCAGTGCGTTTTCTGACCCCGCCCGGCCCGGCTTTGCACCCCTGGGGGTAGGAAGGACTACCGCTTCCGGTAATCCTCGCGCGCCTTGCCCTCGGTATGTTTGCGCAGGCGCGACGGCGTATGGAACTTCTTGTTCTTGAACGGGTTCTTGTCGCCCTGATCGCGGAAGGTCAGGCGGATCGGCGTGCCCGGCATGTCGAAATCGTCGCGCAGCCCGTTCACCAGATAGCGCGAATAGCTGTCGGGCAGCTCGTCGGCGTGGCTCGTCATGATGACGAATCCCGGGGGGCGGGTTTTCACCTGCGTCGCATAGCGCAGCCGGATCCGGCGGCCGCCCGGCGCGGGCGGGGGATGCGCCTCGGTCATCGCCGCCAGCCACTGGTTCAGCCGGGCGGTCGGGACGCGGGTGTTCCAGACCTCGTAGGCCTTCAGGATCGCGGCATGCAGCCGGTCGAGCCCCTTGCCGGTCTTGGCCGACACGGTGACAAGGGGCGCCCCGCGCAACTGCGGCAGAAGGCGCTCGAAGGCCTCGCGCAGGGTCTTCAGCTTCTCGACCTTTTCCTCTTCCAGGTCCCATTTGTTCGCGGCCACGACCACGGCCCGGCCTTCGGTTTCCGCGAAATCGGCGATGCGCAGGTCCTGCTGTTCGAAGGGAATGTCGACGTCCAGAAGCACCACGACCACCTCGGCAAAACGCACCGCGCGCAATCCGTCCGAGACCGACAGCTTTTCCAGCTTGCCCGTGACCTTCGCCTTCTTCCGCATCCCCGCCGTGTCGAAGATGCGGACCGGCGTGCCCATGAAGTCGGCCCTGACCGAGATGGCGTCGCGGGTGATGCCGGCTTCCGGCCCGGTCAAGAGACGGTCCTCGCCGATGATCTTGTTGATAAGCGTCGATTTTCCGGCGTTCGGGCGGCCGATGACGGCGATCTGCAGGGGCCGCGCCTCGGTCGGCAGGCGGATCGCGCCTTCCTCTTCGCTGTCCTCGGGCACATCCACGTCGACCTCTGGCGCGTCCTCGGCCGCGCGTTCGGCGAAGGCGTCGGCCAGGGGGCGCAGGATGTGGTAAAGCTCGTCCATCCCTTCGCCATGTTCGGCCGAGAGGCGGACCGGCTCGCCCAGGCCAAGCTCCCAGGCCTCCAGCACGCCCGCATCGGCGGCGCGGCCTTCGGACTTGTTGGCGGCCAGAATCACATGGGCGTTCTTCTTGCGCAGGATGTCGGCGAAAACGCGGTCGGATGCGGTGATGCCCGCGCGCGCGTCGATGACGAACAGGCAGACATCGGCCATTTCGACCGCGCGCTCTGTCAGGCGGCGCATGCGGCCCTGCAGGCTGTCGTCGGTCACATCCTCGAGCCCGGCGGAATCGATCACGGTGAAGCGCAGGTCGCCCAGACGCGCGGCGCCCTCGCGCAGGTCGCGCGTGACGCCGGGCGTGTCATCGACGAGCGCGAGCTTCTTGCCGACCAGCCGGTTGAAAAGCGTCGACTTGCCGACATTCGGGCGGCCGACGATGGCGAGAGTGAAGCTCATGTTCCGGGCCCTTCTGTCGAAAGCGCCCCCATACAGGAGCGCGCGCCTATCGGAAAGCCATCAGTTGCCCGCCCGCAGTCAGGACATAGAGCGTGCCCCCCGCCACCACCGGCGAGGCTGCCGCACCGCCCGGCACGCTGGCCGTGCCGATCAGCCGCCCGGACGCCGGGTCGAAGGCGCGGATCAGCCCGTCGGACGAGGCGGTGACAAGGCGGCCGCCCGCAAGGACCGGACCATGGTGGGCGTAGATGCCCTTCAGTTTCTTCGGCTTCGAATCCTTGGTGAAATAGGGCATGTCCACCCGCCAGACGACCGCGCCGGTCGCGGAGTTGATCCGCACCAGCTGGTTTTCGTCATTGACGAGGAAAAGCGCGTTGCCCGCGACGGTGACCGGGCCCTGCGCGCCCTCTTTCGCGGCCCAGATCGCCTTGCCGTCGGTCATGTTGAACGCGGTCAGCCGCCCTGCCGAAGTGCCGGCGTAAAGCGTGTTGCCGGCGATGACCGGAGCGCCGGTCACGTCGGAATAGGCGGCATAGGCGCGGCCCGTGCGCTGGCCCGCGACGGAGCCCAGCCAGGCGGGCGTGCCGTCCTTGGTCTTGGCGGCCAGAAGCGCGCCCGACTGGAAGGGGAAGACGACCGTATCGCCGGAGACGGCCGGGGACGATCCGCCCGACACGCCGGCCGAGCTGGTCGCGCCGGTCTGCTGCCAGGCGACGCGGCCGTCGCGGGCGTTGATCGCCCAGCCGGTGCCGTCGCGGCCCGTCACATAGACCAAGCCGCCCGCGACCGTCGGCGCGCCGCCGGCCCCCACGTCAAGCTTCTGGGTCCAGACGACGCCGCCGTTCGACGGGTTCAACGCGACGAGCGTGCCGTATCCGGTCGAGGCGAAGACCAGCCCCTCGCCCGCCGCCAGCCCGCCGCCCGAGCCTTCGCCCGCGCGATCGGTGAGGGGCGTGAGGCTCGTGCGCCAGACCTGGCCGCCATTCGTCGCCGTGGCGGTCACGTTGTCGGTCGCGTCGAGCGTGTAGATGACGCCACCCGCGACGATCGGATCGGCGGTGATGCGGGTCTTGCGGCTGGAACCGGTGCCGACATTGACGGTGAAGACCGGCTGGAAGGCGCCGGAAAAGGCGTTGTTCCCCGACAGGTGGGCGGCGTTCGATCCGGTCTGCGGCCAGTCCGCCAGTGCCCGCGCGGCGGGGATCGAGACGGCGACGGGGGTCGCGCCGGTCGTCATCGGGTCGGCCGCAATCGTCGGCACGCCCGAGGCCAGGTCCGCCGGGCTTTGCCGCTCGCCTTCCAGGATCACTTCCTTCTCGCCGCAGGCGCTCAGCGCGACCAGGCCGGCCAGGGCAAGGGCCAGGGGGCCGGGCGGAAGGGGGCGTGCGGGGCGCTGTTGGGTCGTCACGGGCGGTTCTCCCTTTGGGTGCCGGTCACTTGGGCAAGTCTCTCGGGCGGGTCGTCAGTCTGGATAGGGCAGTCTGGATGGGGCTGTCAGGTTCGGGTGGTCAGTTTCGGGTGGTCAGGGCGCGGTTGTCGAGGTCGGGGCGGCGTCGGTCGCTGCGGGCGCGGCATCCGCGGGGGCCGCGCTTTCGACGGGCGGCTTGCCAAGCGCGGTCAGAAGCGCGTTGACGCGGGATTTTTCGGCCGCCGTCGCCTCTGCGTCCTGCGCTATCTTGTCAAGAAGCGCCACCGCCGCATCGGTCTGGCCCGCATCCAGAAGCGACAGGGCCTGAAGTTCCAGCGCCACGGGGCGATAGGGCGCGCCCGCCGCCGTCACCTCGGCCAGAAGCGCGTCGCGGTCGGCCTGCGGCAGGTCCGCACCGGCGACCATCAGGAGTTTCATCTGCGCGAGCTGGCGATAGATAGGCTCAAGCTTCGTGTCGGCCGCCACGGCCTTCAGTCGCGCCACGGCCGTTGCCGTGTCGCCCGCCGCCTGCGCCTGAGAGGCGACCAGCAGGCCGAGGATGCCCTCGCGCCCGGTCTTGCCCTGCGGGTCGATCGCGGCAAGGGCCGCGGCGCGCCTGGCCGGGTCGGAGTCCTTGATCGCGAGGCTGATCGCATCGCCGAAGGCGCGCGCCTCGGCCTCGGACCGGGCCTTCATCCATTCGTTCACGGCCGCGCCGCCCACAAGGAGCAGGACGCCCGCAATCGCGATCCAGCCATATTTGCGGAACATGGCGTAAAGCTGGTCGCGGCGCACCTCTTCGGTGACTTCGTCGATGAAACTGTCGTGTTCGCTCACGTCTGGCCCCTGACCGTCCCTGACTGCCGCCGGCTGCCAGAGACAGCCATCGGTCCCCCGGGTGCTCGCCCCCGGTTGTTCCCGCCCGTCTTACAGGAAAGCCCCGGCGATTGCCAAGCCCGGCGGCCCCCCTTCGCGCCTGCCCCGGGGGTGCAGCGGTTGCGCCCAGACGTGGGGTTGCGATATAAGGGCGTCAACAAAATATAGCAGCGGGCATCCCCTTGACCGACGAGACCGAAACGCCAGAAACCGACGTGCCGTCCTATCACCGGATGCTGCATGACGGGCCCACCGTCTCGATCGAGGACGAGATGCGCACGGCCTACCTTGATTACGCGATGAGCGTGATCGTGAGCCGCGCCATTCCCGACCTGCGCGACGGGCTGAAGCCGGTCCACCGGCGCATCCTTTATGCGATGCACGAAACCGGAAACACCCACGACAAGGCCTATCGGAAGTCGGCGCGCCCGGTCGGCGATGTGATGGGCAAATACCATCCCCATGGCGATGCCGCGATCTATGATGCGCTCGTGCGGATGGCGCAGGGCTTTTCCATGTCGCTGCCGCTTCTGGACGGGCAGGGGAACTTCGGGTCCATGGACGGCGATAACGCGGCCGCCATGCGCTATACCGAAGTCCGGATGGCAAAGCCCGCAGCCAGCCTTCTGGCCGACATCGAAAAGGACACGGTTCCCTTCCAGCTGAACTACGATGGCAAGGACAACGAGCCGACCGTCCTTCCGGCGCGCTTTCCGAACATGCTGGTCAATGGCGCGGGTGGCATCGCGGTCGGCATGGCGACCAACATCCCGCCCCACAACCTCGGCGAGGTGATCGACGGCACGCTGGCGCTCGTCGCCGATCCCGACCTGTCGGACGAGGCGCTGATGGAGATCATTCCGGCGCCGGACTTTCCGACGGGCGCCGTGATCCTTGGCCGGTCCGGCGCGCGCAAGGCCTACCTCGAGGGGCGCGGCTCGGTCATCATCCGGGCCAAGACGCGGATCGAGGAACTGCGCAAGGACCGCTTCGCCATCATCGTCGACGAGATTCCCTATCAGGTGAACAAGGCCTCGATGATCGAGAAGATCGCCGAGCTTGTCCGCGACAAGAAGATCGAGGGCATCGCCCATGTGCAGGACGAAAGCGACCGCGTGGGGGTTCGCGTCGTTATCGAGCTGAAGCGCGACGCGACGGCGGACGTGGTCCTGAACCAGCTTTACCGCTTCACGCCGCTTCAGACCTCGTTCGGCTGCAACATGCTGGCGCTGAACGGCGGCCGGCCAGAGGTTCTGACGCTGCGCGCGTTTCTGACGAACTTCATCGCCTTCCGTGAAGAGGTCGTCGCGCGGCGCACGGCCTATGAGTTGCGCAAGGCGCGCGAGCGCAGCCATATCCTGTGTGGTCTGGCCGTCGCGGTGACGAACGTGGACGAGGTGGTCGCGACCATCCGGTCTTCCGCCGACCCGACCGAGGCGCGCGAGCGGCTGATGACGCGGCGCTGGCCGGCGCAGGACATCGCCGAATACCTGCTGCTGATCGACGATCCGAACCACAAGATGAACGACGACGGCACCTACAACCTGTCCGAGGTTCAGGCCCGCGCCATCCTCGACCTGCGCCTGCAGCGGCTGACCGCGCTGGGCGTCAAGGAAGTGACGGACGAGCTTGAGGAACTGGCGGCGCGGATCAAGGACTACCTCGACATCCTGGCGTCGCGCGCGCGGATCATGGCGATCATCTCGGACGAACTGCGCGAGGTGCGCCAGGCTTTCGCCGTGCCGCGCCGGACCGAGATCGTGGACTGGGCCGGCGATCTGGATGACGAGGACCTGATCGAACGCGAGGACATGGTCGTCACCATCACGTCGGGCGGCTATATCAAGCGCACGCCTCTGGTCGAGTTCCGCTCGCAGAAGCGCGGCGGCAAGGGGCTGGCCAGCATGGCCACCAAGGAAGACGACGTGGTCACGACGCTGTTTGTCGCGAACACCCATACGCAGCTTCTGTTCTTCACGACGGACGGCATGGTCTACAGCCTGAAGACCTGGCGTCTGCCGCTTGCGGGCCGCACAGCCAAGGGCAAGGCGATCGTCAACATCCTGCCGATCGACACCGGCGTTTCGATTGCGGCGCTGATGCCCGTCGACGTGCCCGAGGCGGAGTGGGACGACCTGCAGATCTTCTTCGCCACCTCCGAAGGCGACGTGCGCAGGAATGCGCTCTCGGACTTCGCCAACGTCATGCGCAACGGCAAGATCGCGATGAAGCTGCCGGAAGGCGTCAGCCTGGTGAATGCGCGCATCTGCGATGAGACGGATGATGTGATGCTGGTGACGGAAATGGGTCGCGCGATCCGTTTCCCGACGACCGAGGTGCGGGTCTTCAAGGGCCGCGATTCGACCGGGGTGCGCGGCATCCGCCTGGCCGAGGGCGACCGCGTCGTCTCGATGTCGATCATCCGCCATTTCGAGGCCGACCCGGCCGAGCGCGCGGCCTATCTGAAGCAGCGCCGCCTGATGGCGGGCGTGACCGAAGAGGATGAGGCGGACGAGGATGAGGAAGAAGTGGGCGGTGGTGACCTGCCGCCCGATCGCTATGCCGCGATGTCGGCGGCCGAGGATCTGATCCTGACCGTGACCGCGAGCGGGCAGGGCAAGATCTCGTCAAGCCACGACTACCCGGTGCGCGGGCGTGGCGGCCAGGGGGTCAAGGCCATCTCGACCGGCGCGCGGGGCGGGCGGCTTGTCGCCTGCTTCCCGGTCGAGGGCGACGATCAGGTCATGCTCGCGACCTCGACCGGCCAGTCGATTCGTTTCCCGGTTTCGGACATTTCCTTCCGTTCGCGGTCCGCTGGCGGCGTGCGGGTGTTCGATACGGGCGAGGGCGAAGAGGTCGTTTCCGTTGCCCGGATCGCCGAACAGGGCGAAGGGGACGAGGCGGAATAGCCTCGTCCCGGACGGCGATGCCCTCGGCCGACAGTCCTCTGTTAGCACGTTATTGTTTCCGGCGGCGCACAACATGTTGTTGACACAATCTTAACCAATGCCCGTCATAGTTGACCCCGACAACGGACAGACAGCCCTCGCGTCGTGGGCTATCCGGAATGGGGACTGACATGGCTTATACCGACTTCGTCGATGATTATGCGGCGGCACCGGCTGGCTCCGGTCTGCTCGCGCGGATTGCGCACTGGGCGCGCCCGCGTCCCATCACCGGCGAACCGGCGCCCGGGCCCGCCAAGCGGCTCGCCGGCCCCGACCCCCTCGATGCACGCACGCGTGGCTATCTGGCCGATCTGGATACCGAAGTCGGATTCTGACAAAGCTTTCTGACAGGGCACCCGTCCGGGCAGCACTGGCACTGAATGGCGCGGCCCTACCGGCGGGGGGGCGCGCCATTCGTGTTTTCGGGCGTGTTTTGGGCGCCTTTGCGGGCGTCTTTGTGGGCAGGTGACGCCTGCGCCCGGACCCAAGGGGGTCACGGGCGCGCGTCACGGGTCCGTTCAGTAGCCCTGAAGCGAATCCATCAGGCCGCGCCCGCCAAAGGTCGAACCGGCGCCGAACTTGTAGCTCAGCCCCAGGCTGACGACGTTTTCAGAGTTCGACGGCTTGTGGATGCGCGCCAGGTCCATGTCCATGCCGAGCCCGTTGCCGAACTCGTAGCCAAGGCCCACGGAATAGCGGTCGAATTCCAGCCCGTCCGAGGCGGTGAAGAAGCCCGCGCGCAGCTGCGACTGGGGCGTCACGTTGACCGAGGCCTTGGCGCCGAGCCCGGTATAGTCGGCCGCCGTGCCGTTCGCAGACGAACGGATCAGGTAGCCTTCGACCTCGACCGGGGTCGAGGTGTCCATCCGCACCTTGCCCTCGATGCCGATGCCGCGCCCGACGCGCGTGTCGGGCACATGGTCCCAGGTCAGGAACCCGCCGACCGAGGCCGTCTCGCTCAGCCGGTAGACAAGGTGGCCGGTCACGGTCGTGTTGTTGTTCGCGCCCTTTTCCCAGTGCCGGGCAAGGTCGCCTTGAATGGCCAGGGGACCGCCCAGGCCAAAGAGCGCCGAGCCGCCGAGCGAGGTCAGGTTGCTGTCGTTCGTCGTGTCGCGCGCATACCCGAGCCGGACCTGGCCCCCCTCGATCCCTTGCGAATGTGCTGCCGTGGTAATACCGACTGCTGCGATGCCTGCCAGAATGATGCGGTTCATGTTGCCTCCGTCCGCAATATCTTGTTGATTGGCTTGCTCTTAGCATAGCGGCAGGGGCCCGGAAAGAGTCTTGGCGGCTTTTCAAGGCGCTTGCCTTCGCCTATGTGGCGCACATGAGCGAACCCTTGCACATCGTTGGCGCCGGAATGGCCGGGTCAGAGGCCGCCTGGGCCGCGGCCGAGGCCGGCCGGCCGGTCGTCCTGCATGAGATGCGGCCGAAGGTGGCGACCTTCGCCCACCGGACCGGGCTTTGCGCCGAGCTCGTCTGCTCGAACTCCTTCCGGTCGGACGATGACGAGAGGAATGCCGTCGGCCTGCTGCACTGGGAGATGCGGGCGGCGGGCGGCCTCTTGATGGATGTTGCCGCGCGCCACCGCCTGCCGGCCGGGGGCGCGCTGGCCGTCGACCGCGACGCTTTCGCGGCCGAGGTGACGGAAAGGCTTCGCGCCCATCCGATGATCTCTTTTTCGGCCGAAGAGGTCACCGACCTGCCAGATCAGGGTCACTGGATCATCGCGACCGGGCCGCTGACGTCCGAGCCGCTCGCCCGCTCGATCCGGGCGGCGACCGGGGCCGAGGCGCTGGCCTTCTTCGACGCCATCGCGCCCATCGTTCATGCCGATACGATCGACATGTCCATCGCCTGGCGACAGTCGCGCTATGACAAGGGCGAGACGGACGAGGAACGCCGCGCCTACATCAACTGCCCCATGGACCGCGCGCAGTACGAGGCCTTCCTCGACGCGCTTCTGGGGGCCGACAAGGCCACGTTCCGCGAGGGAGAGACGGCGGGCTATTTCGACGGCTGCCTGCCGGTCGAAGTGATGGCCGAACGCGGCCGCGAGACCTTGCGCTTCGGGCCGATGAAGCCCGTCGGCCTGACCAACGCGCACCGGCCGGACGTGAAGCCCTATGCCGTCGTGCAGTTGCGCCGCGACAATGCGCTCGGCACGCTCTACAACATCGTCGGCTTCCAGACCAAGATGAAGCACGGCGCGCAAGTCGAGGTTTTCCGGATGATTCCGGGGCTGGAGCAGGCCAGCTTCGCGCGTCTGGGCGGCATCCACCGCAACACCTTCATCAACTCGCCGACGCTTCTGGACGGTCGGATGCGGCTGAGGTCGCGCCCCAATCTGCGCTTTGCCGGCCAGATCACCGGGGTCGAGGGCTATGTCGAAAGCGCTGCCATGGGGCTTTTGGCCGGCCGGCTCGCGGCGGCCGAGATGGCGGGGCGCGACATGGACGGCCCGCCGCCCGAAACCGCCATGGGCGCGCTCGTCGCCCATATCACCGGGGGGGCCGAAGCCAGGACCTTCCAACCGATGAACGTGAACTTCGGGCTTTTCCCGCCGATCGACGCACGGGGCGGGCGTCGGGGGCGCAAGGACCGCTACAAGGCCTATACCGACCGGGCGAAGGCGCTTTTCACGGACTGGCTTTCAGGGCAGGGCTGATGCGCACCCGCTTCGCGCCCTCGCCAACCGGGCCCCTGCATCTTGGCCACGCCTATTCGGCAATCCTTGCCCATGACATCGCGCGCGCGGCGGGGGGGACGTTCCTGCTGCGGATGGAGGATACCGACCTTCAGCGGTCAAGGCCCGAGTGGGAGGCCGCGATCATCGAGGACCTGGCCTGGCTGGGTCTGACCTGGGACGGGCCGGTCCATCGCCAGTCGGAGCATATCGCGCGCTACAACGACCGGCTCGAGGCGCTGGCGCAGGGCGGGCTCATCTACCCCTGTTCCTGCACCCGGGGCGACATCCGCGCGGCCCTTTCGGCGCCGCAAGAAGGCGCGGTGGCGCCGGTCTATCCGGGGACCTGCCGCGGCCGTCCGATGGCGTCGCGCCTTCCGGGCGATGCGCTGCGGCTCGACCTGGGGGCGGCGCTCGCCACGCTTGATCCCGCGGCGCTGGTCTTTACCGACGAGGGGCCGGAGCATCCGGGGCGACATTCCGTCGACCCCGGGGTGGCGCGGCGGGTGATCGGCGACGTGGTCCTGGGCCGCAAGGGCGAGGATATCGTGGCCTATTTCCTCGCCTCGGCCTTCGATGATGCCGATCAGGGGATCACCCATGTGATCCGGGGGGCCGACCTTTTCGACTTTACGCCGGTGCAGGTGATCCTGCAGCGCCTTCTGGGCCTGCCGACGCCGGTCTATCACCATCACCGCCTGATCCGGGACGAGGCCGGCAAGCGGCTCGCCAAGCGCGACGATGCCCGCGCGATCGGCAGATATCGCGACGAGGGGGCGACGCCCGCGGACATCCGGCGGATGGTGGGTCTGTGAGGGGTGCGGGGCGGCGTTGGTCCTTTCGGGCTGGTTGGCAGAGGCCATCGCCTCTGCCGTGCGAAGGCCCCGCCTTTTGTCCCGGCCGATGGCCCCAAGGCCATCGGCCAGCGCCCGCCCCGCCCATGGCGGGCGCTTCCGCGCCCACCGGGGCAGGCGCCGGCCTTTGTTGGTGAGTGACATTGGCGGTCCAGCGGCACCGCTTCGCTGCGGGCGGGGAAACGCAGTGCGTCTCCCTATCCGTCCGGCCCTGCGAACCGCGTTGGTCAACTGCCGGGTTGGCAGAGGCAAGTGACTCCGCCACGCGAAGGCCTCTCCTCCTGTCCCTGCCGATGGCCCCAAAGGCCATCGGCCAGCGCCCGCCCCGCCATCGGCGGGCGCTCTCGCGCCCACCGGGGCAGGCGCCGGCCTTTGTGGGTGAGCGACATTGGCGGTCCAGCGGCACGGTTTCCACGCGGGTGGGGAAACGCGAAGCGTTTCCTGAGCCGCCCGGCCCGGCCTTCTTAAAGCGGGCGGATCTTCAGGCGGGTGATGCGGTTGTCCTTGCGGCTCAATACCTCGAACCGGAAGCCGTGGAAGCTGAAGACCTGGCCCTCGGTCGGGATTATCTGCGCCTCGTGGATCACGAGGCCCGCGATGGTGTTGGCCTCGTCGTCGGGCAGGTTCCAGTCGGTCGCGCGGTTCAGGTCGCGGATCGTGGTCACGCCGTCGACGATATAGTCGCCGCCCTCGCCGGGCTTGATCTGGTGTTCGGCGTCGATGTCGAACTCGTCCGCGATCTCGCCCACGATCTCCTCGAGGATGTCCTCAAGCGTCAGCAGGCCCTGCAACGCGCCATATTCGTCGACGACCAGCGCGAAATGCGTGCGGCTTTTCAGGAAGGCCCGCATCTGTTCGTCAAGCGTCGTGGTTTCCGGCACGAAATAGGGGGGCTTCGCCACGCTCAGGATGTCGAAGCCGCGCATGGTGCCGTTCTGCATGCCGCCCGCGCGCAGGGACTTCTCGACCGCGCGCAGAAGGTCCTTGGCATGGACGACGCCCAGGATGTTTTCCGGCTCGCCCCGGTAGACCGGCAGGCGCGAGTGGGGCGAGGCGAGGACTTTCGAGATGATGTCGGCCGGGGCCGCGTCGCCGTCAATCATCGCGATCTTCGAGCGGTGGAGCATGATCTCGTCCACTGTCCGGTCGCCAAGGTCCAGGGCACCCAGAAGCCGGTCGCGGTCTTCTTTCTGCACCGTGCCCTCGGAATGGGCGAGTGCGAGGGTGCCGGCGATTTCCTCGTGCACCGAAAAGAGGTGGCTGTTCGGATCGGTGCGGACGCCGAAGAGCAGAAGGACCAGACGGACGATCCCCTGCACCAGCGCCAGGATCGGCGACAGGAGCCGCATCAGGAACCAGACGCCGACCGACACGCGCGAGGCCACGGCCTCGGGGTAGGTGATGGCGTAGGTCTTGGGCAGGACCTCGGCGAAGATCAGGACAAGGACGGTCATCACCGCCGTCGCGATCACGACGCCCGTCTCGCCGAAGGCGCGCGTCAGGACGGCGGTCGCGAGCGAGGCCGACAGGATGTTGGCGATGTTGTTGCCCAAGAGCAGCGCGCCGATCAGCCGCTCGCTGTCCTCGGTGATGCGCAGGGCGACCTTCGCGCCGCGGCTGCCCCGGTCGGCCATGGCGTGCAGCTTGGCGCGGCTTGACCCGGTCAGGGCCGTCTCGGACCCCGAAAAGAAGGCCGAGATCAGCAGAAGCGCCAGGATCGCGCCGCCATAGATCCAGAGCGCGGGGTCGAGTTGGGTCTGTTGTTCCATTGCGGGCGCGCGCCTGTCCGTTCAGCCTGTCGTCGGCTCAGCCTGCCGTCCGGGTGCGCCTCAGCGCAGCCGGTCGCGCAGAGGTTCCAGATTGTAGCCAAAGCGCGCGCCCGCCGCGATCAGCGCGTCGGCGCTGTCTTGGCCCGCGCGTGCCAGCGCCCAGACCTGCGACGAGCGGTTGCCGGACGCGCAATAGGCGAAGGTCGGGCCCTGTCCGGCCAGCGCCTTGGCCTGTTCGGCGACATTGCCCTCGTTCATCTGGCCGGGGGTCACGGGATTGTAGACATAGTCAAGGCCCGCCGCCGCTGCAGCGGCCTTCATCGCCGCTGATTGCAGTTCGGCGGGGTTTTCGGCATCCGGCCGGTTGCAGACGACGCGCGCGAAACCGGCGGCCTTCAGGGCGGCCATGTCCGACGGCGCGATCTGCGGGGAAACGGCGTAGCCGTCGCTCAGTCGGCGAATGTCCATCTTGCTTTTCCTTCGGCCCATGGGCCCGTTGAGACGCGCGCGAACCGCGGGCGCAAGCATCATACCCGCCGCCATCGCAAGAAGAAAGACAAGGCCGCCCGTCCCGCCGAAACTGAGCGAGGCCATCGCCGGGCCGGGGCAGAGGCCCGCAAGCGCCCAGCCCGCGCCAAAGAGGAGCGAGCCGATGACGAGCCCCCGGTCGAGGTGCGAACCCGTCGGGCCGGGGTAGGGGGTGCCAAGGGCGGCGGCGGGGCGGCGGGCGGCCACGCGCCAGGCGATCGCCATGGGCAGGATCGCGCCGCCAAGGACGAAGGCCAGCGTCGGGTCCCAGCTGCCGAAGACGTCAAGCCAGCCCTGCACCCGCAACGTGTCGGTCATGCCCGAAAGGACGAGCCCCAGCCCGAAAAGGGCGCCCACGCCAAGGGCGGACAGCAGCCGGGCCATCAGATGATCCCCCAGACATGGCGGGCGAGAACCATCGTGACGGCCCCGGACAGAAGGTAAAGCAGCGTCGCGACGATCCCCCGGATCGACAGGCGCGAGATGCCGCAGACGCCATGCCCCGAGGTGCAGCCGTTCGCGAGCCTCGTGCCCAGCCCGACCAGAAGCCCCGCGACGATGACGATGGCAAGGGCGCCCGTCAGGTGCGTCGGTGGCGCATGGCCCGCAAGCGCAACCAGCGCCGGTGCGCCGACCAGCCCCGCGATCAGCGCCAGCCGCTCGGACGCCGTGGCGCGGCCCGAGCCGTCCAGAAGGCCGCCGAGGATGCCCGAGGCGCCCATGATCCGCCCGTTGATAAGCAGATAGGCCGAAGCCGCCGCGCCGATCATCAGACCGCCCGCGAGCCCCCGCAGCCCGTCCGCGAGCGTCCATCCCTCCATCACCATCGTGCGTGCCTCATTTCCCGTGCCGTCCACCCGGTTTCGCAAGCGGGCCGGCCCTGCGCAAGGTTTGACTTGCATCATGGTCCCCCGCGCGCCAGTTTTCTAGGGATGCGGGCAGGTCCAGCCGGACCATGCCCGAAAGCCGCGCCCAGGAGCCGCCATGACCTCGATCGACGACCGTATTGCCGCCCTTCGCACGCGCCAGCAGGACCTGCTTGCGCGGATGAGTTCGATCGAGTCCGAGCTCGAGGGGCACGACGCCAAGGACTTCGAGGACATGGCGACCGAGCGCGAAGGCGACGAGGTGCTTGAGGACATGGGCCAGTCGGCGCAGCAGGAATTGCGCATGATCGAGGCCGCGCTCGCCCGTGCCGACGAAGGCGAATACGGCATCTGCGTGCGCTGCGGGGCCGAGATCGACGAGGGCCGGCTCGACATCCTGCCGGCGACGCCTTTCTGCGCCACCTGTGCCGCCCAGGTCGCCGCCGGGGGCTGAGGCGCAACCCTGTCTTTGCTTGCCAAAGCGGCCCCGGTCGCAGACAGTTGACGCAGAGCCGCAGCAAGCGGCCAGGGCAGGACTGCGGGGGCAGCGATGGGTGAGGGCGGAAGCGAGGCGGGCTTTGACCTTGGCACCGATCTGGTGCGCCTTGGCGTGGCCGATGGCGTCGCGACCATCACGCTCGACAATCCGCCGCTGAATGCGCTTGGCCATGGCCTGCGTGCGGGAATTGCCGCCGCCTTCCGCATCGCGTCCGAGGATGCGCAAGTCCGCGCCATCGTCATGGCCGCCGCCGGGCGCAGCTGGCCGGTCGGGGCCGACATCCGCGAATTCGGCAAGCCGCCCGTCCCGCCCACCCTGCCGGAGCTCTGCCGCCAGTTCGCCGCCGCGACGAAGCCGGTCATCGCCGCGCTTCATGGCAATGCGCTGGGTGGCGGGCTGGAACTGGCGCTCGTCGCGGCGATCAGGGTCGCGGCGCCCGGCATGTCGCTCGGCCTGCCGGAAGTCACGCTCGGCATCCAGCCCGGCGCGGGCGGCACGCAGCGGCTGCCGCGGCTGATCGGCCCGGCGGCGGCCTTGCCGATGATCCTGACCGGCCAGCCAGTGACGGCCGAGGGGGCGCTGGCCTCGGGCCTTGTCGACCGGGTCGCGGCCGATCCGCTGGTCGAGGCGCAGTCGCTCGCCAGGGCCCATGCCGAGGGGCGCCTGACGCTGCCCCTTGCTGCGCGGCGGCGGGGCCGGCGGGGCGATGTGGGCGACTGGCTTGCCGTCGTCGCAGACGCCCGCGCCGTCCCGCGCGCCCCCCACCAGATGGCCGAGGCGCGCATCATCGACTGCGTCGAGGCGGCCCTTCTGCTGCCGCCCGACCGGGGGCTGATCTTCGAGCGCAGCGCCTTCGAGGACCTGGTCGCAACGCCCGTCGCGCGCGCGCTGCGCCACGCCTTCTTTGCCGAACGCGGCGCCACGCGCAGCCTGCCGGCCGAGGCGCGCAAGGCCGCCTCCCTGACCCGGCTGGCCATCATCGGGACCGGCCCCCTGGGTGCAGGCCTCGCCGCGCAGGCCCTCAGGCGCGGGGTCGAGGTCACCTTCACCGCCAGGGCGGCGCCGGCGCTGGCCGAGGGGCTGGGCCGCGTCGGGCGGCTCATGGATGCAATGGTGGCGCGGGGCGAGATCGACGCCGGCCAGCGCGCGGCCGACTGGGCGCGGCTCAACGCGACGGTTGGCGGCACGCCCGCGGACGGGGTGGATGTCATCGTCGACGCGACGGGCGAAGAGCCCCCTGGCCTCCGGCGCCGGTTCCTGTCCTCGCTCGACGGCTGGCTGACCGGCGAGCGCGCGGTCCTGAGCGTCGCCTGTTCCGCCGACCCTGGCGAGCTTGCGGCCGCGACACGCGCAGGGCATCAGGCGACGCTCTGGGTCACGGAACCCGCAAGCCGCATCACGCTAGCCGAACTTCGGGCCGATGACGCCGCTCTGCCCGCGCTGAAGGCGGCGCAGGCGCTGTCCGAGCGGTTGGGCTGGCGGCTCCTGCGCACCGGGACGAGTGCGGGCGGCCCCGGCTTTGTCGGGCGCAGGCTCTGGACCGCCTATCAGGACCTGGCTGACCGCTGCCTGTCGGCGGGGGCACTGCCGCACGAGGTCGACGCGGCCTTTCGCGCCTGGGGCATGGCGCGGGGGCCCTTCGACCGGGCGGATGTCTACGGGATCGACCATCGGCTTTATACGACGCCGGATCGGCGCGCTGGCACGCTCGCCGATCCGGTGGCCGAGGCGCTGCGGATCGAGATGCGGGCGGGCAAGCGGTTCGGTCGCGCTGCCGGGCGGGGCTATTACCGCTACGACGGCGCCCGGCAATTGCCCGACGAGGCGGTGACGGGCGAGCTTGCGGGGCTGCGGTCCCGCGCCGCCCTGCCGCGCGACGTGCTTCAGGCGCGGCTGGTCGCAGGGCTGGCCAATGCCGGGGCCTGGGCCCTGGCCGGGGGTCAGGCGAAGGCGCCGGTCGACCTGGACCTGTGCGCCATGGCGCAGGGTGTGCCGCGCTGGCGGGGCGGCGTGATGCAGGCCGCCGACGAGATGGGGCCGCTTCTTCTGCGCGACCTCTTGCGGGCGCTGGCCGAGCGCGGCGACGGCTTCTGGGAACCGGCGCCCATCTGGGATGATCTGGCGCTGAAGGGTGGCAGGTTCTCTGACCTCAACCCCTGAGAGTCCGGTCACTTGTCCGGCGGGCCTCATGCAACGCATGAAGTCAGGGGTCCGTCAGTTGTCTGGCGGCACGAGGCCAAGACCCCTGAGATAGATGCCGATCCCGGCCTCCAGCAGGTCTTCGGGCGGGAAGGGCGCGTTGACGCCGGGTTTGCCACGCGCGAACAGTTCGACGATACCGTGGCTCATGGCCCAGATGTGGTTGGCGAACATCGCGGCGGGCGGGCGGCGGTTTTCGGGGATGTGCTGGGACAGCGCCTCGGCCGCGCGGGTCAGGACGGCGCGGGCGCGTTCGGAGGCGCGGGCAAGCTCGGGCGAGGCGTTGTAGTTCACACCGCTTTCGAACATCGACATGTAATAGCCCGGAAACTTCCGCGCGAATGCCAGGTAGGCGCGCCCCGTCGCCTCGAAGGCCTTGAGCGCCGTGGGCTTGCCGCCTGCATAGGCATGTTCCAGAAGGTCGCCGAAGATCTCGAACCCCTGGCGGGCACATTCGGCGATCAGATCGTCGCGGCCGTTGAAATGGCGATAGACGGCGGCCGGGGTCACCCCCGCCGCGCGCGCAGCGTCCGACAGGCTGAAGCCCTGCGGCCCCTGCTCCTCGATCAGGCGCAGGGCGGCATCGACCAGTGCCTGCCGAAGATTCCCGTGGTGATAGCCTTGCTTCGCCATCCGTTCCGTCTGGCCCGTCAGTCCTTCAGGATCTCTGGCCCGCCGCAGATCTTGTCGTCGGGCTTGCCGATCGCCTGCTTGTCCTTGCGGCGATAGTCGACGGCGCGAAGCACGGTCTGCAGGGCTGCGATCCGGGCGCGGTTCTTGTCATCGGCGCGGATCACGGTCCAGGGCGCATCCTTGCTGTGGCTTTTCGCCAGCGTCTCGGTGATCGCGTCGGTGTAGGCGTCCCATTTCTTCAACCCCTCGACGTCGATCCAGCTGAGCTTCCACTGCTTCAACGGATCGCCCTCGCGGTCGAGGAAGCGGCGAAGCTGCTCGGCGCGGCCCACGTCGAGCCAGAGCTTCACGAGGATGATGCCTTCGTCGACGATCATCTTCTCGAAGTCCGGCAACTGGCGGAAGAAAAGCTTGCGCTGGTCGTCGGTGCAGAAACCGAAGACCTTCTCGACCACGCCGCGGTTATACCAGCTGCGGTCGAAGAGGGCGATTTCGCCCTTGGCGGGCAACTGGTCGATATAGCGCTGGAAATACCACTGGCCGGCCTCGCGGTCGGTGGGCTTGGCCAGCGCGACGATATAGGCGGACCGGGGGTTCAGGTTCTCGCGCATGCGCTCGATGGCGCCGCCCTTGCCTGCCGCGTCGCGCCCCTCGAAGAGGACGACGAGCCGCTTTCCGGTCGTGCGCAGGTCATACATCATCTTGACCATCTCGACCTGGAGCCCTTCCATCTGGGCTTCATAGTCCTTGTCCGACATCTCGCGGTCGTAGGGGTAGGACTTGGCCAGGATGTCCTTCCTGCCCGCCTTCTCGATCGCCGTGCGGATCGCGGAAGGCGCCTCGTCGGTCAGAAAGCGGGTGATGTCGCCGACGAAGGGGATCTTGTCGGGGTCGGGCGCGGCTGTCGTCGCAGCAGGCGCGGGCGCTGCCGGTGCGGGGTCGGATTTCGATGCGGGGCGATCTTTCGCCATGGCGGCTCCTTTGGCGCTGAGGCGCGGGATCTGTCGTCCGGTCAGTCTAAGCGATGCGGGCCGGACGGCAAGCGGGTCGTCGGCAAGCGGGTCGTCGGCAAGCGGGTCGTCGGCAGGCCGCCCCGGCGGCCCGTCAGGTGCCGATCCTTGCGATGTCGAAGGGGGTCGCCTGATAGATCTCGTTGATCCAGTTGCCGTAAAGCAGGTGTGCGTGGCTTCGCCAGCGGTTCATCGGCGGGCGGGCGGGATCGTCGTCGGGGTAGTAGTTCATCGGCACGTTGATCGTGGTTCCGGTGGCCACGTCGCGGTCGTACTCCTCTTTCAGCGTGCCGCTGTCATATTCGAAATGGTTGAAGATGTAGAGCGCGCGGTGATCCGGGTCCTCGATGAGGCAGGGGCCGACCTCGTCCGAGCCCAGAAGCGTCTTCAGGCCGGGGCGCGCGTCGATTTCGGGCTGGCGCATCTCGGTCCAGCGGCTGACGGGGATGACGAAATCGTCCGAGAAGCCGCGCAGGTAGGGCGATGCGGGCGCGCGGTTCTGGTGGCGGAAGCAACCGAAGGCCTTGTGGTCCAGGATGTGCTTCCTGATCCCGTGGAAGTGGTAGGCCATCGCCATGCCGCCCCAGCAGACGCCGAAGGTCGACTGGACATGGGTCTGGGTCCAGTCGAAGACCTGGCGCAACTCGTCCCAGTAGGTGACGGCCTCGAAGGGCAGATGTTCGATCGGTGCGCCGGTGATGATGAGCCCGTCGAACTTGTCGCCGCTCTCTGCCACCTCGGCGAAGGGGCGGTAGAAGGCTTCCATATGCTCGGCGGCTGTGTTGCGGGCCTCGTGCATGGTCATGCGGATCAGCGACAGGTCGATCTGCAGGGGCGTCGCGCCGATCAGCCGGGCGAACTGGTTCTCGGTCTGGATCTTCTTCGGCATCAGGTTCAGCAGACCGATGCGCAGGGGGCGTATGTCCTGGTGCGCTGCCCGGTCCGGCGACATCACCATGACGCCCTCTTTGGACAGGACATCGAAGGCGGGCAGTGTCTCGGGCAGGGTGATCGGCATCGGTCTGGCTCTCCTTGGCCCGCGATCTAAGCCGTCAGCCGGCGCGCCTCAAGGGCGCGGGCGACAAGGGCTTCGAAGTCTGCGGCGCTTGCGACCGCGGCGGCCTCTTCGGCGGTGATGGTCAGGCCGCGGCGGGCCATCGCCTCATACCGGGGCTGGCGGTGGTCCAGAAGGCGCGCGTAGCCGTAGCGCAGGAAGGCGTCGGGGTCGACGCGGTCGCCCGGCTGGCCCTGTTCGCGGCAGAAGTCGGCCCAGAGGCGCTTGAGGAAGGCCGGCTGGTAGTAGATCGGCTTCGGCGCGCGGTCGAAGCGGCGGATCAGCTCGGCCCGGTGCGCCTCGCTGCCCTTGATCCAGATGAGGAGCAGGTTGCCGTCAAGGACGTTCAGGACCGGATCGTCGGGGTTTGCGGGGTCCACGACCTCGCAGATCGAACCGCCGCTGTCGCAGACGAAATTGCGGTAGCCGTAGAGGTCGTGGGCGCGCTCGATGAAATGGGGCGTGTCGAGAAGCGAGGCGACTTCGGCCTGGCGGTGCTGTTCCTGCCGGCGCAGATATTCGGCAAAGGGCACGCCGCCGCGCGCCGGATCGCCCGGCTTGCCAAGGTAGGTCGACAGGGGGGCGAGGTTGTTGAAGGTGATGTTCGATCCGATATGGACCGAGTCCGTCATCAGCAGCTCGCGCAAGAGCGGGACCTTCATCGCCTCGCGCTTGAAGTTGTCGGCGATATGCTCGCCCATGTAGCGGGTGCCGATCCGGTAATCGATCGAATAGTGGAACCAGCCGCCCTCGCCCCGCAGGAGGTTCGAGATATGCGTCTTGCCAAGGCCGGACATGCCGAACAGAAGGACGCGCTTGCGGTCCGCAGTCAGCCAGTCGTCGGCATTCCGGTAGATCATTCGCTTGCCCCGCGCGTCAGTCCCGCAGGCGCCTGATTAGCCGCGCCCATCGGAAAGTTCACGCGAATTCTTGCCCGGCACCCGGACGCGCCCGTCGATGACCAGCAGCCCGAGCGCCAGAAGCAGGAAGCCCGCATAGTCGGCCGCCGTCAGGCTTTCGCCGAAAAGGACAGAGCCGATGACGACCGAGACGGGTGCGATCATCAGCGTCACGAGGCTCGCATTGCCCGCGCCCGCCACCCGCAGGAGGCGATAGAAGCACAGGAAGGCCAGGGCCGACGAGACGAGCCCGTGGTAGCCAAGCGCCACGAAGGTCGCGGGATGCCAGGCGGCGAAGTCCGGCACGCCGTCGTGCGCCAGCGCAAGGGGCACCATGATGAGGGACGAGACAGTTAGCATACCCGCTGCCGCGACCTCGGGCGGCTGTCCGGTGGCGAAATGGCGGCCGAAGGTGCTGGCGAACGCGTAGCAGATCGAGGCGAGGATGATCGCCAGTTGGCCGAGCGAGGTCAGGTCGAGCGAGCGAAGCGCGTCCGTGCCCATCACCGTGACGACGCCGGCAAAGCCCAGAAGGACGCCCACCATCTTCGCCGGCGTCATGCGCTCGTCATGGAACAGAAGTGCGGCCAGGCAGACGGTGAAGATCGCGGTCGAGGCGTTGAGGATCGCGGCGAGGCCCGAGGCGATGTGAAGCTGCCCCCAGGCGATCAGGCTCCAGGGGATGACGTTGTTCATCACGCCCATGAAGGCAAAGACCAGGATCGCGCGCCAGCCGCCGCCGACGGGGATCCGCGCCAGCGCGATGTAGATCCAGAGCGCGAGCGCCCCGCCGCCGACGCGGAAGGCGACAAGCGTTGCCACCGGCACGTCGACCAGTGCGGCGCGCGTGGCGGCAAAACTGCCGCCCCAGAAAAGCGCGATGAGGCTGAGAAGGACCCAGGCTTCCGGGGTCATGCGGCGCTGGGTGGGGGAGGGCGCTTGGGTCATGGTCGCAACCTAGCCGGGGGTCGCGGCGTCTTCCACCCGGAACTTGCGCCAAATGATCTCCGCGCGGCACCCCCGAAAAAGAAAGGACCCCGGCCTTTCGGGCGGGGTCCCTCGGTCCGGTCAGGCCGGACGGATCAGAAGGAATAGCCGATCTTGACGCCGACGCCGACCACCTTGTTGCCGGTGAAGTCCGCGCGGGCCACGTCCGGCGTGCCGGTTTCGGGCATGGCGTCGCCCAGCTTGGTGTAGTTGACGCCCGTCGTGATCTTCATGTTGTCCTTGGTGTAGATCGCGGCCAGCGAGACGCCGGTGCGCCCGTTCGTCGGCGCGAGCGGCGAGACGAGCGGGTTGCCCTTCTTCTCGTAGCTGACCGACACGGCGCCGGACCAGTTCTCGGTGAACTTGTGGCCCACGCCCAGCGTCCAGGTCGTGGTGTCGTCGAGGCTGATCAGGCCGCCGCCCGCGAGGGGGGTGAAGACCTTGGGGTCGATCTGGAAAGCCGACCATTCGGCCCAGCGGATCTGGCCGAACACCAGCGTGTCGGCGGCGACGCCGGTCTGGAAGTCCAGGTTGACGCTCTTCGGGGTCGAGACCTTGGTGACCGAGGGCAGGCCGAGCGGCGCGCCGTTCAGGGTTTCGACCGAGTCGAAGTTGTGGGTGATTTCCGAATTGTAGGTCAGGGCGATCCGCAGCGCGATGTCGGGACGCTCGTAGGCCGCGCCGACGACATAGCCCCAGGCCAGGTCCTGGTCGAGCCGCACGTTGTAGCCGCTGAACGGGCCATAGGCCGCGCCCTTCAGCGTGATGTCGCCCGAGGCATTGTCGGCCCGCACGCCGCCGTGGACCGAGAAGTTCTCGTTGAGCTTGTAGCGCATCAGGAAGGTGCCGGCCAAGGTTTCGGCCTTCACCCTGGTGCCGCCAAGCGCGATCGACGACGGGCCATAGGACAGGTCGGCGCCGAAGGGCTGGTCGAGGATGATGGCGTACGAGAGTTGGCTGTTGATGTCGTTCTTGTAGGCGAACGAGAATTGCGAATAGTTGCCCACGACCCCGCCCGAGGGCTGACCGCCGAACATCGCCACGTCATGGCCCGACACCGACGGATTGACGCTGCCAAAGCTCAGTTCGGCATAGCCGCCCTTCTGGAACAGCGGGTCGATCGCCATGCCGGTGCGGTCGATGCCGCCTGCCGAGGCGGCGCCTGCCGAAATGGCGGCCATGCTAGCCCCGATCAGAAACTTCCTCATTCCCGTCTCTCCCATGAGAAGGCTGTGATATCCCTGTGGATATGGGTAGTTGTCGCCCTGCCGCCTGGTCAACGAATGACGTAGCGTCGCAGATTCGTGACCTCGCGTGAGGGGGAAATATGTAGCTTTTTCGCCTCAGGTTATGGCGGAAATCTGGCGCTCGCGGGCATCTGAGCGGATGTTCGACAGATTTGCGCCCAGAATGATCGCGCCGCCGGCGATCACCCAGGGATCGAAGGGCTCGGCATAATAGGCCCAGCCGATCAGCGCGATGATCGGCAGGCGCAGGAAGTCGATCGGCACGACGACGGTGGCGGGGGCGAGCGACAGGGCCTTGGTCAGCGAATAGTGCCCGACAAGGCCCGCGAGCCCGATCGTCACGACCCAGGGCAGGGCGGCGGCGCCCGGCGCATGGACCCGGCCGTCGAAGGCGGCAATGGCAAAACCCATGACCATCTGCATGAAGGTCAGCCAGTAGAGGATCGACAGGATCGGCACGGTCCGCGTCAGCCGCTTGGTGAAAAGCGCGGCCCCCGCGAAGCCGACGGCGCAGGCGAGTGCCGCCAGAAGGCCGATCGACAGGCCGCCGGTGCCGAAGGGACGGGCGACGATCATCACGCCCAGGAACCCCAGCGCCGCCGACATGGCACGGACGGGCGTCATGCGCTCGCCCAGGACAAGGGGGGCGGCGATGGCCACAAGGATCGGGTAGGAAAACTCGAGCGCGAAAAGCTGGGCAAGGGGAATGAGCGGCAGGGCGAAAAGCCACAGGTTCTGGCCCGCGAAATGGACGAGGTTGCGGCCGAACTGCAGGTCGAGCCGCCGCAGGCTGATCTGGCGCGCCTGTCCGGTGGCCAGCGCCACAAGACAGACGACCGCCAGCCCGACGAGCGAACGCCAGGCCATGACCTCGAACGTCGTGAGGTGGTGGCGCAGGGCGCGCCCCGCGATGGCCACGGCCGAAAAGCCGGCGATCGAGCCGATCATCCAGAAGGCCGCCGCGACGGGCCGGTTCGGGGCGCCGGTCATCGGCTGGTTCCCGGCGTGTGTCCCATGTCCCCCGCTCAGATGATGCTGACCCAGGCGCGGGCGAGGGCGAGGCCCGCTGCGTCGGCCTCTGGCCCGAACTGGGCGGCAAGCTTCGGCTGGTCCTTCGTCCAGCCGGGCCGGATCCGTTCGGTGGTCGCGGCGAACTCGCGGCTCCAGATGTCGACGACGGACCGCGAAGCCTCGAAATGGAACTGCATGGCATAGGTTGCGCGGCCCATGCGGAAGGACTGGCTTTCGGTCGCGGCATTGCGCGCCAGATGCATGGCGCCCTGCGGAAGGTCGAAGCTGTCCTTGTGCCACTGGAACGAGAAGAATTCGTCCGGAAGGACCGACAGGACCGGATCGCCCCGGCCCGCCTCTGTCCGGCTGATCGCGGTCCAGCCGAACTCGGGCACCGTGCCCAGGTGGTTCTTGCCGCCCCAGGCCCGCGCGATCATCTGGGCGCCGAGGCAAAGGCCCAGCACCGCCTTGTCGGCCTGGCCCATGCGCCGGATCAGGCGCGCAAGCTCGGGCAGGTAGGGGTGCGTATCGTCGGCCAGCGCGTTCTGCTCGCCCCCCATGACCACCAGCGCGTCGTGGTAGGCGCCGTCGGGCAGGGCCTCGCCGGCCCAGGGGCGGAAGACCTGGATTTCGGCATCCGCCTCGCGCAGCGCCACGCCGACCTGGCCCAGGGGGGAAACTTCGGTGTTGTCTATGACGGCAACGCGCATGGGCACTCCATCGGGCTGGGCTGGGCTGGGCTGGATTGGGTAGGGCTGGATTGGGTAGGGCTGAGGGTCGGGTTCGCGAAGGTCATGGAAAGCATGACGGTGGGGCAGGGGCAAGGGGCCATTCGGCCGGCATGCCGGCCGAACGGGGCTTGCGTTCCCGCGCCCAGCGTGAAAGAGCGAAGCGCCAAACGTCATCCGCCGGAAGGAGAATTCCCGTGCAGATTCGTGAGGCCCTTACCTTCGACGATGTCCTCCTGGTCCCCGCCGCGTCCAGCGTCCTGCCGGCTGATGCCGACACCTCGACCCAGGTCACGAAATCCATCCGCATGACCATCCCGTTGCTGTCGAGCGCCATGGACACGGTGACAGAGGCGCGCATGGCCATCGCCATGGCCCAGCAGGGCGGCATCGGCGTCATCCACCGCAACCTCGGCATCGCCGAACAGGCGGCCGAAGTCAGCCGGGTGAAGCGGTTTGAAAGCGGCGTCGTCGACAACCCCATCACGCTCAGGCCCGACCAGACGCTTGCCGACGCCAAGGCCCTGCAGGAGCGCTACAACGTCACGGGCTTTCCCGTCGTCGACGACAGGGGCCGCGTCGTCGGCATCGTCACGAACCGCGACATGCGCTTTGCCAGCGACGACCGCACGCCCGTCCGGGTGATGATGACCTCCGAGAACCTCGCGATCCTGCAGGAGCCAGCCGACCTTGAAGCCGCCAAAAGCCTGATGAAGGCCCGGCGGATCGAGAAGCTGCTGGTCACGGACGGCGGCGGCAAGCTGACGGGCCTTCTGACCCTGAAGGACACCGAAAAGGCGGTCCTGAACCCCCATGCCTGCAAGGACGAACAGGGGCGGCTTCGCGTCGCTGCCGCCTCGACCGTGGGCGAGGCGGGGTTTGAACGCAGCCAGGCGCTGATCGACGCGGGGGTCGACCTCGTGGTGATCGACACGGCGCATGGCCATTCCGAAGGTGTGGCCAAGGCGGTCGAGCGGATCAAGGCCCTGTCGAACCGGGTGCAGGTGGTCGCAGGCAATGTCGCCACCGCCGAGGCGACGCGCGCGCTGATCGGGGCGGGGGCGGATGCGGTCAAGGTGGGCATCGGGCCGGGCTCGATCTGCACGACCCGCATCGTCGCGGGCGTGGGCGTGCCGCAACTGACCGCGATCATGGATGCGGCCGGCGCAGCCGGTGACGTGCCGGTCATCGCCGACGGCGGCATCAAATATTCCGGCGATTTCGCCAAGGCCATCGCCGCCGGCGCCTCCTGCGCCATGGTGGGGTCCGCCATCGCCGGCACCGACGAAAGCCCCGGCGAGGTGATCCTGTGGCAGGGCCGCACTTTCAAGGCCTATCGCGGCATGGGCTCGCTCGGCGCCATGGCGCGGGGCTCGGCCGACCGCTACTTCCAGAAGGACGCGGCGTCCGACAAGCTGGTGCCCGAAGGGATCGAGGGGCAGGTCCCCTACAAGGGCACGGCGGCTGCGGTCATCCACCAGTTGGTGGGCGGGTTGCGTGCGGCGATGGGGTATACCGGCAACCGGACGGTGGCCGAGATGCGCAGCCGCTGCGAGTTCGTGCGGATCACCGGGGCGGGGCTGAAGGAAAGCCATGTCCATGACGTGCAGATCACGCGCGAAAGCCCGAACTACCGGCTGGGCTGATCCATGACCCCCGCGGCGCGGGCAGCGGCGGCGATCGGCGTTCTGGATGCGGTTCTGGCCGGCGCGCCCGCCGAAGAGGCGCTGCTGCGCTGGTCGCGCGGCGCGCGTTATGCCGGGTCCGGCGACCGGGCCGCCGTCCGCGATCTGGTCTTTGACGGGCTTCGCGGATTGCGGAGCCTGTCGTGGTCCGCTGGCGCGCCAGAGCCTTCGGGTCGCGCGGTCCTTCTGGGAAAGATCGTCGCGCAAGGGATTGATCCGGCGTCGATATTCAGCGGTGATGGCCATGCGCCCGCAGCCCTTGCCACCGCCGAGCTGGCTGCGATCGGCAGTCTGGGCGCGGCTCCCGAGGCCGTGGCGATGGACCTTCCGGACTGGCTACTGGACCCGATGCGTGCGGCGCTGGGCGACCGCCTGGCTCAGGCGATGGCCTCTGCGCGGGACCGCGCGCCGGTCTACCTGCGCGCGAACCGGCTGAAGTCGGACCTTCCGCGTGCGGTTGAGGCGCTGGCCGCCCAGGGGATTGTCGCGGAGCCGGAAGGCGAAGCGTTGCGCGTTTCGCAAAATGCAAGCAAGATCAAGGCATCCAGGGCCTATCTTGAGGGATTGGTTGAACTGCAGGACCGATCCTCGCAAGAGGCTGTCGCGGCGCTGGGCGATCTGTCGGGGGCGCGGGTTCTGGACTATTGTGCGGGCGGTGGCGGCAAGTCGCTTGCGCTGGCGGCGCTGGGCGCAAGGGTGACCGCGCATGACGCCCAGCCGGCCCGGATGCGCGACCTGCCGGCCCGCGCCACGCGCGCCGGGGCAAAGGTCGCGCTGGCAAGGATAGACGCGCTCGTGGGGCGGACCTTCGATCTGGTGCTGGTCGACGCGCCCTGTTCGGGGTCCGGCACCTGGCGGCGCACGCCCGACGCCAAATGGCGCCTGACGCCCGGGCGGCTGGCCGATCTGGTCGCGCTCCAGGCCCGGATACTGGACGAGGCGGCGCCCCATGTCGGCCCCGGCGGCCGGCTGGTCTACATGACCTGTTCCGTCCTTGTGGACGAGGACGAGCCACAGATCGCGGCCTTTCTCGCGCGCCATCCCGACTTCCGGCTGGACCGCCAGACGCGCTACCCGGCCGACCCGGCGGCAACCGGTGGCGACGGCTTCTTCTCCGCACTCCTGTCGCGAGTAGGCCCCTAAATCGTCACAATTTAAGGTTGTGAAGTAGGGGGTTAAACGCAGCTTAACACTTTCAGGCGTGAGATATGACAGTCGATTCGGCACTTGGGGGCGCTCCGTTGATACCGTCGGTCATGTCATTCAAACCCGTCCTGAACACCGCCGACCGGCTGGCGCCGAGGGCCATGCTGCTTCTGGGTCTCGCGGCTGCACTGGCGGTCCTGACGCTGACGCTGCCCTTCCTGCCGAGGCTCGACATTCTTTTGGGTTTCCAACCGCTTATGGGGCTCGCCGCGGGCGCACTCGCGGCGCTCGGACTTCTGACAGCGGTCCTGCCGCGCCTCTTCAAGGGGCAGCGGGCCGGTCATGACGGGCTTGGCGCGCAGCTTGCGGCCTTCGTCGAACAGGATGCGGCGCCCTCGCTCACGACCGATGCCGACGGGCTGGTGCGGTTCCAGAACAACGCGGCTGTCGAACGCTTCGGCTCGCGCGCGAACCAGAGCTTTTCGCGCATCCTCGGCGAGATTTTCGCCAACCCCGGCGCGGTCCTGCACCGGCTGCAACTCCGGGCAGAGGCCGGGGGCGCCGCGCATGAGGACCTGGTGACCCGGCGCGGCCATGTCCGGCTCGCGGCCCACCGGCTGAGCGATGGCGGCATCCTCTGGCGGCTTGAGGACATGGCCGAACGCAACGCAGGCGGCCGTGGTGCCGAAGGGATCAGCCTGCCGATGCTGACCGTGTCGAAGGCTGGCACGATCCTCTTCATGAACGAAGCGCTTCGCCGCATCGTCGGCGAACGCGTCCGCACGCTCGACCGCATCTTCCCCGACCTGCCGGTGCGCGCCGGCCAGGAACAGGACATCTCCGGCGCGACCGGCCCGCTTCGGACGCTGGTGGCCGAAGTCGAGGGCGCGGGCGGGCGGCGAGAGATCTACTTTCTTCCTGCAACGGGCCGTCCGGCGCTTTCGGCCGACAGCCTGGACTTCGACAGCCTGCCGGTCGCGCTGATGCGCCTTGGTCCCGCGGGCGAGGTCCTGTCCGTGAACCAGGCCGCGCGCCGTCTGATCGGCGAGCCGAAGGCCGGCATGGCCTTCGCCGACCTGATGGAGGGCCTCGGCCGGCCGGTCCAGGACTGGCTGCAGGACGCGCTGCGGGGCCGGACCGTCAACCGCCCCGAGGTTCTCCGCCTGTCGGGTGCGGGCGAGGAGACGTTCCTGCAGGTGTCGCTCTCGCCCGTGAGTTCGGGTGGCGAGACGGGGCTGATGGCGCTTCTGTCGGACGCAACCCAGCTCAAGACGCTCGAGGCGCAGTTCGTCCAAAGCCAGAAGATGCAGGCCATCGGCCAGCTGGCCGGCGGCGTCGCGCATGATTTCAACAACCTTCTGACCGCGATCTCGGGCCATTGTGACCTGCTTCTCCTGCGGCACGACCGGGCCGATCCCGACTATGCGGACCTGGTGCAGATCAACCAGAACGCCAATCGCGCCGCGAGCCTCGTGGGTCAGCTTCTGGCCTTCTCGCGCAAGCAGACGCTGAAGCCGGCGATCCTTGACCTGCGCGACAGCCTGGCCGACCTGACGCACCTTCTGAACCGGCTCGTCGGCGAACGGGTCGATCTGACGCTCGTCCACGATCCGGCGTTGCGGCCGATCCGTGCCGACAAGCGCCAGCTCGAACAGGTGATCATGAATCTGGTTGTCAACGCGCGCGACGCCATGCCCGAGGGCGGCCGGATCGAAATCGCGACCGAAAACGTGCATCTCGACCGCGATCTGGCGCGTGGGCGTGCGGCCGTCCCGGCAGGGGACTATGTGCTCGTCCGCGTCAGCGATCACGGCAGCGGGATCCCCGCCGACAAGATCGACAAGATATTCGAGCCCTTCTTCACGACCAAGCGCCCCGGCGAGGGAACGGGCCTTGGCCTGTCGATGGTCTACGGCATCGTCAAGCAGACCGGCGGCTACATTTTCTGTGATTCGACGATCGGCGAGGGCACGGTCTTTTCGCTCTACTTCCCCGCGCACGACCACGCCGAACTGCATGAGGCGCTAGCCGCCGTCCCCGCCGATGTCCTGCCGGCCCCCCGCAGTCTGGCGGGAGATACCGGCGTGGTCCTTCTGGTCGAGGACGAGGCGCCGGTGCGCGCGTTCGCGAGCCGCGCGCTCAAGATGCGCGGCTACAAGGTGATCGAGGCCGCCGACGCCGAAGAGGCGCTCGACCTTCTGGCCGACCCCGCGCTCGAGGTCGATATCTTTGTCACCGACGTCATCATGCCGGGCAAGGACGGCCCGACCTGGGTGCGCGAGGCGCTGACCGACCGACCCGGCACCCGCGTGATCTTCGTGTCCGGCTACTCCGAGGAAGCGCTCGCCGAGGAACGCGACCGGATCCCGAACTCGACCTTCCTGCCGAAACCTTTCTCGCTCAGCGAGTTGACGGCGACGGTGCAGCGGCAATTGCACTAAGGGCGTACGAAAAGGTGAGCCTGCCCGTGCGGGGGATGCGGGCGCCGGGATGGTTTCCTAGCCCAAGGCGCGCCAGAGCGCATAGTCCGGCGAGAACCGCTCTTCGAGGCGCGCGCGGGTTGGCGCGGTCAGACCAAGATCGCCCGAGGGCGAGATATTGAGGCGGGGCAGGTGGATGTCGAAATCGAGCCTGTCCTGAAGGAAGTCGATGAAGCTGCCCATGTCCTCGTAGCGAAAGAGCCGGTCGACGAGCGGCCGCCCCTGGTCGCCGCAAAGCTGCGCCGCCTGGCTTCCGACCGCCATGGCCGGTGAGGGTCGGTCCGACAGGAAGTCGAGTGCCGCCTCTTCGAAGGACTTGCCCCTCGTCGACTTCTCCCTGCCGTCCAGGTCGTCGCGGGTGCGATAGCGATACCAGCTTCCGAGCCAGTCGACCGGCTCGCGAATCAACGCGATGAGGGTGAAGCGATCGCCGGACAATTCCTCGAGCATAGGGCCGAGATGCGCCCGGTACCGTGCGGCGCCTAGATGTTTCAGCTCCGGCGGGCGGGTCAGCGCGGCATGGGCGAGCGGTTGCAATGCGGCCTCGATCGCCGTGCTGCCGGTCTTGGTCGTGGCCAGAAAGACGAGCCGTTCCTTCCAGAAAATGAGCATGACGGCCTCCGCATGTGATCGACCCTGATTGGGACAGGTGGCGGGAAATTGAAAGGGGGCCGTGGCAATTGCCGACCGGGCGGGGCCGCAAGCGATACGGCTGGCTTGCGGGGTTGCGAAACAAATCGGGGCAAAGGCGGTCGCCCCGCGCGCACCATATGCATTGGGTGTGATCGGGCCTCGCACCGTTGGTGAACGGCTCTTGGACACGGTGGCGTTGAGGCCATGATCCCTCCGGGCCGGGAGCCTTGCCGCAGGGGCGGCACTGCAGCGCGGTGCGGCGCAGGGCCATCGGCCATTTCCCGGCGTTGCCCCATTTTCCATCAACCCTTTCTTAACCAATCCTTGCCACTGTCCCCCTACGAAGTCGGTTGCAATGTTCCCTGTTTGGTCCCATAAGATCGGAACAAGGCAAGAACAAACGCAGGATTGCCGCCCCGGCAGGGGTGTGGAATAAGGATCAGACCAATGGCAGTGGCGAACCTTTTTGACATGAACGACAAGCGCAGCACGGACCGGCAGAAGGCGCTCGACAGCGCGCTCGCCCAGATCGAACGGCAGTTCGGCAAGGGCTCGATCATGAAGCTCGGCGCCGGCAGCCCCGCGCTGGAGATCGAGTCGACCTCGACCGGCTCGCTCGGGCTCGACATCGCGCTCGGGATCGGCGGCCTGCCGAAGGGCCGGATCATCGAGGTCTATGGGCCCGAAAGCTCGGGCAAGACCACGCTCGCGCTTCATGTCGTCGCTGAGGAACAGAAAAAGGGCGGCGTCTGCGCCTTTGTCGATGCCGAACATGCGCTCGACCCGCTCTATGCCAAAAAGCTGGGCGTGACCCTTGAGGAACTGCTCATCAGCCAGCCGGACACGGGCGAACAGGCGCTGGAAATCGTCGATACGCTGGTCCGGTCGGGCGCGGTCAGCCTGGTCGTGGTCGATTCGGTCGCGGCGCTGACGCCCAAGGCCGAGCTCGAGGGCGACATGGGCGATGCGACGGTCGGCGCGCAGGCGCGGCTCATGAGCCAGGCGATGCGCAAACTGACCGGCTCGATCAGCCGCTCGAACTGCATGGTGATCTTCATCAACCAGATCCGGATGAAGATCGGCGTGATGTTCGGCAACCCCGAGACCACCACGGGCGGCAACGCGCTGAAGTTCTATGCCAGCGTCCGCCTTGACATCCGTCGCATCGGGGCGATCAAGGACCGCGAAGAGGTGGTCGGCAATACGACCCGCGTCAAGGTCGTGAAGAACAAGGTGGCGCCCCCGTTCAAGCAGGTCGAATTCGACATCATGTATGGCGAGGGCATTTCGAAGACCGGCGAGATGATCGACCTGGGCGTGAAGGCCGGGGTCGTGGAGAAGTCGGGCGCCTGGTATTCCTATGGCGACGAGCGGATCGGCCAGGGGCGCGAGAATGCCAAGCAGTATCTGCGCGACCATCCCGATGTCGCGCTCGCGATCGAGGACAAGATCCGGGCGAGCCATGGGCTCGACTTCGGCGCCTCGCCCGAAGGGGATGACGACGAGGTGACGGAGGGCTGAGGCCCTTCGGCCGCCCGGGGGCGCGCGAGGCAGCCCCCGGTCTGCGGGTGGTCGGCTGCGCTCAGCCGGCTGCGCTCAGGGCGTGGCCGTCGTTTCGCTTGCGGTATTTTCAGGACCGGACGCTTCGGGTGTGGCCGTGGCGTTGGTCACGCCGGACTTTTCGGCCCGCGCCGCGACCACGATCTTCTGCAGGTCTTCGGCCGGCACGTAGCCGCGCACGAACTGCGTGCCGAGGATGAAGGTCGGCGTGCCGGAAATCGACAGCGTCTCGGCCAGTTTGTGGTTGGCGATGATCGGCTGCATGATGTCGGGGCCGTCCATCGCCGCGACGATGCGCTTGCCGTCAAGCCCGAGGCTGTCCCCGAAGGCGGCGAGCGTCTCGGGCGTGACCGAGCCGCGGAAGCTCTCGTAGAAGCCGGCGTTCACTTTTTCGTAAGCCTCGGGCCCCGCGACCTTAAGTGTCGCGACGGCGAAGCGCGAGGCAATGAGTGATTCCTCGCCGAGGATCGGGAACTCCTTGACGATGTAGCGGATGTTGCCGTCGGCCTTGACCAGGTCCTTCACGCCCTCATGCGCCTTCTTGCAGTAGCCGCAGCGGTAGTCGATGAACTCGACCAGCGTCACGTCGCCCGCCGGGTTGCCGCCGACATAGCTCATGCCGTCGGCAAAGATCTGCGAGGCGTTCTGCGCGATCAGCGTGCGATCATTGCCTTGCTGTGCTGCGGCCTGGCGGGCGTCGAGTTCCTGGCTGACCTCGATCAGCACCTCGGGATGGGCCAGAAGATAGGCGCGCACCGCCTCGCCGAAGGCCTTTTCCTCGGCCGGGCTCATCGCCGCCGGGTCGAAGGCCAGGGCGCCGGTGGGGGCCGCGAAGGCGACCGTGGCCATGAGGGCCGCCAAGAGGGCGGGGCGGAGGAGCGAGGGGCGGACGGACATGGCAAGGCTTTCGCGCTGGGGCAGGGGCGGGCCGACAATGGGGACAGAAAACGGCGGGCGCAAGGGCCGGCGCCCCGATGCGCAGCATTGACGCAGGCCGCCCGGCCGCTATGGATCGGGCCGGACGGGCAGATCGGGGCGGGGACGGAATGGCGCGGAACCGGGGGACAGGGGTTTTGGTGGCGCTGGCGCTTGCCCTTCTTGCGGCCGCTTTGTCGCCCGGTGCGGCCCGCGCCGACGGGGCCGCGCTTCATGCGCTCGCGCGGCTCGACCCGGTCGCGGCTGAATTCGCCGACGACGGTTCCGGCATCGCGATCCGGCTGCCGCTCAGCCAGCCTGTGCCCTTTCGCGTCTTCTTCCTCGACACGCCCCCCCGGCTCGTCGTCGACTTCCGCGAGGTGGATTTCGGCGGCGCGGACCCCATGGCGGCGGTCCACAGCAAGCGGATCACCGGCCTGAGCTGGGGTCCCTTCACCGACGGCTGGTCGCGCATGGTCGCCGAGCTTGATGGGCCGATGGCGCTGACTTCGGCCGAAGAGAAGACGACCGGGGCCATGGACGGCGCGCTGATCCGGATCGCGCTGCGGCCGACGGACACGGCGGCCTTCCAGGCGCGTGTCGCGGCGGACCGGGCGTCGGACCAGGCGTCGGCGGGGGCCGGCGACTGGCGCCTGCCGCCGCCCGCGTCTGTCGCGGCGGCGAAGACCGCGCGCCAGACGGGCGACCGGCCGCTGAGGGTCACCATCGACCCCGGCCATGGCGGCATCGACCCCGGCGCGCAGGCGGGACGGGTGCGCGAGGCGGCGGTCGTCCTGACCTTTGCGATGGACCTGGCCGAACGGCTGAAGCGCGCCGGGATGGAGGTCGAGCTCACGCGGCGATCCGACCAGTTCGTGCCGCTCGAAACCCGGATCTCGGTTGCGCGGGCTTCGGGCGCGGACCTCTTCCTGTCGATCCACGCCGATGCGCTGGCCGAGGGTGAGGCAGCGGGGGCCACGATCTACAAGATGGCGTCCGAGGCTTCGGACCTTGCCTCCGAGCAGTTGGCCGAGCGTCACGACCGGGCCGACATCCTTGCCGGCGTCGACCTGACCGGCAATGACGACGAGGTGGCGGGCGTCCTTCTGGACCTTGCGCGGCAGGAAACCCAGCCCCGCGCCGACAAGCTGGCGGTTGACCTTGGGACCGCGCTCCAGGCTGCCGGGGTGCCCATGCACCGCCATCCGATCCAGGAGGCGGCATTTTCCGTCCTGAAGTCGGCCGATATCCCGTCGCTTCTGATCGAGATCGGCTTCCTGTCGTCGCCCGAGGACCGGGCGCGGATCGACGACCCGGCGGCGCGCGCGCGGATGGTGGCGGCCATTCAGGCCGGGATCGAGGATTGGGCGGCGACGGACGCGGCCGAGGCGCAGCTTCTTCGGCAATAGGCGGGGGACCGCCGGCGACTGGCCAAGGCGCGCTTCGCACGTCGAATTGACCGCCGGGTGGGGGAAAAGGGGCGGCGCGAGCTTTTGACCGCAGGCCACGGGACCGATATAGAAGCCCAGAATCCTTGAGGGTTGGCCGGTGATCCGCTTCGTTTTGTCCTTTCTGGGCGCGCTCTTCAGTTGGCTCGTCACCGCGCTCGTCTGTGCCGGGGTCGTGCTGGGCGTCGTCTTCTGGATCTACAGCCGCGACCTGCCGGACTATCAGGCGCTGGAAAACTACCAGCCGAAGACCATCAGCCGCATCTATTCCGGCGAAGGCCGGCTCATGGACGAGTTCGCGACCGAGCGTCGGATCTTCGCGCCGATCGACGAAATCCCGCCCCTGGTGAAGGACGCTTTCATCTCGGCCGAGGACAAGAATTTCTATACCCATCATGGCTTTGACGCGATGGGCATCGCTTCGGCGGCCTGGGATGCGGTGCGCTCGCGCGGCAAGAACCTGCGCGGCGCCTCGACCATTCCCCAGCAGGTCGCGAAGAACTTCCTTCTGTCGGGCGACCGCACGGTCGACCGCAAGATCAAGGAACTGATCCTGGCCACGCGGCTGGTGAATGCGCTGCCGAAGGACAAGATCCTCGAACTCTACCTCAACGAGATCGACCTTGGCTTCCAGTCCTTCGGGGTGGCTTCGGCGGCGCAGACCTATTTCAACAAGACGCTTGCGGAGCTGAAGCCGGAAGAGGCGGCCTATCTGGCCGCGCTGCCGAAGGCGCCCTATTCCTATCATCCGGTCCGCCAGAAGCAGGCCGCGATCGACCGGCGCAACTACGTGCTGCGCGAGATGTATCAGAACGGCTACCTGGACAAGGCGGCCTTCGATACGGCGATCGCCGCGCCCCTCTTGACGGTGCAGAACGGCGACTACCCCTCGTTCCGCAGCGTCATGCCGCCGCGCGACTATTTCACCGACGAGATCCGGCGTCAGCTTTCGAAGAGCTTTGGCGAGGATGAGTTCTTCGGCGGCGGCCTGACGATCCGGGCGACGGTCGAGCCCGACATGCAGGCGAACGCTGCGAACGCCTTGCAGACGGCGCTTGAAAAATACGACCGCGGGCTCGGGGTCTGGCGGGGGACGCACAAGACCCTCCCGGCCGAGGCGCTCGGGTCCGAAGAGGCCTGGCGCGCCGCCCTGGCGCAGGTCACCGACATTCCCCGCGACGTGCCGGGCTGGTTCCCGGCCGTCGTCCTCGACACGTCGGGCGGCACGGCGCGGATCGGCATCGAGGGGGTGCCGGCCACCGACGGCGGCACCTTCATCCCGGCGTCCGACGTGACCTGGGCCAGGAAGCGCAATGCGGACGGCAGCCTTGGACCCAAGGCCAAGGCGGCGGGCGACCTGGTATCGGTCGGCGACGTGGTCCTGGTCGAAGAGCGGGCCAAGGACGACGGCAGCGACAAGCACTGGTCGCTCCGCCAGGTGCCCGAGGTGCAGGGCGGCTTCATGGCGATGGACGTGAACACCGGCCGCGTCATTGCCATGCAGGGCGGCTTTTCCTACCAGTCGTCGGTCTTCAACCGCGCAACGCAGGCCGCGCGCCAGCCGGGGTCGAGCTTCAAGCCCTTCGTCTATGCCGCGGCCCTCGATTCCGGCTATACGCCGGCGACGATCGTGGTCGACGCGCCGATCGAGGTGAACACGCCCCAGGGCCTCTGGCGGCCGAAGAATGCCTCGAACAAGTATTATGGCCCGACGCCGATGCGGACCGGGATCGAGCAGTCGCGCAACCTGATGACGGTGCGGATCGCGCAAGCCGTCGGCATGGATGTGGTCGCCGGTTATGCAGAGCGGTTCGGGGTCTATGACCACCTCGACCCGTTCCTGGCCAATGCGCTCGGCGCGCAGGAGACGACGCTTTACAAGATGGTCGCGGCCTATGCGATGATCGCGAACGGCGGCGAGCGGGTCGAGCCGACGCTCGTCGACCGGGTGCAGGACCGCTGGGGCAAGACGGTCTACCGCCACGACCAGCGCGTCTGCACCGACTGCGCCGACCCGACCCTGCCGCCGGGCGAGGGGCCGACGATCCGGTCGGACCGCGAGCGGGTCATGGACGCGGTGACGGCCTACCAGATCACCTCGATGATGGAGGGCGTGGTGAAGCGCGGATCGGGGTCGGGCGTCAAGCTGCCGGTGCCGATCGCGGGTAAGACCGGGACGACGAACGACGCCAAGGACGTGTGGTTCATCGGCTTTTCCTCGAACATCGTCGCGGGCTGCTACATGGGCTTCGACCAGCCGAGGACGCTGGGTTCGGACGCCTTCGGGGGGACGCTCTGCGTGCCGGTCTTCCAGGCCTTCATGAAGGAAGCGATCCAGAAATACGGGGGCACCGACTTCCGCGTGCCGCCCGGCGGCCATTTCATCAGCATCAACCGCTTTACGGGCGAGCCCTTGCCGGACGGGACGACGGGCGATTTCGTCCAGGCGGAATATTTCCGCGATGGCCAGACACCCGAATTCGGCATGGCCGGCATGGTCGACGGCGGCTTCGCCATGGGGCAGAACCTGCCGATGTTCGCGCAAGGCGAGTTCGGTGGCGACGAGGGCGACGGGTCGGTCAAGGGCACGGTCACGACCAATTCGGACGGAGAGCAGATCGTGATCCCGAAGAAGGCGGACTTCGGGACCGTGTCCTCGGGCGGGCTATACTGACCGGGGCTGCGGTTCGGCGCAAGGGACGGACGGGCAAGGGGCATGGCGGGCGGCGGCTCCGGCCGCCGGCGCATGCGACCGGGGGGTGGGATTGATCGTCCGCCACTTGTGCAATCGCTGCGAACACTCACCACCTTCCCCCCAGGGCCTTCACAAGCCTGGCACCGCGACATTCCGTCCCCCCGTCCGGGGGTGACGTCCGCCCGGCAGGGGGGTAAGAAGCAGCATGTTCGCGATCCCGTTACAGGATGCCGGCTTCGGGCTTGCCGCGCTGATGGCGCTGGCGGCGGGGGTGCTGTCGTTCCTCAGCCCCTGCGTCCTGCCGGTGGTGCCACCCTACCTGGCCTACATGAGCGGGATCAGCATTGCCGAGCTTTCTGGCGCGGCGTCATCGAAGATCGCCGACCGGCGGCGGGGGGCGCTTCTGCCCGCGCTCTTCTTCGTCATGGGGCTGTCGACGGTCTTCCTGCTTCTGGGCATCGCGGCGTCGGCGCTTGGCCGGGTGCTTTTGCCGTGGCTTTCCTGGCTCAACCTCGTCTCGGGCGCGATGGTCGTGATCCTGGGGTTGCATTTCCTGCATGTGATCCGCATCCCGATCCTGGACCGCGAGGCGCGGATCGACGCGGGCGACCGGGGCGGCTCGGCGCTTGGCGCCTATGTGCTGGGGCTGGCCTTCGCCTTTGGCTGGACGCCCTGCATCGGGCCGCAGCTTGGCGCCATCCTGTCGCTCGCTGCGACCGAGGCGTCGGTCGGGCGGGGAATGATCCTGTTGGCGGTCTATGCCGCCGGGCTGGGCATCCCCTTCGTGCTGGTCGCGCTTTTCATGGGGCGGGCGATAGGGCTTATGGCGCGGGTCAAGAAGCACATGGGGCTGATCGAGCGGCTGATGGGGATCCTGCTCATCCTTGTCGGCATCGCGCTGATGACCGGCTTCTTTTCCAGTTTCTCGAACTGGCTCCTGACCCAGTTCCCGGGGCTCGCGACGCTGGGCTGACCCTGGGTTGACCCTGGTCAGGCCCGCATCACCATCCAGATCAGGAAGCCCCAGACCGGCAGCGCCATCACGAGCGCGGGCAGGAGCCACCAGCCCGACGGCAGGCGGTCTTCCGGGATGTCGGACAGGTCGTCATCCTGGGGGGGCGCCTCTTCCTGCGCGATCCAGTGCGCGAGGGCAGAGGTCCGTTCGGCGGGCCGGGTTGTTTCTGCGGACGAAGCCATGCGATTCCCCTTTAGAACGATGGGAGAACACTAGGCGACGATCACTTACCAAAACCTTCACATCCCCGGCGCTCGTCACACCGGAGATGCGGGTTTTGTGAGTAAATTATTCCGCGACTTGTATCGGTTTCGGCCGGGCGCCCGTGCCCTCGATCCGGTCGAGCCGCGCCTTCAGCGCGTCGATCCGCTCGCCGTCACGCTCCTGCGCCCCGGCCAGGGCGAAGGCGTCCGGCGGCACCGGCTCTTCTTCCTTCTCGCCGATGAAGCTGCCGAAGAAGCGGGCCAGGACCCCCTGCAGGTCGTCCATGATGAGGAAGAACGACGGCACGACGACCAGCGACAGGACGGTCGAGACGATGATGCCGCCGATCACCGCGATGGCCATGGGAGAGCGGAAGGCGCCCCCTTCGCCGACGCCGAGCGCCGAGGGCAGCATGCCCGCCGACATGGCGATCGAGGTCATGACGATCGGGCGTGCGCGCTTGTGGCCGGCCTCGATCAGCGCCTTCACCCGGTCCATGCCCGCGCGCCGCATCTCGATGGCGAAATCCACCAGCAGGATGGCGTTCTTGGTCACGATCCCCATCAGCATCAGAAGACCGATCAGCACCGGCATCGACAGGGCGTTGTTGGTCAGGATCAGCGCCGCCGCGACGCCGCCGATGGCGAGCGGCAGCGACAGGAGGATGGTGAAGGGCTGGATCGCGCTCTTGAAGAGCAGGATCAGCACCGCCAGCACCAGCATGACACCAAGCAGCATCGCGTTGCCGAAGCTCTGGTTCATTTCCTGCTGGATCTCGGCATCGCCGGACTCGACGATCTTGACCGACTTCGGCAGGTCGACCGTCGCCGCGATGTCCTTGAAGCGCTTCGTGGCGGTGTCGAGTGCCACGCCGGGCGGAAGGTTCGCACCGATGGTCGCGGTGCGCTCGCGGTCGAGCCGTTCGATGGTGCCGGGGCCGTAGCCGATCTTCACGTCGGCGACGGCAGACAAGGGGACGCTGGCGCCCGTCGAGGTCGTCAGGCGCAGCGCCGCCAGCCGGTTGACGTCGCGCTGCAGGTCGTCGGTCA
>Ga0209571_1000502_pt1 | contig 40336 bp, 42 predicted proteins | sample EBPBio102011_DNA_FD_185866 | JGI IMG/M metagenome (GOLD analysis project Ga0209571, IMG submission 185866) | Wastewater treatment Type I Accumulibacter community from EBPR Bioreactor in Madison, WI, USA - Reactor 1_1/10/2011_ DNA (SPAdes)... | ecosystem: Engineered > Bioreactor > EBPR >... | reverse complement strand
TCTGCGCCAGCCCGAAGGTGGCGCGCAGGCCAGCGCCACCAGCGCCGACGACGATCATGTCGTACTTGTGTTCGGTAATCGGATACGCGGAGGTCATCACGGGCTCAGGCAGTGAAGGCGATGCGGACGATCGCGTACAGGGAGGCGATGGCGCCCAGCCCGCAGAGGAAGGTGACGAGGAGCTGCAGCGCGAGCTCGAGCGCGCGCTGGTGCACGTAGTCCTCGATCACCACCTGCAGGCCGAGCCGCGCGTGCCAGAACAGCGTCACCAGGAAGATCGAGAACAGGATGGCGTTCCAGGGCCGCGCAATGATGCCGCGCGCGGTCGCCAGGTCGGCGCCCACCAGCGACAGCAGGGTGAGGATGAACCAGACCACCAGCGGCACGAGGATGATCGCGGTGACGCGCTGCTTCCAGAAATGCTCGGTGCCGGTCTTGCCCGAGCCCAGGCCAAGCGCGCGCTTGAGCGGCGTGCGCAGGCTCGCCGCGCGCGAGGTCTGGCCGCCACCGCCCGGGAAATCGCCGCTCATGCACCACCCCGCAGGCCGCAGTACCAGATCAGGCCGGTGATCGCGAAACCGAGCACGAATACCGCGTAACCGGTCTTGTAGGCGGTGGGGATGGCGAAGCCCCAGCCCGCGTCCCACAGCAGGTGGCGGATGCCGTTGAGCAGGTGGTACACCAGCGCCAGGGTGAAGCCGAACAGGAAGACCAGCCCAATCGGCGAAGCCCACTGCTTCGACGCGAAGGCGTAGGCCTCGCCGCCGAGCGCGATGGCCATCAGCCACCAGACCAGGGAGATGCCTCCCAACGCCAGCGACACGCCGGTGATGCGATGGAGGATGGACATCGTCGACGTGATCTGCGGCCGGTAGACCTGCAGGTGCGGCGACAGGGGTCGTTCGCGGGTGGCCATCGCTGTACTGCTCTCCTCGCTGGCGGCTGCGCCGCGTGGCTGGATCGTGGCGGGATCGGCGCCGGCGCGCAATCCGTCAAAAGTCGATGCAACGCCCGTTCTTTTCCCAGTCGCCGTACCGGGTGGGATCGAGGCCTCCCCGGCCTCCGGATTCGGGCTGGGGCGACCCGCCGGTCGGGGCCACTGCAACAGGCTTTTCCACCTGTTCCGCCCCCGGGGCCGGGCCCTCGTCGCCTATCATGTCGCGGTCATTCACCAGTCGAAGTTTAAATCCGGGGCCCATGTCCGACAAGGCACAAGGCGGGAATGGCGCTTTTTTCGCCATTCCGGGCGCCAGCATCCTCGCCATCGAAGGACGCGATGCGATCGCGTTCGCGCAGGCGCAGTTCATGAGCGACGTCGCTGCGCTGGCGCCAGGCCACTGGCACTGGAGCGGCTGGCTGACACCGAAAGGCCGCGTGATCGCCCTGTTCGCCCTGCTCCGGCTGGCCGAGGACACGCTGCTGCTGGTGCTGCCGGATGCGAACGCCAACGACATCGTTTCGCGATTGCAACGCTTCGTCTTCCGCAGCAAGGCCACGCTGCGCGCATGCGGCGACCTGTTCGCCATCGGCGCCCTGCAGCCGCCAATCAGCGCCGCCGGCGCGCGGTTCGCAAGCCGCGACGACGGCTTCGAGCTCGACTTCGGCACCGCGGTGCATCCGCGCAGCCTGCGTCTGGGCACGAAGGCAGGCAGCGACGACGAGGCGGGTGCGCAAGCGTGGCGCCGGGTCGATCTCGCGCACGGCTTCCCGCGCCTGCCCCGCACCGAGGAATCGCCATGGACGCCGCAGCAGCTCTCGCTTGAACGCCTCAAGGCGTACAGCGTGAAAAAGGGCTGCTATCCGGGACAGGAGATCGTCGCACGGACGCATTTCCTCGGCCAGGCCAAGCGCGGCCTGGTGCGTCTGCATGGTGCGGGCCTGGCATCGGCCGGCGAACTGCTGGACGCCTCGTCCGCCGACGCCGCGCACGCCCGACCCCTTGGCCAGGTGGTGTGCAGCGCGGTTGACGAAGCACTCGCGGTGATGCCGCTGGACGCCGGCGACGGACCGTTTTCGGTCGAAGGCCACCGCTGCGAGCGGCTGCCGCTGCTCGACGGCCTCGCGCGCTGACCACGGGCCGCCGGCCGCGCCATACCCGGCGCAGGCGCGGCCACGCAAGGCGGACTGCTATGCTCACCGGACGCTTTGCGCTTCCATGGACGGATGCCGGCCCGCAGGTCGCGCCGTCGAGGGAGGCCGAACGTCGTCACCCGCGCCCGCAGGAAGCCCCCATGCCCCCATCCACGACCGTCCCCGCCCTGGCCACCGCGCTTGCGTGCGCCGTCCTCCTCTGCGCCTGCGCCAGCGCACAGAAACCGGCGGAAGGCATTTCCGATGCAGCACTGCAGCCGCGGGAACACGTCGAAGAACTTTCGGCCGACGGATTGTTCGCCTTCGGCCGGGCCGACATCGCGCGCGGCGGCAACGGCCCGCTGGATGCGTTGGCCACAACGCTGGCCGATGGCCGCCAGGTCGTCGGCGTGCAGGTGGTCGGTCACAGCGACCGCATCGGCACCGACCGCGTCAACCTCGCGCTGTCGGCGCGACGTGCCGAAGCGGTACGCGACTACCTGGTCGCACGCGGCGTGGCCGCGTCGCTGATCAGCGCCGAGGGGCGCGGCAGCAGTGAACCGGTGGTCGAGTGCACCCGCGAGCGCGGACCGGCGCTGATTGCCTGCCTGGCGCCGAACCGACGCGTCGAGATCCGCGCCGTCTACGTCGACTGAGCACGCGCGCGGGCGTCCGCAACGCCTGCGTCAGCCGCGCGTGGCGAGATCGTCCGCGGCGGCGACGATGGATTCGTCCGACGGAATCACCAGGAACGCCGCACCCGCCAACGGCGTGAACGTGTCCGCGCCGACCACGCGCCGGAATGGCCGCGCGCGATAACCGGCCTCGGCGATCGCGGTGATGATGCCCTCGCCTACGCCGGCGCTGCGGCGGCCCTCATCGACCACCAGGATGCGTTCACACTCACCGGCGTGCTTCGCGATGGCCGCCTCGTTGAGCGGCGCCAGCCAGCGCAGGTCGACCACGCGCACCTGCCAGCCATGCTTCGCCTCGATGGCTTTCGCGGCACGCAGGCTCATCGGCACGCCGTTGCCGAAGGTGAAGATCACCAGATCCTTCGCCTTGGGGTTATAGACGCGCTCCTCGCCCAGCCTCATCGCCTGTTCCGGCGACGGGTATTCGGTGAGCCAGCCGCCGTCGCCGGGTTCGTGCAGGTCCTTGGTCATGTACAGCGCGATGGGTTCAAGGAAGGCGCAGACGCGTCCGTCCACCTTCGCCAAGGCCATCATCGTGCGCAGCATGGTGGCGGCGTCGTCGCCGCGCGACGGGCAGCCGACCACGAGGCCCGGGATGTCGCGCAGCGCGGTGATCGAGTTGTCGTTGTGGAAATGCCCGCCGAAGCCGCGCTGGTAACCCAGCGACGCGATGCGCATCACCATCGGGTTGCGGTACTGGCCGTTGCTGAAGAACTGCAGGCTGGCCGCCTCGCCGCGGATCTGGTCGCAGGCGTTGTGGAAGTACGCGAGGTACTGGATCTCCGGCAGCGGCAGCAGGCCCATGTTGGCGTAGCCCTGCGCAAGACCGAGGATCACGGTTTCATCGAGCAAGGTGTTGAACACGCGACGCGGGCCGAACGCCTTCTGCAGGCCCTTGGTCACCGTGTACACGCCGCCCTTCTGCGCGACGTCCTCGCCGAACAGCAAGGCTTCCGGGTACTTGGCGAACAGGTCGTGCAGCGCTGCGTTGATCTGGATGGCCAGGTGCTTGGGCCCCTGCCTCTCCGGCAACTTCGCTTCGCCACCAAATGCCAGCGCGCGGCGTTCGGCATCGGGCAAGCGCGTGGCTTCGGCGTGCACGGCCTTGGGGGTGTACGGCGCCAGCGGCGCCATCACGTCGGCCAGTTCGGTCAGGCGCGGGCGACGGTCGGCGTCCTCGGCGGCGGCGAAGCACTTCGCGCGTGTGGATTCGTACAGCGCCAGCACCTCGTCCTTCGACATCAGGCCCGATTCAAGCGCGATGGTCGCCGAACGCAGCAGCGGGTCGCCCGCTTCCACCGCGCACAGTTCCTCGATGCTGCGCCATTCGATCTCGAAGTCGGTTCCGGCGTGGCCCATGATCCGCGTGGTGCGCAGGTGCAGGAACGTCGGGCGTCGCGTGCGGCGGCAATGCTCGACCGCCTTCTGCACGTCGCCGTAGCCGCCGGCAAGGTCGAGGCCGTCGGCGTAGAAATAATCGAGATCCGGGCGATTGCGGAAGTTGCGCGCCACCCAGCCGTCGGGCGTCTTCACCGAGATGCCGATGCCGTTGTCCTCGCACACGAACAGCACCGGCGCCGGCAGCTTCTGGTAGGCCGTCCACGCCGCGACGTTGAATGCGGTCTGTGCGGTGGCGTGGTTGCTGGAGGCGTCGCCGAAGGAACAGATGGCGATGCTGTCGTCCGGGATCGGCAGCGCATGACCGATGCGACGCGCCTGCTCGATGGCGACGGCGGTACCGAAGGCCTTGGGCAGGTGCGAGGCAATCGTGGACGTCTGCGGCAACACCCACAACGGCTTGCTGCCCCAGACCTTGTGGCGGCCACCCGAAGCCGGGTCGTCCTTCGATGCGGCGAACGACAGCGCCGAATCCATCACCGGATCCATGCCCGGCAGCTTGCGGAAGCGCTCGGCCATGAAGCCGCCGCTGCGGTAGTGCAGGAAGGCCGGGTCGGTATGGCGCGTGAGCCGCGCGACCATCGCGTTGCCTTCGTGGCCGCTGCTGCCGATGGTGTAGAAGACCTTGTTCTGCACGCGCAGCACGCGCGCCATCAGGTCGAGGTGGCGGCTGATGAGCTGCGACTCGAACAGTTCGCGGAAACCACGCGCGTCAAGCGCGCTGCCGTCGAGGATCGCTTCGCCGTCAGCGGGCTTCGCGTCCACGCGCCCGTCCCATGCCTTTACGAACTCCGTGAAGTTGACGTCGCAGATTTCGGCGCGGTTGAGGCCCTTCATGCGGGCCGGGATGGGGTTGGGGACGGTGGCGAACATGCGTGTCTCCCCCTCTCCCGCCTGCGGGAGAGGGCTGGGGTGAGGGTGATTCAAGTCGACGCCGCGATCAATGCGGCGTTACCGGGAGAAGGATCGGGCATCGCGACGAAACCCGGGGTCTCGCGCACGCGCGCCAGCCAGCCGCGCAGCGCCGGATATGGCGAGAGTTCGAAGCCGCCCTGGTGGGCGACGTCGGAATAGGCGAACAGCGCGATGTCGGCGATGCCGTAGCCGGTACCGGTGAACCAGGGATGCGTGGACAGGTGACCTTCCATCACCGCGAACGCTTCATGTCCACGCTCACGCAGGCGCGGCAGGCCGGCACGGCGCGGCGACTCCAATGGCGTCCAGCCGCAGATGAAACGCGCCACCGCGACAAAAGGCTCATGGCTGTACTGCTCGAAGAACATCCAGCTCAGCGCCTGCGCACGCTGCCACGGGTCATCGGGCAGGAAGCCCGTACCTTCGGCGAGGTAGTGCAGGATCGCGTTCGACTCGACCAGGATGCGGCCGTCGTCGAGTTCCAGCATCGGCACCTTGCCGTTCGGGTTCTTCGCCAGGTACTCGGGCGTGCGGGTTTCGCCGCGGCTGCTGTCGACCTCGATCCACCGATACGGTGTACCGAGTTGGGCCAGCAGCAGCCGCAGCTTGTGGCAATTGCCCGAGGGCGAGTAGCCATGGACGGTGGTCACGCGAAACGCTTCCGGTGTTCCATCCACTGCGCGCGAGTCTGGCCCCACACTTCGACGTGCGCCTCGTCCGCCGGGGCCGGCAGCACGCGGCCCTCGCGCAGCAGGGTTGAGCCCAGGCGCTGCGCCACCTTCTTCGAGGCCAGGTTTTCCGGCGAGATGCAGTGGATGAAGTCGTCCCAACCCAGGTTGGCGAAGGCCCAGTCGATGGTGGCGACGCCCGCCTCCGTGGCGTAGCCCTTGCCCCAGGCATCGCGGTGGAGCACGTAACCAATCTCGTTGCCGGGCCAACCATCAGGCCGCCAGGGGCCCATCTGCCCGACCCAGCGACCGCTCGCCTTCTCCTCCAGCGAGAACATCGCGAACCCCTGCAGCGCCCACGCGCCGGGCATCTGCAGGAACTTGCGCCAGGCGGCGCCGCGTGCGAGGTGGCCGCCGATGTGGCGACACGCGTCCTCGTCCGCCATCAGCTCGGCATAGCGGTCGAAATCCGCGATCTGCGGCAGGCGCAAGGTCAGGCGTTCGGTGTCGATACGGATATCGGAGAACGGCATGGCGACAATCCCCGCTCGTCGTTCCGGCACAAGCCGGGATGACGGACAAAAAGAAGATCAGAACGCGTTGATGCCGGTCAGCTCGCGGCCCACCACCAGCTGGTGCACGGTTTCCGTGCCTTCGTAGGTGATGACCGATTCGAGGTTGAGCGCGTGGCGGATCGGGCAATGCTCGGTGGTGATGCCGGCGCCTCCCAGCAGGTCGCGCGCTTCGCGGGCGATGTCGATCGCCATGCGGCAGTTGTTCCACTTCGCGAGCGACACCTGCGTGGGCTGCATCTTGCCGGCGTCCTTCAACCGGCCGAGCTGCAGCGACAGCAACTGCGCGCTGGTGATGCGACGCGCCCAGTCGGCCATCTTCAGCTGCGCGCTCTGGGTGGCGGCCACCGGACGACCGAACAGGATGCGTTCCTTCGAGTAGTTCAGGGCTTCGTCGAGGCAGGCGATGGCGGCGCCGATCGGCCCCCAGGTAATCCCGTAGCGCGCCTGCGTCAGGCAGCCCAGCGGGCCCTTCAGGCCCTTCACGTTGGGCAGGCGATTGGCCTCCGGCACGCGCACGTTGTCGAAGAACAGCGCGCTGGTCACCGACGCGCGCAGGCTCATCTTGTGCTTCACCACTTGCGCGGTGAAACCGGCGAAGTCCTTCTCCACCACGAATCCCTGGATGCCGTCGTCGGTCTGCGCCCAGACGATGGCGATGTCGGCCAGGTTGCCGTTGGTGATCCACATCTTGGAGCCGTTGAGGATCCAGTCGGCGCCGTCCTTCTTCGCGTGCGTCTTCATGTTGGCCGGGTCGGAGCCACCGTGCGGTTCGGTCAGGCCGAAACAGCCGATCACCTTGCCCGCGGCCATGCCCGGCAACCAGCGCATGCGTTGCTCCTCGGTGCCGTAGGCGAAGATCGGATACATGCACAGCGAGGACTGCACGCTGGCGAAGCTGCGCAGGCCGGAGTCGCCGCGCTCCAGCTCCTGGCAGATCAGGCCGTAGCTGACGTAGTTGAGTTCGGAGCCGCCGTACTCGGCCGGGAGGGTCGCGCCCAGCAGTCCCAGTTCGGCGATCTCGGGGATGAGTTCCGTCGGGAAGCGGCCCTGGTCGAAGCAATCGCCGATGATCGGCAGCACGCGCTCGTCGGTGAAACGCGCCACGGTGTCCTGGACGGCCCGTTCCTCCTCGCTGAGCAGGGAGCGGACGTCGTACAGGTCGTAGGGATGCAGGGCCATGGCGGTCTTCGCGGCGGGAAACGCCCATTGTAATCGGGACCGCCGCCGCGGGTCGCCGGCCCATGCGAAAACGGGCCGGCGCAGGGCCGGCCCGTTTCGGGGACACTCCGCAGGGGTGGCTCAGCCGCGCTCGGGGGCACCGGCCGAGGCCGTCTGCAGCACCACCTGGCCGTCGATCACCGGCAGGCGGTCGCCCGGGTCGCGGTCCATGCGGACGGTGCGCTCGACGCCGTCATAGCGGTAAGTGACGTCATAGCCCACGGTCTTGTCCTGGGTGCCCAGGGCGATGCGGTTGCCCGGCTTGCTGTCGGTCCGCATCGTGCCGGTGGTGCCATCCGGGTTGCGGTAGGTCACGTTGTAGGCGACCACGCGCGAGGACTGCGCGCTGTCCTGCACGGTGTGGCACTGGCGGTCCACGCGCTCGACCACGCGGCCACCGACGTGGCGGCGGTCGATCTCGCGACCGGCGAACCCGCCGCCGACCGCGCCCGCGACCGTCGCCAGCTTGCGGCCGTTGCCGCCGCCGACCTGGTTGCCGACGAGGCCACCGATCACCGCACCGGCAACCGTGCCGCCGACGTTGCCGTCGCGCTCGGGCAGGCGCTCCTGCACCACCACGTCGTTGCAGACCTGGCGCGGCGTGGTCGACGTGGTCGTCTCGCGCACCGCCTCCGACCCGATCACCGTCGCGTACAGGCGCTCCTTCTCCGCGATCGGCTCGACGTGGGTCACCGCCGCGTAATCGAGCTGCATCGCCGGAATGGCATTGGCGTCGGCGGCGCGGTCCAGGCCATCGGCCGGCGAGGCATCCACGGACGCCTGCACCCCGTTCGCCGGCAACGCCTCCGCCTTGTCGCGCGTGTTGTGGTACGCGCCGACCGCCACGCCACCCACCAGCAACGAAACCACTGCAATCGCCAAGGTGTTGCTCTTCATGCCGTCGTCCTTCCGGGCCGTAGCCACGCGTTTCAGTCAACCGGAATTGCAGCACCGCGCACCTGAACAGCAGCCCGAAAAGTTCCCGCGAAACTGACGTGCCGATGAATCGCAAGGTGCCCCGCCGCGTGCTAGCGTGATGCCCGTCGAACTCCCGGATGCGCGCGATGAGAAACGCCCTGCTGCTGCCGTTCCTGAACTGGGCCCGCAAGCTGCGCTACCCGACCCTGTTCAAGCTCACCGCCGGCCTGTTCGTGGCCAGCGTGCTGCTGCCACCGGGACTGGACCCGATCCCGTTCCTGGACGAACTGCTGTTCGGACTGGGCACGATCCTGCTGGCCAACTGGAAGCGGCGCAAGGACGACCCGCCGCCGCTCGACGGCAGCGCCACGCAGCCCTGACCGGCCCGTGCTGGTCGACAGCCACAGTCATTTCGACGCGCCCGAGTTCGACGGCGATCGTGCCGCCGCGCTGCGTCGCGCGCGCGATGCGGGCGTATCGCGCCAGGTCGTGCCCGCGATCACGTGCGCCGGCTGGCCGAAGCTGCGCGCGATCTGCCAGGACGATGCCGGCCTGTTCCCCGCGTACGGCCTGCACCCGATGTACCTGTCCGAGCACCGCCCGGAACACCTGCGCGAGTTGCGCGACTGGATCGAGCGCGAAGCGCCGGTCGCCGTGGGCGAATGCGGGCTGGATCATTTCGTCGAGGGACTCGATCCCGCGCGGCAGGCGCACTACTTCGACGGCCAGCTGCGGCTGGCGCGCGAGTTCGACCTGCCGGTGATCGTGCACGCGCGCCGCGCGGTCGATGCGGTCATCGCCGCGATCCGTCGCGTCGGCGGGCTGCGCGGCGTGGTCCACAGCTACTCCGGCAGCCCGGAGCAGGCGCGACAGCTATGGCAGCTCGGCTTCCTGATCGGCCTCGGCGGGCCGGTGACGTACGAACGCGCCAACCGCCTGCGCACGCTGGCCGCATCGATGCCGCTGGAATTCCTGCTGCTGGAAACCGATTCGCCGGACCAGCCCGACGCCGGCATCCGCGGCGAACGCAACGAACCGGCGCGGCTGGCCGTGGTCCGCGACACGATCGCCGCGCTGCGTGGTAGCGCGCCCGACGAGATCGCCGCCGCCACCACGCGCAATGCCGAACGCCTGTTCGGCCTGCCCCTGCCCGCGCCATAGCCGGCCCCGCCCGCCAGGCCCGGCCGGCGGGGCCGGCGTATCCGATCGCCCGGTCTGGCGCCGACGCAGTGCCGCCTGGCCAGCGCCCCGCCCCGGGCACGTCATGACGGGCAATCAGCGCGTGGGCCTGGCCTTCGCGAGCAGTTTCAGCGCCTTGCCCACCATCGCGAACGCGAACGCGCCGGTGACGTGCGTGGCCGCGCCGAGGCCGACCCCGCAGTCGAGCTTGAGCGCCGCGTCCGGGCCGAGCTGCGGGCGCATCCCGCACACGCTGCCGTCGGCCTGCGGATACCTGACGTTCTCCAGCGAATAGGCCGCCTGCACGCCGAAGTAGCGGTCGCGGTTCTTCGGAAAGTTGAACTCGGCGCGCAGCTTCTTGCGCACCAGGGCCAGCAACGCATCGTGCTCGGTGCGCGAGAGGTCGCGCAGCCGCACCTGGGTCGGATCGGTGCGGCCACCGGCCGACCCGGAGACCACGATCGGCAGCTTGCGCCGCCGGCACCACGCGATCAGTTCGACCTTCACCCGGAAGCTGTCGCAGGCGTCGAGCACCAGGTCGAAGCCGCGGTCGAGCAGCTCGCCCATGTTGGCCGGGGTCAGGAACTGCGGCACTGCCTCGACATCGATCGCCGGGTTGATCGCGCGGCAGCGTTCGGCCATCGCCTCGGCCTTGTTGCGTCCGTACTGGCCCTCCAGCGCCGGCAGTTGCCGGTTGGTGTTCGACACGCAGATGTCGTCGGCATCGATCAGGGTCAGGTGGCCGATGCCGGAGCGGGCCAGCGCTTCCGCCAGCCACGAGCCGACGCCACCCAGCCCGACCACGGCGACGCGCGCGCCGGCATGGCGCGTGACGGTACCGGCGCCATAGAGCCGGTCGATGCCGGCGAAGCGGTCGCGGAGGACGGGATCCATGCCGCCAGTGTAGCCGTGGCGCGCGGTGCCATCGGCGTCGTACCATCGCCGGCGTCATCCACACGGAGCCCCATCGCATGGCCAGCCAGCCCGCCACGAAGAAGTCTTCGGCAGCCTCGCGCTACCTGTTCCTGTTCCTCGTCGGCCTGGTGGTGGGTGCGGTCGCCGCGGTCATGGCGATGCGCGCGCTGCAGGCGCGCCACGATCCGTTCCCCGACAGCGTGATGAACGTGATGGCCAGGCACTCCGGGCTGCTGTCGGACAAGATCAAGCAGAACCGCTGCGCGGCCACGGATACCGTCCCGCACGTGCGCACGCTGCGCGCAATGGCCAACGACCTGGAGATGGCATTCCCCGGCCTGGCCGACGACAAGCGCTTTCAGGGGCACACCAGCCAGTTCCGCGCCGATCTCGACTCCGCGCTGGCGACGCCGCCCACCGACTGCGCCGGTGCCGAAGCCCTGTTGAAGCAGGTCGGCACCGACTGCAAGGCCTGCCACCAGGATTTCCGCGGTTGACGACGCCTGCACGCGGATGACGAACGTCTGAATCGCAAACCTCCCGCAGGCCGCGCAAGCGGCCCGGTTGTCATGGTGTTCACGCGTCGCTGCACAGCATGACCCGCGACAAGGCCCTGCCCGTTGCAGGCCATGCCCGGGAGTCAATCCATGAACAAGCCACTGTGCATCCTCGGCCTCGCCGCCAGCGTCGCGCTGGCCGGCTGCGCCAGCACCTCGCCGGGCTACGGCAGCGGCTACGGCGGCGGCTACGGCAATGCGCCGTCGTCGAGCCGATGCCATGACTGCGGCACGATCCTCGCCATCGAGCAGGCGACCGCCAGCCAGGGCGGCAACATCATCGGCCCGGTCGTCGGCGGCATCGTGGGCGCCGTCGCCGCGAAGGAACTGGCGCGCAAGAACACCGACAGCGACGGGCGCCGCAACGTCGCCATCGCCGCCGGCGCGGCGGGCGGCGCGGTCGCGGGCAACGCGATCCAGAACCGCGTCGAAGGCAGCCGCGCCGGCTACAACATCCACGTGCGCATGGACGACGGCCGGACCACGGTGATCCACCAGAACGACGTCGGCGGCCTGCGCAAGGGCAGCTACGTGCGCGTGCAGGACGGCTACGTGCGCGCGTACTGACCGGCATCGCCTGCGGCCGCGCCCGCTTCGATGGGCGCGCGGTCGGCGCGAACGAGGCACCGCTCGGCACGCAGACGCGGACGCCGGCCCCGTGGGGCCGGCGTTTTTCGTTCCGGGCGTGGTTGCGCCGGAGCGCGGGTCACGTGAAGGGGGGGCGGTTACGGCTTGACGGTGCCGGTCTGGCGATCCTGCGACGTGCCCTGCTGGCGCGGGTCGTCGTCTTGCGTGCCGGCGCCGGCCGGGGGCGGCCGCCGTTCCGCGTCGTCCTGCCAGTCCGCGGGTGCCGGGGTGCCGGGCTGCTTGTCGGAAGCCATGTCGTGGGTCCTCGATGTGGGTGGATGCACGGCCCCTTTCGGCACGCAGACGCGACCGCATCGTGCCCTGGCATCGAACGCCGGATCGGCGCGCGAACGGACATCGCGCCGCGCACCGCCGGGCCGGCGGGCATCGCGCAGGTGCGCGGATTTTTGCCAGAATGCGCGTCGGCGCCTCCGCCCGACGGGAACATGCATGGACACGCAGACGCTCTACTACGCCATCGCCCTGCTGCTGGTCCTGGCCGGGATCGCCGGCACCGTGCTGCCCGCGATCCCGGGACTGCCGCTGGTCTTCGCCGGCATGCTGCTGGCGGCCTGGGCCGGCGGCTTCGAACAGATCGGCGTGGGCACCCTGCTCGTGCTGGCGGCGCTGACGGCGCTGTCCATCGGCATCGACTTCCTCGCCTCCGCGGCCGGCGCCAAACGCGTCGGCGCCAGCCGCATGGCGGTGCTGGGCGCGGTCATCGGCACCGTCGCCGGCCTGTTCTTCGGCATCATCGGCGTGTTCGCCGGCCCGTTCGTCGGCGCCGTCGTCGGCGAGCTGCTGGCGCGCCGCGGCATCGACCGCGAGAAACTCGGGCAGGCGACCAAGGTCGGCATCGGCACCTGGTTCGGCATCCTGGTCGGCACGATCCTCAAGCTGACCCTGGCCTTCGCCATGATCGGGATCTTCGCGATCGCGTGGTGGCACAGTTGACGTCGCCTTGCAGGCGCGAGGCTAGACTCGCGTTTTCCGTACGAGACCTCGCCTTGCCGACACCTGGACGCCGCCTCCCGTCGCGCCTGCCGGCGCGCCTGCTGTGCCTGTTGCTCCTGGGCTGGGTGCTGGCGCTGCCCGCGCTGGCGATGCAGGACGCGCCGGCGCCTGCGAGTGCCCCTGCCGCGGCATCGGCCACCGCGCAGGCGCAGGAACCGCCGCTCGACACCGACGTGCGCGCGCGCTTCGACTTCACCCTTGGCCTGGTCGCCGACAAGTTCGCCGAACTGCTGGCCAAGACGCCGCTGCTGCTCGCCGCCCTGCTGATCGTGGTGGTGGCCTCGTGGCTGGGCGGATTCGTCTCGCGCCGCCTGCACTGGATGCGGCTGCGCACCGACAACCCGTACATGGACGCCCTGATCCGGCGCGTGATTCGCACCCTGATCGTGCTGTTCGGCGTGGTCGTCGCGCTGCAGCTGCTCAACGCCACCGCCCTGGTCAGCGCCGTGCTCGGCTCGGCCGGCGTGGTCGGCCTGGTGCTGGGCTTCGCGTTCAAGGACATCGCCGAGAACTACGTGGCTGGCGTCCTGCTCAGCGTGCGCAGGCCGTTCTCGCCGGGCGACCACGTGCGCATCGACGACAAGGAAGGCCGCGTGGTGGCGCTGCATTCGCGCACCACCTTGCTGATCACGCTCGACGGCAACGAGCTGCAGTTGCCCAATGCCCTGGTGTTCAAGGCGATCCTGCTCAACTACAGCCGCAATCCGCGCCGCCGCTTCGACTTCACCGTCACCATCGACGGCAGCCAGTCGATCCGCGTATCGCATGCGCTGGCGCTCGACCAGGTGCGGCGCGTCGAGGGCGTGCTGTCGGATCCGGCGCCGTCGTGGACCGTGCAGGAGTTCACCCCGGCCGGCATCGTGCTGCGCTTCTTCGGCTGGATCGACCAGCGCGAGAGCGACCTGGGCAAGGTGCGCAGCGAATCGATCCGGCTGGTCAAGGCCGCGTTCGCGCAGCATGGCATCGAAAGCCCGCGTACCACCTACCACATCCTCACCGCGCGCGATCCGTCGGCCGGTGCGGCCGCCGTGGTCGAGCACGCCGAGCCCGTGCACAGCCACGACGCCGACACCTCGGTCAACCGCGACATCGACGAGCAGCTCGCCGAGGCGCAGCAGGCCGCCGACGCCGGCACCGGCAACCTGCTCGAACCCACCCCAGGACCGACCTGACCGCCATGCCCCGTCCCGCCCTACTGCCCTCCGTGCTGGCCCTCGCGCTGGCGCCGTCGCTGGTCCACGCTCAGGAGGCGGGCGGCGCCACGCTCGAAGGCTGCGCCGCAATCTCCGCCGATGCACCCCGCCTTGCCTGTTACGACGCCCTCGCCCGCCGCGCAGGCGCCGGCCCGCTGCAGGCCGACCTCGCCGCGGCGCAGGCGCGCGAGGCACTGGACGCGCGCACCGGCGATGCCAGCGGCCTGGCGCGCAGGCGCGCGGCGAACGACATCTTCCGCCACGACGACGCGCTCGGCGATGCGCTCGCCAACGAAGGCCGCGGTTCGCTGCTCGACAGTCGCTGGGAACTCGCGCGCGATTCCAAGCTCGGCCTGTTCAACTTCCGCGCCTACAAGCCCGTCTACCTGCTGCCGGCGTTCCTCACCAGCGACGTCAACGAGATGCCGCGCTCGGAGAACCCGCGCAACACCGTGACCACGCCACTGGAGCTGGATGCGCTGGAAGCCAAGTTCCAGCTGAGCTTCAAGACCAAGGCGGTGGAGAACCTGTTCGGCGACAACGGCGATGTCTGGATGGGCTACACCCAGTCCTCGCACTGGCAGGTCTACAACAGCGAGGCCTCGCGGCCGTTTCGCGAGACCAACTACGAGCCGGAAGTGCTGCTGGTGTTCCGCAATGGCTACGGCATCGCCGGCTGGCGCGGACGCATGGCGGCGGTTGGCATCAACCACCAGTCCAACGGCCGCAGCGACCCGCTCTCGCGCAGCTGGAACCGGCTGATGTTCAACATCGGCCTGGACCGCGACGACTGGGCGCTGATGATCCGGCCCTGGGTGCGCATCTCCGACGGCAACGATGACGACAACCCCGCGATCGAGGACTACATCGGCCGCGGCGACGCCACCCTCACCCACGTCCGCGGGCGCCACGAGTACTCGCTGATGGCGCGCCATTCGCTGCGCGGTGGCGACCGCTCGCACGGCGCGCTGCAGTTCGACTGGGGCTTCCCCGTGCACCGGACGTTGCCGATGCGCGGCCACCTGCAGCTGTTCCACGGCTACGGCGAGAGCCTGATCGACTACAACCACAAGGCCAGCTACATCGGCCTGGGCATCTCGCTCCAGGAGTGGTTCGAACCCCGGGCGGACTGAGCCCCCGCGACGGCGCGCGCAGGGTTGGCTAAGCTGTCGCCAGCCCACCCTGCGAGCGCACATGGACGTCCCGGCCCCAACCCGCCCCCGGCGGTCGTTCTTCGCCTACGCCTCGGCCCTGCTGGGCCTGCTCAGCGTGTTCGCCGTGCTGTGCTTCCACTACCCGGAGCTGCTCACCAGCCGGGAGTTCCGCGCGGTCTACTCGGAACAGTTCGCGCGCCAGCTGCTGCTGGTCGGCCTGGTCGCCGCCTTCATCCTCGGCACGGTCGCGATCCTGCGCGACCGCAACAAGCGCGTGGCGCTGGTCGGGGTCGGCAGCGCCACGCTGGCGGTATTGATCGGCGGCACCAACGTGCAGTTCGACGCGATCGGCAAGACGCCCTACTCGCTGGGCCTCGACTGGTTCGTGATCTCGCTGTTCTTCTCCGCGCTGGTCTTCGTGCCGATGGAGCACTACCTCGGCAAGCGCCGGATCTCGCCGCTGCGCGAGGGCTGGCGCACCGACGTGGCCTACTTCTTCCTGAGCCACGTGCTGGTGCAGTTCATCCTGATCCTGGTCACCGCGTCCACCTCCACCATCGCCGGCCTGGCGGCGTTCCCGTCGCTCAAGGACGCGATCCAGTCGCTGCCGGTCTGGGCGCAGTTCCTGCTCGCGGTGTTCGTGGCCGACCTCGCGCAGGCGTTGCTGCACCGCGCGTACCACAACATTCCCTGGCTCTGGCGCTTCCACGCCGTGCACCACTCCAGCCGCGAGATGGACTGGCTGGCCGGTTCGCGCATCCACTTCGTCGAGATCGTGCTCACCCGCAGCGCCGTGCTGCTGCCGCTGCTGGTGCTGGGCTTCTCGACGCCGGCGGTGAATGCCTACGTGATCCTGGTCGGCCTGCAGGCGGTGCTCGCCCACGCCAACCTCGGCATCCGCTTCGGCTGGCTGGAGTACCTGCTGGTGCTGCCGCGCTACCACCACTGGCACCACGCGCGCGAGCAGGATTACATCGACGTCAACTACGCCATCCACCTGCCGCTGGTGGACATGCTGATGGGCACCTTCAAGCTGCCGCGCGACCAGGGCGAATGGCCGCGCGAGTACGGGGTGATGAAACTCGAGACGGTTCCGAAAGGCATCGTGGCCCAGCACCTGATGCCGTTCCAGGGCGGCCGCAAGTACCAGGATCACGTCGACTGAGCATGGACCGTGGCGAGGCCGCTCAGGTCCAGTCGGTGATGCCTTCCCGGCGGTAGGTTTCGGCGAACGACGGCAGGGCCTTCATGCGTCGCGCGTGGGCCTGCAGGGCGGGCCAGTCGTCGGACGGACGCGGCATGTTGCGCGACCAGCGCATCAGCATGGTCAACAGGAAATCGGCGGCCGTTCGGTGCGTGCCCAGAAGATAGGGGCCGTGCGCCGCGAGATGGTCGGCCACCTGCTGCCAGGCCGCTTCCAGTTCCGCGCGCGCCTGCGCCTGCGCGGCCTCGACATTGGCCTCGCCCGCCGGTTCCGAAGGATAGAACCAGTCGCGGTAGGCCGGCTGCAGCGTGTTGGCGCAGAAGCAGATCCAGCGGTAGTAGTCGCCGCGCCGGGGCGTGCCCGGCGCCGGCGCCAGCCCGGCATCGGGATGCAGGTCCGCCAGGTGCATGACGATCGCCGCGGCCTCGGTCAGCGGCTGGCCGTCGATGACCAGCGTCGGCACCCGCCCCTGCGGGTTGAGCGCCAGGTACTCCGGCGATTTCTGCTCGCGCCTGTCGAAATCGAGCATGCGCAGCTCGTGCGCGACGCCCAGTTCGATCAGCAGCCAGTGGACGACGAGCGAGGCGGTGCTCCTGGCACCGTGGAGGACGACGGACATGGGCGAAGGCGTGGCGGAGGCGCGGGCGGGACGCGCAGTCTACGGCGTCCGCGCGCGTTCAGCGCTTGCCGTCGACGATCGCCCCGATCGCGTCGAACAGGTCGTCGAAACCCGAGGTCGGCTGGAACCGCTGGCCATTGATGAAGAAGGTCGGCGTGCCGTTGACGCCGCTGCGGATGCCGCCCTCGAAATCGGCCTGCACGCGCTCCAGTTCCGGGCCGCCCTCCATCGCCTGGCGCAGGTCGGCCCACGACAGCTCGAGCGTCTGCGCGATGCGCCGGTACAGCGCCTCGCCCAGCGACGGCTGGTTGGCGTAGAGCAGGTCGTGCGCCTCCCAGAACCGGCCCTGCCCGGCCGCGTGCTCGGCCACCACCGCGGCCGGCAGGGCCTGCGGGTGCATCTCCGACAGCGGGAAGTTGCGGAACACCAGGCACAGGTCGTCGCCGAAGCGCTGCTGCAGTCGCTTCACCAGCGGCGCCGCCTGCCCGCAGTAGGGACACTGGTAGTCGCCGTACTCGACCAGGACCACGGGCGCGTCGGGACGGCCCTGGATGTGGTCGTCCTTGCCAACGGGGATCTTCAGGCTCATGCGGGCAGCGCCTCCAGCGCGTCGAGGACGCCGTCAACCCCGGGGTTCACCGCGGTCGGCGACAGGTAGCTCCATGCGATGTTGCCATCGCGGTCGATCACGAACAGCGCGCGCCGGCAGAACCCGTGCGCGACGTCGTAGGCGCCGTACGCCGCCGCCACGCCGCCCTTGGGCTCGAAGTCGGCCAGCAGGTTGAAGTGCAGGTTGCGCGCTTCGGCGAAGGCCTGGTGGCTCCAGACGCTGTCGACCGAGATGCCGAGCACCGTGGCGTGGCGCTGTTTCAGCATTGGCAACGCCTGGTTGAACACCGCCAGTTCGTCGCCGCAGACCGGGCTCCAGTCGGCGGGATAGAACACCAGCACCACCGGCGCCCCGCGCAGTTCGTGCAGCGACAGCGTCTGGTCCGGCGTGGCGTTGAGGGTGAAGTCCGGCGCCGGCGTACCGGGTGCGAGGACGCCGGCGTCGCGGGAGTCAACCTGTGGCATGCGCACCCTCCGTTCCAAGGATGGCCGCCACGTTAGCGCAGCCGTTGGCGGGACGCCATCGGGGCGACCGGGGCGGCGGCGGATGCCGCTCCCCGACCGGGTCAGGCGATCTCCACCACCGGGATCTTGCCGATCATGCCTTTCGAAATCCGCGCCTGCCACTCACGCGGCCCGGTGTCGTGCACCGACGTGCCCTGCGCATCGACCGCCACGGTCACCGGCATGTCCTTGACCTCGAATTCGTAGATCGCCTCCATGCCAAGGTCGGCGAAGCCGACGACTTTCGCCGCCTTGATCGCCTTCGACACGAGATAAGCCGAACCGCCGACCGCCATCAGGTACACCGACTGGTGTTTCTTGATGGTTTCCAGCGCGGTCGGGCCGCGCTCCGCCTTGCCGATCATGCCCAGCAGGCCGGTCTGTGCCAGCACCTGCTCGGTGAACTTGTCCATGCGCGTGGCCGTCGTCGGGCCGGCCGGGCCGACCACTTCATCGCGCACCGGATCGACCGGGCCGACGTAGTAGATGAAACGTCCCTTCAGGTCGACCGGCAGCGGCTCACCCTTGTCGAGCATCTCGACCATGCGCTTGTGCGCGGCATCGCGGCCGGTGAGCATCCTGCCGTTGAGCAGCAGCACTTCGCCGGGCTTGAAGGTCAGCACGTCTGCCGGCGTGATCGTGTCGAGGTCCACGCGGCGCGCGTTCTGCGGGTTGTAGGTCAGCTTCGGCCAATCCTCCAGCGACGGCGGCTCCAGCGACACCGGGCCGGAACCATCCATCGTGAAGTGCGCGTGCCGGGTGGCCGCGCAGTTGGGGATCATCGCCACCGGCAGGTTGGCCGCATGCGTCGGGTAATCCTTGATCTTGATGTCGAGTACGGTGGTCAGGCCGCCGAGGCCCTGCGCGCCGATGCCGAGCGCGTTGACCTTCTCGTACAGTTCCAGCCGCAGTTCCTCGACCTTGTTCGACGGCCCGCGTTCGATCAGTTCCTGGATGTCGATGTGCTCCATCAACGATTCCTTCGCCAGCAGCATCGCCTTCTCGGCGGTGCCGCCGATGCCGATGCCCAGCATGCCCGGCGGGCACCAGCCGGCACCCATGGTCGGCACGGTCTTGAGCACCCAGTCGACGATGGAATCGGAGGGATTGAGCATCGCGAACTTCGACTTCGCCTCGGACCCGCCGCCCTTGGCCGCGACGATCACGTCGAGTTTGTCGCCCGGCACGATCTTGACGTTGATCACCGCCGGCGTGTTGTCCTTGGTGTTGGTGCGCTTGCCGGCCGGATCGGCCAGCACAGATGCACGCAGCTTGTTGTCCGGGTGGTGGTAGGCGCGGCGCACGCCTTCGTTCACCGCATCTTCCAGCGAACCGGTGAAGCCTTCCCAGCGCACGTCCATGCCCACTTCGAGGAACACGGTGACGATGCCGGTGTCCTGGCAGATCGGGCGATGGCCCTCGGCACACATGCGCGAATTGATCAGGATCTGCGCCATCGCGTCCTTGGCGGCCGGCGATTCCTCGCGCTCGTACGCGGCGGCGAGGCTCTTAATGTAGTCGACCGGGTGGTAGTAGCTGATGTACTGCAGCGCGTCGGCGACGGACTGGACGAGGTCTTCCTGCTTGATCGTGCGTGTCGAGGCGGGGGTCACGGCTGGCTCGGGGCTGGCGGGAAACGCGCATTTTAGTCGCTGCGCGTCCTGCGCACGCGCGACCGGCCTGCGGCTTTGGTCGCACGCCCCCGCGCGCCGTCCAGGCGGCGCCTCGCTTCTTCCAGCGACAGCTGCCCGGCCAGCAGCGCCTCCATGGCCTCCTCGCTGGCCCTGGCCGACAGGGCATGCAGTGCGGTGCCGACCGCGCTGGCCACGCGCGCCATCTGCCTGCGTTCGTCCGGGGCGTACTGCGAGGCGCGCTCGCGGCAGACGATGGCCCCCAGCAGGCGACCGGCGACCGACATCGGAAACGCGATCCCGCCCGTGCCCAGCGGGCTGGCGGACGCCTGCAGCAAAACCCAGGGCTGGCCGGCACGCAGCGTGACGAAGGCGGGATCGTCTTCGTCGACCCGCCGCGGCCACGCCCCGTCCGCGGTTTGCCCGCGCCGGCGATAGCCGCCATCGCGCGTGTGCCAGTACAACGCGACGCCCGGCGTGCGCAACGCCAAGGACACGTCCCGCAGGGCGCGCGCGACCAGCGGCCCGGGGTGGGCGATGTAGGCGCTCTCGTGCGCGAGGCGGTCCAGGCGCGCTTCCGCCTCGAAGCGCTGCCGGAAGAACACACGCTCGACCAGCGGCTCGACCTTGCCGTGGATGCGGTGGAACAGGATACCCAGCACCAGCGGCACGCCCAGTTGCAGCGCCAGCCCCGCGTTGCGGCCGATGGCCAGCGACGACACCAGGTCCTCGACCACCGCGAACGCGCCGACGATGAGCGCGACGACGACGCCGTAGACCACGGTGCGGCTGATGGCGAACGTCGTCGGCACCAGTTTGTGGCGCAGCGTGGCGTAGGCCAGCGCCAGCAGCGACAGCGTGTACGGCACCAGCCACAGGTGCTGGCTGCGCAGCAGCACCGCGTCGAGCACCGAGATGACATACAGCGCGATGCCCAGCAGCACCCAGCGCGCGCAGCCGGGAGGCGGCGTCGATCCGTCGCGAAGTGAGCGCCGCCAGCACCAGGAAGTTGGCGAGAAAGGCCAGGATGACCGGGATCGACGGGCGGAACGGCTCGCCCCAGGTGGTCTGCCCGTGCAGGATCCAGGGCAGGTCGCGCCCCAGCCGGTCGACGTAATAGAGCGCGAACAGCGCCACGTGCGTGAGCTTGATCGCCCGCGACAGGCGCGGCGCATGGTGGCCGAGCAGCCCCAGCAGCACCATCAGCGCGCCGAACGCCGCCATCAGGCGCACCACGTACTCGACGAACAGCCGCTGCGGCAGGTTCCACGGCGACGCCAGCGGCGCCCACAGCACGGGCGCGAGCATGCCGACGCCCGCCAGCAGCAGCGCAACGCCCCAGGCCACGCGGTCGCGGCCCTTCCAGACCAGCAGCAGGGCCAGCAGCAGGAACGGCCATTCGCGCCACGGGTAGCGGCCGGACAGGTCGTCGTCGGCCACCGCCCGCACCTCGACCCGGTCCCTGGCGCCCTCGCGTCCCGGCGACTCCGCCAGCGGCAGCACCAGCGCCGTGCCGGGCGCCACCGAGGGATTGCCGCTGACCAGCCGGTCGCGCACCGACATCGCGGTGGTATCGACCACGTCACCGGCGCGCAGCCCTTCGGGCGACGGCACGCGGTCAGAAACCGGCGACAGCACGACGCTGCCGGCCACGGGACCGGTGTCCCAGCGCATCTGCCAGTCGCCCGGCACCGGCGCCAGCCACGGCAGGCCGCCGACCAGTAGGAGTGCCACCGTGGCGGCGATGCGTGCCGCGAGTCCCTTCCGCCCCATGTCCTGTGCAACGCGCCGCGCGCCCGGCCCCGGCCAACGTGCGGGCGCCGCTTAAACCCCGCGGCCCTCCCCGGCATCCCACTGGCTATGCTGATGACGACCATGCCCGAATGCCTGCCAGACGCCGCCGCCTTCGCGGTGGACGACGACCACGCGCTGGCGCGGGCCTCGGCCGCCGGCGATACCGGCGCGTTCGAGACGCTGTACCGACGGCACCTGGGCCGCGTGCACGGCGTGATCCTGCGCCTGGTGGGGCACCAGCACAGCCGCGCCGAGGACCTGACCCAGGAAGCGTTCGTGCGCGCCTGGCAGGCGCTGCCGGCGTTCCGCTTCGAGAGCGCGTTCGGCACCTGGCTGCACCGGCTGGCGGCCAACACCGCGTTGATGGAGCTGCGCAGCCGCCGCGGCGCGCCGGCACGGGATGACGACGAGGACGCGCTCGACGGCATCGGCACCGCCGACTCCGCCGGCCACGGCACCGCGCTGTCGATGGACCTCGAGCAGGCGGTCGCCAGCCTGCCGCCACGCGCCCGGGCGGTGCTGGTGCTGTACGACGTGGAAGGCTGGAAGCACGAAGAGATCGCGGAGATGCTGGACATGGCCGTCGGCAGCTCCAAGGCACAACTGCATCGTGCGCGCAAGCTGTTGCGTGCGAAGCTGGGAGAACACGCATGACCCACCCCTCCGCCAACGACCCGCGTTCCGGCGACGACATGCCCGCGGCGCTGCGCATGCAGTTGCGCGGCCTGCGTCGCGACGCCCTGCCCGGGCGTGACCTGTGGCCGGCGATCGATGCACGCCTGTCGGACGCGGCGCGCGACGCAGCGCCGACACCCCGCACCGCGCGACCGCGCCGGCCGCTGCCGGCCTTCGCCGCGGCCGCGGTGCTGGCGGTCGCCCTCGGCCTGGGTTGGCAACTGCGGCCGGACGCGGAACCGACCGCGGTCGCCGGGCCGCAGGACGCCGTGCCGCCAACCGCCGCGCCTGCAGGCGACGGCACCCCTGCCGGGCGCGCGCCGCTGGTGGTCATGGCTGACGCCATGGCCCGCGAGTACCAGGGCGCGCTGCGCGAAGTGTCGGCGATGCAGCCCGACGCCCCCGCCCACGCCTCACTCGACCAGCTCGACGCCAGCGCCGTCGCCGTGCGCGAAGCGCTGGCGCAGGATCCCGATGCCCAGTACCTGCTGCAGCAGTTGCAGCGCATCTACGCGCAGCGCCTGTCGCTGACCCAGCGCCTCGCGCGCGCCTGACCCCCTTTGCACGCCTTGCCTGTCCGGAGCCCCGCCATGAAGACCACCCTGCTGCTGACCGCCCTGCTGGCCTGCACCGCCGGCATCCCCGCCTTCGCCGCCACTCCGATCAACGAAACCCGCCCGCTCGATGCGCGCGGCCGCGTCGACATCTCCAACGTCAAGGGCCGCATCGAGGTGCGCACCTGGGACAAGGCCGAGGTGGCGATCACCGGCAGCCTCGGCGAAGGCGCCGAGCGGCTGCAGGTAGAGGGCGACCAGCGCAACCTCGAGGTCAAGGTGCGCTACCCGCGCAACAGCCGCAACACCGAGCCGACCACGCTGGTCCTGCAGGTGCCGCGCCACGCCAGCCTCGACATCGAGGGCGTCGCCGCGACCATCGACGTGGCGGGCGTCGCCGGCGACGAACTCGACATCGACAGCGTCAGCGGCAGCGTGACCGCGGTCGGCGCACCGCGCTCGGCCGACATCAGCAGCGTCAGCGGCGACCTGCGCCTCAACCTCAACAGCGAGACCGTCGAGGTGGAGAGCGTCAGCGGCACGATCGCGCTGCGCGGCCGCATCGGCGGCGAGGTTTCGGCCGAGACCGTGTCCGGCGACATCACCATCGACACCCGCGGCGAAGCCGTGCGCCGCTTCAGCGCCAGCACCGTGTCCGGCAACGCCGGCTTCACCGGCGCGCTGGCCGACGGCGGCAGGATCAGCGCCGAGTCGGTCAGCGGCAACCTGCGCCTGACCCTGCAGAAGGCGCTGTCGGCACGGGTGCATGCGGAAAGCTTCAGCGGCAGCCTGAGCGCGCCGGGCGTGAGCGTGTCGCGGCCGAAGTACGGCCCGGGCTCCAGCTTCGAGCACAGCTTCGGCAGCGGCTCGGGCGAGATCCGCCTGGAGACGTTCTCGGGCAACGCCGAGCTGCGCCTGGAGTAACGCGCCTGGTGTAACGCGCCTGGAGTGGTCAGGACCGCGACAGCGACGCGCCGACGCGGTAGCGTCGCCGCCATGGCGTCGATCACCGTCAAGCCCGCCACCGCGGCGCGCTGGGAACACCTGCAACGGGTGCTGGGCCAGCGCGGGCAGGCCGCCAAGTGCCAGTGCCAGCGCGCGATCCTGCCGCTGCGCGAGTTCTGGCACATGCCGCGCGAGGCGCGCGAAGCCTTCCTGCACAAGCAGGTGCGCGCCGCGCGCACGCCGCCCCCGGGGCTGCTGGCCTACCTCGACGGCGAACCGGTGGGCTGGTGCCGGCTGGGCCCCCGCGCCGATTTCGCGCCGCTGCGCAATTCGCCGGTGCCGTGGGCGGGCCGCGACGAGGACAAGGACGACGCCTCGACCTGGGCCGTGGTCTGCTTCGTGGTCCGCGCCGGATACCGCCGCCAGGGCATCAGCAGCGCACTCGCGCAGGCGGCGGTGGCGCAGGCGCGCAGGCACGGCGCCGTGGCGCTGGAGGGCTATCCGATGGCCACCGACGGTGGCGACATCCCCTGGGGCGAGCTGCACGTGGGCGCGGTCGGCGCCTTTCGCGCCGCCGGTTTCCGCGAAGTCGCACATCCCACGCCGCGTCGCTACGTGATGCGCATCGATTTCTGACACGCCGGCGACGGCCGGCCGGCATCGGGATTGCCTTCCGCAGGGGATCGGAACGACGATGGGGACCAGCCCCGCCGATGGAACCGTGATGGCCGACCTGCCGCTGGAATGCCCGAAATGCCACGGCCGCATGCATGTCGGCTACATCCTCGAGCGTGGCCACGGCGATCGCCGCGCCGCCGCGGCCTGGATCGAGGGCGCGCCGGAAAAGTCGTTCTGGCAGGGCCTGAAGACCACCGGCCGGCAGGTGTTCGAAACCCGGACCTGGCGCTGCGAGCGTTGCGGCCTGCTGGAGTCGTACGCCCGCGCCGAGTTCGTCGAATAGGCCGCCCACTCCGGTTTGATGTTTTAAGCGTCAACAGCAAGGTTTGAAGCTTGCATAGGCATCCCTGAGCGTTGGATACTGCGGCCCTCACACGAGGTCCGGCCATGATTTCCTCTGCCCAGATGCGCGCCGCGCGCGCCCTGCTCGGCATCGACCAGCGCACGCTGGCCGGGCTTGCCGGCGTGTCCCTGCCGACGATCCAGCGCATGGAAGCCAGCCACGGCACCGTGCGCGGCGTGGTCGGCACGCTGATGAAGGTGATCGATGGCCTGGAGGCCGCCGGGATCGAGCTGATCGGCAACGACCAGCCCAGCCAGGGCAAGGGGCGCGGCGTGCGCCTGAAGGAACCGCCGGCGGCGTAGCGCCTGCCGACACGATGTCCCGCACCGACCGCCATCCCTGGCTGCGCCAGTACGAACCGAAGCTGCTCACGGTCCTGCGCGAGGGCTACGGGCTGGCGACGTTCAAGGCCGACGCCATCGCCGGCCTCACCGTCGCCATCGTCGCGCTGCCGCTGGCGATGGCGCTGGCGATCGCCTCGGGCACCACGCCGGAGAAGGGCCTGCACACGGCGATCATCGCCGGCTTCCTGATTTCCGCGCTGGGCGGCTCGCGGGTGCAGATCGGCGGGCCCACCGCGGCTTTCATCCCGGTCGTGTTCGTGGTCATCCAGCGCTTCGGCTACGGCGGCCTGGTCCTGTGCACCCTGCTCGCCGGCCTGATGCTGGTCGCCGCCGGCCTGCTGCGCCTGGGCACGCTGATGAAGTACATGCCGCAACCGGTGATCACCGGATTCACCGCCGGCATCGCGGTGAGCATCTTCTCGTCGCAGGTGAAGGACGCGCTGGGGCTGCAGATGGCGCACGTGCCCACGGAATTCCTCGACCGCTGGGCGGCGTACGGCCAGCACCTGGCCACCACCCAGCCGGCCGCGCTCGCGCTCACCGTGCTCGGGCTGCTGCTGATCTTCGGCCTGCGCCGCTGGAAGCCGAAGTGGCCCGGCTTCCTGATCGCCCTGCTCGCCTGCACGTTCGCGGCGGCGGCGTTCGCCCTGCCGGCGGAGACGATCGGCACGCGCTTCGGCGACCTGCCCTCGGCGCTGCCGCGCTTCGAGATCCCGCACATCCCGTTCGAACGCACCTTCGAACTGCTGCCGAGCGCCTTCACCATCGCTTTCCTGGCCGGAGTCGAATCGCTGCTGTCGGCGGTGGTCGCCGACGGCATGACCGGCGGCCGCCACCGTTCCAACGGCGAACTGGTCGCACAGGGCGTGGCCAACGTCGGTTCGGCGCTGTTCGGCGGCCTGCCGGCCACCGGCGCGATCGCGCGCACCGCCACCAACATCCGCTCCGGCGGGCGCACGCCCGTGGCCGGCATGCTGCACGCGGGCTACCTGCTGCTGTTCATGCTGCTGCTGGCGCCGCTGATGCGCTACGTGCCGCTGGCCGCGCTGTCGGCGGTGCTGCTGGTGGTGGCGTGGAACATGGCCGAGGTCGAGCATTTCCGCAGCACGCTGTCGGCGCCGTGGGGCGACCGCGCGGTGCTGCTGCTGACCTTCGCGCTGACCGTGCTGTTCGACCTCACCATCGCCATCGAGGCCGGCGTGGTGCTGGCCGCCTTCGTGTTCATGCATCGCATGGCCGAGTCAGTGGAGGCGCGCTCGGGCATGCACGACGGCGACGAGGACGACGCGGACGGCGGTGGCACCGACCTGGCGCAGCGCGCGCGGCTGCCCGCGGGCGTCGAGGCCTACCGCATCGGTGGCCCGCTGTTCTTCGGCGCCGCCAACCGGCTCGACCACCTGCTGGACCAGTTCTTCGAGCCGCCGAAGGTGCTGATCCTGCGCATGGGCCTGGTGCCGGTGATCGACGCCAGCGGCGTGCATGCGCTGAAGAAACTGGCCAGCCGCTGCCAGCGCCAGGGCATCGCGCTGGTCGTGTCGGGGCTGCAGGAACAGCCCAACCGCGTGATCGCCTCGATGCGCCTGGACGCGCACGCCGGCCACGTCCACCTCGCATCGAACTTCGAGCGCGCGGTCAAGCTCGCCGGCTCACTGGTACAGGCGCAGCCCGCGGCCGCCGCGCCGCGCTGACCGCCGCCCGCGCACGGGTCAGTGCCTGAATCGCGCCCGCAGCCGCAGCATCGGCTTCTCGAGCAGGAAATAGCTGGCCACCGCCGCCAGGAACGCCAGCGCCAGCGCCAGGGGCAAGGCCAGCGGGGTGGCGTACTTGCCCGGATCGAGGAACAACTGCTGCCACAGGTACAGCGAATAGCTGATCGCCCCCAGGAACACCGCGACCCGGCTGTTCATGACCCGCGAAAGGCGGGTGCCGGGATGCGAGACCAGCCACAGGAGCGACAGCGCGATGCCCACGTTCACCACCGTCATCCCGATCGAATAGTGGAACGACGGGTACGGCGGGACCGACGCCGAAGCGAGCACCGCGAGCGGCGCGCAGGCGAACATCCAGCCGGGGATCGCGCCCACCACGCGATCCATGCCCAACCGGCCGACCAGCAGCGCCATCAGGCAGCCCGTCGCCAGCGAATCGGCCACGTACTGGAATTCCTCGTCCATGCCGACGCGTTCGCCCGGCAACAGGATCCACGCCAGCACGCGCAGCACGGGCGCCGACAGCACGACGCCCGCCACGAGCCACAGCGCGTAACGGCCGGCGAGGACGAACAGCAGCGGCCACAGCAGGTAGAACTGCTCCTCCACGGCCAGCGACCACAGGTGCCCCAGCTCCCAGGCGCGTTCGGGGTGGTAGTTCATGGTGTAGACCAGCGCGTGCAGCAGGTCGCCGGGCATCAGGTCGACCCAGCCGATCCACGCCAGCAGCGCGACCACGGCCACGTACAAATAGAACGGCGGGAAGATGCGCAGCGCGCGACGCACGTAGAAGTCACGCAGCGAAACCTTGCCGCGGCGCGCGCGCTCCTCGATCAGCAGGGTGGTGATGAGGAAGCCCGACAGGACGAAGAAGATCGTGACGCCCAGCCGCGCCAGGTCGATCGCGAGCCACCCATCCGCGCCGCGCAGCGGCTCGAACTGCCGCGCGTGCCCGAACACGACCAGCAGCGCGGCCAGACCGCGCACGCCATCCAGCCCCGCGAGACGTCGTCCCATGACGCCGCTCCCTGCGATTCACGCCACCACATCCATCGGCCTGCACGCCCGCCCGCGACCGCCAGTCCCCCGACCCGGCGCCGCGCCCCCGTGGCTCGCGGGCAGCATAATGAAGGCATGCCCCCGCCTTCAACCGTGTCCGTCCTGACCATCGCCGGCTCCGATTCCGGCGGCGGTGCCGGCATCCAGGCCGACCTCAAGACCTTCGCCGCGCATGGCGTGCACGGCCTGACGGCGATCGCCGCGCTGACCGCGCAGCACACGCGCGGCGTGACCGCGGTGCACGTGCCCCCGGTGGCGTTCCTGAAGGCGCAGATCGATGCCTGCTTCGACGATTTCGACATCGCCGCGGTCAAGCTGGGCATGCTCGCCAACGCCGACGTGATCCATGCCGTCGCCGATGCACTGGACGCACACCGGCCGCGCGTCGTGGTGCTCGACCCGGTGATGGTGGCGACCTCCGGCGCGAAGCTGCTGGAGGACGCGGCGCTGGAGGCGCTGCGCACGCGGCTGCTGCCGCTGGCGGGCATCGTCACCCCCAACATCCCCGAGGCCGAACTGCTGACCGGCCAGCACATCGGCGATGGCGCGGCGGCGGAACGCGCGCTGGAGGCGCTGCTGGCGTCCGGCGTCGAAGCGGTGCTGCTCAAGGGCGGGCACCTGGATGAAGGCGGCGAGGTGGTCGACCGCTACCGCGGGCCCGACGGCAGCGCGCGACTGGTGCACCCGCGGCTGGCCATCGACGGCCACGGCACCGGCTGCACCCTCGCGTCTGCGATCGCCGCCAACCTCGCGCTCGGCCTGCCGATGGCGGACGCGGTCGCCGCCGCCACCGACTACGTCGGCCGCGCGCTGCGCGAAGGCATCCGGCCCGGGCGCGGCGAGGTCACCGTGCTCGGCCACCTGCGCGCGGGCGGCCCACGATGACGGACCCGGCGGAGGACAGCGCCGACGGCGCCTTCGCGGCGCACGAGTACGAGGTCGACGCCCGCGACGGGCACGTGTTCCGCCTGCTGGCCCGGCTCCCGGCCGCGCCGCGCCGCGCGCTGCTCTGGCTGCCCGCGCTGGGCGTGGCCGCGCGCCACTACCTGCCGTTTGCCGAGGCGCTGGCGGCGCGCGGCATCGCCACGTTCGTCCACGAGCTGCGCGGCAACGGCAGCAGCAACCTGCGCGCAGACCGCGGCCACGACTGGGGCTATCGTGAACTGCTCACGCGCGACATCCCCGCCGGCAGCGCGGTCATCGACCGCGAACTGCCCGCCGACGTGCCGCGCCTGATCGGCGGCCACAGCCTCGGCGGACAGCTCGCGTGCTGCCGGCTGGCGCTGGCGCCCGGCACCGCCGACGGACTGTGGCTGGTGGCCAGCGGTGCCCCGTACTGGCGCGCGTTCCCGAGGCCGCATCGCCTGTGGCTGCCCTTCGCCTACCGCTTCATCCCCTGGCTGGCGCAACGCCGCGGGTATCTGCCGGGCCGGCGCATCGGCTTCGGCGGCAACGAGGCCCGCAGCCTGATCGCGGACTGGGCGCGCAGCGCGATCAGCGGCCATTACGCCGCTGCCGGGCTCGACACCGACCTCGAGGCGGGCATGGCGCGCCTGGCCCTGCCGGTGCACGCCGCGGTGCTGGTCGACGACTGGCTGGCGCCAGCATCGTCCACCCGCTTCCTGCTGTCGAAGCTGCCCCACGCACCGGCCGACATCGCGCGGTTCGATCGCGCCCGCGCCGGCACCGCGCCCGACCACTACGCCTGGATGAAACAACCCGCGGCGATCGCGGACTGGCTCGCGTCGGGCCCGGCGGCCACGTCTCAGCCCGCGCCGTAGCCTTCGGGATTCATCGACTGCCAGCGCCACGCGTCGCGGCACATGGCGTCCACGTCGAGTTGCGCGCGCCAGCCCAGCAGCTGCTGCGCCAGCGCCGGATCGGCATACACCTCGGCGACGTCGCCGGCGCGCCGCGGCACCAGGTCGTAGGGCACGGGCCGTCCGGACGCACGCTCGAAGGCCTGCACCAGCTGCAGCACGCTCACGCCCTGCCCGGTGCCGAGGTTGACGGTGAAGCCGCGTCCATCACGGACCAGCGCGTCGAGCGCATCGGCATGCGCGCGCGCCAGGTCGACCACGTGGATGTAGTCGCGCACGCCGGTGCCGTCGACCGTTGGCCAGTCGCCGCCGAACACGTTCAGCCGCGGGCGCCGGCCGACCGCCACCTGGCAGATGTAGGGCATGAGGTTGTTCGGCGGGCCCGACGGATCCTCGCCGATCAGGCCCGACGAATGCGCGCCCACCGGGTTGAAGTAACGCAGCACGCCGGCCTGGAAGCCGGGATCGGTCGCGACCAGGTCCCCGATCAGCTGCTCCATCACCAGCTTGGTGCGTCCGTAGGGATTGGTGACGCGCAGCGGTGCGTCCTCGCGCACCGGCACCCGGTCCGGATCGCCGTAGACCGTGGCCGACGAACTGAACACCAGCCGCTTCACCCCGGCCGCCTGCATCGCCTGCAGCAGGTGCAGGGTGCCGCCGATGTTGTTCTCGAAGTAGTCGAGCGGGCGTTCGCAGGACTCGCCCACCGCCTTGAGCGCGGCGAAGTGCAGCACCGCGTCGAAGCCGCCGCCGGCCAGCAGGTCGAACGTGGCGGCGCGGTCGCGCAGGTCCACCTGGCGGAACGCGACCGGCGCACCGGTGATCGCCTGCAGCCGCTCCAGCACCACGGGCGAGCTGTTGGAGAAGTTGTCGGCCAGGACCAGGTCGTGGCCGCGTTCGGCCAGCACCACGCAGGTGTGGCTGCCGATGTAGCCGCTGCCGCCGCAGACCAGGATGCGCATGGGAAGGCCGGTTCCGAGGTCGAAGGCCGACGATTATCCACCAGCCACCCGGCGCGGGGGCGTGGCCTGCGCCGGGCCCGCATCGCGTTCTGTCTGGTCGCGCCCGCCACGCCGCCACCGCTGCCCGTGGATGGTCGAGGTGGCGATCTCCGATAGAATCCCGCACTTGTGACCCAACCGACACGGACCGGATGAGCGCTCCCCTGCCTGACCCCCACGACATCCGCATCGCCGTCATCGGCCTGGGCTACGTCGGCCTGCCGCTGGCCGTGGCCTTCGGTCGCCGCTACCCCACCGTCGGCTTCGACATCGACGCCGCGCGCATCGACGAACTGCGCCGCTTCCACGACCACACGCTGGAGATGTCGGAAGACGAGCTGAAGGCGGCGACGCAGCTGTCGTGCTCGTCCGACCCGGCCGACCTGAAGGCCTGCAACGTCTTCATCGTGACCGTGCCGACGCCGATCGACGACTACAAGCGCCCCGACCTGCGCCCGCTGGAATCGGCCAGCCGCACCGTCGGCAAGGCGATCTCGCGCGGCGGCGTGGCGATCTTCGAGTCCACCGTGTACCCCGGCGCCACCGAAGAGGCCTGCGTGCCGATCATCGAGCGCGAGTCGGGCCTGGCGTTCAACGTGGACTTCAGCGCCGGCTACAGCCCCGAGCGCATCAACCCCGGCGACAAGGAACACCGGCTGGAAACCATCCTCAAGGTGACCTCCGGCTCCTCCCCGGAGGCGGCCGATTTCGTCGACGCGCTGTACGCCAGCATCATCCACGCCGGCACGCACAAGGCGTCGAGCATCCGCGTGGCCGAGGCCGCGAAGGTCATCGAGAACACCCAGCGCGACGTCAACATCGCGCTGATCAACGAACTGGCGCTGATCTTCGGGCGCATGGGCATCGACACCCACGAAGTGCTCGAGGCCGCCGGCACCAAGTGGAACTTCCTGCCGTTCCGGCCCGGCCTGGTCGGCGGCCACTGCATCGGCGTGGACCCGTACTACCTCACCCACAAGGCGCAGCAGATCGGTTACCACCCCGAGGTGATCCTCGCCGGCCGCCGCATCAACGACAGCATGGGCAGCCACGTCGCCCAGCGCGTGGTCAAGCTGATGCAGCAGCGCGGCATCCAGACCTCGGGCGCGAAGGTGCTGATCCTGGGCCTGGCGTTCAAGGAGAACTGCCCGGACCTGCGCAACACCCGCGTCACCGACATCATCGACGAGCTGCGCACCTACAACGTCGGCGTCGACGTGCACGACCCGTGGGTGTCGCCGTCGCAGGCCAGCCACGAGTACGGCATCTCGCCGGTGGCCGCGCCCGCGGACGCCGCCTACGACGCGATCGTGCTGGCCGTCGCCCACCGCGAGTTCATCGCGCTGGGCGCCGATGGCGTGCGCGCGCTGGGCAAGCCCGGCGCGGTGCTGTTCGACGTGAAGCGCGCCTTGCCGCGCGACCGCGTCGACGGCTGCCTCTGAGCCGGACGGGAGCCGCAGGATGCGCGTCCTCGTCACCGGCGCCGCCGGCTTCATCGGCTCGCACCTCAGCCAGCGCCTGCTCGCGCGCGGCGACGAGGTGCTGGGCTTCGACAACCTCAACCACTACTACGACCCGACGCTGAAGCAGGCCCGGCTGGACCGGCTGCTGCCACTGCCGGGCTTCTCGTTCACGCGCGCCTCGCTGGAGGACCGCGCCGCGGTCGAGCGCGCGTTCGCGGACTTCAGGCCGCAGCGCGTGGTGAACCTGGCCGCGCAGGCCGGCGTGCGCTACTCGCTGGAGAACCCGCACGCCTACATCGACAGCAACATCACCGGGTTCATCAACATCCTCGAGGCCTGCCGCCACGGCGGCGTCGAACACCTGGTGTACGCCTCGTCCAGCTCGGTCTACGGCGCCAACCGCAAGCTGCCGTTCGCGGTCGAGGACAGCGTCGACCATCCGGTCAGCCTGTACGCGGCGACCAAGAAGGCCAACGAGTTGATGGCGCACACCTACAGCCACCTGTTCGGCCTGCCCACCACCGGCCTGCGCTTCTTCACCGTGTACGGCCCCTGGGGCCGGCCGGACATGGCGCTGTTCCTGTTCACGAAGAACATCCTCGAAGGCAAGCCCATCGACGTGTTCAACCACGGCCGCCACAGCCGCGACTTCACCTACGTCGACGACATCGTGGAGGGCGTGGTGCGCACGCTCGACCGCGTGCCCGGGCCGGACCCGGCCTACGACCCGCTGCTGCCGAACCCGGGGTCTTCGAGCGCGCCGTTCAGGGTCTACAACATCGGCAACCACCAGCCGGTGGAGCTGCTGCGCTACATCGAAGTGCTGGAAGACCGCCTCGGGCGCAAGGCCGAGCGCAACCTGCTGCCGATGCAGCCCGGCGACGTGCCGGACACCTGCGCCGACGTGTCCGCGCTGGCGCGTGACACCGGCTACACGCCCGCCACCCCCATCGAAACCGGCGTGGGCCGCTTCGTGGACTGGTACCGCGACTACTACGGCGTTTGACCGGATCGGGGCGGACTCGTCAAAATTTGACCTGCGTCACGGCGTTTAGACGTTACTCTGGGGCATTGGACGCAATGGGGGATCCTGCATGAACAAGTTCAGACTGCTGCTGGCGGCGCTCGCCGTTGCCTTCCTCGCCGCCTGCGCCACCGGCGGCGGTGGCTCCACCACGCCGCCGGCCCCGGCCCAGGCCGCCGTCGACGACTACGCCATCGGCGTCGACGACGTGGTCCAGGTGTCGGTGTGGCGCAACCCGGAACTGGGCATCACCGTGCCCGTGCGCCCGGACGGCCGCATCTCGGTGCCGCTGATCGGCGACGTGATGGCCGGTGGCCGCACGCCGGCCCAGGTATCGGCCGACATCCAGGAAAAGCTGGCCGCCTACGTGCGCGACCCGCAGGTGGCGGTGATCCTGACCGACCTGCGCAGCCACGAATACCTCTCGCGCGTGCGCGTGACCGGCGCCGTGCGCCAGCCGATCTCGATCCCGTACCGCCAGGGCATGACCGTGCTTGACGCGGTGCTGGCCGCGGGCGGCGTCAACGAGTTCGCCGCGCCCGACCGTTCCAGCCTCTACCGCAAGAGCGAAGGCCAGACCACCAGCTACGCGGTGCGCCTGGACAAGATCATCAACCGCGGCGACCTGTCCACGAACTTCACCGTGGCGCCGGGCGACGTGATCACCGTGCCGGAGCGCGCGTTCTGATGTCATCCAACGCCTTGCCGGTCCCGCAACGCGCCTCCTCGGGGTCCGCGAAACCGGATATCTCCCCGATCGACTACGCCAAGCTCCTCATCAAGGAGGGGCGGCGGCGCATCGTCACGCTGGCGGCGATCTTCGCCGCGATCTCGATCCTGGCCCTGCTCGTGGGGCTGTTCGTGCTTGCGCGCAACTACACCGCGTCGGTGACGATCCTCGCCCAGGACAGCGACATCATCCAGCCGCTGCTGGAAGGCCGCGCCGTGTCCACCGGCGTCGCCGACCGCGCCGGCATGGCGCGCCAGATCATCTACGGCCGCAAGGTGCTGTCGGAGATCGTCGGCGTCGGCGGCTGGGACCGCGACGGCAGCATGAGCCCGGTCGCCAAGGACCGGCTGATGGAGGACATCCGCTACCGCGCGGTGGTCACCAGCCCGCGGCCGGACCTGGTCACGATCACCTACCGCGACACCGACCCGGAGCGCACCTACCGCGTCACCGATGCCTTCGGCGCGCAGTTCATCAGCGAAGCGCTGGCCGCCAAGGAACGCGAAAGCCGCGAGGCCTACGAGTTCATCGACAAGCAGGTGCAGGCCTACCACCGCAAGCTCACCGACGCCGAGAACAACCTGCAGGAATACCGCTCGCGCAACGCCGACGCCCAGCCCGGCAGCGCCACCGACGTCAGCAGCCGCATCGCCGCGCTGCGTACCCAGGTCGAGCAGACCCGCATGTCGCTGCTGGAGCAGGAGTCGCGCGAGAACTCGATCGCTTCGCAGCTTTCGGGCGAGTCGGCGGTCACCTCGGTGCAGACGCGCGAGACGCTGTACCGCACCCAGCTGATCGAGCTGCAGGCCGAACTCGACCGGCTGATGCTGACCTACACCGAGCGCCACCCGGACGTGATGCGCGTGCGCCACCAGATGGAGGACATCCAGCGCCTCATCGAGCAGGAGCGCAACCGCCCGGCGACGGCGCGTTCCGGCACCGGCTCCGAGGACTCGCAGCTCAACCCGCTGTACCAGGAACTGCGCAGCCAGCTGTCGCAGTCGCGGCGCGAGGTGGCGGCCACGCGTTCGCGCATGGGCGTGGCCGAGAGCCTGCTCAACACCGAACTCGACCGCAGCCGCCGCATCGCCGCCTCGGAAAGCGTGCTGGCCGAACTGACCCGCGACTACGAGGTCAACCGCGAGATCTACCAGGACCTGCTGCGCCGGCGCGAGAACGCGCGCGTGTCGATGGGCCTGGACCAGGAGAACCGCGGACTGACCCTGCGCGTGCAGGATCCGGCGATCATGCCGCTGCGCCCCACCGGCCTGCGCCTGATGCACATCGCGCTGGCGGGGCTGCTGGCGGGCATCGCCATCCCGCTGGGCCTGCTCTGGCTGCTGGTCCGCTTCGATCCGCGCATCCGCAGCCCGCAGCTGGTGGAGACGCGCAGCCGCTATCCGCTGCTGGCGTCGATCCCCGCCTATCCCTCGCCGCGCGAGCGCCGGCGCCAGCTCATGCGCATGGCGGTCGCCGCGTCGATGGTGCTGGCCGTGGTGCTCCTGTACGGCGCCACCTATGTCTACAAGTCGAGCCTGGGCTGATCCGGCCGCAGGCCCAACACGACCCACCGGGAGCACACCTTGAACGCAAACCGAGAGGCGCAGGACAAGCCGTCCACGGGCGGGGCGGGCTCGCGCTCGATCACGCGCGCCGATGGCGGCCTGGCACCGCTCAGCCCGCGTGCGCTCGAGGAGCGCAAGCTCATCCACCGCAACGATTCCGTGCGCGTGCAGGCCGACGCCTTCCGCGAACTGCGCACCAAGCTGCTGTCGATGGGCCAGGAGCGCAACTTCATCACCCTGGTCGCGCCGGTGCAGCGCGGCTGCGGTGGCAGCTTCGTCGCCCGCAACCTCGCCGCGGCGTTCGCGTTCGACGAGACCAAGACCGCGCTGCTGGTCGACTGCGACGCGCTGCACCCGGCGCAGCAGTCGGCGCTTGGCGTCGACGCCGATCGTGGCGTGATGGACTACCTCGAAGGCACCGTCGCCGAACTCGGCGACATCCAGTACGAGACCGGCCTGCCGCGGCTGCGGCTGATCCCGAGCGGGCGCTCGCGCGAGACCACGGGCGAGCATTTCAGCTCGACGCGCATGCGGGTGATGATCGACTCGCTGCGCGGCACGCATCCCAACCGCTACCTGATCCTCGACAGCCCGCCGGTGCTGAATTCGCCGGACGCGCGGATCCTGTCCGAGCTGGCCGACCTGATCGTGGTCGTGGCCGGCTACGGCCAGGTCACGCCCGACGCGATCGAGAAGGCTGCGTCGGCGTTCGACCCGGAGAAGGTGGCCGGCGTCGTGTTCAACAACCTGTACTGAGCCGCCGGCGATGCGCCGGCGCACGGAAGGAGGCGGCACCATGATGCGCAGCAGGAAGGGCCTGGTCGCGATCCAGCTGGCGATATTGGGCATCGTGCCCCTGCAGGCGCAGGCAGTGCGCATCGACTACGCAGTCGACGCCGGCCTCGAGCGCAACGACAACGTGCTCATGTCGGCGGACGACGCCCAGTCCTCGTCCGCGGTCCGCGCCGGCTTCGGTTTCGTGGTCGCCGAGGACACCTCCACCGTGCAGGCCCACGTCGGCGGCCGCTTCGAGTACTGGAACTACGTCGACGGCCCGCAGACCAACGCCTTCGAGACCAGCCTCGCCGGGCGGCTGAACTGGTTCATCGTGCCGGAGACGCTGAGCTTCACGATCGAGGACAGCCTGGAGATGCGCCCGATCGACCGCTTCGTCCCCGACACCGCGGAAAACCGGCAGCGGGTGAACGTGCTGTCGCTCGGGCCGAACCTGCACTTCAACTTCAGCGAGTCCTTCCGCGGCCGCTTCGAGCTGCGCTGGATCGACAGCAACGCCGAGATCACCGACGAACTGCAGTCCGAGCGCCTCAGCGCCGCCCTGCACGCGGTCCGCGAACTCGACTCGACCAGCAGCCTGACCTTCAGCCTGCGCGGACAGGACGTCGATTTCGCCAACGACGTCGTGGTCCACGACTACCGCCGCTACGACGCCTACGCGCGCTACCAGAAGACGCTGTCGCGCCTCAGCTTCGGCGTCGACCTGGGCCATTCCTGGGTCGACTTCAAGGACGGCCGCTCGTCGACCTATCCGCTGGTCCGCGGCGACATCCACTGGCGCGCGGCGGACCGCCATGCGCTGAGCCTGCTGCTGGCGCACCAGCTGTCGGATTCGGCCACTGCCGCGCTCGAGGGGATCGGCGTCGCGGCCGAGGTCCCGCAGAACCTGGTCGGCGGCTCGTCCACGATCAACGCCTCGATCTACGAGGACAACCGCGCCGACCTGTCCTACTCCTTCGATGGCGAGCGCCTGAGCTTCTCGCTCGGCCCCTACTACGAACGCATCGAGTACCTCGATTCGCTGGCGTTCGACGAAACCCGCCGCGGCGCGCTGTTCGAGGCCGCTTACCGGTTGGCGCCGACCTGGGACCTGCGTGGCTTCGTCGACGTCTCGCGTTCGCGCTTCCCGGACCTGGGCCGCAGCACCCGGGACACGCGCGCCGGCCTCGCCCTGGACAAGGCCTGGGCGCGGCACTGGAGCAGCTCGCTGCAGTACTCGCGCTACCAGCGCGAGGGCGATGGCCTGATCGGCGACAGCCGCCAGAACATCTGGTACCTCACCGTCGTCTACCGCAACCGGTAGCGCTCCGCCGGCGCCGCAATGGCGCAACCCCCGCGCATGCCGTGCAGACAACCTGCACTGGGTCACATTTCGCGCGTGAGCGACGCTTGACAGCCAGCGCACGTTCAGCGTGCATTTCGCGTTGCGCGCATTCAGGCGTCTATCATCCGGCGCGTCTTGCAGGGGAAGACACCTAGGCGGTTGGCGGGGACTGGATCGCGTCACGGACGCGGGTCGGGGTGGCCATGGCTGCATGGCTGCGCGACAGGACTGCAATGGAAGCGTCCACAGCGCCTGTCCGTCCGTACAACAACAACAAGACCGGATCGCCGCATTCCCCATGAAGACCCCTTGCCAGCCTTTCCGCCGCGGCCACCGCGCCGGCGTCGTGTTCGCGTGCCTTGCCGCCACCCTCGCCCTCGCCGGCTGCAGCGGTGAAGCCGCTTCCCTTGCCGTCTCCGGCGCCAGCGCCAAATCGCTGGAAGCCGGGTCGGACACCGCAATCCTTCGCGCCACCGCCGCCGCGGCCCCGGTCGAGGCCAAGGCCGCCGAGAAGGCGATTACCAACCCGATCCTGTTCGTCACCCAGGTGCCCACCCCGGGCGGCGACCTGTTCGGCAGCCGCCTGTCGACGTTCGCCAACCACACCAATGCCCCCGGCGGCACGCCGCGCGGCGGCGACCTGATGATCCGCTACCCCGATGGCGTCCTGCGCAACCTCACGCAGGAAGCGGGCTTCGGCAACAGCGGCTTCCAGGGCGCCAACTCGATCGCCGTGCGCGAACCCACCGTGCACTGGAGCGGCACCAAGGCGATCTTCAGCATGATGGTCGGCTCGCCGGTCGGGCAGTACGACGCGGTCACCGCCAAGTGGCAGCTGTTCGAAGTGACGGGACTCGCCCGCGGCCAGACCGCCACCATCACCCGCGTCGCCAACCAGCCGGCCAACTACAACAACGTCTCGCCGCTGTACACCAGCGACGACCGCATCCTGTTCACTTCGGACATGCCGCGCCGCGGCGAGGCGCACCTGTACCCGAACCTGGACGAGTACGAGAGCACGGCGACCATCACCGGCATCTTCCGCCTCGACCCGGCCACCGGCAGCGTGACCATCCTCAACCACACGCCCAGCGGCGCCTATTCGCCGACCATCGACAGCTACGGGCGCGTGATCTTCACCCGCTGGGACCATCTGCAGCGTGACCAGCAGCAGGACGGCGCGCTCACGCTGGGCTACAACTACAACCCCTTCAACTACGCCAGCGAAGCCGCCAACGCCACCAGCGTGGGTCTGGTGGCCGACACCTTCCCCGAACAGCGCCCGTTGCTCAACACGCCCAACAGCAACAGCCCGTACGGCCAGGTGACCGGCTACACCTCCAACCTGTTCACGCCGTGGGAAATGAACCAGGACGGCACCGCCGAGCTGACCCTCAACCACATCGGCCGGCAGGAGATGGCGTTCGACTATCTGCCGCGGACCTTCGTGTCCGACGCCTCGTTGCGCGACACAGGCAACCAGGCGCTGTTCGCCAACCGCAAGTACATCCGCATGGATGCCGGCATCTTCCATATCCGCGAGATTCCCACGCAGCCGGGCACCTACATCGGCATCTATGCGCGCGAGTTCGCGGAGGGCACTGCCAACCAGATCGTGCGTTTCAACGGCGCGCCGAACCTCAACGCCGAGCAGATGGCGTTCACCGACGCCTCGCCGGCACCCGACGCCCAGAACCGCCTGTCCGGGGGCCGCTTCCGCAACCCGCTGCCGCTGACGTCGGGCGACATGGTGGCCAGCTACAGCCCGAACGTGGACCCCAACTTCGGCAACGGTTCCACCCTGCGCCTGCAGCAGCTCGGCACCAGCAACGGCCTGTTCACCGCCGGGACGCCCTTGACCAGCGGCATCAGCAAGACCGTCTGGTGGTGGGGCGCGACCGGCCGCGTCGACTACAGCGGCTTGCTGTGGGAACTGGAGCCGGTCGAAGTCGTGGCCCGCAACCGCCCGCCGGTGACCGGCGCGCCGGCGGTCGAGGCGCCGGAACAGGCGATCCTCGATTCCGAGGGCGTCAGCGCCAGCGTGCTGCGCGATTGGCTGCGCAGCAACGACCTCGCCCTCGTGGTCACCCGCAACCAGACCAGTCGTGACCGTGGCGACAAGCAGCAGCCGTTCAACCTGCGCGTGCCCGGTGGCGTCAGCAAGACCGGCGACGGCGGCCGCGTCTACGACATCGCCCACTACCAGATCGTGCAGGGCAACCTGCTGCGCGCCTACCAGAACTTCCGCGGCGGGCGCCGCATCGTGGCCCAGCCGATGACCGTGCCGGCCAACGCCAACGTCCCCAATGCCAGCGGCCCGGCGGGCAGCGTGAAGATCGCCGCCGACGGGTCCACCGCCGCGTTCGTGCCCGCCAACCGCGCGTTGAGCTGGCAGACCACCGACGCCAGCGGCACCCCGATCGTGCGCGAACGCGTGTGGGTCACCCTGCAGCCGGGTGAGATCCGCACCTGCGCCGGCTGCCACGGCGAGAACTCGGTGAACCAGGCCGGCCAGCCCAGCCCGACCAACCAGCCGCAGGCACTGCGCGCGCTGATCCAGCACTGGAAGCAGGCCAACAACGTTGGCGCTACCCGCCGTCGCAACGGCTCGACGCCGTTGACCCCGGGCGGCAGCTGACCGTCCCGGGCGCGCGGGCGGCCGATGGTCGCCCGATGCACATGCCTTCGCCCCCGCACGGGCGCACGCGCCGGTCGCACGGTGCAATGCGTCCCGCAGCTGAACGCGTCTCGGCGGAAAGGTGATCCGTGTCCCATTTGCGGCCTTGAGCGCGTACTCCCTGTAGACTCCCGCGACGCACTGGCGTGCGCGGGGTGCAGCGGACGTCGGAG
>Ga0209571_1000493_pt1 | contig 41320 bp, 33 predicted proteins | sample EBPBio102011_DNA_FD_185866 | JGI IMG/M metagenome (GOLD analysis project Ga0209571, IMG submission 185866) | Wastewater treatment Type I Accumulibacter community from EBPR Bioreactor in Madison, WI, USA - Reactor 1_1/10/2011_ DNA (SPAdes)... | ecosystem: Engineered > Bioreactor > EBPR >... | reverse complement strand
CAGAAGCTGCTCCTGAAACACCGGAAGCAAGCGCAGAAGGAGAAGCTCCAGCTGCAGAATAATTTTTAGATTATTCAATCCGCTTGAAGCATAAAGCCGAGAGCAAACTGAGATTAACTCAAAAAAAAACAAAAATAAATCGTTCAACAACAAAAACATTACAAAATGTCAGATTTAAAAAATTTAGCGGAAACGCTAGTAAACTTAACAGTAAAAGACGTAAATGAATTAGCTGCAATCCTTAAGGATGAGTACGGCATTGAGCCTGCTGCTGCTGCAGTAGTAGTATCAGGAGGTGCAGGCGGTGGAGAAGCTGCGGAAGAAAAAACAGAATTCGACGTAATCTTGAAATCAGCCGGTGCTTCTAAATTGGCTGTAGTTAAATTGGTAAAAGATTTAACAGGTGCAGGTCTAAAAGAAGCTAAAGATATGGTTGACGGTGCTCCAGCTCCAATTAAGCAGGGTATTTCTAAAGACGAAGCAGAAGCTTTGAAAAAACAATTAGAAGAAGCAGGTGCAGAAGTAGAATTGAAATAATTCTCTTTTCATCTTAAATTTAAAATCCTTTCGAAAGAAGGGATTTTTTTTTGGTTTTAAGTTTTTCTGAAAACCGGATATAGAAAAAGAAATATTGCTATCTTTGTTAATAATTTAAAATAATGGAAACTTTAATCATACATATTGAGACCGATAAGATAAATGCAATTGCAACACTTTTGAAAGCTTTTGATATTTCTTTTGAAATAAAAAAAACGAAAGAAAAACCTTATGATCCAGAATTTGTGAAAAAGATATTAGCCACAAAAAATGAGAAATCAACCCGAATAAATCCACATAAATTATGGGAAAGTATTTCGTAGATTTTAAAGAAACCGCAAAAATGGAAATTGCAAAAATTAAAAAGTCTGGCGATTTGGCAACATTCAAGAAATTGGAAAAAATAATTATAGAATTATCAGATCATCCAACTTCTGGGATTGGCAATCCCGAACAATTAAAACACAGTCTTTCGGGTTATTGGAGCAGACGAATAAACAAAAAAGACAGAATAGTTTACGAGATTATAGAAGAACCCGAACAATTGGTCGTTGTAGTTTCCGCATTAGGGCACTATTAATCATTAAAGAAAATATCTCCAAAGACGAAGCAGAAGCTTTGAAAAAACAATTAGAAGAAGCAGGTGCAGAAGTAGAATTGAAATAATTCTCGTTTCATCTTAAATTTTAAATCCTTTCGAAAGAAGGGATTTTTTTTGGTTAAAACCCTCAAGCTGGTGCAAGCGTCACGCTCGTATCCACATCAGGAATTTTGCGAAAATTTTTGAAATAATGGCAATAGGACAAATCGGATACGAACAAGATGCTCGCACCAACAGAAAAAACGCAGACTCGCAATTACGGCATCCTGTCATTGCGAACCCGGCAGATTGCAAAAAGTGCTACATGCGAAAATTTGGTTGTCGGGTGTGGCAATCTCATCCAGCAAGTTTTTCGCAGTTTGGATGTTTGCTTTTGTGAGTGAAAAATTGGGATGCTAGATGGGATTGCTTCCCTGATGAATTGGGACATGCTGTTCATCGCAAAGACAAAGTGGCGACTCGCAAATAAACTGGCTTTAATGACCAAGTCCATAATCTTTGCTTTTTATTTTTAAATTATTTGTAGATTTCTTTGCGTTATAAAAACCTTGCTTTAATCACGCATTTTCAACAATTTTAGCTTTTATTACATAATTTTTCTTAATTTTAAAATTAATCACGTATATTTGCTCACTAATCTACGCACAAATAGATGAAAAAAAATTTACTTTTTACAAGCATATCTACTAAATCCACAATAATGTTTAAGATATTGTTATGGATTTTGGTTGTATTGCCTGTTTTTTCTTTCGCGATAGAATTTTCTGAACCCATTACACAAAACCCTTCACAATTACCCGAAAATTCGGCAGTTATATATATGACATCTGGAGCAATAATGGTGGGTGCAGATGAAATTTATGCCGCAAAAATTATTTATAATGGCAATGCTACCGAAAATTCAAATTTAAAACCTACAACTTCCAAAGAAAAAGCACTTTCTATAAAAAGTGAAAAAGTAGAAACACAGAAAACTACGAAACCAGTTGCTAAAAAAGTAGAAAAACAAAGTTCTTTTTTGTTTATTAATTTTCCTTCGAGCGGAAATACATTTAGCCAAAGTTCGGGTTTTTATGCTCACGGTGTAATTCCTACAAATTTTAAAGTGCAAAAATTCTCTGCAATTCCGGAAGAAGTTTTTGAGAATTTTAAAATTCAAGTTTTCCAAAGAAAGGAAACTTCTTATACCTACCTTTTATTTTCTGCCTCCCAACATTGCAGAATTTCTTCTTTGCGTGCACCTCCAGTTGCTTAGAATGTAACCTTTTTTAAGGCGACTTTATTATTGACATCAATAATGCAATCAAAAATCCAGTCCTCAATTTATATGGATTAATTCTGATATGAATAGGTTTTACAAAAATATACAGTGAAGCTTCTACAATAAACAATATTTTGATTGTAAATACAAAAATTAACTAAACTAAATAAGATGAAAAGAAAATTTTTAATTAAAGGCACACTATTGATGCTTTTATTTATGATGAATATTGGTCTCAGTGCCCAATCATTCATCATCAGCTTTCCCAATTTTTCTCCGGGACCCGCGCAAAATCCGCAAGGATTAACAATTTGCAACGGAAATTCTTTGCTTCAAGTGCAATTAGATGCTGCAGCAGCATCTACCACAGGAGCAAGTATTACAGTACAATTGCCAACAGGAATAGAATATGTACCTGGTTCTATAACCACGGTAAGTTCTACAGCAGCACTTACCATCAGCGAAGATGGAGGTACGGCAAATGCGCCAAAATTTAAGATCGATCAAAGCGTTATTGCCGTTGCAGATCGTATTGTATTTACCCTTAGAAGATCTGCAGCCTGCGCCGCAAGAACCTTTATTCTAGGTGGTGGTACTTTTAGAGATAGTGTAAGTGCTACCATTGGCGGGGCAACTACCAGTGAAAACTCTTCTACTTATCAAGTAGATTATCCCGTATTTAGTTTCATACAACCTGCTACACAAACCAATGCAGTGGTAGGAGGAAACTATACCCGTACTTTTACCATTAATAATGGTGGTAATGGTTGCGCAACCGCAGTACACTTTTCTGTAGATTATCCATCCAATGGAATTCAACAAACGAGTTTGAAATTAACATCTGTAAATGGAACGGCTTTAGGAGCGCCAGTTACCTTAACGCCTACTTCTACTGTAGGTACTACCTCTTATTATACCATCACTTCTGCCAATTTGCCAGGAGGCGATTTTTGCAATGGCGAAAGTTTAACGATTACCGAGGGATATACCGTAAAATCTTGTGGTGGAGTCACCAATTATGCAACAGGATGGGGTTGTAGCAGTGCACCAGCAGATTGGTGCCAAACAGTAAGTGGAACCGGAAGTATTGCAGTAGCAACTGGAGTACCAGATTTTACTGCGTTCACCGCTGTACGAAGTAATTTTGTGGATGCATGTACCCAGTTTAATGAAACTTTTACCTTTAAAAATGGAGGTTCTGGAAATGTTTCTGCAGCAACCATGTTCAATGCAAAATTGAGATTGGGAGGTACTACAAGTGCTCTATTGGGCGCTTTCGATTGGAGCTACATCAATATCTTAAGTGGTAGCATAGGAGGTCAACCAGTGACTATTGTAGGTGGAACCAGCAACGGAATAGCATCTATAGATTTAAATAATTTTTTCACCACCGATCCAGATGGAGCAGGTGTTGGCTTAGAAGATATTGATGGCGATGGTTTTTTTGATGATTTACCAGCAGGAAACACCATTACTTTAACAACGATTATAAAATTGAAATGTGATCGTTTTATCTGCAACGCAGAAAGAAATACTTATTATAATGGAGTATATGCTGATATACAATACAATAGTATGTGTGCACCGACTGTTTTGGCTACAAGTACCAAGCTAACCACTGGCGCAAGTAATGGTATAGGGTTTGGACAAGTTGCACAATTAGCAGATAAATCTTTTGCGCCTGCAAATATAGATAATGGAGTACCCTTCAAAGCTAGATTTTCTATGGGGTATTACAGGTATGATGACTCTTTTGATACTTCAAATACCAGACATCTTTATGAGATCACCCTTCCAACGGGTTTAACTTTATCTGGTGCACAGCCAACTGTGGTTTGGCATAGAGGACAATATCCATCTAATTCTGGATCTACTGCTTATTCCGCAACAGTAACCCAAGTGGGAAATGTAATTACAGTAACTTCTCCGGATGATGAGTTTGGTTGGTTCGAGCTCAATTTTGTATATGATTGTGCAGTTGGACCAGGCGGAAGTGGCATTAGTGTCCCGTATAAAGTAAAAAAAATAAACAATATTCTTACGGGTTGCGTTTGTAATGCGGAGATTTTCTGTGATGATCTTACTTTAGGAATGGTTCATTGTCCAAGTCCTTGTTCTGCCGGACCATCTATCACTACTTCTAAAGTAGAGCGTGAAGATAGTTCTTTGGGTTGGGCAGATAATACGCTTACTACGCGCCAAGCAAGAGCATCGATAACAGATTATGATTTGTCTAAAATGTTGAATCTGGATGATTTTTTTGTAAAAGCCAATGCAGTACAAAATGGTCCAAGTACGAATTTGCATTTGTATTATTCTATCATCAAGGATGGAGGTACAAATGACAAGATCAGTGCAAAAAGTATAGAGGTTGTAATCAAAAGAGGCGCCGCTACGGTAGGAAGTGGAACGATCACTGCTTCTACAAATACTGGAACTACTACTACTTTACAAGTGGTAGATTGGGATCTAACTTCTTTACTCCCAGCAGGAGGTTTGCTTTCTGGTGATGTGATAGAAACCATATCCCACTATTCTGTGATTACCAATACATTGCCCACTTTGGATATCCAAACTGGTAAGGAAATGTATTTTTACAATTTGGATGCTGGGAATAATAAAATATCTTGTAATGTCCGTATTCCAGAAATGTATTTGGTAGGAACTATATATACTGATTCTCATAATGGTGGACAAGCTTTAAATAGTTCGGCATGTAGTGCGTACAATGTTGGAGTTGTAACCAATGCTATTGCAAGAAGATTTAGTGCTGCGGGAACCAAGTATTTGAATGAAGTGCGACCAGGAATATTACCTACAAAATATACCGTGACGGTAGATAATAGTTATGCAGTTAATTCTGTAACGTTAACAGGAGATGATGTTTCTGCAACAGGCATTGTATTAACCCCTAATTCTGTTGTAGGAAATACCTATACCTTTAATCTGGATCCAAAAACATATCCTATCACAGTTACCAATACTTATAATGTGATATTTACTGTGAATATATCGCCCACTTGTGCAACCCCAGCCAATGCACCTACAGGTTTGGTAAGCCAACTGGAATATATAGATTACTATTACCACTACAAAGATGTAGTGCCTACGGTAGCACCGTCTATAGGTGATAAAACATTAGTATTAACCTATGATACTTCTACAAGACCTACCATCACTATTTCTGATGAGACAGGAACTATACAAGCATCTAAACCTTCAGAGAGTTTCATCATCAAGATGGCATCTACAGGTACATCTACTGCACCTTACACTTGGCTTTCTATACCTACTACAGCAGGTGTAAATGTAACCCAGTTGGTAGATGTTGCAACCAATGCTGTGCTTTCTCCAATAACTTATGCAGGAGGAGTTTGGTTCAAGATAGATCCAGCAGGTTTAGCATCTGGAACATTCAAGAACTATAGATTAGACTTTACTTATACTACTTGTAATCCTACTACTTTCCAAGTAGAAGGAGGTTGGAATTGTACTGCTTATCCATCAGATCCATCTACCTATATGTGTGGTAAATCTACGGTAGATTTAACCTTTATTCCGCAAAACGGAGAGGTTCAGATTATTACGGTTACTCAACCAACTGCACCTATTAATTTGTGTACGCCATTGGATTATGAATTTAGAATTAATTCTGCAAGTGCAGGAAATATTGTAGGAAATAAATTTTCTATCACGCTTCCTCAAGGATTAAGCTATGTGGGTGCTGTACAAGCAGAATATCCAGTAGGATCTGGTAACTGGCAAACGGTAACTCAAACGGTTGCAGGAAATGTGAGAACCTTAGATCTAACCACCCATACTTTCTTCCCAGTGCAAGGATTACCGGGAACATTAACGGATGGTGGAGTAGCCAATCTAAGATTGATGGGAATCAAATTCCAAACGATTACAGATTGTACGTTTGTAGTTGGATCCAACATTGTGGTATCTACCAAAGCAGATAAAACATGTGGTGTACCAGCAATAGGAGATGGAGTAGAACTTGCAGCAAATTCTATAGCAGTGATAGGCGCTAATCCGCCATATCAGGTAGTATCTGCGGTTACTGTTCCGGGAGGTTTTGGTACTTGTACTACGCCAATAGTGGCAAATATTCAGCACACGATTATTACCAATACAAGTACTACCGCTACTGGATATGCTAAAGTGTATATACCTACAGGATACACCTATACTGCTGGTTCATTTGCTTGTACCTCGGCATCATGTCCTACCTATGCAGGTCTTTTTACCGATCCATTAACAAGTGAACAATATTTAAGATTTAATATTCCAGGAGGTTTACCTACAGGGACAATATTAAATTATGACCTTGGTTTCGTACCAACTGCTACTGTAGCAACTGGAAGTTATACCTTAAAAGTAGTTACTGTTGATGAAATCTCAGGATTGAGTTGTCCATCTGCACCAGGGGGAACATGTTCTAGTGTACTTGTACAAACAGGAGCAACATCTTTCAACTATACTTTGGCTTGTGCTTGCTATGATTTACCAAACACTGCAACAGCAGGAGTTGCAACCAACCACGGTATTACCTTGCTCCAAAGAGCAGGTATTGATAACGGCAACTGGCCAATGATTAGAAAATCTGGACACACGGTGTTAGAATCTAATACCAAAGGTTTTGTAATTACAAGAATGACCACTGCAGAAATCACAGCCATCGCATCTCCACAAGAAGGGATGATGGTCTATGACACTGTAGCCAAATGTTTGAAATTGTATGATGGTACAGTTTGGAGTTGTTTTGTAACCCCAACCTGTCCATAATTATTAAAATTGAAGCGGAAAGTGTTTTGCAAGAAATACTTTCCAATTCTTTTTATTTTAAGAATTCTAAAATTTAAAAAAATGAAAAAAATAATAGCAACTATATTTTTAACAATGATTTTTAGTGCAAACGCACAAGTAATCATCGGAGATGCAACAGGAACAGCAGCTGTGAAAACTTCGGTATTGCTAGAATTTGCAGCGGGACAAAACAAGGGAATTATCGTACCTTATGTAAGAACGATGCCAACAACACCAACCGAAGGCACCATTCTTTTGGATGCAAGTACACCAATCAGTTCCAGAATGAAATATTACGCAGGAACCGTGAAAGGATGGGTAGATTTAAGCGGACAAGATGCAAATTTAACCTCCACTTTAACCACCCAACCAGCAGGAATAACTGAAGCTACAACATCTAAAGCCATTATAGGTGCAGCAACAAGTGCAGCAGATGGTGTATTGGTTTTAGAATCTACCACAAAAGCCATGGTTTTACCAATAGTAGAAGATGTACAAAACATCCCAAGTCCATCTCCAGGAATGATGGTTTACATTAACAAAACAGGTGCAAAAAGACTTGCCGTTTACAATGGTTCTAAATGGAGTTTTTGGAAACCGTAAGCGACGGAGTTTAAATAAATTTTAACAAAATTTTATAACAGACCATCTCTTCGGAGATGGTTTTTTACTTGTGAAAGCGAATTAATTTACCTAAATTTGCACTCCTTTTGGCGCTAACCATTGTACATAAATCACTAAAATATTGTAAATCAGCTCTTTCAGTTTCTGAAAGCAGCTTTTCTCTATTTACAGATTTCACTATTGTTTAGCGTTGAAAGATCAAAAAGTATTTTGCACTACTCCGTGAAAAGATATACCGGCGTTGCAGTTAGAATAAGCCCATTTTTGATAAGAGCCAAGTCTATTTGTTAGCGCCTATCTTCTTGTTTCTCTTACTCTTAAAAGGTTTTTTCTGATATTTTTTAAACAAAATATTTTTTAACCCTCATTCTTTAAAATTTTTATGAGTAAATCTAAAGCAGTCGCTAAAACTCAGGGAAACGAAAGAATCAATTTCTCCGCAGCAAAAGGAAAAATTGAAACGCCTGACTTTTTGGACATTCAGATCCAATCTTTCAAAGGTTTTTTCCAGTTGGATACCCTTCCGGAGCAGAGATTAAACGAATCCCTGTACAAAACCTTTGAAGAAAATTTCCCAATTACAGATTCTAGAAACAATTTCGTTTTAGAATTTCTAGATTATCTGGTTGATTCACCACGTTACTCGATCGACGAGTGTGTGGAAAGAGGTCTTACGTATTCCGTGCCTCTAAAAGCGAGACTTAAATTGTATTGTACCGATCCGGAACACGAAGATTTCCAAACCGTGGTGCAAGACGTTTATTTAGGTCCTGTTCCTTACATGACGCCTTCTGGATCATTTATCATTAATGGTGCTGAACGTGTAATCGTAACCCAATTGCACAGATCTCCGGGAGTGTTTTTTGGTCAAACCTATCACGCGAACGGTACGAAATTGTATTATTCTAGAATTATCCCTTTCAAAGGATCTTGGATGGAATTTACAACCGATATCAACAACGTAATGTATGCTTACATCGACCGTAAGAAAAAATTACCGTTAACGACTTTATTAAGAGCTATCGGATATGAATCCGATAAAGATATCCTTCAAATCTTTGATCTTGCGGAAGAAGTGAAAGTTTCGAAAGCAGCCTTGAAAAAAGTAGAAGGTCGTACTTTAGCAGCGAGAGTTTTGAACACTTGGTTCGAAGATTTCGTGGACGAAGATACAGGTGAAGTAGTTTCCATTGAAAGAAACGAAATCATCTTGGATAGAGAAACTGTTCTTGAAAAAGAACATTTAGACCTTATTTTGGATGCAGGTGTGAAATCGATTTTGATTCACAAAGAAAATTCAAACGAGTTCTCTATCATCCAAAATACATTACAAAAAGACCCTACAAACTCTGAAAAAGAGGCAGTAGAATACATTTACCGCCAGTTAAGAAACGCAGATCCGCCCGATGAAGAAACGGCAAGAGGAATTATTGAAAAATTATTCTTCTCTGAACAGCGTTACTCATTAGGTGAAGTTGGCCGTTACAGATTGAACAAAAAATTAGGTTTAAATATTCCTGAAAAAACGGAAGTTTTAACCAAAGAAGACATCATTTCCATCGTTCGTCACTTGATCGAATTGGTAAACTCCAAAGCGGAAGTTGATGATATCGACCACTTGTCAAACAGAAGAATTAAAACTGTTGGTGAGCAATTGGCAGGACAATTCGGTGTTGGTCTTTCAAGAATTGCAAGAACAATCCGTGAGAGAATGAACGTTAGAGATAACGAAATCTTTACGCCTATTGATCTTGTAAATGCGAAGACTTTAACATCAGTTATTAACTCATTCTTTGGTACCAACCAGCTTTCTCAGTTCATGGACCAAACCAATCCATTGTCGGAAATCACTCACAAGAGAAGACTTTCCGCTTTAGGACCGGGTGGTTTATCCAGAGAAAGAGCAGGTTTCGAGGTTCGTGACGTTCACCATACCCACTATGGAAGAATTTGTCCGATCGAAACTCCGGAAGGACCAAACATCGGTTTGATTTCTTCTTTAGGAATTTATGCGAAAATCAACAATTTAGGATTCATCGAAACTCCGTACAGAAAAGTAAAAGACGGAAAAGTGGACCTTAAAACTGCTGCAGTTTTCTTAAATGCTGAAGACGAAGAAGATAAAGTAATTGCACAGGCAAACGTTGAAATGAATGATGACGGTACCATTTCTACGGAAAGAGTGATCGCTCGTCTTGACGGTGATTATCCTGTAGTTGAGCCACAACAAGTTGACTTGATCGACGTTGCGCCAAACCAAATTTCGGGAATTTCTGCGTCATTAATTCCGTTCTTGGAGCATGATGATGCGAACCGTGCATTGATGGGATCCAACATGATGCGTCAAGCAGTTCCATTGTTGAAACCTGAAGCTCCGGTTGTAGGAACAGGTCTTGAAAAACAGGTGGCAACCGATTCAAGAATTTTGATCAACGCAGAAGGAAACGGTGTTGTAGAATATGTTGACGCAGATAAAATCACCATTAAATATGAAAGAAGCGAGGACGATGATTTAGTATCATTCGAATCTGCGACGAAAACATACAATTTGACCAAATTCAGAAAAACCAACCAAAGTACCACCATCTCTTTGAGACCAAACGTAAGAGTAGGCGACAAAGTAGTAAAAGGTCAGGTTCTTTGCGACGGTTACGCAACTGAAAACGGTGAATTGGCATTGGGAAGAAACCTTACTGTAGCGTTCATGCCGTGGAAAGGTTACAACTTCGAGGATGCAATTGTGATCAACGAAAAAGTAGTTCGTGAAGATTGGTTTACTTCCATCCACGTGGATGAATATTCTTTGGAAGTTCGTGATACCAAATTAGGTATGGAAGAATTAACCGCAGATATTCCAAACGTTTCGGAAGAAGCTACCAAAGATCTGGACGAAAACGGGATGATCAGAATTGGTGCGGAAGTAAAACCGGGCGACATCATGATTGGTAAAATCACGCCAAAAGGTGAATCCGACCCAACTCCGGAAGAAAAATTATTGAGAGCGATTTTCGGTGACAAAGCAGGTGATGTGAAAGATGCTTCTTTGAAGGCGGATTCATCATTGAGAGGTGTTGTCATCAATAAAAAATTATTCTCAAGAAATATTAAAGACAAAAAGAAAAGAACCGAAGAAAAACTGAAACTTGAGGAAATCGAAAACACGTACAAAGCGAAATTCGACGATTTAAGAAATACGCTTCTTGAAAAATTAGGAACTCTTGTAAACGGTAAAACTTCTCAAGGTGTGAAAAACGACCTTGATGAAGAAATCATCGGAAAAGGAGTGAAGTTTACGACCAAATTGCTTCAAAGTGTTGAAGACTATGTGAACGTAAGCGGTTCTGATTGGACAGTTGATGCTGATAAAAATGATCTGATCAAGCAATTGATCCACAACTATAAAATCAAGTACAACGATATTCAAGGGGTGAAAAACCGTGAGAAATTCGCAATTTCAATCGGGGACGAGCTTCCTGCAGGGATCATCAAGTTGGCCAAAGTCTATATCGCTAAAAAACGTAAGTTGAATGTAGGTGATAAAATGGCGGGACGTCACGGTAATAAAGGTATCGTATCAAGAATCGTTCGCGAGGAAGATATGCCGTTCCTGGAAGACGGAACTCCTGTTGATATCGTGTTGAATCCATTGGGTGTACCTTCACGTATGAACATCGGACAGATTTACGAAACCGTTCTCGGTTGGGCAGGTAAAAAATTAGGCTTGAAATTCGCGACACCGATTTTCGACGGAGCAAATCTTGAGCAAATTACCGAATACACCGATCAAGCGGGACTTCCAAAATACGGAAGCACGTATCTTTATGACGGTGGAACAGGTGAAAGATTCTCACAACCTGCAACTGTTGGTGTCATCTACATGTTGAAATTAGGACACATGGTGGATGACAAAATGCACGCACGTTCTATCGGACCTTACTCATTGATTACGCAGCAACCATTAGGAGGTAAAGCACAATTCGGTGGACAGAGATTTGGGGAGATGGAAGTTTGGGCGCTTGAAGCGTTCGGAGCATCAAATATTTTACGTGAAATCTTGACCGTAAAATCTGATGACGTGATTGGTAGAGCGAAAACGTATGAAGCGATTGCCAAAGGAGAAGCGATGCCTGAACCGGGTATTCCTGAATCTTTCAACGTATTGCTTCACGAACTTCAAGGTCTTGGATTAGACGTTCGTTTGGAAGAATAAAAATTAAGAAATTAGGAAATTAAGAAATTGGAGTGGGAATAAATGAGGTGGTAATTTCTTAATCACTTAATCTCATAATCTCTTAATTAATTTTTAAAAAAGTTATGTCAAATAAAAATAAAACAAGTAATTTCAACAGAATTACGATCGGTCTTGCTTCTCCCGAATCTATTTTACAGGATTCAAGAGGTGAAGTCTTAAAACCGGAAACCATTAACTACAGAACGCACAAACCTGAACGTGACGGTCTTTTCTGCGAAAAAATCTTCGGGCCTGTAAAGGATTACGAATGTGCTTGTGGAAAATACAAAAGAATCCGTTACAAAGGAATCGTGTGCGACAGATGTGGGGTAGAAGTTACCGAAAAGAAAGTGCGTCGTGAAAGAATCGGGCACATCAATTTGGTCGTTCCTGTAGCGCACATTTGGTATTTCCGTTCGTTGCCGAACAAAATCGGTTACCTTCTTGGATTGCCTTCCAAAAAGTTGGACATGATTATCTATTACGAAAGATATGTCGTGATTCAACCGGGGATTGCAAAGAAAGCAGATGGTTCCGATTTCGAGGACAAAGAATTTTTAACAGAGGAAGAATATTTGGATATCCTAGATACGCTTCCAGCTGAAAACCAATATCTTGATGATTCCGACCCGAATAAATTTGTTGCCAAAATGGGAGCAGAAGCGGTGGAAGAATTATTGAGAAGAATCGATTTGGACGCATTGTCTTTCGACCTTCGTCACAAAGCTCACAACGAATCTTCAAAACAAAGAAGAACAGAAGCTTTAAAGCGACTTAACGTTGTAGAAGCTTTAAGAGGAGCAAACACAAGAATGATCAACCGTCCTGAATGGATGATTATGAGAGTTCTTCCTGTAATTCCACCTGAATTGAGACCGTTGGTTCCATTGGATGGTGGTCGTTTCGCGACTTCGGATTTGAATGACCTTTACAGAAGAGTAATCATCAGAAACAACCGTTTGAAGAGACTTTTGGAAATTAAAGCTCCTGAAGTAATCTTAAGAAACGAAAAGAGAATGTTGCAGGAATCTGTAGATTCATTATTCGATAACACAAGAAAATCTTCTGCAGTAAAATCTGAATCAAACAGACCATTGAAATCACTTTCTGATTCATTGAAAGGAAAACAAGGTCGTTTCCGTCAGAACTTATTAGGAAAAAGGGTAGATTATTCTGCACGTTCGGTAATTGTTGTTGGTCCAAACCTTCAACTTCACGAATGTGGTATTCCTAAAGATATGGCGGCAGAACTGTACAAACCGTTCATCATCAGAAAATTAATCGAAAGAGGAATTGTAAAAACCGTAAAATCAGCAAAACGTATCATCGACAGAAAAGAACCTGTTGTTTATGATATTTTGGAAAACGTGATGAAAGGTCACCCTGTACTTTTGAACAGAGCACCTACGCTTCACAGACTTGGTATTCAAGCATTCCAACCAAAAATGATTGAAGGGAAAGCGATTCAACTTCACCCACTGGTAACTACGGCATTCAACGCGGATTTCGATGGTGACCAAATGGCGGTTCACTTACCTTTGGGACCGGAAGCAATTTTGGAAGCACAGTTGCTAATGTTGGGTTCTCAAAATATTTTGAACCCTGCAAACGGTTCTCCAATCACGGTTCCTTCTCAGGACATGGTTCTTGGTCTTTATTTCATGACTAAAGAAGCACATTCAACAGAAGATTACAAAGTAAAAGGTGAAGGTTTGGCGTTCTATTCCCCTGAAGAAGTGGAAATTGCTTATGCTGAAGGCCAAGTTTCTTTAAATGCAAAAGTAAGATGCAGATTGCCAATCAAAGAAAACGGTGCTTTGGTAACGAAACTCACGGAAACTACGGTTGGTAGAATTTTGTTCAACCAAATCGTTCCTAAAGAAGTGGGATACGTCAATGAACTTTTGACTAAAAAATCTTTGAGAAACGTTATCGGTAGAATTTTGGCGGATACAGATTTCCCAACTACCGTGAAGTTCTTGGATGATATGAAAAACCTTGGATATTCAAACGCATTCAAAGGTGGACTTTCTTTCTCATTGGGAGACATCGTGATTCCTGCAGAAAAGAAAACCATGATTGCAACAGCAGTAGAAAATGTGGATGAAATCAAGGCAAACTATAACATGGGTCTTATCACAGACACAGAACGTTACAACCAGGTAATCGACGTTTGGACGAATACCAACGCAGGATTAACCGAGATGATTATGAGCAGAATGAAAACCGACCAAGGTGGATTCAACTCTGTTTATATGATGCTTGATTCCGGAGCGAGGGGTTCAAAAGAACAGATTCGTCAGTTATCCGGAATGAGAGGTTTGATGGCAAAACCACAAAAAGCAGGTTCTACCGGAGCAGAAATTATCGAAAACCCGATTGTGGCTAACTTTAAGGAAGGTCTATCAATTTTGGAATACTTTATTTCTACCCACGGTGCTCGTAAAGGTCTTGCAGATACCGCTTTGAAAACGGCGGATGCAGGTTACTTGACAAGAAGACTTGTTGACGTGGCTCAAGACGTGATCATCACCGAAGACGACTGTGGAACTTTGAGAGGAACTGAAATTACTCCATTAAAGAAAAACGACGAAATCGTTGAAAGACTTTCTGAAAGAATTTTAGGTAGAGTATCTCTTCACAATATTTACGATCCTGAAACCGACGAAATCATCCTTGAAGCAGATACCATCATCGATGAAGCAACTGCAAAACAGATTGAAGAAGCAGGAATCGAAGTGGTAGAAGTTCGCTCTCCATTAACTTGTGAGGCGAAAAAAGGAATCTGTGCGAAATGTTACGGTAGAAACTTGGCGACCGGAAAACCAATTCACATGGGAGAAGCTGTAGGAGTTATCGCAGCACAATCCATTGGTGAACCGGGAACACAGTTGACGTTGAGAACTTTCCACCAAGGAGGTACTGCAGGAAACATTTCAGAAAATCCATCCATCGTTGCAAGACGAGACGGTATCGTGGAAATGGATGAGGTGAGAACTGTAAGTTCAGAAAACGACGAAGGTAAAAAAGCTGAAATCGTGGTTTCCCGTTCTACGGAATTCCGTTTGGTTGCAGACAATGCAGCTAGAACTCCACTAATGGTCGGAAACCTTCCGTATGGTTCTGAAATTTTTGTGAAATCAGGCGACAAAGTAACTAAAGGTCAAATGATTGCGAAGTGGGATCCATACAATGCGGTAATCATTGCAGAAACTGCAGGTAAAGTAGAGTATGAAGATATTATTCAAGGGGTTTCTTTCCAATTGGAAATCGATGAACAAACCGGTTTCGAAGAAAAAGTAATCTCCGAATCTAGAAATAAGAAAGCGGTTCCTACTTTGAAAGTGGTAGATGCAAAAGGTGTTGAACAAAAAGCATACAACCTTCCTGTTGGAGCCCACTTAATGGTAAATGACGGTGAAAAAATTAAGTCCGGTAAGGTCTTAATCAAAATCCCAAGAAAATCTGCAAAAGCAGGGGATATCACAGGAGGTTTACCGAGAGTTACCGAACTTTTCGAAGCAAGAAATCCATCAAATCCGGCGGTAGTAACCGAAATCGACGGGGTAGTTTCTTACGGAAAAATCAAGAGAGGTAACCGCGAATTAATCGTGGAAGCAAAAACAGGAGAAATCTCTAAATATTTAGTAAAACTTTCCAACCAAATCTTGGTACAGGAAAACGACTTTGTGAGAGCAGGTTCGCCACTTTCCGACGGTTCCATCACTCCCGATGACATCCTTAAAATCAAAGGACCAACCGCAGTTCAGGAATATTTAGTAAATGAAATTCAGGAAGTTTACCGTCTTCAAGGGGTAAAAATCGACGACAAGCATTTCGAAATCATCGTTCGTCAAATGATGACCAAAGTAGAAATCGTGGACGGAGGTGACACCCAATTCTTGGAAGGCGCTCTTGAACACAAATACGATTTCTTGGAAGAAAATAACCGAGTTTTCGGATTGAAAGTAGTAACAGAAGCCGGAGATTCCAAAGAATTCAAACCGGGACAAATGATTACGGCAAGAGAATTAAGAGATGAAAACTCTAAACTGAAACGTGAAGATTTAGCATTGGTAGAAGTTCGTGAAGCGCTTCCTGCAACCGCAACTCCGGTTCTTCAGGGAATTACCAGAGCAGCGTTGCAAACCAAATCCTTCATGTCTGCAGCATCGTTCCAAGAGACTACAAAAGTTCTTAACGAAGCGGCGGTTTCAGGAAAAGTTGATTATCTTAGCGGTCTAAAAGAAAACGTAATTGTAGGACACAGAATTCCTGCAGGAACGGGGCTTAAAGAATATCAAAACGTAATCGTGGGTTCTAAAAAAGAATTCGAAGACATCAATTAAAAAATTTGAAATAGTTTGAAATTGGTTTGAAAGTTTGATATTGTTCAGGCTTTCGAACCAAATCAAACCAAATCAAACAACATCAAATAACATCAAACAAAAGAAACAAAATGGACAACAATCAAAATCAAGATCCAAACAACATCAACATCGAATTGAACGAAATGGTAGCTGCAGGAGTTTATGCAAACTTGGCTTTAGTGAACCACTCACCATCTGAATTTGTAGTGGATTTCATCCAGTTAATGCCGGGAGTTCAACAAGCAAAAGTAAGATCAAGAGTAATCTTGGCTCCACTTCATGCAAAAAGAGTTCTTTCTGCATTGCAACAAAACATCGCAAACTACGAACAACAATTTGGAGAAATCAAAGAAGTTGAACCTTTCGTATTAGGACAAAACAACGTTCAGGCGTAATTTTTCCTGAAAGTTAAATATAGAAATCCCGACTGTGAAGTTGGGATTTTTTCATTTATATTTGAATTTTTCTACTAATGATGAAAATTTTAATTTATAAAGGAGTTTTTCAATCTTCTTAAATAAAATAATGAATAAAATATTTTTCCTCTTCCTGTTATTCTTAAGTAATTCATTAATTCCCGGAACTTTCCACCTCCAACAAAACCAAGTCGTTCTAAAAATGAAAATTATCGGGGTAAAAGATGGCGACACTGTGGAAGGACTGTATTATCAATTCCCGATTAATATTCGTCTTGAACACATCGACGCGCCTGAAAAAAGACAACCTTTCGGAACAAAATCAAAAGAAAAACTTTCGGATTTGTGTTTTGGGAAAAATGTCACCATAATCAGCAACGGCAGAAATGGGAATTACGATTCCAGAGGTAGATTGATTTCTGAAATTATTTTGGAAGACGGAACTAATGTCAACAAAGAAATGGTGAAATCAGGTTTAGCATGGTATTACAAAAAATATTCTTCCAATTTAGAATATGCAAGATTAGAGGAATTGGCGATGAAAAACAAAGTCGGTTTATGGAGCGACCCAAATGCAGTTTCACCGTGGAGTTTTAGAAAGTGATGCGAGTTCCGAGTTAGGGATTAGAGATACGAGTTTTTTAATTATATAATTATTAAGAGTTTCGTTGCTAAGTGTAACTCCTTTGAGTACTTAATATTTTCAAGAAAAGCAGCATTATTATCAAAGCAACTTTGCGTCTATTGCGTTGGATTAAAAACCATCAATTTTTTTCAGTCAAATATTTCCAATACCTTTTCGGGAGCCACTGAATGTGCAGTTTTATATTTTTACGCTCCACAATATTGGTTTTGAAAAAATATCGTTGCCATAATTTTTGGTATTTCTTTTCCTCGTCGTGATATAAGTTTTTCGGATTTCTTAATTGCAAAATTTGATGTTCTTCGGGATAGAAAAAATCAGCCGTCTCTAAATCATAGAAAATTCCATAATTTCTTTTCAAGTCAAAAATCATCCATTTTTGGTCCTGATAACGGTTTTTGAAATGATTCAAAATCAAGGGCAAAACATTAAAATCAGGTTCGATTTTCGAGAAATAAACATCATCCTGTAGTTTTTCAAAACGAACAAAAGCCGTCATTCGATGTCGTTCACGACCGACACTTTTAATGATTTTAGAGATTTCTAAAATATCGGGATGGGCAAAATCCTGTAAAATATTTTCTTTTGGATTTTTTATTGAATATCGAACCGCACTCAAAATCAAGCGTTCCAAATCCTTTCGTTCAGAAAGATAAACCCACAACAAACTTCTGATACCCTCTTTGCCTAAGTTTTCCTCCAATTTTTTCAGCACGCGGTCTGCTTTTTCTTTTTGGGAAATGACTTCATGAATTTCCGCAAAAAAATCTTTCTGCTGATAATTTGCAGAACTGATGATTTCGGCATCTTCAAATTTATATTCAAAAACTTCGAAAATAGAAGTGAGCAATCCTTCAAAACTGCCGTCGTAAAGTAAGATGGTCATTTTTTTAGAATAAACTCAACTGTTGAGAAAAAGGATTTTGAAACTTTGATTTCATTCCGGAAAGTAAAATTTTACGCAAATTTTGTTCATCAATTAACCGGTTGAAAATATTTTCACTTTCAAATTCAACGAAGTATTTGGCTCGGTTTACGGCAACTCCCATTTTTTGCAGATGTTCCAAATTCAATTTTTGAAATCTTCGTGCCATCAAAATTTTTCCTGTTGATTTTGTTCCGATTCCAGGAACTCGTAGAATCATTTCTTTGGGAGCAGTGTTAATGTTTACAGGAAATTTTTCGCGGTTTCTTAAAGCCCACGCTAATTTCGGGTCCACTTCTAAATCAAGGAAAGGATTGGTGTTTTCTAATATTTCATCCGCTCTAAATCCGTAAAAGCGCATCAACCAATCCGCTTGATAAAGTCTATTTTCCCGCTGCATCGGAACTTGGGAATGTATCGAAGGAAGTCTGCTGTCTTCCAAAACAGGGACATAACCGGAATAATAAACCCGTTTCAAATTAAAATTTTGGTAGAAATGATTCGCAACTTTAATAATTTTTAAGTCAGTCTCATTCGTTGCGCCAACGATCATTTGCGTGGACTGTCCTGCAGGTGCGAACTTCGGGATTTTTTTGAAAATTTTTCGTTCGTCTTTATAGAGAATCAATTCGTTTTTCACAAAATCCATCGGCTTCATCATTTCCGCGTGAGATTTGTCGGGAGCCAAAAGTTTCAAGCCTTTTTCGGTCGGAATTTCAATGTTGATGGAAAGTCGGTCTGCATAAAGTCCGGCTTCTTTCATCAGTTCGTCACTTGCGCCGGGAATTGATTTTAAATGAATGTAACCGTTAAAACGATGTTCGGTTCGCAATTTTTTGGCGACCCGAACCAACCGTTCCATCGTCGTATCTGCATCTTTGAAAATCCCGGAACTTAAAAATAAACCTTCGATGTAATTTCTGCGGTAAAAATTGATCGTCAAATCCACCACTTCTTCCACGGTAAAAGCAGCGCGTTTGATGTCGTTTGATTTTCGGGAAACACAGTATGCGCAATCAAAAATACAGTGATTGGTAAGGAGAATTTTCAACAACGAAACGCATCTTCCATCCTCGGTATAAGAATGGCAAATTCCCGAAGCGTGACTGTTTCCCAATCCGCCATTGTTTTTTCGGTTTCCGCCACTTGAAGAGCAGGAAACATCGTACTTCGCAGCATCTGCAAGTATTTCTAATTTTTCCTGAATACGGGCGAAATCCATTTTATTATGTTAAGTTGATTAAACAAATTTAGTATAATTATTTTAAAAATAGATCAAAAATTTTACCGCAAAAGTCGCAAAAGAAATATGTAAATGAGAATAGTTTTAATTATTGGTTCTCAGTTTTGTTTACTTTAATTCTCTATTTTCAGCATTCAAAACCATGAATTTTTTATGACTTTTGTGGTTTTAAGACATTACTAAATTTCTTTTGAATAATTTCGACAAAAAATCCCAACCGAAATTGGGATCTATTTTATTGAATCTTAATGATGATCAAAGTTCCACCATTTCCGTAACTTCCACATCATAACCGCTAACTACAGGTTTCTGGTTGACATTTTGGGTAATGACGCGGAATTTATTGATGCCTAAATTTTTCAAAATCTGCGTCCCAATTCCATAATCTCTAAAATTAGAAGCGAGCGTAGGACGCTGTTCCTGTCCATCCTGAAAATCCAAAAACTGCTGCAATTTGCGCATCGTGTTTTCAGAATTCGAAACATTGTTAATGAAAATCAAAGCTCCTTTTCCTTCATCATTAATCATTTTGGTCACTTTTTCAAGCAAAGGTTTTTCACCGGTAATCAATCTGCTCAAAGCATCAAAATAAGAATTGGAAGACTGCACGCGAACCAAAACCGGTTCATCATCCTTCCAAGAACCCTTGGTTAAAGCAAAATGGATTTGTTCCGTACTTGTTTCCTTAAAGGCAAAAAAATCAAAATCGCCGTAAAAAGTTTTCACTTTTCTTTCTTCAATTCTTTCAATCAGGTTGCCCTTTCTAAGCTGATACTCGATTAAATCTTCAATGGAAACAATTTTCAAATCATGCTTTTTGGCAAGATCCACTAATTGCGGCAATCTCGCCATGGAACCGTCTTCGTTCATGATTTCACAAATCACGCCGCCTTCTTTCAGTCCTGCAAGTTTGGTCAAATCAATCGCGGCTTCGGTGTGGCCCGCTCTTTTTAGAACTCCACCTTTCTTCGCACGCAACGGAAAAATATGACCGGGACGCATAAAATCGGTTGGTTTGGTTTTTTCATCCATCAAAGCCAAAATCGTTTTGCTTCGGTCACTTGCAGAAATTCCTGTAGAAACGCCATCACCCAACAAATCCACCGAAACCGTAAAAGCCGTTTCTTTCGGGTCGCTGCTTCTCGTCACCATAATATCGAGCCCCAATTCGTCGCAACGTTTTTCAGGAAGTGGCGTACAAATCAAACCTCTTCCGTGAATGGTCATAAAGTTGATGATTTCGGGGGTGGTTAATTCCGCGGCTGAAAGAAAATCCCCTTCATTTTCACGGTCTTCGTCATCAACAACAATGATGATTTTGCCGTTTTTCAGGTCTTCAATAGCTTCAGGAATCGTATTTAATAGGATGTCGGACATTTTTACTTTTAGATTTTTGCAAAGATACTTAGAATTGGGGCGAACTGCAATTTTTATTTGGGCGTCTTTTTCCGCGCTCCACTCCCGCTTTTTTGTTACACTCCGTTCCACAAAAAGAGCTCCGTTCAGCTCGGGACGCGGGAAACTATATCTTCAAAATATAGTTTGGATTAAAAAATTTGCACATACGTATATAAATATATACCTTTGAATAAACAATAATGCAGGAAATCAAATGAATTTTTAAGAGAAATCAAGCGAAAAGGTTGGATTCTGGTTCGGCAAGGAAAAGGAAGTCATGAAATTTATGAAAAAGATGGTGTGCAATTTTCAGTTCCGAATCACGGCTCAAAAGAAATGGGTAAAGGAATAGAAAATAAGTTGAGAAAAGAAATGAAACTCTAAAAATTTAAAAATGAAAACAATTAAAATAATAATCGAAAAAAGTAACGACGGATTTTTCTGGGCATATGCAGAAAATGTGGAAGGATTAACTGGCGGTGGCGAAACCGTTCAAGATGCAAAACAGGATATTTTGGATGGGATTGAAACCATGAAAAGTTTTGATAAAAAACCAAAAATTTTAGATGGAGATTATGAACTCGTGTATAAATTTGACACGCAAAGTCTTTTGAAATATTATAAGGGAATCCTTTCTAATCCTGCATTGGAAAAGATTACGGGAATTAATCAAAAACTAATTCACCAATATTCTACAGGTCTTAAAAAACCACGACCTGCACAAAGAAAAAAGATTGAAAACGGGATTCATGAATTCGCGAAGGAATTGTTGGCGATTGAACTTTAGAAGGAAATCATTTCACTAAATTATTGCAAACAGTCAGTCACCTTTTTAATAATCTCATAAGATTTCAATCTCGCTTCATGCTCATAAATGTGGGAAGTAATCATGATTTCATCCACATTGAAAGTCTCCTGAAAATGCTGAATTTGGTTTACAACAGTTTCTGCACTTCCAACAAAACTGTAACGCAGTTTTTGTAAAACGCCTGCTTTTTCCATCGGATTCCAAATTTCATCCATGTCATCGATTGGCGGTGAAAAAGGTTTTCGGTCGTTTCTAATAATATTAACAAAAGCTTGATAGAGTGTAGTCGCTAATTTTTTGGCTTCATCATCCGTTCCCGCTGCAATTCCATTGACACAGGCAATGATATAAGGTTCAGGAAATTTTTCGCTCGGTTTGTAATTGTCTCGGTAAATTTCAAACGCAAAACTCATCATTTCGGGTGCAAAATGTCCCGCAAAAGCATACGGCAAACCAAATTCTGCAGCCAACCAAGCGCTGTCTGTACTCGAACCTAAAACATAAATCGGGATATCGCAACCTTCACCCGGAATCGCGCGAACTAAACTTTCAGAATTTTCTTCCGAAAAATATTGCTGCAATTCCTGAATCTGTCTCGGAAATTGCTCATTGATAATCATCGGATTTCTGCCCAAAGCTTTTGCAGTTAAGCCATCCGTTCCGGGAGCTCTCCCAACGCCCAAATCGATTCTTCCCGGAAAAAGACTTTCTAAAGTTCCAAACTGTTCGGCAATGACGAGCGAACTGTGATTCGGCAACATAATTCCACCCGATCCAACGCGGATTTTTTCTGTTCCATTGGCGATAAATCCAATTAATACTGAAGTTGCAGAACTTGCAATGGATGCCATGTTGTGATGTTCGGCGAGCCAATATCTTTTGTAGTTGAGTTTTTCAACAAATCTCGCCAAATCTAAACTGTCATTAAAAGTATCGTGAATTGTCTTATTCTGTTTTACGGGCGCTAAATCAAGGACGGATATTTCGAAAGGTTTCATTGAAAGAAAATATTTTAAAGGTGATATCAAAATTTTGATGAAATTTGCGTTTCATTCAAAATGTAAAAATGCGAAAATTTTTAATAGTGTTTTTGTTGGTTTTTGGTGCGAAAGTATTTTCACAACAAAATGTACAAGTTGTTTCAGCAACAGATTTCAACTTCCCGAAGATAAAATCTTCCATTACAATGCCTGTGAAAATTCCACTTTCGGAGATTGCGAATATCATCAACAATTCCGTTCCGCAATTGGTTTTTCAGGACGATTCGTACACCGATAATGACAATGACCAATTCAAAGTAAAAGTCTGGAAAACCCGACCAATCCGTTTAGTTGGCGGAACAAATCAAAATTTACTCATTGAAGTTCCCTTAAAAATTTGGGCAGAAAAAGGAATCGGAACGTTCGGAGTTTACACTTACCAAAACACGACTTTTGAAACGGTGATGTATTTCAATTCTCAACTCACTTTTAATAATAATTGGACGATGAATACCAAAACACAACCGATGGGCTTCAAGTGGGTGACAAAACCTGTACTTGATTATGGTAAAATTAAAGTTCCCATTACTAATTTGGTAGAATCAAGTCTGAAAAAACAGCAAGCCGATTTTTGTAAAACCATCGATGACATGATGTTGAAGCAACTCAACTTTCAGCAATATGCTATTATGGCGTGGAATCAGTTTTCGCAACCTTTTAACGTTTCGGAAGAGTACAACACTTGGCTGAAAATTACCCCAATTGCTGTAAATATCACACCTTTAGTTTTCTACGGAAATCAAATTGAAGCCAATATCGGAATCGATACTTTTTCTGAAACGTTTACGGGACAAAAACCTGCAGCTTCGCCTTTAATTAAAACGATTGCAAATTTTAATTCTGTTCAAGCTTTGCCACAGAAATTTCTACTTCAAACTACGGCGAATATTCCGTTCACCGAAGCAACTGCAATCGCTGAAAAAATGTTTTTGAATAAGGAATTTGACTTTAGAGAAGGAAAATCCAAAATCAAAATCACAGGAATTAAAGTATATGGCGAAAATCAAAGAATCATGATTGAAGCACAAACGGAAGGAATTGTTGACGGAACTTCTTTCATTTCGGGAATTCCAATTTATGATGAGCTAAAAAGAAAAATTGTTTTAAGTGATACCAAATTCAAACTGAAAACTAAAAATATTTTGCAGAAAACCGCAACATTACTTTTTCAAGGAAAAATCGTGAGAATGATTGAGGAGGAATATGGAATTCCAACCGCGGAATTAGAAAGTTCATCCAAGAAAAGCATTGAAGAAACCTTCAACAAAGAATATTTCAAAGGCTTGAAAATGCAGGGAAAAGTTTTCAAACTGAAACCTTCACAAGTTATTTTAAACCAAAATGGAATTACAGCAGTGATTGATACCGACGCACAACTGAAACTTTTAGTCCAGGGAATGTAATTTATAACGCGACAAATTTTTCAGTTTTTAGAAAAATTCATATATTTGCAAACCCAAATGGTTCTTTGGCCGAGTGGTTAGGCAGTGGTCTGCAACACCATCTACAGCGGTTCGAATCCGCTAGGAACCTCGTAAAGCAAATTGTTGAATATCAGCAGTTTGCTTTTTTGTTTTAAGAAATTTTAAAGAGTTTAACGTTTCTTTAACACTCAATTGGTTTCGTTTTTGGCATAGACTCCGTGACTATGATCAAAAATATATCATCTAAAATTTAAAATTATGAAAAATATATTGTTAGCAGGTGTAATGTCGGTATTTATGTTGACTGCCTGTAAAAAGGACAACACAGTAGCTGAAAAATCATTAGAACAGCAAAAAGTAGAATTTCAGCAAAGACAGCTTGAAATTGAACAACAAAAGTTGGCGATTGAAAAAGAAAGAATGGCTTACGAAACACAGAAAAAAGCCGATAGTATTGTTGAATCCAACAAAGCGAAAGCAGCTGCAGCAACAGCAGTCGCTGCTAAACCTAAAGTGGTTACTAGAACTAGAACGGTTTATGTAAATAATACACCAAGAACATCTTCAAGTTCAGGGACTTATGCCGGAACACAGGGAACTTCTTCAGGAACAACTCAAGGTACCCCCCAAAAACAAGGGATGAGTAAAGCAGCTAAAGGAACAATCATTGGTACAGTAGGTGGTGCAGCAGCAGGAGCAATCATCAACAAAAATAACCGTGGAGCAGGTGCCGTAATTGGAGGTATTGTAGGTGGTGCAACAGGATATGCAATTGGTAGAGCGCAGGATAGAAAAGATGGTAGAGTGCAACCAAGATAATTTTTAAACCAAATTACAATTTATATATTGAAAGATTGCTTAATTTTAAGCAATCTTTTTTATGCTTATGAAACTCAATTATTTTCTCGCAACTTTTGCCGCAATGCTTTTTAGTGCCCAGCAAAATGTTGTTATTCACAGTGGTACACCCACTGAACCAACGATTGCTGTTCATCCTAACAATCCCAACATCGTTGTTGCTGCCGCAAATATTAATAACTATTATTATTCAAACAATGGTGGTTTAAACTGGACGCGCAAAACTCTAAGTTCAACATTTGGCGTTTGGGGAGATCCGGTGATGGTTTTCGACAATACCGGAAATTTGTTTTTTGGGCATTTGTCCAACCCAAGTTCTGGGAGTTGGCTCGATAGAATCGTCGTGCAAAAATCAACCGATGGGGGAGTATCTTATAATAACGGAAGTTTTGCAGGATTGAATGGAAAGCAACACGATAAACAGTGGCTTGCTGTAGACAGTAACAACAATCTCTACATGACCTGGACTCAGTTTGATTCTTACGGAAGCACCAATCCAAACGACAAAACCGCGATCTTATTTTCAAAATCTGTGGACGGAGGAAATTCGTGGAGCAATGCCATCAAAATAAATCAAATAGATGGTGATTGTGTGGATGAAGATAATACGGTTGAAGGTGCAGTCCCAGCAATTGGTCCTAATAATGAAATTTACGTTTCTTGGGCAGGACCGGCTGGACTTGTTTTTGACCGCTCGTTCGATGGCGGAAATACTTGGCTCACCAATGACATCAAAATTGCAGATATTCCAGGAGGTTGGGATTTTATGATTCCCGGGCTTGATCGAAGTAACGGACTTCCCATTACTGCATGCGACATTAGCAACGGTCCAAATCGCGGAACGATTTATGTGAACTGGTCTGATCAAAGAAACGGAACAGATAATACCGACGTTTTTTTAAGCAAATCTACCGATGGCGGAAATACATGGACAAGTCCCGTAAAAGTTAATAACGACAATTCCGGAAAACACCAGTTTCTTACCTGGATGACCATCGATCAAACCAATGGAAACCTTTATTTCGTATTTTACGACAGAAGAAGTTACACCGACAACAGAACTGATGTTTATATTGCCAAATCAACCGATGGTGGACAATCTTTTGTGAATATGAAGGTGAACCAAACAACCTTCACCCCGAATGCGGGAATATTTTTTGGAGATTATACCAATATCGCGGTGAGAAACGGCGTCGTTCGTCCAATTTGGGGAGATCAGGTAGGAGGAGCAAGTAGAATCGTTACAGCAAATATCAGCGATAATGAGATTTTGCAAACCAGTGAAGATTCTAGTGATCACAACATTTCTTTTTATCCAAATCCTGTGGTAAACGAAGCATACATTTCCTATAAACTTCATTCCTTATCGCAAGTTGAAATCAACATCTACGATATGAGTGGCAAAATGGTTCATCAGATTTTAAAACAAAAACAGACTTATGGAAAATACATCCAAAAAATTGAAGTCGACCTTCTGAAACTGAAGAAAGGTAATTATGTGTGCGAACTAAAGGTGGATGGAACCACAAAGAAATCCGTGAAGTTTATTAAATAAGTGCTTTACATTTTATTTACAGTTATTTTCCTGCTTCCGGTTCTTTTGGGATTCGGAAGCATCTTTATGAAGCTAAGCGGAATTTACAAATCGAATATTTCTCTGAAAATATTAACAGGAATCATTTCGATTACCACTATTTTCACCATAACTGCATTTTTCTTTCCGCTGAATGTTCTGGTTGAAGCTCCAATTTTATTCATAGGTTTGGCGGCTTTCTTTTATTTTAAAGAATATAAATCGGTCTGGAATTTCTTTGCGGAACATCAATGGGAGTTTTGCGTTCTGGCTTTCATTACGGTTTTTTTCGGTTCCTATTATCCATTTATTTTAGACCATTTTGGTTATTATGTTCCAACCGTGAAATGGATCTCGGAAGTGGGATTGGTAAAAGGAATTTCAAATTTGGATTTGGTTTTGGGGCAAATGTCGATGTGGCATATTTTTCAGGCAGGATTCTCTAATTTCTCTGATCCTTTCCTAAGGTTAAATACGATCGTACTGATAACTTACCTGATTTATATATTTGAAAAAAAATCGTGGATAAATTTAATTTTCCTTCCAGTTTTGTATTTATTTACACAATCTCCAAGTCCAGATTTACCGGTTATTGCTTTTTCATTGATGGTTTTAAATGAAGTTTGGCGCGCCAACACAAATTCGGTTTTGCTTTTTTTGATATCAATTTTCATTTTCTGCATCAAACCAACTTTGATTTGGGTGCCACTCTTCGTATTCCTATATTCATTGCTGATCCTAAAAAAATCTGTGAAATTTATACTACCAGGGATTTGCATTCTTTTGTTATTCTTCATCAAGAATATTTGGGTTTTTGGTTATCCGGTTTTTCCGATGCAATTTTTAGATCTAGGCTGGTCCTGGAAACCCAATGCCCAACTTTTAAAAAATTCTGCAGAAATGGCAATCCAGAAAACTTATGACATGCAGTTCACCTACTCGAAGATTGACCAGTTTTCGCGGTGGGATTATATTAAAAATTGGTTTTTATTGGAAGGGATTAAAGGTAAAATCAACACATTATTTATCATCAGTTTAATTGTTTTTTTTGTTTTTGCCTTGAAGAAAAATTCAACATTAGTTTGGATTTTATTGGTTTCGGTTGTAACTAAAAGTGTTTTAGTTCTTTTGTTTTCTGCGCAGTACAGGTTTTTCATTGATGTTTTCTTCGTCATATTTTATGTTTTTTTTGTCAACCGGTTTTCCAGGAAGTTTTCAATGACTGCTTTCTTTGTCATGTCGTCTGTTTTGGCACTTTTTCTTTCTTACCCTAATCTTTTCAAAAATCATCTGCCAAGTTTTCGGGTGGGATCATTAATGGGGAGGTTCAAAGCGGAACAGTTTATTCGACCCTCGACATACGATTGGAATCATTATCGAAGTTATCAAATCGGAAATCTTGATTTTAAGGTCGTGGATGGATATATTTTAAGTTTTGACATTCCTATTCCTGCCATTTCACCTGATTACCTGAAAGAATATCACCATGCCGGAATTTTTCCGCAATTGAAAGGAAAAACTTTGAAAGAAGGTTTTATCTGGAAGAATTTAACACCTAAAGAAAAAATGCAACTTCAGGAAGTTTTGGAGAATTACCTCTTAAGTTTACATGATAAAAAGTAGTACATCAAAGATTTTTTACGCTTTTACCTGCAATTAAGTTCGCACCTCGTATCACGAAATCTCGCACGTTTTCATTAACTTTGTCACATGTTCAGTTTAGGAAATTTTCTCTCGCTTTCCACTTTTGGTGAAAGTCATGGAATCGCTTATGGCGGAATTTTAACCAATTTTCCAGGAGGTTTGGAAGTAGATCTGGAAGCAGTTCAACATCAACTCGACCGCAGAAAACCAGGGCAAAGTTCCATCGTGACGCAACGCAAAGAAAGTGACACCGTGAAATTTCTTTCCGGAATTTTTGAGGGAAAAACCACAGGAACTCCAATCGGATTCATCATCGAAAATGAAAATCAAAAATCGAAAGATTACGACCATATTGCAAAAGCATATCGACCAAGTCACGCAGATTTTACGTACGACCAAAAATTCGGAATCCGTGATTATCGCGGCGGCGGAAAATCTTCTGCACGCGAAACCGTAAATTGGGTGGTTGCAGGAAGTTTGGCAAAGCAAATTCTCCCAAAAGACGTTGAAATCAGTGCTTACGTTTCTTCTGTTGGCGAAATTTTCTGTGAAAAACCTTATCAGGATTTAGATTTTTCTGAAATTGATTCCAACGAAGTTCGTTGTCCGGATTCGGAAACCGCCGAAAAAATGATTTCAAAAATTAAGGAAATTAAAAAAGAGGGAAATACAATCGGCGGAACAATAACCTGCGTCATCAAAAATCTTCCGGCTGGAATTGGCGAACCCGTTTTCGGAAAATTGCAGGCAGAATTGGCAAAAGCAATGATGAACATCAACGCAGCAAAAGGTTTCGAATACGGAAGCGGATTTTGTGGCGCAAAAATGACTGGAAAAGAACACAACGATTTATTCAACGAAGATTTCTCCACAAAAACTAATCTTTCAGGAGGAATTCAAGGCGGAATTTCGAATGGGATGGATATTTATTTTCGTGTCGCTTTCAAACCGGTTGCCACGATTTTGAGACCGCAAGAAAGTGTGGACAAAGACAGAAATCCCGTGATTGTGGAAGGAAAAGGTCGCCACGATCCGTGTGTTTTACCGAGAGCAGTTCCTGTTGTGGAAAATTTGGCTGCTTTTGTTTTGGCGGATTTATTTTTGATTAATAAAATTCGCAAAGTGTGATACCCTTAAAGGAAATGATTTGGAAAATTACATTTCAAGAGTGATGGTTATCACAAATTAATCGTTTTTTAATCACGAAATTTGCAGAGTAAATTAAACAATTTCAAAAAAAATCAATCATGTCAAACCTACAGAACTACTGGCAAAAAGCAATCAGTTTCGACGAATACTTAAAAATTTCCGAAGAAAGAGCAAATGATAATCCCGACAAAAACGACGAACATCAGGAATATTACGAACTCGGACTTCAAAGAATGAACCGAATTTTAAAAACTTTTAAAGTTGACGATTCACAACTTGAAACTTTAAAATCAAAAAATTTTAACGGCAAAATTCTCATGATTTCTGAACCTTGGTGCGGCGATGCAAGTGCGACTGTTCCTGCAGTTTCCAAGTTTTTCGAGGCAGCGGGAAATGAAGTGAAAATTTTTCTACGTGATTCCGCCCTTTCCCTAATCGACCAATTTTTAACCAACGGAACACAATCAATTCCCATTGTTATTATTTTGGACGAAAATTTCAACGTCATCAATCATTGGGGACCAAGACCAAAACACGGAATGGAACTTTTGAGAAAATTCAAGGAAAATCCCGAAGCTTATCCAAGAGAAGAATTCTACAACGATTTACAAGTTTATTATGCGAAAAACCGCGGTAAAGATGCCGTTCAAGAAATCCTCGAACTCATTTAAAAATGTGTTAATTTGAAAATTTAAAAATAAAAATGAACTTCCTTAAAAAAAATATTTTCTATTTAATTGCAACTGCAATTCTGATTATTCTTTTTGCCTTCCCAGAGGTTAAACTGAAAATAAAAGATTTGTTCTTTCCGGTTGCAGCCATTGAAAACGCAGTTACGTTGAACGATGCAGATTACGACATTCAATTAAAAGGAATAAACACCACTTCAACCAACCTTAAAAATCTGAAAGGGAATAAACTGGTTTTGCTGAATTTTTGGGGAACTTGGTGTCCTCCTTGTCGCGAAGAATGGCCAACAATTCAAAAACTTTATGATTCCAAAAAAGATAAAGTAGATTTTGTCTTGATTGCGATGCAGGATAAAGAAGAAGACGTGGTAAAATTTTTGAAAGACAACAATTACACGGCTCCAGTTTACATTGCACAAAGTCCGGTCACTGCGAACGTTTTACCAAAAGTTTTCCCGACCACATTTTTATTGGATAAAAACGGAAGAATCCTTCTAAAGGAAGACGCTTCCAAAGATTGGAACTCCAAATCCGTACACGAATTTATTGATAATATCGTGAAATAACTTTAACTAAAATTTACGAAATCTTGGTACAGATTTTGCGAAATTATCAGCGTTTTAAAATAATCAAACACAAGAATGAAACTATCAAAAATTCAACTGGCGAAAGAAGCTTTTAAGCACAAAGGATTCATCCAAAAAATTCCTGTTATCGCAAGAATGGTGAAGTCTATCATGTCAAAAGGCGGCTACAAACCAGAATTCAAAAACGTGATTTTACCAGCATTGGTCATGCTTTACCTGCTATCACCGCTCGACATTATTCCAGACTGGATTCCTGTAATCGGTGTTTTAGACGACCTCGCTTTACTCGCAATGGCAATCCCGATGCTCACTTCCGAAGCCGAAAAATTTGTGGCATGGGAAGCTTCCAGAAAACAAAACGACAACAATATTGTAGAAGCAGAAATTGTAGGATAAATTACAAAGCAAAATACACAAACCGCTCAAGAAATTGGGCGGTTTTTTTAGGAGCTGGAAGTTTTATGCATTCTTCGCAAATCGGTCCCGCTTTTCGTTACAGTCTTTTTTGCGGCGGCGAAGCCGCCGCAAAAAAGGATTTTCACTGCAAAACCACAAAGGAGTTTGGACGATTACTTTAAAAATAATAAGATTAGTGAGTCAATCGGGGCTAAAAATTAAATTCATTTTCCTTTTGGAAAAAATCTGCGCCATCAGCAAAATCTGCGAGAAAACATCTAAAGCTTTTCGGAAAAATAAAAAAATTCAAGTAATTTGCAACGAAATGAAAACCCTCCTCTCCATCATCGGAACAACAGGAATCGGCAAAACAAAACTCGCCATCGAAATTGCAAAACATTTCGACACCGAAATTATTTCCTGCGATTCCCGACAGTTTTTTCGAGAGATGAAAATCGGAACGGCAACTCCGTCCAGTGAAGAATTGGCAGAAGTTCCGCATCACTTTATCGGCAATCTTTCGGTGGAAGATTATTATTCAATCGGTCAATACGAAAAAGATTCTTTACAAAAAATTGCTGAACTTTTTAAAAGACATGATGTCTTGGTTTTAGTGGGTGGAAGTATGATGTACGAAAAAGCCGTCATTGAAGGACTGAACGATTTACCCGAAGCGAACGAAGAAAACCAGAGAAAACTCGAAAAAATTTTCAATGAAGAAGGAATCGAAACGCTTCAAAATATGCTTAAAGAACTGGATTCTGAATATTATCAAACCGTTGACAGAGACAATCCCAGAAGACTGTTCAGGGCCATCGACATTATTTGGCAAACAGGAAAAACCTATACCGAAAACATTAGTTCACAGTTAAAAAAACGCGATTTCAAGGTCATCCGAATTGGAATTGAGGCGCCACGAGAAACGATTTACGAAAGAATAAATCAACGCGTGGATAAAATGATGGAAGACGGTTTATTGGATGAAGCCAAAAATTTATTTCAATATAAAAATCTCGTTCCGCTTCAAACCGTAGGTTACACCGAGCTTTTCAAATATTTTGATGGAATTTGGACTTTAGATTTTGCAATTGAAGAAATCAAGAAAAATTCCCGCAGATTTGCAAAACGTCAGTTGACTTGGTATAGGAAAGAAGAAAGCATCAATTGGGTAAATTTTGAAAATTCCCTTCAAGAATCGTTATCTTTGCTCCAGAATAATGTAAAAATGTAGCAATGTGAAAATGTAAAAATCTTGCGCAATCATTATTGATACATTGGTAAATTATAAAACTGTTAAATTGAAATTTATGGCAAACACTCCTTCAAATATGCTCGAACTCGGAACAAAGGCGCCTTTTTTTGAACTTCCGAATCCTTCTCACAGTAATGAAATTCAGTCTTTGGAAGATTTGAAAGGCGAGAAGGGGACTTTGGTGATTTTCATGTGTAATCATTGTCCGTTCGTACTTCACATCATCGATAAATTGGCAGAATTGTACGAAGATTATCAGGAAAAAGGCATCGAATTCATCGCCATCAATTCCAACGATGTTGAAAAATATCCGGCAGATTCTCCCGAAAAAATGGTAGAATTTCAAGTGGATAGAAAATTTGATTTCCCTTATTTGTTTGACGAAAGTCAGGCAGTTGCAAAAGCTTACGATGCAGCTTGTACTCCAGACTTCTACTTTTTCGACGAGAAACTTGATTTAATTTACCGCGGTCAAATGGACGATTCAAGACCTGGAAATACTAAAGAAGTTACTGGTGAAGATTTAATTATCGCGTTCGAAAATCTACTCGCAGGTGAACCGCAGGATGAAATGCAAAGACCAAGTATGGGCTGCAACATCAAATGGAAGTAAATTAACTTTTTATTACCGCAAAATAAATAAAAGAAAAAACTTAGAAATAAGCTTTTTAAAAGGTTTAAAAATATTATTGAAAAAGAATTTATATTTATTTTTGCAGCCTTTTGCACCACTAAAAAAGCAATGTCTTTTGTTAATTTTGCGGTGAAAATATTGTTCTCTCGTACTATAAATTACCTAAAAAACGGATTATACATTTTCTCAAAACCAATCGTTGTAGGATTTCCGTGTCCATTGTAAACTTTTGTTTCATCCTCTAAAACGAAAAGTTTAGTTTTGATACTGTTGATGAGTTGTTCGTAATTTCCTTTGTATAAATCGGTTCTTCCGATGCTTCCTTCAAAAAGTACATCACCTGAAATAACAAATTTTTGTGGTTCGTGATGAAATGCGACATGACCTGGAGAATGTCCTGGAACATGAAGGATTTTGAATTTTTCCTCACCTAAATGTATAGTTTCGCCTTCTTTCAAATAATGAATTTCACCCTCGAAAGGTTTGAAGAAAAAGCCAAAACGGTTTGCATCCATTGGATTTCTGTCAAGGATTTCTTTTTCGATTTCATGCAATAAAACTGGAACTTTGAATTGGTTGTAAATTTCTTGCAGTCCCAAAACGTGGTCGATATGTGCATGAGTCAAAAGAATGTTTTTAACCTTTAAATTATTTTCGGAGACAAATTTTCTAACGGTTTCGGTTTCCTGTTCGCTGAAATTCCCAGGATCGATAACGAAAGCGTCATTCTTTTCATTAAAAATGACATACGTATTTTCGGAGAAAGGATTAAAAACGAAAGATTTAACAGTAATCATGATTCGAATAAGATTTTTAACAGTGACGAAAATACGAAATCTAATTCAAGACTTCCAAAGAACGGTATTTTGCTGAAAACTCTTCGCCGAAAGCAGAAAGCACAAAAATAAGCTGTTCAAAATTTTTTGGCGTATTTTTCGTTATCTTCGTATTAATGAAATATCTACACTTTTTTTTATTATTTACTAGCAGTTTCATTTTCGGGCAGGATATTCGAAGTATTCAATTGTTCAATCCTCAAACCAATGATGAAACTCCTGTAATTGGATTTAATGAACGTTTGATTCTTCGTTTTGACGACTTGTCTAATTCAAGCACCATTTATCGGTACACGATCAAACATTTCGACAGAAATTGGAATGACGACGGACTTTTCTTCACCGAATATGCAAACGGAAGTCTCAACGGAATGATCGACCAGTTTCAGTATTCCTTTAACACTTTGCAGAAATACACCAACTACACATTAACTTTTCCGAATGAAAAGATACAGCCAAAAATTTCGGGGAATTTTGAATTGGTCGTCTATAAAGATTCGCAGGATAAACCTGTTTTCACCAAAAGATTTTGTGTCGTTGAAGATGGTGCAAATGTAGGGTTAAACATTTCAAGAACTTCAGATGCAAGAAAACCTGAAGTCAACCAAAGAGTTGAAGTTCAGGCGATTGGAAATAGCTCTGTATTGAGTTCAAATATGAATTCAGTTTCTTTAAATGTGATTCAGAACAATAATTGGAATGTCGCTGTACTCAATCAAAAACCGAGTTCCTCTTTAGGAAATAAACTTATTTTCCAGCAGATGAATCTGGTTTTTCCTGGGAATAATGAATTTTATTATTTCGACAATAAAAACATGAACAACCCATTTGATATGGTTGCAAAAACAGAGAATATCGCTGAGGTAAATTACACCTATTTGTATCCAGTTTGGGCTTTTCCGATGAATTACCAATATCAACCGGATGTGAACGGTGCCTTTTATTTCAGAAGAAATGATTTGGGAATCGAGCGAGATGCAGATAGAGAGGGAGATTATTCTTGGGTTTACTTCGCCCTTGAATCTGAGAAATCAGATAAGGAAATTTTTGTTTTGGGAGGCTTCAATGATTTTATTCCATCGAAAGAAAATCAAATGGTTTTCGATGAAAGCTCTAAAATGTTCATGGCAAAAATTTATTTAAAACAAGGTTTTTACAACTATATTTTGGCCACGAAAAATCCAGATGGAACCTTAAATTTTGGCGAAGTGAACGGTAATTTCTGGCAAACAGAAAATCTTTATCAGGCATTTCTGTATTACCAACCATTTGGAAGAAATTACGATGGACTCATTGGTTATGGTGAGTTTCGCAATCCGGTGCGGTAGCAATTTTATCTTTTTTTTTTGAAGTCATTCGAATGCTATGAATTGAAATCGATTTTTTCAACTTATTTTACTCGAAATCTTGATCTATTGCCATATTTTAATAAAATTTAATATTAGTTAATTTTTATGGAGAGATATTTGGAAAGTGTTTGATTATAATTACTTTATTCAGTTTCATTAAAATTCATTGTAAACTGTTTTGAATTTTACAATGATGTAATCAATAACGAAGGTGGTTTCAGAAAATGTCAGAAGTTTTGCAGGAAGAAAAAATATTAAGTTTCAGATTCCTGCCAATGAACTTACAGGTGTTTATTACGTAATTGTAAACGGAGAAAAAGCTGGCTCCGCAGTAAAAAAATAAGACGTGTGATCAATAGAAACAGCGCTTCGTTTGGAAGCGCTGCTTTGATCACCTGTTTTGTTTTCATCATTTACGTAATAGTGCAAATTTAGACTTAAAACCAACGATTAACAATGAACTTGAGTTAAAAAATACGTGCACGAATCCTACTTAAAGCCTGTGGAGTAATTCCAAGCTAAGAGGCAACATGTTTTAATGGGATATGCTGAAACCATTCGGGACTAGACTCTAAAAGTTCAAGATATTGCTGTTCAGGAGATTTTACTAACATATTAATTTCACGTGAAGAACTGGTGATGTATAAATATTCCGCAGAGATTCTACCCATTCTGTTGCCCTTCTCGATTTGAAGATAGCAATCTTGAAGGTCATCATAGGTAATGCGCCAACATTTGCAGTCGGACAGGGTTTCAATAGCAATTTCACTGGGTTTTTGCAAAATAAATGAGGTATAACTGCTCACAAAATTTCCCGGAAATGTAAAACGCAAAGTTTTTTCTCGATCATCATTTGGAAGAAAACTCCTTGTAAGACCTTCTTCCAAAAAGGTCAAGTGATTTTCGGTCGCCCCATGATTAAGCATTGCGCTTCCCTTTGGAAACTCTGCATAAGTAAATTTTGATGCAAAATAGTCCCATTCCTCATCTGAAATTTCCAAAAATGGATACGCTACTTTTTTGTTCTTTTTCATGGCTATTAAAGATAATGAAAAAAAGCAACGACAAAATGAACTCAAGTTAATTTTTTACTTGAAAGGCTGATTAATAGGCAAAAGTTTAATAAATGATGGGTGATGAATCTTAAGTTGCTGATAGGCAATTAACAAGCGGTTTCTAAACCAGGTAAAATTCTTCCAATTTCTCTTCACAAAGCATTTTTACCACCTCAATCCATCGGTCTTCATCATTCAAACAAGGAATGTAGTGGAATTTTTCGCCACCTGCATGAAGAAATTCTTCCCTTCCTTCCACCGAAATTTCTTCTAAAGTCTCCAAACAATCAGAAACAAAAGCGGGACAAACAATGGCTAAATTCTTAACCCCTTTTTTCGGCAGATTTTCCAAAGTTTCATCGGTATAAGGTTCAATCCATTTATCTTTTCCTAAACGGGATTGAAAAGTTACCAACGCTTTTTCTCTCGGTAAATTCAATTTTTCTAAAACTAAATCCGTGGTTTTGAAACATTGATGACGGTAACAAAACTGATGACTCGGATTGTTTTCTCTTTGGCAGCAATCGTTTAAATTACAGGTTTTAGTCGGGTCGGTTTTGTAAATATGTCTTTCGGGAACGCCGTGATAGGAAAACTGAAGTGCGTCGAAGTGTTCTGGTAGTTTTTCGTTGATGCTTTCCGCTAAACAGTTAATGTAGATTTCACGATTATAAAAAGGCTGAACATAATTGATTTTTACATTCGGAAAAAATTTCTTGCGAACTTCTTCTGCTTTGTCAACAACCGTTTCCGTGGTACTCATCGCATATTGCGGATAAAGCGGAAACAAAACAATTTCGTTCACACCTTGGTCAACCAACTTTTGAATTCCCGTTTGAATACTCGGTTCTGCATAACGCATCCCGATTTCCACAGGAACGTCAACCAATTTCTGTAACTTCTTCTGAATTTTTTCAGTAATGACAATTAAAGGCGAACCTTCATCGGTCCAAACTGTTTTGTAGGCTTCCGCGGATTTTGCGGGACGGGTTCTCAAAATAATTCCCTGCACGAGAAGCGAACGAAAAAACCAACGGTAATCAATTACTTTTTCGTCCATCAAAAACTCGTCGAGGTATTCTTTTACATCTTCAACTTTGGTCGATCTCGGCGAACCGAGGTTGACTAATAATATTCCTTTTTTATTCATAAGTAATGAGTAATGGGTAATAAGTAATTTTATAAATGCGCATCATTGCTCATTGCTGATTACTTATTGCTCCTATTTTTAACCATTCACCGGCTTCCACTTTTTCCACCAATTCGGGAACGAACTGTTTCAGCACATTTTCAATTCCGCCTTTCAACGTTGCCGTAGAACTTGGGCATCCTGAACATGCACCTTGAAGCAACATTCTTGCGATTTTGTTTTCCTCGTCATATTCCAACAGGGAAATTTTTCCGCCATCGCCTTCTACAGCCGGAGCGACATATTCATTTAAAATATCTGAAATTTTCTGCTCGTTTTCGGTATAATCACGGTTAATTAATTTCTCAACTGGATTTTCATGTTTTTGCGGTGCAAGGTTGGAGATTTTTCCGCCATTTTGTAAATAATCTGCGATAAATGCACGAACCGCAACCATCACTTCATGCCATTCCACGGAAACGTTTTTCGTCACCGCCACGAAATTATCGGAAATGAAAACTTCCTTCGCAAAATCAAATTCATCAAAAATCGCTTTTGCTAAAGGAACTTCTGTAGCTTCTTCACGCGACTTTACTTCCACGAAACCATCCATCAAAAGTTTTGTCGAAACGAATTTCATCACCATCGGATTTGGCGTCATTTCGGCATAAATCTGATACATTTCCTTTTTCTTTTGAAGATAAATTCTCGGATTTGCCAAAAGTTCGTCTTCAATCACATTTTTCAGACTTTCCGCAACGTGTTCCCATTCTACTGTGTCTTGTTTTGCTACTGCGATAAAGTTTGCCGTGATAAAAATCCTCTCTACGAAAGGATAGTTGAAAAGTTCCTGCGCCAAAGGAATTTCGGTAATATCTGAACTTCTGTCCAACTCCAAAGAACCCGGAATCAAATTGTAGTCGGCTACAAACTTCATCACTTTTGGGTTTTCGGTAGGTTCTGTAATAATTTGTCTCATTTTATTTCATTAAATTTGAGTTGCAAAAATAGGCAATAGATATTAGATTTCAGACAACAGACATTAGACTTTGTCAATCGTTAAATTTGGCAGAATGTTGGGTGATGGATGTAGGAAGCGAAATCTGATCATATCAAACACAAAACCTGAAACCCGAAACAATTTTGGATAAATTTAAACAATAAAAATGGCAATAATTCGTGAACTTTTAGGGAAGACTCCGCAAATTGGCGAAGGAACTTTTTTGGCAGAAACGGCAACTGTAATCGGCGACGTGGTGATGGGAAAAGATTGCAGTATTTGGTACAATGCGGTCATTCGGGGCGATGTTCATTACATTAAAATGGGCGATAAAGTGAATGTTCAGGATAATGCGATGCTTCACTGTACTTATGAAAAATTTTCGCTGAATATTGGCAATAATGTTTCGATTGGTCACAATGCGATCGTTCACGGCTGTACCATTCATGACAATGTTCTCATCGGAATGGGCGCCATTGTGATGGATGATTGTTTGGTGGAAAGCAATTCGATTGTCGGTGCAGGTTCTGTGGTAACACAAGGAACGCACATCAAATCGGGTGAAGTTTGGGGCGGAGTTCCTGCCAAAAAAATCAAGGATATTTCTGCCGAATTGTTGGAAGGCGAGGTGAATCGGATTGCGAATAATTATGTGAAATATTCGGGTTGGTATAAATAATTGAATTTGCTTTGCTGTGAATTCGCCTTCGTCGGTGAATTTTGCTTTGCAAGTGAAATCAAAGATTCGACGAATTCAATGGCGAATTTCTGCCATAATATTGTAGGGACAAGTCGTGACTTGTCCAAAAGCCGCAGGTTTTTCATAAAAATTAAATGTTATTTTTGGGCATATTTCGGATTTGTCCAAAAAACCGAAGGTTTTTTCTGCGTGATAAATTCATCAACAGCAACGGACTTTAGTCCGTTTGAATTAAAGGATAAAATACAATTTGGCTTTAGCCGAAATTTATTTTTTTGAACCAGGAGATCAAAATGACAAACTTTCCAACTTTAGAAACCGAAAGATTAATCCTCAATCGCCCAACAGAAAACGATTTGGGTGATTTAATTCTGCATCTAAATTCAGATAATGTTTTTTCAGAAAACACCTTGAATATTCCTTTTCCTTATCAAAATGAAAATGCTGAGTTTTGGATTCATGAATTGGTGAACAAAGGTTTTGAGGAAAAGAAAAATTTCACATTCGCCATTCGTGAAAAAGAAAATCCAAAATTAATCGGTGCGATTGGAATTCATTTAGACAAAGTACATCTAAAAGCCGAAATCGGTTATTGGATTGGTAAAGAATTTTGGAATAAGGGTTTCGTGACAGAAGCAGTTCGAGAAATCATCAGATTTGGCTTTCAAGATTTAGGATTGAATAAAATTTACGCCACTCATTTTCCGCACAATCCAGCGTCGGGAAAAATCATGCAAAATTGTGGTATGAAATTAGAAGCGACTTTAAAACAGGAATATTTCAAAAACGGAAAACCCCTTGATGTTTTGAAGTATTCTGTTTTAAAGCAAGATTTTGTGAATCTTGAATTTTGAATCTTGAATTTTCAGCATGAAATACCTAAAATTCATTTGGGAACTTTTAAAAGAAACCTTCAATGAGTGGAACAATTCTTCCGCCTCAAAAGATTCTGCAAGCATCGCCTATTACGCCATTTTTTCTTTGCCCGGACTTTTGATTATCGTGATTTGGATTGCGGGATTTTTTTTCGGTGACGAAGCCATCCGTGGCGAAATTACCAGACAAGCAAGCGGAATTGCAGGAAAAGATATTGCAGACAGTATTCAAACCATGATCATGAGTGCAGTTTGGGACAACCAAAATATTTGGATGAAAATATTTGGGATTCTCACCCTTATTTTTGGGGCAACAACTTTATTTTTTCAAATGCAGCGAAGTCTGAACACACTTTGGGATGTGGAAGCTGCACCCAAAAAAGCCTTTCAAAAATATGTTCTCGACAGAGCCAATTCTTTGGGAATGATCCTCATCATTGCGTTTTTGCTTCTTATCAGCTTAATTCTTTCGTCCATTCTTGGTTTGGCAAATGAATGGATTACAAGACATTTTGGTTTGGAAACATTCTTGATGGCGAGAATCATCAATTTTGTGTTGAGTTTTCTTGTCGTGGTGGTGCTTTTCGCGTTTATGTTTAAAGTTTTGCCCGATGTGGAAATCTCGTGGCGTTCCGTTTGGATGGGCGCTTTCGTGACCGCTTTGCTCTTCAATATCGGAAAATTTTTACTGAGTTACTATTTTGAAATTTCAAAACCAACCTCCATTTTCGGTGCGGCGGGAACTATTATTTTGTTGATGATGTGGATAAATTATACGTGTCAACTGGTCTTTTTCGGTGCAGAATTTACCAAAGTTTATGCACAGAAAATGGGACACTTCATCCAACCATCACGACACGCGAAATGGAGTGCCGCAAAATTGTTGAAAGATTCTTTGAACAAAAGAGAAAGCAATCAAAGCGTAGGATGATTTTGATGTGAATCAGCAGTATTACTATTAATCAAAATATGCCACGACGTGGCGATTATCAAAAGCAAAGGGTGAAGCCCTTTGAAGACGAAAATATACAAGAATTGTAAAGCCACGAAGTGGCGAAATCCCTTTTCTTTTCCGAGTCGAGTTTTATTTTTAAGGATGAAAAAAGAATAATTTATCGTGCTTCCGACGCTGAGGAATTTCCACTCACCAAAACCGCTTTTCCATCCACACATCTAATTCCTGAAGGCGGCATCACCATCATACAGTCCGAAACCAAACCGTATTTTGTGTTAAACGCCGACTGCATTTGGGTGAAATTTT
>Ga0209571_1000491_pt1 | contig 41596 bp, 40 predicted proteins | sample EBPBio102011_DNA_FD_185866 | JGI IMG/M metagenome (GOLD analysis project Ga0209571, IMG submission 185866) | Wastewater treatment Type I Accumulibacter community from EBPR Bioreactor in Madison, WI, USA - Reactor 1_1/10/2011_ DNA (SPAdes)... | ecosystem: Engineered > Bioreactor > EBPR >... | reverse complement strand
CCTGTTCACCGGCCTCGATCGCGTCGAACAGCTGTCCGGCGATGTTGATCCCGAACTGGGCGTCGAGCTCGCGGATGCAGGTGGGGCTGGTGACGTTGACCTCGGTCAGCCAGTCGCCGATCACGTCCAGGCCGACGAAGCGCATGCCACGGCGCTTCATCTCTGGGCCCACCTGGGCGGCGATCCAGCGGTCGCGCTCGGTCAGCGGGCGGCCCTCGCCGCGCCCGCCCGCGGCGAGGTTGCCGCGGAACTCGTCGCCCTGCGGGATCCGCGCCAGGCAGTAGTCCACCGGCACCCCGTCGACCAGGAGGATGCGCTTGTCGCCATCGACGATCTCCGGCAGGTAGCGCTGCGCCATCGCCAGGTGCTGGCCGCCGCCGGTGAGGGTCTCGAGGATGACGTTGAGGTTGGCTTCGCCGGCCCGGGCGCGGAAGATCGAGCGCCCGCCCATCCCGTCCAGCGGCTTGAGCACGGCCTCGCCGTGCTCGGCCACGAAGGCCTTGAGCAGGGCGGCGTCGCGGGCGACCACGGTCGGCGGGCAGCACTGCGGGAACGCCAGCGCCGCCAGCTTCTCGTTCATGTCGCGCAGGCCGCGCGGATCGTTGACCACGCGCGCGCCCTGGCGCTGGGCGAAGCCGAGGATCTGGGTATCGTGGATGTAGTCGGCGTCGACCGGCGGGTCCTTGCGCATCAGCACCAGGTCGCCCGTCTCCAGCGCACGATGTGATACCGGTCCCAGTTCGTACCAGCCGGAGGGGTCGTCGCGCACGCGCAGCGGCGCCAGGCGCGCGTGCGCGACGCCGCCGGCCATCCCGAGGCCGCCCGGCACCACGTAATGCAGCGCATGGCCGCGCTTTTGGGCCTCCAGCAGCATCGCGAAGGTGGAATCCTTGGCGATTTTGATGGTCCCGATCGGATCCATCACCACGACGACGTTCATCGGCATCTGAACTACCAGCGGCACTTTGTGACAAATGTTAGCAGTTGCGCCGGACGGAAAACGCCCGTGCCGGCAGCGGTTTGCGCGATTGTCCTCAGGAAAACTTGACAGTCCTGCGACAGGCTGGAATATACGGCGATCGCAGCGGCGACGGCCTCCGCAACCACGCCGCGAGCCAGGGGAAAGAAGAATGACGCAAGACGAGAGTCGCGCTGGCAGCCTCGATGGCCTGCGGGTGATGGTGATCGACGATTCGAAGACCATCCGCCGCACCGCGGAGACGCTGCTCAAGCGCGAAGGCGCCGAAGTGGTGACCGCGGTCGACGGTTTCGAGGCGCTCGCCAAGATCGCCGACCAGCGTCCGCAGATCATCTTCGTCGACATCATGATGCCGCGCCTGGACGGCTACCAGACCTGCGCGCTGATCAAGAACAACCAGATCTTCAAGAGCACGCCGGTGATCATGCTCTCGTCCAAGGACGGGCTGTTCGACAAGGCGCGCGGGCGCATCGTCGGCTCCGAGCAGTACGTCACCAAGCCGTTCACGCGCGAGGAGCTCCTCGACGCGATCCGCACCCACGTCCACGGCGTCAACAGGTCCTAGGGGAGGCGCTATGGCCCGCATCCTGCTCATCGAGGACTCGCCGACCGACACGGCGGTGCTCACCCAGTTGCTCGAACGCAACGGCCACCAGGTGCTGGCCTCGGGCAGCGCCGAGGACGGCATCGAGGTCTGCCGGCGCGAACGCCCCGACCTGGTGCTCATGGACGTCGTGCTGCCGGGAATGAACGGCTTCCAGGCCACGCGCGCGCTGGGCCGCGACGAAGGCACCCGCGCGATCCCGGTGCTGATCGTCAGCACCAAGGGCATGGAGACCGACCAGGCCTGGGGCATGCGCCAGGGCGCGAAGGGCTACATCGTCAAGCCGCCGCGGGAAGACGTGCTGATCGGCGAGATCCGCCGGCTGCTGGGCGGCGACGCATGAGCCGTCGCGCCGCCGCGCCCGCGGGCGACGACCCGTTCGGCCTGCTGCTCGACTTCGAGCGGCGCAGCCTGGCGCACGTCGCCGGCCTGCCCGAGCAGTTCGATGCGCCGGGACAGTGGCGCGGGCTGGCGTACCGCGTCGGCGAACGGCGGCTGGCCTCGATGTTCGACGACGTGGTGGAGATCCTGCCGCTGCCGCCGATCACGCCGGTGCCGGGCGCGCAGGCGTGGATGCTCGGCGTCGGCAACATCCGCGGCAACCTGCTGCCGATCGTCGACCTCAAGCAGTTCCTCGAGGGCGAGCGCACCGTGCTGCACGAATCGCAGCGCGTGCTGATCGTGCGCCAGCCCGACGGCGACGTCGCGGTGACCATCGACGAACTGTTCGGCCAGCGCACGTTCCAGGAAGAGCAGCACGTGGAACCCGAGACGCTCGCGGAGGGCCGCTACGGCCACTTCGTCGAACGCGCGTACCGGGTCGGGGACCAGACATGGGGTGTGTTCAGCCTGCACCGGCTGGCGCGCACGCCTGAATTCAGACAAGCCGCGGCCTGACGGTCGCGATACGGCACAAAGCAGGGGCAGGGGTACAGCATGAGCACAGTACTGGACTCGATCACGGGCAAGGGGCGGGGACTCGGCACCAACTTCTGGATCGCGTCGCTGATCATCCTGCTGGTGATCTTCGGCGCGAACACCGGGTACGCGGGCTGGAAGGCCGCGCGGCTGGGCGGCGCCAGTACCTCCGCCTCCAGCCTGCAGGTGAATTCGCAGCGGCTGGCCAACCAGGGCCGCGAGGCCGTGGGCGGCAACGCCGAGGCATTCGGCGCGTTCAAGGCGACCAAGGGGCAGATCGACGCCGACGTCGAACGCCTGAACACCAACTTCGGCAGCACTGCCGGCGTCGCGGGCCCGATCCGCACCGTCACCGAGACCTGGACGCCGCTGGCGGAGAGCGCCAACAAGGTGGCCGCCAGCGAAGCCGCCGTGAAGGACTTCTCCGAGAAGGCCAGCCGCTTCACCCAGGCCGTGCCGCAGCTGCAGGCGCAGCTGGACGAGCTGGTGCGCGCGATGTCCGCCAGCGGTTCGCCGTCGTCGCAGGTCTACATCGCGCTGCGCCAGGTGGTGCTGGCCGGCAACATGGCGCGCCGCGTGACCGAGATCCAGGCCGGCGGCAGTGGCGCCACGATCGCCGGCGACGCGCTGGCGCGCGATGCCGGCGTGTTCGAGCAGGTGCTGGCCGGCCTGCGCGCGGGCGATGAGGCGATGAACGTGCAGGCGCTGGGCAACAGCAGCGCGGTCGCCGCGCTCAACCAGGCGTCCACCCGCTGGACCGAGATGAAGAAGGATCTCGACGCCATCCTCGCCAGCTCCGCCAACCTGTTCCAGGCGCAGGCCGCGTCGGCCGCGCTCACCGCCGGCTCCGACAAGCTGCTGTCCGACAGCCAGAGCCTGTTCTCGGCGTTCACCGCGTTCGGTTCGCTCAAGGACACCAGCCTGCTCGGCAACGTCTGGATCAGCATCATCAGCGGCCTGCTCGCGATCGCCGCGATCATCGGCCTGTGGTGGTCGCTGACGCGTTCGCAGCGCAAGCGCTTCGAAGACACCATGGAGCTCAACAACCGCAACCAGGAGGCGATCATGCGCCTGCTGGACGAGATCGGCGCGCTCGCCGAGAACGACCTGACGGTGAAGGCGACGGTGACCGAGGACATGACCGGCGCGATCGCCGACTCGATCAACTTCGCGGTCGAGAACCTGCGCGAGCTGGTGGCCACGATCAACGACACCTCGGTGCAGGTGGCGTCCGGCGCGCAGGAGACGCAGGCCACCGCCATGCACCTGGCCGAGGCCGCCGAGCACCAGGCGCAGGAAATCAACTCCGCGTCGAGCCGAATCAGCGAAATCGCGTCGAGCATCGACCAGGTGTCGCGCAACTCCGCGCAGTCCGCGGAAGTGGCGCAGCGCTCGGTACAGATCGCGACCAAGGGCGCCGGCGTGGTGCGCGAGACGATCGCCGGCATGGACTCGATCCGCGACCAGATCCAGGAAACCTCCAAGCGCATCAAGCGGCTGGGCGAAAGCTCGCAGGAAATCGGCTCGATCGTGGAACTGATCAACGACATCTCCGAGCAGACCAACATCCTCGCGCTGAACGCGGCCATCCAGGCGGCGTCGGCGGGTGAAGCCGGCCGCGGGTTCGCGGTGGTGGCCGACGAAGTGCAGCGACTCGCGGAACGCGCGTCCAACGCCACCAAGCGCATCGAGACGCTGGTGCAGACGATCCAGTCCGACACCAACGAAGCGGTCAGCTCGATGGAGCAGACGACCTCGGAAGTGGTCGCCGGTGCGCGCCTCGCCGAGGACGCCGGCACGGCGCTGGGCGAGATCGAAAGCGTGTCGAGCAACCTCGCCGGCCTCATCGAAGGCATCTCCAGCGCGGCCCAGCAGCAGTCGTCGGCGGCGAGCAACATCACCGAGGCGATGAACACGATCCAGTCGATCACCGCGCAGACCTCGCAGGGCGCGAACCAGACCGCGCAGTCGATCGGAAACCTCGCGCAGCTGGCCGCCAACCTGCGGCGCTCGGTCGCCGACTTCAAGCTGCCGGCCTGAGCACGGAGTCGCTGACGGCATGAACGCGACGGCAGCCAGTCGTAGGCGGGTGGGCACGCGCTCCGGCGGGGGCGTGGAATGACGGCCCTGCGCGACGCCATCGACCATACCGCGCTGGGCTGGATCAAGCCCGAGCTCGACGAGACCCTGCGCCTGGCGAAAGCCGAGCTGGAGGACTACGTCGAGGATCCGGCCGACGTCGGCCGGATGCGGCTCTGCGCCGGCTACCTGCACCAGCTGCAGGGCACGCTGCGCATGGTCGAGCTGTATGCCCCGGCCATGGTCGCCGAGGAGATGGAGCAGGTGGCGCAGGCGCTGCATGCCGGCACCACGGGCGACCGCGAGGCCGCGTGCGCGGCGCTGCTGCGCGGCATCGTGCTGCTGCCCGACTACCTTGAACGACTGCAGGGCGGGCACCGCGACATCCCGATCGTGCTGCTGCCGCTGCTCAACGAATTGCGCGCCACGCGCGGCGAGGGCGGGCTCAGCGAAAGCGTGCTGTTCTCGCCCGACCTCGACCGCCCGCTGCCGACCGCGGTGGCCGGGGTCGAGGCCGCCGACGCGCCGGCGTCGAACGACGCCCCCGTGCCGCTGCTGGATGCCCTGCGTCGGGCCAACGCGCAGTGGCAGGAAGACGATGCCGCGGCCTCGGCGGAGGGTCTGGCATCCGCGCTCGACGCGCTGCTGCCGCAGGTGCGGCAGGTGCCGGTGCGGCGCATGCTGTGGGTGGCCCACAACGTCGCGCGCGCGCTCGCCGACGGCGCGCTGCCGGCCAGCCCGGCGCTGCACAAGGTGTTCAACGGCGTCGAGCGCGAGCTGCGGCGCAGCCTGGTCGACCAGGACGGTTTCGCCGACGCGAGCGGCGAGCTGACCCAGGAGCCGACGCGGCAACTGCTGTACCACGTCGCCCACCACGATGGCGACCATCCGGCCCTGCGTGAACTGCGCGAGGCCTTCGACCTCGCCGGCGCGCTGCCCACGCCGTCGGAACTCGAACACGCGCGCGGCAGCATCAGCGGCCGCAACCGCGCGCTGCTCGATACCGTGTCCGCGGCGGTGAAGGACGACCTGCTCCACGTCAAGGATGCGCTCGACCTGCACCTGCGCACCGGTTCCGAAGACGTGGCCGGGCTGCAGCCGCAGGCGGAGACGCTGTCGCGGGTCGCCGACACGCTCGGCATGCTCGGGCTGGGCGTTGCGCGCAGCGTGGTGCAGCAGCAGCGCGATGCGATGCAGGCGATCATCGATGGTCGCGTGCCTGCCAACGAGGATGCGCTGCTCGATGTCGCCGGCGCGCTGCTGTACGTCGACGCCACGCTCGACGACCAGGTCGCGCGACTGGGCATGGCCGAGGCCGCGGGCACCGACCAGGGCGACCTGTTCGCGGGCGAGACGCGGCAGGTGGTCGACATCATCGTGCGCGAGGCGATCGCCAACTTCGTGCAGGCGCGGCAGGCGCTGGTCGCGTTCGTCGAGACCAGCTGGCAGCACGACCAGCTGGCCGACGTGCCGAGGCTGCTGCACGAGGTGGCCGGCGCGCTGCGGATGATGGAACTGCCGGTGCCGGCGGATTACCTGGTCGCCGTCAGCCGCTACACCGAGAACGAACTCATCGGCCGCCAGCGCGTGCCCAATGGCCGCCAGCTGGACACCCTGGCCGATGCGCTCGCCAGCCTCGAGTACTACCTCGAGGCGCTGCGCGAGCGCCGCGGCAACCGCGACGAGATCCTCGACATCGCGCGCAACAGCCTCGAATCCCTCGGCTACTGGCCGTTGCCGGATGCGACGCCCGTGCACGCCCCGGTCGCGGAGGACGCGCCGCCCGTGTTCGCGCCACCGGCGGTCGAAGTGCCCGATGCCGCGCTTCAACCCCGCGACGCCGGTCCGCCGGCCCCCGCGGCCGCCGAACCGCCGCCGCTGCCGAAGGCCGCACCCGAGCCCGTCGCGCCTGCGGTGCCGCGGCCGGTGGTGGCCGGTGGCTTCGAGACCGTCGGCGAGGAGATCGACGAGGAGATCCGCGAGGTATTCCTCGAGGAGTTCGCCGAGGAAATCGACAACCTCGATCGCCTGCTGCCGCTGTGGCGCGCCGAACCGGACAGCATCGAGCGCCTCGCGCCGGTCCGCCGCGTGTTCCATACCCTCAAGGGCAGTGGCCGCCTGGTGGGCGCGCGCACCCTGGGCGAGTTCAGCTGGAAGATCGAGCACATGCTCAACCAGGTGCGCGACGGCAAGCGGGCGGCGAGCCCGGCGGTCATCGCGATGGTCGATCGTGCGTTCTACACGCTGCCGGAATTGATGGCGGCGCTGCGCGGCGAGGGCGGCATCACCACCGACCTGGGCACGCTGCAGGACATGGCGGAGCGCATCGCGGCTGGCGAGGAGCTGATGCCCGCGGACGCGGCGCCTGTCGCGGTCGGACTGCCGCCGGAGGAAGCCGAAGTCGCGGCGCCAGCGGAGGTCGAGCTGGTCGAGGCCGGCGAGTCGCTGACGGCGGTTCCGGCCAAGGTCGATGCGCTGTTGCTGGAAATCCTGTCGACCGAGGTCGGCGGACACCTGCAGACGGTCGATGCCTGGCTGCAGCAGGCGCGTGCCGGCGACGCGCTGGGCAGCGAGGCGCTGCTGCGCGCACTGCACACGATGAACGGCGCGTTCGCGATGACCGAGGTGCCCGTCGTCAACGGCGTGCTCGGGCCCGCGGAACAGTACGCCCGCCGCCTTGCCGCGGCGCGCACCGAGGCCGACGCCGAGGCCATCGACGCGATCGAAACGCTTGCCGGCGTCGTGCGCGAAACCGTGGCCGCGCTGCAGGGCCCGTCGCCCGCGCTGCGCACGCAGGACACGCTGGCGGCGCGCCTGGTGGCGTTGCGCGACAGCCTGCCGGAGGTCACCAGCGGCTTTGCGGCCCTGGGCGACGACGAAGACCTGGATGCCGACGCGCGGATGCCCGTCGCGCCGGAACCGGTGTTCGCGGACGCCGGTGACGCGGTGTTGACCACCGATGACCTGAGCGCCTTCGGCAGCCTGGTCTCGGACGACGCGGACGACGCGGCGCGTCTCGAAGCGGCGCGTCTCGAAGCGGAACGCCTCGAAGCGGAACGCCTCGAAGCGGAACGCCTTGAAGCGGAACGCCTTGAAGCGGAACGCCTCGAAGCGGAACGCCTCGAAGCGGAACGCCTCGAAGCGGAACGCCTTGAAGCCGAACGCCTTGAAGCGGAACGCCTTGAAGCGGAACGCCTTGAAGCCGAACGCCTTGAGACCGAGCGCCTCGAAGCAGGGCATCTCGAAGCCGGCTCCACGGTGGCCGTCGATGAAGACGCGGCGAGGCTGGCAGCAGAGCAGGCCGAACTTGCGCAGCTCGAAGCCGAACTGCTGGAACTCGAACGAATCGAAGCCGAGCGTGCCGAGATCGAGCGGCTGGAAGCGGAGCGCATCGAGGCCGAGCGGCTGGAAGCGGAGCGCGTAGAAGCCGAGCGTGTCGAAGCCGAGCGTGCCGAAGTCGAACGCCTTGAAGCCGAGCGCCTTGAGGCCGAACGCCTCGAAAGCGAGCGTGCCGAAGCCGAGCGCCTCGAAGCCGAGCGCGTCGAAGCCGAACGTCTCGAAGCAGAACGCTTGGAAGCCGAGCGCCTCGAAGCCGAACGCGTCGAAGCCGAACGCGTCGAAGCCCAACGCGTCGAAGCCCAACGCGTCGAAGCCGAGCGCCTCGAAGCCGAACGCATCGAAGCCGAACGCATCGAAGCCGAACGCATCGAAGCCGAACGTCTGGAAGCCGAGCAGGAGGCGCTGGCCGAGGGCACGGTCGATTCCGATGGCGCCGTCGAGCCTGCCGTTGCCGCGCTCCTTGCCGGGGCGTTGGCCGAGGACCCGGACGGCCCGTTCGACATGACCGGCGTCGATGGCGAACTCCTCGATATCTTCATCGAGGAGGGCATGGACCTCCTCGATCATTCCGATGGCCTGCTGGCGCAGCTGCGGCAATCGCCGGATGCGCGCGAGCCCCTGATCGGGCTGCAGCGCGACCTGCATACCCTCAAGGGCGGTGCGCGCATGGCCGGCGTGTTCCCGCTCGGCGAGCTCGGCCACGCGATGGAATCGCTGCTCGAGGCGGTGGTCGAGCAGCGCTGCGAGCTCGATCGTGGTGGCGTCGGCCTGCTCGAACGCGGCTTCGACCGCCTGCACGCCATGGTCACGCGCGTGAGCGAACGCAAGGCGATCGGCACGCCGCAGGGCCTGATCGACGATTTCGTGGCACTCGCGCGCGGCAAGCCCTTGCCGTCGAGCCTCGCACCCGACCCGGGCGCGGCGGCGGCCCCGGCGGCCAAGCCGGAACTGGCCCCGTTGTCGGGCCCGATCGACGACGCCACGGGCGACGACGAGGCCGGCATCCGCGCGCCGCAGGAACAGGTGCGCATCCGTGCCGACCTGCTCGACCGCCTGGTGAACTACGCCGGCGAAGTCGCGATCTACCGCGCCCGCCTGGAGCAGCAGCTCGGTGCGTTCCGTGCGGCGATGAACGAGATGGAGCAGACGAACATGCGTCTGCGCGACCAGCTGCGCCGCCTCGACATCGAGACCGAGGCGCAGATCATCGCCCGCTACCAGCGCGAGGGCGACCAGGGCGACGCGTCGTTCGACCCGCTGGAGCTGGACCGCTTCTCGACCCTGCAGCAGCTGTCGCGCGCGCTGAACGAATCCGCGGCCGACATGGCCAGCCTGCAGGGCACGCTCGACGACCTGACCCGGCAGTACGAAACCCTGCTGCTGCAGCAGTCGCGGGTGAGCTCGGAGCTGCAGGAAGGGCTGATGCGCACGCGCATGGTGCCGTTCGATGCGCTGGTGCCGCGCCTGCGCCGGGTGCTGCGCCAGGCCGCGTCCGACACCGGCAAGCACGTGCAGCTCAGGCTCGATGGCGCCCAGGGCGAACTCGACCGCAACGTGCTCGAACGCATGACCGCGCCGCTGGAGCACATGCTCCGCAACGCAGTGGCGCATGGCATTGAAACCCCCGCCCAGCGCCGCAAGGCGAAGAAGCCCGAGGAGGGCGAGGTCCGCATCGCGGTGCGCCGCGAAGGTTCGGAAGTGGTGCTGGAGGTCGGCGACGATGGCTCCGGGCTGGATCGCGAGGCGATCCGCCAGCGTGCGCTGGAGCGCGGCCTGATCCGCGAGGGCGCGACCCTCACCGACGGTGCGCTGGACGCGCTGATCTTCGAGCCCGGCTTCTCCACCGCCTCCGAGGTCAGCCGCCTCGCGGGGCGCGGCGTGGGCATGGACGTGGTCGCCAGCGAAGTGCGCCAGCTCGGCGGCTCGCTCGACATCGCCACGCGCAAGAAGCTCGGCACCACGTTCACGTTGCGCCTGCCGCAGACGCTCGCGGTGACGCAGGCGGTGTTCGTGCGCATCGGCGAGACCACCTTCGCGGTGCCGATCGCTTCGGTGCGCGGCGTCGGCCGCATCGCGCGCGATCGCCTGTCCGACCCCGAGGCGCGCTACGCCTACGGCGGCGAGGACTACGCGCTGTACGACCTCGGGCAGCTGGTCGGGCAGGGCGCGGCCAAGGCCGAGGGCCACCTGCAGATGCCGCTGCTGCTGATCCGCTCGGGTGAACTGCGCGCGGCGGTGGCGGTGGACGAGATCGTCGGCAACCGCGAGATCGTGGTGAAGCCGGTGGGGCCGCAGGTCGGCTCGATCCCGGGCATCTTCGGCGCCACGATCATGGGCGACGGCAGTGTCGTGGTGATCCTCGACGTCGCGCCGCTGGCGCGCCGCCACGCGGTGATGCCGCGCGACGCGGCGCCTGCACCGCAGCCCGAGCAGCGGCGCGTGCCGCTGGTGATGGTGGTCGACGATTCGGTGACGATGCGCAAGGTCACCGGCCGCGTGCTGGAACGCCACAACTTCGAGGTGATGACCGCGAACGACGGCCTGCATGCGCTGGAACGGATGGAGGAGCGCGTCCCCGACCTGATGCTGCTCGACATCGAGATGCCGCGGATGGACGGCTACGAGCTGGCCAAGCACATGAAGGCCGACCCGCGCCTGCGCGACGTGCTGATCATGATGATCACCTCGCGGACCGGCGAGAAGCATCGCCAGCGCGCCTTCGACCTGGGCGTGGACCGCTACCTGGGCAAGCCGTACCAGGAGCCGGAACTGATGCGCAACGTGCATGAACTGCTGAAGGTGCCGCATGTCCGCGACTGACGCCGTGCCGCGCGTCGCGGTGCTGGCGCGCCCGGGCGAGGCCTGCGACCGCATCCACGGCGCGTTGCGCGAGGCCGGGGCCGAGGTGGTGCTGGTCGCCGATCCGCTCGCCTCGGATCCGGCGCTGGTGCGCGAGGCCGCGCCGGACGCGATCCTCGTCGCGCTCGACGCGAGCATCGAGGACGCGATCGAACGCTACGACGACGTGCTCGCCGATCCGGCCTACATGGTGATCTTCGAGGAAGCCGAACAGGCGGCGCAACGGGCCGGCTGGGACGCCGCGCGCTGGCTGCGGCACCTGTCGGCGAAGCTGCACCGCCACGGCGACGTGCTGCCGCCCGGCACCGAACGCGACGAGGATTTCCAGCCGACGCCGGGGCCGCTGCGCGCGCCGGGCCCGGTGATCGATTTCGAACAGGTCATCGTCGCCTTCACCGACGAAGCACAGCAGCATGCCGACGACGTGCCGCGCGACGACGGCGTGGAGGGCATGCCCGCGCGTGGCGTGGTCGAGGAGGCGCCGTTGGCGTGGCCCGCCGCGGCGTCCGCGCTGGCCCTGGTCGATGACGACGCGGCGGACTCCGCAAGCGAGGTGCTCGCCGCCGACGCGCCGACGCTGGTCGGGGACAGCGGCGGCCCAACCGACGCCGGGCCGTCGGCCGACCTGGAGGATGCAGACGGTGGTCTGGCCCTGGTCGCATCCGTGGCCGACGATGTCGAGGCCGACGCCGACGCGCCTGCAGTCGGGGCCACCGACGCGGTCGATCCCGGCCTGGCCGGCGCGATCGAACTCGACGCGGTCGCGCTGGAGACGCTGGAGCTGGACGCGCTGCACTTCGAGGCCATGCCGGCCGCCGAGGGCGACGATCACGCCTTCGACCCCGTGGCCTTCGAGGCCGCGTCCACGCCTGGCGTGCGCGCGACGGTCGAGGACATCGGCGGAATCGAGGAATTCCTGGCCGAGCGCATCGCCGCCGAGCCGGATGCGGAGGATGCCGCGGGCGCGGTGGACGAGGCATCCACGCCGGGCTTCGGCAGCCTGAGCCTTGCCGACGACGATGCGCCGATCGTGAACCTGGCGGCGCGCGACGACGCGGCCGCGGCCCCCGCGGTGGACCTTGCCGGCCTCGGCAGCGGCCTGTCACTGGCCGATCCGGAGAGCTACGGCCACGGCCCGCTGCGCGGCCTGGTGCTGATCGAAGCCGGCATTGGCGGACCGGATGCCGTGCGCCAGCTGCTGGCCGCGATCCCCGGCGAATTCCAGCGGCCGATCCTGGTGCGCATGCGCCTCGACGGCGGCCGCTACGACCGCCTCGTGCGGCAGATGGAACGCGCGACCGCGCTGCCGGTGGCGCTGGCCGAGCCGGGCCAGCAGGCGCAGCCGGGACACGTGCATTTCGTGCCGCCCGGCCTGGGCGTGAGCGAAGTGGCCGCGAAGTGGACCTTCGTCGACGCCGCCGACTTCGATCCCGCGCAGGCGCTGCTGGCCGACGACAGCGCGGTGCTGTTCCTCAGCGGCGCCGACGCCGCGCTGGTCGAACGCGTCACCGGCCCCGCGTGGAGCGGCGGACTGGTCGCGGGCCAGGCGCCCGGCGACGGCTGCTACGACCCGCAGGCGGCATCGGCCGCGATCGCCGCGGGCGCCGCCAGCGGCACGCCGGCGGAACTGGCCGCCCTCCTGCTCCAGCGCTGGCCCGTTGCCGGGTCGGCGCCCGACCTCGACCCCGAAGGGATGCTGCAGCCGTGAGCGCCGCCAACCAGGACATCCGCGCGGTACTGATCCAGACCGAAGCCTCGCGCCTGCTGCTGCCGAACGCGACGATCTCCGAAGTGCTGTCCTACGCCGAGCCCGAGCCGATGGCCGACGCGCCGGACTGGCTGCTCGGCCAGATCCGCTGGCGCGGCTGGCGCCTGCCGCTGGTCGCGTTCGCGCAACTCACCGGCCAGGGCATCGAGCACGGTGGCCTGGGCAGCAAGGTGGTGGTGCTCAAGAGCCTCGGCGGCGAAGCCTCGCTGCCGTTCTTCGCGCTGCTGACCAAGGGCTTCCCGCGGCTGGTATCGGTGTCGCGCGATGCGCTGGTCGCCGGCGACGCCGGCGAAAGCGGATTGGCGACGGGCGTGCGCGCCCACGTCCAGCTCAACGACGAGACGGTGCTGATCCCCGACATCGACGGCATCGAGCGCGCGATCCTGCAGGCCACCGCGGCCTGAGCCCTGCCGCCGCGCGCGGCAGGTCGGGAACACGCGGCGTCAGGTCGACAGGTCGCCGTCGCGCGACTGCAGCGCGGCGATGGCGGCCAGCCCGGCGGTTTCGGTGCGCAGGATGCGCGGGCCCAGGCGCAGTCCGTCGAAGCCTGCCGTGCGCAGGGCCTCGCGGTCGCGCGGCGACCAGCCGCCTTCGGGACCGATCGCGAGGGCGATGCCGCCGGACATCGCGTGCGGCAGCGAGGCCACGGTGCGAGCGCCGCCCGGATCGAGCGTGAGCCGCAACGTGGCGTCGCCTGCCTGCGCGCCGGCGACGGCCACCGGCACCGGCGCGGTGACCTCGGGCAGGCGCGCGCGGCCGCATTGTTCGCAAGCCGACGCGACCACGCTGCGCCAGTGCGCCAGGCGCTTGTCCATGCGCGCCGCATCCAGCCGCACCTCGCTGCGCTCGGACTCGACCGGCACGATCCGCGCCACGCCCAGCTCGGTGGACTTCTGCAGGATCAGGTCCATCTTCTCGCCGCGGGCGATGCCCTGCAGCAGGGTGATGCGCAGCGGGGACTCGTTGTCGACCACGCGCGCCTCCCGGATCTCGACCTGCGTCTCGCGCTTGCCGGCTACGGTGATCGTCGCCGCGTAGTCGTGGCCGTCGCCGTTGAACAGCACGCAGGCGTCGCCCTCGCGCAGGCGCAGCACGCGCACGAGGTGCGCGGCGGCGGCGTCGGGCAAGGCGATGCGCGCGCCCACCTCAAGCGGCAGGTCGACGTGGGCCCGGATCAGGCGCATGCGGTGGCCTCCGCGATCGCCGCCGCGGTGGCGTCGGCGAGCATCGCCAGCTGCGCGTCGTCGATGCAGTACGGCGGCATCCAGTAGAGCACGTCGCCGAGCGGGCGCAGCAGCACGCCGCGCGCCAGCGCCGCGCGATAGGCGCGCAGCCCGATGCGCAGCGCCGGATCGAACGGCGCGCGCCGGTCGCCGTCGCGGCACAGTTCGAAGGCGACGATCATGCCGGCCTGGCGCACGTCGGCGAGGTGGGGCAGGCCGCGGATCGGTGCGGCGAGTGCCGCCATGCGGGCCGCGCTCGCGCGGTTGCGCTCAAGCACGTTGTCCTGCCCGAAGATGTCCAGCGAGGCCAGCGCCGCCGCGCAGGCCAGCGGGTTGCCGGTGTAGCTGTGCGAATGCAGGAAGGCGCGTTCACGCGATGCGTCGAGGAAGCCGTCGTAGATCGCCTGCGTGGCCAGTACCGCGGCCAGCGGCAGGAAGCCGCCGGTCAGGCCTTTCGACAGGCACAGCAGGTCGGGCTGCACGCCGGCCTGTTCGCACGCGAACATCGTGCCGGTGCGGCCGAAGCCGACCGCGATCTCGTCGGCGATCAGGAAGATTCCGTGCACGTCGCACAGCTCGCGCGCGCGGCGCAGGTAGGCCGGGTGGTGCATGCGCATGCCGCCGGCGCATTGCACCAGCGGTTCCAGCACCAGTGCGCAGATCTCGCCGGCGTGTTCGTCGAGCAGGTGCGCCAGCGCATCGGCGGCATCCTCGGCGCAGGCCTGTGCGGACTGGCCATCGCGCGCCTCGTAGGCGTCGGGCGAGGGTGCGAAGATCGCGTCCATCAGCAGTGGCGCGTAGATGCGCCGGTACAGCGGGATGTCGCCGACCGACAGCGCGCCGATGGTCTCGCCGTGGTAGCCGTTCTGCAGCGCCACGAACTTCGTGCGCCGCGGTTCGTCGCCGCGGTTGCGGAACCAGTGGAACGCCATCTTCAGCGCGACCTCGATCCCGGCCGACCCGTTGTCGGCATAGAACACCTTGGCCAGCGGCGCACGGCCCCCGCTGTTGCCGGCAGGTTCGCGCGGGGCGATGGCCAGCAGGCGTTCGGCCAGCTCCACCGCCGGCGGATGCGAGCAGCCGGCCAGGATCACCTGTTCCAGCGTGGAGGCCTGGCGGGCGATGGTGGCGGCGATGCGCGGCTCGGCGTGCCCGTGCAGGTTGACCCACCAGCTGCTGACGGCATCCAGGTAGCGCCGACCGTCCTGGGCGACCAGCCACGCCCCCTCGCCGCGGGCGATCGGCAGCAGCGGCAACGCGTCCGGGCCCGTGCCGAGGTGGTGTTCACGCATCTGCGTGCACGGATGCCACAGGACGGCGAGGTCGCGCGACCGCCAGCGGTCCGCGTCCGCGGCGGCCCGGTCGTCTAGAATGGCGCCATCGTGAGTCGACATGCCCCCATTATCGCCCGTGGCCAGCCCGGGGCGGCGCCGTGACGCGCCGCCTGCCGACGATCCACGGCATCACCGAACACGATGCCGGCCCGTATCGCATGGAGCGGCTGGACCTGGAGTTCAGCAACGGCGAACGGCGCCAGTTCGAGCGCCTGCGCGGACGCGGCCACGGCGCGGTGGCGGTGGTGCCCCTGCTCGATGCGGACACCGTGCTGCTGGTGCGCGAATACGCCGCCGGCCTGCACCGCTACGAGCTGGGGCTGGTCAAAGGCCGAATCGACGCCGGCGAGAGCGCGCTGCAGGCGGCCAACCGCGAACTCAAGGAAGAAGCCGGCTACGGCGCGCACCGGCTGGAGGTGGTACGCGAACTGTCGCTGGCGCCGGTGTACATGAGCCACGAGACCACGGTGGTACTCGCGCGCGACCTGTATCCCGAGCGCTTGCCGGGCGACGAACCCGAGGAACTGGAAGTGGTGCCCTGGAAGCTCGACGCGCTGGGCGAACTGGCGCTGCGCGAGGATTTCTCGGAAGGCCGCTCGATCGCCGCGCTGTTCGCCGCGCGCGAGTACATCAGGCGGCAGGCCGATGGCGGCTGACGCCTTGCCCGACGCGGCGGTGCGCGAGGGCGTGATCGCGATCGCGCGCGAGGCGGCGGAGGCGATCCTGCGCGTCTACGGCAGCGATTTCGACGTCGAGCGCAAGGCCGATGCCAGCCCGCTCACCGAGGCCGACCTGGCCGCGCACCACTGCATCGTCGGGGGGCTCGCGCGGCTGACGCCGGGCATCCCGGTGCTGTCCGAGGAGTCCGCGCATACCGTCGCCGCCGACGTGCGTCGCGGCTGGTCGCGGCTGTGGCTGGTCGATCCGCTCGACGGCACCCGCGAGTTCGTCAAGCGCAACGGCGAGTTCACCGTGAACATCGCCCTGATCGACGCTGGCGTGGCGGTGTTCGGCGTGATCCAGGCGCCAGTCACCGGCGCGCTCTGGCACGGCGCGCCCGGGCATGGCGCCTGGCGCCGCGACGGCGACGAAGAACGGCCGCTGTCGGTGCGCGTGCCGGCCACGCCGCCGCTGCGCGTGGCCGCCAGCCGCTCGCACCTCGATCCGCGCACCGCCGCGCTGATGCAGCGCATCGGCCCGGTGGACACCGTGGGGCTCGGCTCCTCGCTGAAGTTCTGCCGCCTGGCCGAAGGCGGCATGGACGTCTACCCGCGCTTCGGCCCGACCAGCGAATGGGACACCGCCGCCGGACAGGCAATCCTGGAAGGCGCCGGCGGTGTGGTGCTCGATCCGCGCGGCCGCCCGTTCCGGTACAACCAGCGCGACACGCTGCTCAACGGTGATTTCATCGCGCTCGGCGATCCCGCATTGCCGTGGCAGGCATGGCGGTAGGCGACGTCCGGCGGCTGCTGGAGATCATGGCGCGCCTGCGCACGCCGGTGACCGGCTGCCCGTGGGATCTCGAACAGGATTTCTCGACGATCGCGCCGTACACGATCGAGGAAGCCTACGAAGTCGCCGACGCCATCGACCGCGGCGACCTGCCGGCGCTGAAGGACGAACTGGGCGACTTGCTGCTGCAGGTGGTGTTCCATGCGCGCATGGCCGAGGAGCAGGGTGCGTTCGCCTTCGCCGAGGTGGTCGAGGCGATCTGCGACAAGATGGTGCGCCGGCACCCGCACGTGTTCGGCGATGCCTCGTTTGCCGATGCCGAGGCGCAGACCGCGAACTGGGAACAGATCAAGCGCGCCGAGCGCGCGGCCGCCGGCGACGCGGATGCCTCGGCGCTGGCCGGCATTGCGCGCGGGATGCCGGAATGGCAGCGGGCGGTGAAGCTGCAAAGCCGCGCGGCGAAGGTGGGGTTCGACTGGCCCGGGCCGCAACCGGTGATCGACAAGCTGCACGAGGAGATCGACGAGGTCCGCGTGGAGTTCGCGGCGGTCGCGGCCGATCCGGCGGATGTCGAGGCGCAGGCGCGGCTGCAGGAGGAGATCGGCGACCTGCTGTTCGTGGCCGCCAACCTCGCGCGCCACGCGAAGGTCGACGTCGGCAGCGCGCTGCGCGGCGCCAACCACAAGTTCGAGCGCCGTTTCCGCAGGATGGAGGCGCTGGCCGAGGCCGACGGCGTGCGCCTGCACGACTTGCCGCTGGACGCGCAGGACGGCTACTGGGAGCGGGCCAAGCGTGGCGAATGAGGCCGCGTTGACAGGCCCTAGGCTGGCGGCATGAAGACGCTGCTGCTGTTCGTCGCCACCGCCTTCGCCGAGATCATCGGCTGCTACCTGCCGTATCTGTGGCTGCGCAAGGGCGGCAGCGCGTGGCTGCTGTTGCCGGCGGCGATCAGCCTGGCCGCATTCGTGTGGCTGCTGACCCTGCATCCCACCGCGTCCGGGCGCGTATACGCGGCCTACGGCGGCGTCTACGTCGCCATCGCGATCGGCTGGCTGTGGATGGTCGACCAGGTGAAGCCGACCCGCTGGGACCTGGTCGGCGCGCTGTTGTGCCTCGCCGGCATGGCGGTCATCATGTTTTCACCACGACCGGCCTGAGGGAGGCTGCGGCATGGCCCGTTTCGCCAGCTTCCGTGAGTTCTACCCCTTCTACCTGGGCGAGCACAGCCACCGGACCTCGCGCCGGCTGCATTTCATCGGCAGCTGCGGCGCGCTCGTGTTCGCCCTGCTCGCCATCGTGCACCAGAACGCCTGGTGGTTGCTGGGCGCGCTGGTGTGCGGCTATGCCTTCGCGTGGGTCGGCCATTTCTTCTTCGAGAAGAATCGGCCGGCGACGTTCAAGCACCCGTTCTATTCGTTCGCCGGCGACTGGGTGATGTTCAAGGACATCCTGACCGGCCGGATCAAGTTCTGAGGGCGATTGCCGCCGCCTGCCATCGTCGGCCGCGCGCGCGGCGGTCGTCACTGAATGGCCCGGCGTCTACTCCATGAAGATCAGCCAAGCCGCCACGGCGATCAGGGCGAAGCCCGCCCAATGGTTCCACTTCAACGGCTGCCCCAGGTACCACGCCGAGAAGCCGGCGAACACGACCAGGGTGATCACTTCCTGCATGCCCTTGAGCTGCGGCGCGGAATAGACCGCGGCGCCGATGCGGTTGGCCGGCACCATCAGGCAGTACTCGAAGAAGGCGATGCCCCAGCTGACCAGGATCACCGTGACCAGCGGCGTGGCCCGGTACTTGAGGTGTCCGTACCAGGCGAAGGTCATGAAGATGTTCGAGCCCAGCAGCAGGACGATGGGGAGAATGCGGTCGAGGGGCGGCATCGGCGGGCTTCCGGGCGGATGTGGGAGGGGCTGGGCAGGGCGGCAGTATCTTCACAGGGCTTGTACGGCGCCACGGGCATCCTTCACAAAGCTGAAGACAGCCGTGGAGGCCACATGCGAGCAGGACAGGAATCGGGCGGACTGGTCCTCATCGTCGAGGACAACCGCAACATTTCCGAGATGGTGGGCGAATACCTGGAAGGGCGCGGGTTCGAGGTGGATTACGCCTCGGATGGCCAGGACGGCTATCGCCTGGCGGTGGAGAACAACTACGACGTGATCGTGCTGGACCTGATGCTGCCGCGGCTGGACGGCGTGGAAGTCTGCAAGCGGCTGCGCACCGAGGCGCGCAAGTCGACCCCGGTGCTGATGCTGACCGCGCGCGACACCCTGGACGAAAAGCTGACCGGCCTGTCCTCGGGCGCCGACGACTACCTGACCAAGCCGTTCGCGATCCAGGAACTGGAAGCGCGCCTGCGCGCCCTGATCCGCCGCGAGCGTCGCCAGGTGGGCTCGGAAGTGCTCAAGGTGGCCGACCTCGTGCTCGATCCGGCGAGCATGCGCGCCACGCGCGGCGGCACCGAGCTGCAGCTCTCGCCGATCGGGATGAAGCTGCTGACCATCCTGATGCGCGAGTCGCCGCGGGTGGTGAACCGCCAGGAGATCGAGCGCGAGATCTGGGGCAACGGCCTGCCGGATTCGGACACCCTGCGCAGCCACCTGTACAACCTGCGCAAGATCATCGACAAGCCGTTCGACAAGCCGCTGCTGCACACGGTGCAGAGCGCCGGCTACCGCATCGCCGACATCGAACAGTCGCCCTCCTGACGCAGGCCGGACCGCCGCATGCCGCAGGGATTGCCCCGCAGGATCCGCTACGCCTTCGTGATCCAGGCCTTGCTGGCCGGGCTGTCGGTGGTGGCGCTGGTGAGCGTGGTCGCGTGGTTCACGCGCGACGCGCTGGTGCGCCAGCACCTGCAGGCCGAGGCCGACGCCTACTGGCACGTGGTCCCCGGCGCCGGCGCGCCGGCGGCGCCCACCGTCGCCCGCCACTACGTGGCCGCCGGTGACGACGCGGCGGCGCTTCCGTCGGCGTGGCACGCCTTGCCGGAGGGCCTGACCCGGTTGCAGGGCGAGCCACGCGCGGTGCTGGTCACGCGTGATCCCGGCGGGCGCGGCACGTTGTACGTCAGCTACGACACGCGCATCACCGATCGCGTGCTGTTCATCTCGGCGGCCACGGTCATCGTGCTCGGGCTGCTGGCGGTCGCGCTGATCACCTGGCTGACCTACCGCACGTCGCGTCAGATCGTGCTGCCGATCAACCGGCTGGCCGAAGACGTCGCGCGCTGGGATCCGCTGCAGGGCGATGCCGTGGCGCCGCTGGCGATGACCGCCGACAGCAGCCACGAGGTGCGCGCGCTGTCGGCGGCGCTGCAGGGGCTGGCGGCGCGCGTGGCCGAGTTCGTGCAGCGCGAGCGCGACTTCACCCGCGACGCCAGCCACGAGCTGCGCACGCCGCTCACCGTGATCCGCGTGGCCAGCGACATCATGCTGGCCGATCCGGCGATGCCGCTGCACAGCCAGCGTTCGCTGCTGCGCATCCAGCGCGCCGGGCGCGACATGGAGGCGGTGATCGACGCCTTCCTGATCCTGGCCCGAGAGGGCGGGGTGGCGCCGCAGAGCGAGGAGTTCGACGTGCGCGACCTGGTCCTGGAGGAGGTGGACAAGGTGCGGCCACTGCTGCAGGGCAAGCCGGTCGAGTTGAGCGTGGTCGAGGCGGCGCATCCGCGCGCGTTCGCGCCGCCGCAGGTGATGGCGGTGATCGTTGGCCACCTGTTGCGCAATGCCTGCACGTTCACCGAGCAGGGCCGCGTCGAGGTGGTGGTCGAAGCCGATGCGGTGGTCGTGCGCGACACCGGCATCGGCATGTCCAGCGAAGCGCTGCAGCGCGCCTACGATCCGTTCTTCCGCGCCGACGCCTTCAATCCCACGGGCAAGGGCTTCGGCCTGAGCATCGCCTTCCGCCTGGGCCGCCGCTTCGGCTGGCCGTTGAGCCTGGACAGCACGCAGGGGCAGGGAACCACCGCGGTCCTGCGATTCACCCCGCTGGGCACGACCGACGGCGCTGCGGCGTGACGCGTACCCCCACCTGAAAGGCCGCCCCAGGCGGCGTCGCGCGGCGTCAACCTGGACGGGTCGCGTGCGTTAACGGGCGTCGACACCCCTTCCCACCGGATCGAGTTGCATGAGTCAGCGTCCCTCCCATCGTCGCAAGCGGTCGTTCCCCGGTCTCCTGGTCGCCGCCGCCGTTGTCGTCGCGGTGGCCGTCGGCGGCTGGTTCTGGTGGCGGGATGCGCGCAGCGCGGCCACCGACTCGGCCTGGCGCACGGTCAAGGTCGAGCGCGGCGACATCCGCGTGGCGATCTCGGCCACCGGCACGCTCAGCGCGATCTCCACGGTGACGGTGGGCAGCCAGATCTCCGGGCAGGTCACCGACGTGCTGGTCGATTTCAACAGCGAGGTCAAGAAGGGCGAGGTGCTGGCGCGGATCGACCCCAGCACCTACGAGGCGCAGATCGAAGCCGGCAACGCGCAGATCGCGTCCGCGCGCGCGTCGCTGTCGCAGGCGCAGGCAACCCTGCGCAACGCCGAGCTGGACTACCGGCGCAAGGCCGACCTCGGCGCGCAGCGGCTGGTCGCGCAGGCCGATGTCGACCAGGCGCGGGCCGCCCTCGACCAGGCGCGTGCGCAGGTCAATTCGACCCAGGCGCAGATCCGCCAGCAGACCGCCTCCACGCAGAGCACGCGGGTGAACCTGGATCGCACCGTGATCCGCTCGCCGGTGGACGGCGTGGTGCTCACCCGCACCATCGAGCCCGGGCAGACGGTCGCCGCCAGCCTGCAGGCGCCGGAGCTGTTCACCATCGCCGAAGACCTGTCGAAGATGAAGATCGAGCTGGCGGTGGACGAGGCCGACATCGGCCAGGTGAAGCAGGGCCTCGCGGTGAGCTTCACCGCCGATGCCTTCCCCGATCGCCAGTTCCGAGGCGTGGTCGACCAGGTGCGCCTGGCCGCCACCACCACCAACAACGTCGTCACCTATCCGGTCGTGGTGAGCGTCGACAACAGCGATGGCACCCTGCTGCCGGGGCTGACGGTCAACGCCGAGATCGAGGTCAGCAACCGCAAGAACGTGCTGAAGGTGTCCAACGCCGCGTTGCGCTACAAGCCGGCCGATGCCGACCAGGTCGCGGCCGCCGCGCCGTCGGCGCAGGATGGCGGACGCCCGCGCGGCGGCGGGCTTGCCGACGACCTCGCCGCGGTCGCGGCCGGCATGAAGCTCGATGCTACGCAGCAGGCCGCGTTCGATGCCGCCATCGCCGCGATGCGCGAGCGCCAGCAGGCGATGCGCGAGCGTGCCGGCGGCGGGAACGCGGGCGGCAACCGCACCCAACGCGGTGGCGGCATGGGGCCGCCGCCGGGGATGGCGATGGCCGGCGGCGGCGCCAATGCCGCGAACATCCAGGCCCAGGTGCGCCAGCGCATGATGGAGCGCATCCAGCAGGAGTTCGCCGACTTCACCAGCCTGCTCGACGACACCCAGAAGGCGCAATGGAGTCGCGCGCTCGCGTCCTCGCTCAATGCCACCCGCACCACGCTGTACCGGGTGGTGGACGGGCGCCGCGAGTCGGTGCAGGTGCGGATCGGCGCCAGCGACGGCACCAGCAGCGAAGTCTCCGGGCCGATCGCCGAAGGCGACGAGATCATCACCGGCGAGCGCGCGCCGAAATGAGCCCGGCGGACGCGGCGTCGGGCGGCACGGCGGTCATCGAGACGCGGCTGCTGCGCAAGGTCTATTCGGAAGGCACCGAGGCCGAAGTGGTGGCGCTGGACGACGTCGACCTGCGCATCGAGCGCGGCGAGTTCGTCGCGATCATGGGCCCGTCCGGCTCGGGCAAGTCGACGCTGATGAACCTCGTTGGCTGCCTCGACACGCCGACCGCCGGCACCTACCTGTGCGACGGCGTCGACGTATCGACGCTGGACCGCGAGGACCTCGCGGCGCTGCGTCGCGACAAGATCGGCTTCGTGTTCCAGGGCTTCAACCTGCTGCCGCGCATGAGCGCACTCGACAACGTGGCGATGCCGTTGGGCTATGCCCGGGTCGCGCCGGTGGAGCGCGCGCGGCTGGCCGCCGAGGCGCTGGCGGCGGTCGGCCTGGCCGGGCGCGCTTCGCACCGGCCGAGCGAACTGTCCGGTGGCCAGCAGCAGCGCGTGGCGATCGCGCGCGCCTTGATCAATCGCCCGCCGATCCTGCTCGCCGACGAGCCCACCGGCGCGCTCGATTCGAAGACCAGCGAGGAGATCCTCGCACTGTTCAAGCGCCTGCGCGACGACGACCACACCGTGGTGCTGATCACCCATGACGCCGACGTGGCCGCGCACACCGACCGCATCTTCGTGATGCGCGATGGCCGCCTGCACGAACAGGAGCGCGCGGCATGACCTTCCTCGACATCCTGCGCACGGCGGTCTTCGCGCTGCGCGGCAACTGGATGCGCAGCGCGCTGACCTCGCTGGGCGTCATCATCGGCATCGCCGCGGTCATCGTGATGGTGTCGGTCGGGCAGGGCACGCAGGCGGAGATCGAGCGCCAGCTGTCCGGACTGGGCGCGCAGAAGCTCGACATCGGGCCCAGCGTGCCGCGCGGCATCGGCGGCGCGCGCGGCAGCGCCAGCAGCTTCTTCACCCTCAACCAGGGCGACATCGACGCGATCAAGGACGAGATTCCGGAGGTCGAACTGATCTCCGGTTCGCTGCGCGGCAGCACCCAGGTGGTCTACGCCGAGAACAACGCGTCCACCAGTTGGCAGGGCGTGGATCCGGATTTCCTGCAGATCAACGGCTGGCAGGTCGCGGAGGGCAACGGCTTCGAGGCGGGCTCGGGCGACGACCGCGTGGTGCTGCTCGGGCAGACCGTGCGCCAGACCCTGTTCGGGGACGGCAGCGGCATCGGTGAATCGATCCGCATCGGACGTACCGTGTTCACCGTCATCGGCACGCTTGCGCCCAAGGGCATGAGTGGTTTCGGCCGCGACCAGGACGACATCCTGATCGTGCCGCTGGACACCGCGCGCCGGCGCCTGATGGGCGCGATGGGCCTGCCGCCGAATGCGGTGATGGACATCTCGCTGACCGTGGCCAAGGCGGACGACCTTGGCTACGTGCAGGGCGAGGTCGAGTCGCTCCTGCGCCAGCGCCACCGGATCGGCCCGAACGACGCGGACGACTTCCAGGTGCGCAACGTGTCGCAGATCGTGGCCACGCGCAACCAGACCACCAGCCAGATGTCGTGGCTGCTCGGCGCGGTGGCGACGATTTCGCTGATCGTCGGCGGCATCGGCATCATGAACATCATGCTGGTATCGGTCACCGAGCGCATCCGCGAGATCGGCTTGCGCATGGCGGTCGGCGCCGGGCCATCGGACATCCGCCGGCAGTTCCTCGCCGAGGCGATGCTGCTGTCGCTGGGCGGCGGCGTACTCGGCATCCTGATCGGCGTGGTCGGCGCGCTGCTGGTCGGGCACTACAACACCGAGCTGCCGATCCAGCTCAACGGCAAGGTGATCGCGCTGGCGGCGGGGTTCTCGGTGGCGACCGGCCTGTTCTTCGGCTACTACCCGGCCAGCAAGGCCAGCCAGCTCGATCCCATCGAGGCGCTGCGCCAGCAGTGAGCCGATGCGGCGCCGGCGGCCGCGGCGCTGTATCCTTGCGCCCCCGGCGTCGGGCGCGTTGCGCGCCCGCGGGGCAATGGATGGTGGCGACGCGATGGGGCACGGGCAGTGAACGGGACGTCGGGGCGCTTCGCCCTCGTGGTCCACGGCGGCGCCGGGGTGATCGAGCGCGAGGACATGTCGGCCGAGGACGAGCGCGACATTCTCGCGTCGCTGGAGGACGCGCTCGACGCCGGCCACGCCGTGCTGTCCACCGGCGGCAGCGCGCTCGATGCGGTGCAGGCTGCGGTGGTGGCGCTGGAGGAGGCGCCGCGCTTCAATGCCGGCAGGGGTTCGGTCTACACCGCCGACGGCACGCACGAACTCGATGCCTCGATCATGGAGGGCCATACCCGGCGCGCCGGCGCGGTGGCGGGCGTGGCCACGATCCGCAACCCGGTCCGGCTGGCGCGCGAGGTGATGGAGCATTCGCCGCACGTCATGCTGATCGGCGCGGGTGCGGAGCGCTTCGCTGATACCCGCGACGCGGTCGAGCGCGTGCCCAACGCCTGGTTCGACACGCCGGCGCGCTTCGCGCAACTGCAGCAGGCGCAGGCGCGCGAACGCGCGGCGGCGGAGGCGCCCGGACAGGATCCGGCCGATCTCAAGGGCAAGTATTTCGGCACCGTCGGCGCGGTGGCGCTGGACGTGCACGGCCACCTCGCCGCGGCGACGTCCACCGGCGGCATGACCAACAAGCAGTGGGGGCGTGTGGGCGATTCGCCCCTGATCGGCGCCGGCACCTGGGCCGACGACCGCTGCGCCGTCTCGGGCACGGGCTGGGGCGAGTTCTACATCCGCAACGCGGTCGCGCACGACATCTGCGCGCGCGTGGCCTATCGCGGCGACACCCTGCAGGCAGCCGCGGACGAGGTGATCTGGCGGCGCGTGGGCGAGCTTGGCGGCGACGGTGGCGCGATCGCGCTCGACCGCGACGGCCATATCGCGATGCCCTTCAACACCTCGGGCATGTACCGTGCCTGGATCGGCGTGGACGGCGATCGCGGCGCGGCGATCTTCCGCGAGGGCTGATCGCGGCCCGTTGCTGGAGGCCTAGCGTGGCGGCGGGTCGAGGTAGGGCGCGACGATCCCGCGCCACAGCGCATAGCCGGCGGCATTGAGGTGCAGCCCGTCATCGAGGAACAGCTCGCCGCGCGGCTGGCCGGCGGCATCCAGCATCGGCGTGGCGACATCGATGAAGTCGATGCCGGCCTGCGTGGCCGCCCAGTCGCGCACCAGCCGGTTGGCGTCCTGCTGTCGCGGCAGCTGCGCCAAGCGCAGCACGCTGGGCTTGATCGCGAGGATGCCGATGCGCAGCCGCGGCTGCCGCGCGCGCAGCGTGGCGACGAACGCCTGCACGTCCGCCCGCACCTGCGCGGGGGTGCGCCCGGCGTCGATGTCGTTGTCGCCCGCATACAGCAGCACCTGGCGCGGGCGGTACGCCAGCACGACCTGTCCGGCATGCCAGGTGGTGTCGCGCACCTGCGAGCCGCCGAAGCCGCGGTTGAGCACGGGGACGCCCGGGAAGTCCGTGGACAGGGTGTCCCACATGCGCACCGACGAGCTGCCGGTGAACACGACCGGATGCCGGGGCGGCGGGGAGGCGGCGTCCAGCGCGGCGAAGCGCGCCATGTCGGTGCTCCAGTCGGCGGAGGGCGTTTCCTTCGCGGCCGGCACGGCCCCGTCCAGAACCGGCTGGGACGCGCTCCTGCAGCCGGGCAGCAGCGGCAGCGTTGCGAGTGCAAAAACCAATGCCAGCGCTGTCCAGCGCCCGCCAGGGGCTTGCGGGCGGGGTTTCCGACGACCTGCGTCCATCATCATCCGAGTGTCCATCAGCGCTTTCCCAAAGGTGACCATGGTGGCGAGAATCCTCTTGAAAAACCGCGGGATATGGCAAAATTGGCGGGTCTGGTCCAACGCGCGTCCCGCCCCGTTTCCATGTGCCCGAACCTGCCGCACCGTGCCTGCCGCGACCTGGGTCGCACGACATGCCGTCGGCGCGTCGGGCTTCGCTGACGCCGACGCCGTGGCCGACGAAACCGGGCACCTGCCGCGCCGCCCGGCGCGCATCCTGAAGGCCACCCAGTGGTCGCTGCAGGGATTGCGCGCGGCGTGGTTGCACGAGTCCTCGTTCCGGCTCGAAGTCTACCTGCTGCTGGTGTTCGCGCCGCTTGCACTGTGGCTGGGCAACGATGGCGTGGAGCGCGCGCTGCTGCTGGGCAGCTGCCTGCTGGTGCTGGCGGTGGAACTGCTGAATTCGGCGATCGAGGCGGTGATCGAGCGCTACGGCCCGGAACACCACGAACTGGCCGGTCGCGCCAAGGACATGGGCTCTGCGGCGGTCTTCGTGACGATGTTGAACGTGTTGCTGGCGTGGGGGCTGGTGCTGGTCCCGCGCTGGCTGTGAGCGGACAAGAGAGGATGACGTTCCGATGATGGAGTTGCTGAGCGACCCGCAGGTCTGGATCCTGCTGTTGACCCTGAGCACGATCGAAATCGTGCTGGGCATCGACAACCTGGTGTTCATTTCGATCGCGGTGAGCAAGCTGCCGCCGGAGAGGCGCGAGTTCGCGCGCAAGTTCGGCATCGCGGTTGCCTGCATCACCCGCATCGCGCTGCTGCTCACCCTGGCGTGGCTGGCGGGCCTGACCCACGACCTGTTCGTGCTGTTCGGGCACGGCATCTCGGTGCGCGACCTGGTGCTGATCCTCGGCGGCGTGTTCCTGCTGGTGAAGGGCGCGCTGGAGATCCGCGAGATGGTCGGTGGCGATGACCACGAGGATGCCGGCAACCCGGCGGCGAAGGCCGCGGTTTCGTTCGGCGGCGTGATCGCCCAGATCGCGGTGATCGACATCGTGTTCTCGCTCGATTCGGTGATCGCGGCGGTCGGCATGGCCGGCGACTACGTGCCGGTGATGGTCGCCGCGATCCTGGTCGCCGTCACCGTGATGCTGCTGGCGGCGCGACCGCTGGGCCAGTTCATCGATGCCAACCCGACGGTGAAGATGCTCGCGCTCGCGTTCATCGTGCTCATTGGCGCCTACCTGCTGCTGGAAGGCTTCGACGTGCACATCCCCAAGGGCTACATCTACGGTTCGATGGGCTTCTCCGTGCTGGTCGAGGTGCTGAACCTCTGGGCCAAGCGCAACGCCCGCTTGCGCGGCGAAGCGATGTAGCAGGGTGCCCGGGCGGCCGGCGGTGCGTGCCGATTGCGCGCCCGCCCGCGGGGTGCTGGAATGCGCGCGTCCCCCGCCCGTGCCCCAAGGAGCCTGGCCATGCGTTCCCTGAACCCGTTCCGCGCGGCGGCGTTGCTGCTGCTGGCGTTGGCGCTGTCCGGTTGCGGCTACAACCAGATCCAGCAGAAGGACGAGGCGGTGTCCGCCGGCTGGTCGGAGGTGCTCAACCAGTACCAGCGCCGCGCCGACCTGATCCCGAACCTGGTCAACACCGTCAAGGGCTATGCCGCGCACGAGCAGCAGGTGCTCACCGCGGTGACCGAAGCGCGCGCCAAGGCCAGCAGCATCAGCGTCAACGCCGACGACCCGGCCTCCCTCGCGCAGTTCCAGTCGGCGCAGGGGGAACTGTCCGGCGCGCTGTCGCGGCTGATGGTGGTGGTCGAGAACTACCCGAACCTCAAGGCCGACCAGTCCTTCGTCAACCTGCAGACGCAGCTCGAGGGCACCGAGAACCGGATCACCGTGGCGCGCGGCCGCTACATCCAGCTGGTGCAGGATTACAACACCACCATCCGTCAGTTCCCGGTCAACCTGACGGCGATGATGTTCGGGCACAAGGCCAAGCCGAATTTCACGGTGGAGAACGAGGCGCAGATCAGCCAGGCGCCGACCGTGGATTTCGGCGCGACCCCGGCGCCCGCACCACCGGCTGCACCGGCTGCACCGGAAGCGCCGCAACCCGCGCCCGCGCCGACCCACTGACGCCTCCACGATGACGCGCCTGCCGCGCGCGTTTTGCCTGGTCGCGCTGCTGCTCGCCTGCGCCGTGCCGTCGTGGGCGCAGCAGGCAGCGATTCCCGCGCTCGACTCGCCGGTGGTCGACACCACCGGCACGCTCGATGTCGCCACGCGCAAGATGCTGGAACAGCAGGCGCTGGCGCTGCAGCAGCGCAAGGGCAGCCAGCTGCAGGTGTTGCTGGTGCCCACCACCGGCAACGAGACCATCGAGGCCTACGCCGTGCGCGCCTTCGAGCAATGGACGCTCGGACGCAAGGGGGTGGACGACGGCGTGCTGCTGGTGGTGGCCAAGGACGATCGCAAGGTCAGGATCGAAGTCGGCTACGGACTGGAAGGCGCGATCCCCGACATCACCGCCGGGCGCGTGGTGCAGGAATACCTGGTGCCAAGGTTCCGCCAGGGCGACTACGCCGGCGGGATCGTCGATGCGACCGGTGCGCTGGCGAAGCTGGTCGACGGCGAACCGCTGCCCGCGCCGGTCAGCACGCACCGCGCAGCACCGGAGGGCGGCGGCGACCTGCTGATGGCGCTGGTGGTGGCTTTCGTGGTCGCGATGTTCGTGCGCGGCTTCTTCGGGAAGAAAACCCCGGCCGGGATCCGTGGCCTGTTCAGTGCAGCCGCCGCGGGCGGTGCGGCGTGGCTGGTGTCCTCGCTGTTGGCGGGGGCGGTGGCCGGCGGCCTGTTGGGGTTGTTCTTGGGCCTGCTGTCGGTCTCCAGCGGCCGCTATGCGCGCCACGGCGGCTGGGGTGGCTGGGGCGGTGGTTCTTCCGGCGGCGGCTGGGGCGGCGGCGGGATCGGAGGGGGTGGCGGTGGCTGGTCGGGCGGTGGCGGCATGTCCGGGGGCGGTGGCGCCTCGGGGAGCTGGTGATGGATCGCATCGCACGCCTGCTGCGCCACTGGTTCGCGATGCCGTCGCGGCGGTTGTTCTCCGCCGACAGCCTGGCGCGCATCGCCGCGGCGATCGGCGATGGCGAGCGTCGCCACCGGGGCGAGGTCTGCTTCGCGGTCGAGTCGGCGCTGGGGACGGGCGAGCTGCTGCGCGGGATCGACGCGCGCGCCCGTGCCGGCGAGGCGTTCGCGGCACTGCGGGTCTGGGATACCGCCGCCAACAACGGCGTGCTGCTGTACGTGCTGCTGGCGGACCATGCGATCGAGATCGTCGCCGACCGCGGCCTGGCCGGTCGCGTCGACGATGCGCAGTGGCGCGCGATCTGTGCGCGGATCGAGGAACGCTTCCGCGCCGGCGACCACGAGGGCGGGGCGATCAGCGGGATCGAGGCGGTCTCCGACCTGCTCGCGACGCATTTCCCGCAGGACGGCACGCAGCCGGACGAGGACGAACTGCCGAACCGGCCGCACCTGCTCTGACCGGAGCGCCGCCGGACGGGCGGCTCGGGCACAATAGGCGCCTGCCCGCAGAGGACCGCGCCGCTTCATGACGTACCTGCACCAGATCGATCCGATCGCGATCCAGTTCCCGGCATTCGAACTGTTCGGCCGCAGCTTCCATCCTGGGATCCACTGGTACGGGATCATGTACCTGCTGGCGTTCCTGGTGGCGTGGTGGCTGGGGCGTCGCCGCATCCTCGCCGGCCGCCTGCCTGGCGTGGACATGAACGCCTTCGGCGACCTGATGTTCTACGGCATGCTGGGCGTGGTGCTGGGCGGCCGCATCGGCTACGTGCTGTTCTATGCGTTCGGCGATTTCCTGCGCGACCCGCCGATGCTGGTGCGCGTGTGGGACGGCGGCATGAGTTTCCATGGCGGCCTGCTGGGCGTGCTGGTGGCGGCGTGGATCTGGGCGCGCAGGCAGAAGCTGCATTTCTTCGACGTGATGGACTTCATCGCGCCCTGGGTGCCGCCGGGCCTGGGCTTCGGCCGCATCGGCAACTACATCGGCGGCGAGTTGTGGGGCAAGTACACGCAGGCCGGCTGGGGCGTGGTGTTCCCGACCGATCCGAAGTTCGCCGGCTGGACCACCCAGCAGCTGCAGGCGCAGTACGCCACGGGCGCGCTCGACCCGTTCGCCCGCCACCCGTCGCAGCTGTACCAGGCGTTCCTCGAAGGACTGGTGATGTTCGTCGTGCTGTGGTGGTTCTCGTCGAGGCCGCGCCCGCGCTATGCCGTGAGCGGGATGTTCGCCCTGCTGTACGGCGTGTTCCGCTTCGTGGTCGAGTTCGTGCGCGTGCCGGACGCACAGATGGGCGAGGGCGGCTACCTCGCGTTCGGCTGGTTGACCATGGGCCAGGTGCTGTCGCTGCCGCTGGTCGCGCTGGGCCTGTTCTGGCTGTGGAAGTCGCACTCGTCGCCGACGCTGCAGCCGGTGGCGACCGGAGGCAAGGCATGAGGCAGTACCTGGATCTGTTGCGGCACGTGCTGGAACAGGGCGCCGAGAAGTCCGATCGCACCGGCACCGGCACGCGCAGCGTGTTCGGCTGGCAGATGCGCTTCGACCTCAACGAAGGCTTCCCGCTGGTCACCACCAAGAAGCTGCACCTGCGCTCGATCATCCACGAGCTGCTGTGGTTCCTGAAGGGCGAGACGAACATCGCGTACCTCAAGGACAACAAGGTCAGCATCTGGGACGAGTGGGCCGACGGGAACGGCGAGCTTGGCCCGGTGTACGGCAAGCAGTGGCGCAGCTGGGAAGGCGCCGACGGCAAGACCATCGACCAGATGCAGTGGCTGGTCGAGGAGATCAAGCGCAACCCGGATTCCCGCCGGCTGGTGATCAGCGCCTGGAACGTCGCCGAGCTGCCCAAGATGGCGCTGATGCCGTGCCATTCGCTGTTCCAGTTCTATGTGGTCGACGGCAAGCTCAGCTGCCAGCTGTACCAGCGCAGCGGCGACATCTTCCTCGGCGTGCCGTTCAACATCGCCAGCTACGCGCTGCTCACGCACATGGTGGCGCAGGCGACGGGACTGGGCGTGGGCGATTTCGTGCATACGCTGGGCGACGCGCACCTGTATTCGAACCACTACGACCAGGCGCGCGAGCAACTGGCACGCACGCCGCGCGCGCTGCCGAAGCTGCACCTCAATCCCGACGTGACCGACCTGTTCGGGTTCACCTTCGACGACATCGAGATCCACGGCTACGACCCGCATCCGGCGATCAAGGCGCCCGTGGCGGTCTGAGCGGGCGATGCGGATCTCGCTGATCGCCGCGCTCGACCGCAACCGCGCCATCGGCCAGGGCAACGCCTTGCCCTGGCACTTGCCGGATGATCTCCGCCGTTTCAAGGCGCTCACGCTGGGCAAGCCGGTGCTGATGGGGCGCAGGACGGCCGAGTCACTCGGTCGTGCCTTGCCCGGGCGGCTGAACCTGGTGCTGACGCGGACCGGTCGCGCGCCCTTCGAGGGCATGCGCGCGGTGGCTTCGATGGAGGAGGCGCTGCAGGCTGCGCGTGCGCAAGGCGCCACGGAACTGTGCGTGATCGGCGGCGGCGAGGTCTATGCCCTGGCCCTGCCGTTCGCGGTGGCGATGCACCTGACCCAGGTCGATACCGTGGTCGCGGATGCCGATGCGTTCTTCCCGCGGTACGACGACGGCCACTGGCAGGCAACCGCGCGCGAAGCGCATGCCGCGGATGCGAAGCATCCCTTCGCGTTCACGTTCGTCGACTACCTGCGGGTGGATGCGCTGGACGCGGGACGCGGATCGCCCGCGGTCGCCATCGCCTGAACCCTGCGGCGGGCGCGAGGCGCGCCGGTCAGTCCTTCGGCGGTTCGCCTTTCGCGGGCGGCGGCACGTCGCGGCCCGGCACCTGCACGACGTTCAGGCCGTCCGCGTCGAGCTGCAGCGCGGTCAGCTGGCCCCCCCAGACCGCACCGGTGTCCAGCGCGTGCACGCCGTGGCCGATGAACAGGCCGAGCGTGGACCAGTGGCCGCATACGATCCTGAGGTCGCGCTCGGCACGGCCGGGCACTTCGTACCACGGATACAGCCCGGGCTCCTGCGTGCCCGGCGCGCCCTTGGCATCGAACGCGATGCGACCGCGCGGCGAACAGTAGCGCATGCGCGTGAACACGTTGATGATCGCGCGGTCGCGGTCGAAGCCGGCCAGCTTGGGCGACCACGCCGGGCGGTCGCCATACATGTTCTTGAGCAGCTTGCGGGCGCCGCCGCCGTGCAGCTTGCGTTCCACCTCGCGCGCATGCTGTTCGGCCAGGCGCGTGGTCCACTTCGGCGCGAGGCCGGCGTGCACCATCATCCAGCCCATCGCGCGATCGACATGCAGCAGCGGCTGGCTGCGCAGCCAGTCCAGCAGCAGGTCGCGGTCCTCGGCGAACAGCACCGAGCGCAGGTCGGGATTGACCTTCTGCTGCTCCGGCTCGCTGCGCTCGGCGATCGCCAGCAGCGACAGGTCGTGGTTGCCCAGCACCGTCACCACCTGCTCGCGCAACGAGTGCACCAGGCGCAGGGTCTGCAGCGATTCCCCGCCGCGGTTGACCAGGTCGCCGCAGAACCACAGGCGGTCGCGGGCCGGATCGAAGCGGATCTTCTCCAGCAGCCGCTGCGTGGGTCCGTAGCAACCCTGCAGGTCGCCGATCGCCCAGACCGCCATCAGTGCAGGGTTCGCGGTACGGCGAGCGTGAACGGCGGGATCGGCGCGTCGAAGCGCGTGCCGTCGTCGCCGATCATGTCGTAGCGGCCTTCCATGGTGCCGACCGAGGTGGGCAGGGTGGCGCCGGAGGTGTAGGTGAACTGTTCGCCCGGCTCCAGCCGCGGCTGCTCGCCGACCACGCCGTCGCCGTGCACTTCCTCCACCTGGCCGTTGCCGTCGGTGATGATCCAGTGCCGGCCGAGCACCTGCGCCGGCAGCCGGCCCAGGTTGCGGATGCGGATGGTGTAGGCGAACACGTAGCGATCCTGTTCCGGGACCGATTCCTCGTCCAGGAACTGGGTGGCGATCTGGATTTCCAGGCTGTAGTCGGCGATCTCGTCCATGGCACCAGTGTATGCGTCGCGCGTGAATCCTTCGACTACGCGGCGGGCGAGAGGTTCGCCAGGCGCACGAAATCGGCCACGTCGAGCTGTTCGGCGCGGGCCTGCGGGTCGATGCCGGCGGCGCGGATCGTGCCCTCGTCGACCAGCCGGGACACCGCGTTGCGCAGCGTCTTGCGGCGCTGGCCGAAGGCGTCGCGGACGATCGCGGCGAAACGCGCCGGGTCGGCGATGCCCACCGATTCCGGCGCGCGCGGCACCAGCCGGACCACGGCCGAATCCACCTTCGGCGGTGGCCGGAACGCGCCGGGACCGACGTTGAACAGCGCGGTCACCTGGCACCAGGCCTGCAGCATCACGCTCAGGCGGCCGTAGACCTTGCTGCCGGGGGCGGCGGCCATGCGGTCGACGACCTCCTTCTGCAGCATGAAATGCATGTCGCGCACCGCCGGCGCGTGTTCCAGCGCATGGAACAGGATCGGCGAGGACAGGTTGTAGGGCAGGTTGCCCACCAGCCGGATCGGCGTGCCGCCGGCGAGCGCGGTGAAGTCGACGTCGAGCACGTTGGCGTGCACCAGGGTGAGTTCGCCATGGGCGCGCGCGTGTTCCGCGAGAGGCGCCAGCAGGTCGCGGTCGAACTCGATCGCGGTCAGGCTGCCGTGCCGGTCGAGCAGCGGGAAGGTCATCGCGCCCTGTCCCGGTCCGATTTCGACGATGCGCTCGCCGGGACGCGGATCCACCGCGAGGATGATCTTCTCGACCACGCCGCGTTCGTGCAGGAAATGCTGGCCGAGTGACTTCTTCGCCGGCTGGCTGAAGATCGGGGTCGCGGGGCGGCTCACAGCAGGCGCGTCCCGAGCGGCACGTCGCGGTCCGGTACGCACAGCGCGACCCGGCCTTCGGCATCATGGAAGCCGGTGACGAGGCATTCGGACATCAGTGGACCGATCTGCTTCTTCGGGAAGTTGACCACGCCCACCACCAGCCGGCCGACGAGCGCCTCGGGCGCATACAGCGCGGTGAGCTGGGCGCTGGACTTGCGCACGCCGATCGCCGGCCCGAAATCCACTTCCAGCACGTAGGCCGGCTTGCGCGCCTCGGGGAAGGTGCGCGCGGACCGCACGCGGCCGACGCGCAGCTCGACCTTCATGAAATCGTTCCAGTCGATGTCTTGCATGGGCGTGGTCCGGGCTCGGGGCGTGGCGCAGGCAGGCTAGGCGGCGATGCGGCGTCGGTGCGCGAGGTGCGCGCAGGTGCGGATCGCCGCGAACAGGCTCGACGGATCGGCGCGGCCGCTGCCAGCGAGGTCGAGCGCGGTGCCGTGGTCGACCGCGACGCGTGGATACGGCAGGCCGAGCGTGAGGTTCACGGCCTGCTCGAAGCCGCTGTATTTGAGCACCGGCAGGCCCTGGTCGTGGTACATCGCGAGCACGGCATCGACCTCGCGCAGCTTCGACGGCAGGAACGCGGTATCCGCCGGCAGCGGGCCTTGCAGGTGCAGGCCTTCGCCGCGCAGGTGCCGCAGCACGGGCTCGATGACGTCGATCTCCTCGCGCCCGAGGTGGCCCGATTCGCCGGCATGCGGATTCAGGCCGAGCACGACGATGCGCGGATCGTCGATGCCGAAGTCGTCGCGCAGCGCGGCATGCAGGATGCGCAGCGTGCGTTCGAGCGCATCGTGCGTGATCGCGTCGGCGACCGCGCGCAGCGGAAGGTGGGTGGTGGCCAGTGCGACGCGGACGACGTCGTTGGCGAGCATCATCACCACCTCGCGCCCGGCCTGCGTGGCCAACAGCTCGGTGGTGCCGGTGAAGGAGATGCCGCCGGCGTTGATGCTGGCCTTGTGCACGGGTCCGGTGACGAGGCCATCGAAGTCGCCGGCGAGGCAGCCGGCCGCGGCTCCGGCCAGCGCGTCGATCACCGGCGCGGCGTTGCGCGGGTCGGGCGTGCCGAAGACCGTTGACGCCGCATTGGGGCAGTCGTGCAGGCGCAGGCTGCCCGGCGGCGCGTCGGCGGCGTCGGCCGGCACGAGGCGGAGCGGCAGGTCGAGTGCGCCTGCGGCGGCGAGGAGGGTGTCCCGGTCGGCGAAGGCCACGAGGTCCGCGTCCCAGTCCTGCTGGACCGCGCGCACGCACAACTCGGGGCCGACGCCGGCCGGTTCGCCCGGGACCAGCGCCAGCCGTGGACGAGTCACTCAGCCGCCAGTCGCGCCCGCGGCGGTGCCGAGGCGGATATCGACGTAGGCTTCGCCGCGCAGCTCGCGCAGGTAGCGATCCCACTCGTCTTCGAGCTTGCGCTGGCCGATGGACTCGCGCACCTGCGCCCGGCGGTTCTCGTCGTTGACGCTGGTCTGGCGCGAGGCGATGCGCTGGACCACGTGCCAGCCGGCCTGGGTCTTGAACGGCGCGGACACCTGTCCGTCCTGCAGCGCCGCCACCTGGACGCCGAACTCGGGGCCGAACTGGTCCTGCGTGAACCAGCCGAGGTCGCCGCCTTCGCCCTTGCTGACGGTGTCGTCGGAGTTTTCGCGCGCGACCGCCTGGAAGTCGGCGCCGCCGGCGATGCGCGCGCGCAGCGTGTCGATGCGCGCCTTGGCTTCGTTGTCGCCGTTCGCGCCCGCGGCCGGTCGCACCAGGATGTGCCGCGCCTGGTACTGGGTGACCGTGCCGCCGGCGCCGGCCTGCGCGCCGTCGCGGGTCTCGACCAGCTGCAGCAGCTGGAAGCCGCTGGGGCCGCGGATCGGGCCGATCACGTCGCCGGGCTTCATCGCGCGGATCGCGCTGGCGAACGACACCGGGATCTCGTCGAGGCTGCGCCAGCCCAGGTCGCCGCCCTCGAGCGCGTTCGGGCTGTCGGAATAGCGCACGGCGGCCGCGGCGAACTGAAGTTCGTTGCGCTCGATGAGGTTCTTCACGCCGTCGATCTTCTGCTGGCCGGTGGCGATCTGCTCCGGCGTGGCGCCTTCGGGCAGGGCGACCAGGATGTGCGCGAGGTGGTACTGGGTGGCACCGGCCTGTGCGGCGAGCGCGCCGTCGACCTCGGCATCGCTGACGCTGATGCGGCCCTGCGCGAAGCGCTGGCGCAGGCGCTGGGTCAGCAGTTCGTCGCGCAGCGAGTTGCGGAAGTCCTCGAACGACATGCCGTCGCGCGCGAGCTGCTGGCGCAGCTGGTCGGGCGAGAGGTTGTTCTGCTGCGCGATGGCGTTGACCGCGCTGTCGATCTCGGCATCGCCCACGCGCACGCCGGTGGCGGCGGCGCGCGCCGTCTGCAGGCGCACCAGGATCAGGCGTTCAAGCACCTGGCGTTCGAGCACGTGGCGCGGCGGCAGCTGGTTCTGGCGGCCCGCGTACTGGGCCAGGATGTTGGCCACGGCGCGGTCGAGTTCGGTCTGCAGGATCACGTCCTCGTCGACCACGGCGACGATGCGCTCAAGCGGCTGCGTCTGCTGCGCGAAGGCGGAGGCCGCGAACAGCAAAGCGGCGCACAGGAATGCGATACGGGTCTTCATGGCGGGAGGTCTGGCGAGGAGTCGTTGCCGCTGCTGCGGACTTCGGACGGCGGGACGAGGTAGAGGTCGTCGCGGTGATACCCGAGGATAGCACGGCGCAGGCGGCTCCGGTTGTCGGGGCCGGCCGAGCCGAGGCCCTTGAGTTCGATCTCGAGCTGGATCGCGTCGTTCATCTCGCCGCGGGTGTTGCGCACGTAGCGGCGCGCCACCAGGCGCGCGGCCAGGCAGCAACTTTCCCACTGCACGCCGAGGATGCCCTCGAGCAGGCGGCTGGCGCGGGTGCCGTTGATGACGGGCGGGTCGAGCAGCGAGTAGTAGTAGCGGCCGACCACGCTCCACGACGGATTGATCGGGTACAGGAACGACAGGTCGACCTGCTTGAGCAGGTCGGCCTGGGTCAGGGTGTTGCGGCGATAGCGGTAGGACAGGTTGACGATGCCGTCCTCGCCGATCAGGTAGCGGGTGCGCACCGTCGCGAGGTCCTCGCGACGGCTGCTGGGGTTCCACTGGTAGGAGCCGCCGATCGTCCAGCGGTCGTTGATCGCATAGCTGGTGTCGGCGATCCAGGCCGAACGGCCGCGTTCGATCGGCAGTTCGTTGCCGAGGGTGATCCGGGCGTCGTCGAAGTAGTGGATCTGGCCGAAGCTCGCCGAGAGCTTCTCGCGGCCGTCCGACTCGCGGATCATGCGCGTGGTCATCGCCACCGTGAGCTGGTTGGCATCGGCTTGGCGGTCGGCGCCGGAATAGCGGTTGTCGCGGAACAGCTGGCCCCAGCTGAAGGTCATCGGGCGCGTGTCGAAGATCGGCATCGCGTCCTGGTCGCGGTAGGGCGAGTGCAGGTAGAACAGGCGTGGTTCCAGCGTGTGCAGGTAGTCGTCGCCGCGGAAGCGCATGTGGCGGTCGAAGAACAGGCCGGCGTCGACGCTGGTGATCGGCTGGCTGCGCGACGGCGAGGTGTCGGGCGCGGTCGGCGAAATCCGCTCGGCGAGCGCGTCGTCAAGCCGGTAGCCGGTGTAGCGCCAGGCCAGCGTCGGCTTGACGTACCAGCTGGCGCCCTCCAGCGGCATGCTGACGTAGGGCTTGAGGTCGAGGCGGCTGCCGCCGGGCCTCTGCGCGGAATCGACGTGCGAGAACATCACCGCCTCGGCGTCGGCGCCGGCGACGAACCAGCGGCCGAACGGCTGCTCCCAGCGCGCGAACGCGCGCGGCAGGCGGTTGTAGGGCAGGTTGATCTCGTCCAGCGTGTAGTCGGTCAGGAGCCGGTACTCGCCGCTCAGGCCCGCGTCCCAGTAGCGGCCGCGGCCGTAGATTCCCGCTTGGCTCACCAGCGAGAACACCGACAGTCCCTCGATGTTGCTGCTCGCATCCTCGACCCAGCGCGGATCGCTGACCCAGTAGAGGTTGGCGCGCGCCTGCCAGATGCGGTTGATGTCCTGGCTGCCCACGTAGGAGAACATGCCGCGGTCGTCCTTGCGGTAGTTCTCCTCGGGGATGCGCGGATCGGCGATCTCCTCGGCGCGTTCGCGCCGGGCCAGGTCGTCGGACGGCAGCGCCTGCAGGTCGAACACGCCGCGGCCGGACGGCGTCATGTAGCGGAATTCGGTGCCCAGCTGCAGGCCGCGCCGGCTCATCCAGCGCGGGGTCAGCGTCATGTCGTAGTTCGGCGCGAGGTTGAGGTAGATCGGCTGGCGCCAGTCGAAGCCGTTGCGCCCGGACATGCTGATGCTCGGGTACAGCAGGCCGGTGCGGCGGCGGTCGTCGATCGGGAACGCCAGCCACGGCACGTGCAGGATCGGGATCTTGCCCACGCGCAGGGTGGCGTTGCGCGCGATGCCCTCGCCCTTCTCGGTGTCCACGTCGATGCGCTGCGCGCGCAGCTCCCACCAGCGTTCGCTTGGCGGGCAGGTGGAGTAGGTGGACCCGAACATGCGGCCCTGCGCGCCGGTCATCTCGATGCGTTCGGCGCCACCGCTGCCGCGGCGCGCGGTGAGCTGGTAGCGGACGTTGTCGATGCGGTGGGATTCGGTGTCCTGGTCGCCCTCCAGGCGCTCGGCGACGATGCGGATCCCCGCGTCCTGGTAGCGCACGTTGCCGGTGGCGGTGTAGGTGCCGCTGTCCTGCGCGTACTTGAGGTCGTCGGTGCCCAGGAACTGGTCGCCGCGGCGCAGGGTGACGCCGCCGGTGATGGTCTGCAGGCCGCCGCTGATGCCGCTGACCTCGGCGCCGGAGATGTCGGTCGGCAGGTGCTCGCGGTCTTCGATGCGGCCCACCGCCGGCTGCGCGTCCGGGAACAGCGGGACCGCGTCCTCCACCGGGCACAGCGACCAGTCGACCGGGATGTCGTCGTCCGCATGGGCCGCCAGCGACAGGGCGATGCACAGCGGCAGGGGCAGCAGGCGGAACGCTGGACGCACGCGAAAGGATCCCGTCGGCAGTCGTGGAAAGGCCGCTAGCTTGCCGGAACGGTCCGGACCCGGCAATGCGGCCCGGGGGCTGCGGTTCATGCTGGTGGCGGGGCGGCGATGCGGCGCCGTGGCCGGCGGTTCAGGCCTCGGCGTGGGCGGGTGCCGGCACCCCGAGCAGGGCCGCGACATGCGCCACCGAGCACGCCGCCAGCGCCTGCAGGTCGTAGCCGCCCTCGAGCATCGACACGATGCGGCCATCGGCATGGCGCGCGGCCAGCGCCGCCAGTTCGGCGGTCAGCCAGCCGAAGTCCCCGGCCTCCAGCGCCAGGCCGGCGAGCGGGTCGCGGCGATGGGCGTCGAAGCCGGCCGAGACCAGCAGCAGCTGCGGCGCGAAGTCGTCCAGTGCCGGCAGCAGCCGGGTGCGCCAGGCCTCGCGGAACGCCGGGCCAGCGGTGCCGGCGGGCAGCGGCACGTTGACCAGGTTGCCGACACCGCGCTCGTCCGCCTCGCCCGTGCCCGGGTACAGCGGCGCCTGGTGCGAGCTGAGGTACATCACCCGCGGCTCGCGTTCGAAGATCGCCTGGGTGCCGTTGCCGTGGTGGACGTCGAAATCGATGATCGCCACCCGCGCCAGGCCGAACTTGTCCAGCGCATGCGCGGCGGCCACGGCGATGCTGTCGAACAGGCAGAAGCCCATCGCCGCGCCCGCGGTGGCGTGGTGCCCGGGCGGGCGCACGGCGCAGAACGCGACATCGGTTTCGCCGTTGAGCACGGCCTCCGTGGCGGCGACCCCGGCACCGGCGGCACGCAGCGCCGCTTCCGCCGAGCCCGGCGAGAGCACGGTGTCCGGGTCGAGCGGGATGCGCTGCCGCGGATGGCTGTCGAGGACCCGCCCGAGCAGCATCGGTTCGTGCACGCGCAGCAGTTGTCCGCGCGTGGCGCGCGGCGCCTCGATCCATTCCAACCGCGGGAACGCGTGGTGGACCGCTTCGAGCACCGCTTCCAGCCGTTCCGGGCATTCCGCGTGGCCCGGGCCGGTGTCGTGGTCGAGGCAGGCCGGATGGGTGTAGCCGAGGAAGCGGGCCACGTTCAGCCCCCGCGGCGTTCGTGACGCCAGAGCACCTCGCCGTGGCCGCTGGCGCGGGCGAGCACGCGCGCCAGCACGAACAGCAGATCCGACAGCCGGTTGAGGTAGCGGATCGCCTGCGGGCGCACCGCTTCATGGCGCGAGAGCGTCACCGCGTCGCGTTCCGCGCGGCGCACCACCGTGCGCGCCACGTGGCAGCGTGCGGCCGCCTCGCCGCCGCCGGGCAGGATGAAATCCTTCAGCGGCGGCAGGTCGTCGTTGTAGTGGTCGAGGCGGGCCTCGAGGCGGTCGACGTCGGCATCGTGGATCGCGGCGTGGCCGGGGATGCACAGCTCGCCGCCGAGGTCGAACAGCTGGTGCTGGATCGCGGTCAGCAGGTCGCGGACGTCGTCGGGCAGCTCGGCAGCCAGCAGCAGACCGAGGCAGGAATTGGCCTCGTCGACGGTGCCGTAGGCGGTGACCCGCGCCGAATCCTTGGCCGTGCGCGTACCGTCGCCGAGGCCGGTGGTGCCGTCGTCGCCGGTGCGCGTGTAGATCTTCGACAGTCGGTTGCCCATCGGGATGCGTCCTGCGTCCGGGGCCGGCGGCTCAGCGCCGCGCGGCGTCTGCCTCCGCCGCGCGCGAGGCCGGCAGCAGGCGCAGCACGGCCACGTGGACGACGGCGGCGATGCCCACGTAGGTCGCGGTCACGCGCAGGTAGGGCCACAGCCAGTCGGTGTAGTTCTTCCACCAGCCGGCGACGGTCGGCTCGGCGACGACCGGGCTGGCCCAGTAGAAGCCGCCCTGCGCGAACAGGTGGCATACCATGGTGGCGACCGCCACCGACACCGCCAGCAGGCCGAGCGCGCGCAGGTCCAGGGTGCCGGCGTGGCGCTGCAGCCACCAGCCGCCGGCCCACATCGCGAAATGCGCCGGCACCAGTGCCCAATAGCCCGGCGAGACGCAGTAGTGGGTCCAGAAGTCGATGCCAGAGCCGCGGATCACGATCCAGTCGACCACGACCGCCAGTGCCATCAGCAGCGGGAACGCCCAGCGCGTCCAGCGGGACAGGTAGAAGCCGCCGACGAAGAACACCGCCCAGGAAGCGTCCGGCACCGCCGCGAAGTGGTGCAGGCGGGTCGCCGCCATCACGGCGGCCAGCAGGGTCAGGATCGCGGCGCGGCTGGCGGCGGTGGTCATGCGGGGGAACTCCGGTGCGGCTTGGGACAAGGGCGACATTCTAGGGCCTGTTGACCCTCGTGGCATGTGACGCGCCGGGCCTGTGGGCCGACGCGGCCCAGGGGCCGCATCGCGGGCCGCGGCTATCATGCGCGGATGGAACACGTGCATCCCGTCCTGATCGTGGGCGGCGGCCTGGTGGGCGCCAGCCTGGCGCTGGCGCTCGATCGCGCCGGCGTGGCTGTCACGCTCGTCGAGGCCGCGCCGGCGGGCGCGATGCCGGCGGTGTTCGACCAGCGC
>Ga0209571_1000489_pt1 | contig 41795 bp, 36 predicted proteins | sample EBPBio102011_DNA_FD_185866 | JGI IMG/M metagenome (GOLD analysis project Ga0209571, IMG submission 185866) | Wastewater treatment Type I Accumulibacter community from EBPR Bioreactor in Madison, WI, USA - Reactor 1_1/10/2011_ DNA (SPAdes)... | ecosystem: Engineered > Bioreactor > EBPR >... | reverse complement strand
AACCTGTTCCACCGGTATCGCACGGTCTCGTGGCTGATCTCGATCCCGCGTTCGTGCAGCAGATCCTCGACATTGCGCAGGGAGAGAGGGAACCGGACGCAGAGCATCACCGCCAGGCGGATGATCGACGGGCTGGTCTTGAAGTAGCGGAAGGGGGAGCGCTTGGTCACCCGGCGAGGCTAGCGAACCGCCCTGCCCCGCGGCAAGCGCGGTTCCTCTGACAACGCCATGCGGGGCCCTGCTAAAGCGCTGCGGTCTTCCGGTCCTCCGCGATCATCCGCGCGCCGCGATCGGCAATCATGATCGTCGGGGTATTGGTATTGCCCGAAGTTATGGTGGGCATCACCGATGCGTCGATCACGCGAAGCCCTGTCAGCCCGATGACGCGCAGCCTTGCATCGACTACCGCCGTCGGATCGGATGGCAGCCCCATCTTCGCCGTGCCGACCGGATGAAAGATCGTGGTGCCGATATCCCCCGCCGCCCTTGCCAATGAGGCGTCCCCGTCATCGACACCCGGCCCGGGCAAAAGTTCCTCGGGTCGATAACGGCCAAGCGCGGCTTGCTTCATCAGGCGGCGGGTAACCCGTATGGCGTCCGCCGCGACCCGCCGATCATCGTCTGTGGTCAGGTAATTCGGCGCAATCAACGGTTTCGCCGACGGATCTGCGGAACGCAGGCGGATCGTGCCCCGCGATGTCGGTCGCAGGTTGCAAGCCGCGACCGTCACAGCGGGGAAGCGGTGCAAAGGCTCGCCGAATTTGTCGAGAGAGAGTGGCTGGATGTGAAACTGGATGTTGGCGCGGTCATGCTCGGGCGAGGACTTCGTGAAGATGCCAAGCTGACTGGGCGCCATGGTCAGCGGACCGCGCTGGAAGAGGGCGTATTCAAGCCCCATCCAGCCTCGGCGCAGAAGCGAATGGTAGGTTTCGTTCAGCGTCCTTATGCCGTGGACCTTGTAGATCGCGCGCTGCTGCAGATGGTCCTGGAGGTTGCGTCCGACCCCCTGCCTGTCCAGTACGGTGGGGATGCCAAGATCCCGGAGCCATTGCGATGGACCAATCCCGGACAGATGCAGGATCTGCGTCGATCCGACCGACCCCGCGCAGAGGATGACCTCGCCCTTGCAACGCACCTCGACCAGGCGACCATTCCGGCGGTAGCGAACGCCCGTGGCACGGTCGCCGTCGACAAGGACACGTTCAACCTGGACCCCGGTTTCCAGTCGCAGATTGGGCCGCTTCAAGACGGGCTTTAGGAAGGCCCGGGCCGAGGACCAGCGGGTGCCACGTTTCTGATTGACGTGGAAATAGCCGACGCCGGTATTGTCGCCAGTGTTGAAATCGGGCGTGGCAGGTACGCCCATCTCTGTCGCGGCCTTGGCGATGGCATCAAGCACATGCCAGCGAATACGGGGTTCTTCCACCCGCCACTCGCCGCCCTTGCGATGGTGTTCGGTATCGCCAAGGAAGTGGTCATCAAGACGCCGGAAGGCAGGGGCGACGTCGTCCCAGCCCCATCCGGTCAGGCCAAGCGCGCGCCAGTGGTCATAGTCAGCCGCCTGACCGCGCATCGAGATCATGGCGTTGATCGCGGAAGAGCCACCAATCACCTTGCCGCGCGGGTATTTGAGGCTGCGGCCATTCAGCCCCGGCTCCGGCTCGGTTTCGAACATCCAGTCCGCCCGAGGATTGCCGATAGCGAACAGGTAGCCGACCGGAATGTGAAACCAGATCCAGTTGTCTTTCGGCCCCGCCTCCAGCACGAGCACGCGGGTTCCGGGCTCTGCCGACAACCGGTTCGCCACGACGCAACCGGCCGAACCGGCGCCGACGACGATGTAATCATAATCCCCGTCCAGACGATTGACGGCGCTATCGTCCATGGCAGCTCTCCAAATCTGTCAGATTGCTTTCTTGCGTGAGCGTCAGCCCGCCTTAGCGATGACGAAAGACCGGCGCCCGCTTGGCCACAAAGGCATTCATACCTTCCTTTTGCCCTTCCGTTGCGAAAGCGGCCTGGAACAAAAGCCGTTCATAGCGCAGCCCGTCGGAGAGCGGGCCTTCAAACGCGGCATTGACCGCCTCTTTCGCCATGCGCACAGCGGGGGCGTTGAAGCCCGCGATGGTATGCGCGGCTTCAAGCGCCGTCTGAAGCAGATCCGTCGGCGGCACGACACGGGCGACCAGACCGATTTCCTTGGCCTCGCGCGCCGAGATGGTGCGCCCGGTCAACACCAGATCCATCGTCATGGCCTTGCCAATGGAACGGGCCAGGCGCTGCGAGCCCCCGATGCCCGGCAGGATGCCAAGCTTGATTTCGGGTTGGCCGAACTGGGCATCCTCGGCCGCGATGATGAAATCGCACAAAAGGGCGAGTTCACAGCCGCCGCCCAGCGCAAAGCCCCCGACCGCCGCGATGATCGGCTTGCCGACCTGCCGCACCGCATCCCAGGGCGACAGGAAATCGTCCATGTAGAAGTCGGTGAAGGACTTTTCCGCCATTTCCTCGATATCCGCGCCCGCCGCGAAGGCGCGGGGTGAACCTGTGATGACGATTGCGCCGACGCGGTCGTCGGCGTCAAAATCGCGGACTGCCGCCAGCACTTCGACCGCCAGCTGGCGATTGAGCGCATTCAGGCTTTTGGGGCGATTGAGCGTGATCAGGCCAACGCGCTCGCGGCGCTCGACGATGATCGTCTGCGGGGTTTCACCTTGCTGTCCGGGTGCTTCCAGTGCGGAAGGTGCAGGAGACACAGCGGCCTTGCGCGGAGCTGTCAGATTTGTGGACATCGGATCGTCTTCCCTCGCAGATGGTATGTTTGGTGAATTCACTTGGCTGCCGCGCTTGCAGGCGGGCCGTAGAGATCAAGAGTGGCCGGAACTGCGCTGGCGTCAGGATGGGCGGCGCCCGATGACGGCGCATAGGCGTGATCGTCGGCCATCAGTTCGGCCAGGATCGTCTCGCGGTGCTGGCTGAGGCCCGGCGCGGCCACCGGCGCGGTGATGTCGTTTTCACGCTGGCCGATACGGATCGGATTGCCCGCCGTCCGCACTCTTTTGCCGTTCTTGCCGATGACCTGGATGATCATCTTTCGGGCCAGAAGCTGCGGATGGTCGAACAGCTTGTCGACCGTGTTGATGGGCGAACAGGGCACCCCCGCCAGGTTCAGCCGGTCGATCCAGTGCTGCATGGGCTTGGTGGCGGTGATCGCCTCGATGCTTTCCACCATGGCTGGGCGGTTGCGGCAGCGCAGGTCGTTGGTCATGAACCGCGCATCAAGTGCCAGGGCAGGCGCGCCAAGGGCGTCCGCCATCAGCAGAAACAGCGCATTGTTGCCCGCCGCGATGATGAAACGGCCATCTTGGGCCATGAAGCTTTCAAAGGGCGCAAGCGAGGGATGGCTGTCGCCGGTCCGGTTGGGGACCACTCCCTCGACGTCATAGCGCGCCAGCGCGGTTTCCAGAAGGGCCGCCTGGCAATCCAGCATCCCGATGTCGACGCGGGATCCCTGGGCGTTTCTGGACCTTTCGTGAAGCGAAGCAAGGATACCGATCGTCGCGAACAGCGCTGCGCCAAGATCGCCGAAGCTTGTCCCGACACGGGCGGGACGGGCTTCGGGCCAGCCAGTCAGGCTCATCACGCCGCCCATCGCCTGAACGACCATGTCATACCCGGGCAGATCGCTGAAAGGGCCGGTATGGCCGAAGCCGGAAATGGAGGTGTAGATCAGATGCGGATGGGTCTTGGCCAGACGCTCTGCTCCATAGCCCAGCCGGTCCATGACGCCGGGCCGGAAGTTCTCGACCAGCACATCTGCCTCATCAAGCAGGCGTTCCAGAAGGTCGCGATCGCGCGGCGACTTGATGTCAAGGACGATGCTTTCCTTACCCCGGTTGAAACACATGAAATAGGCAGACTCGCCCCCCTCTACGAAGGGCCCGAAATCGCGCGTGTCATCGCCGGTGCCAAACCGTTCAATTTTGATCACGCGTGCGCCAAGATCGGCCAGGATCATGGTGCAATAGGGCCCGGCAAGGACGCGCGAAAAGTCGAGAACGGTGATCCCCGACAGGGGGCCAGGTCGCGGCGTTGAGCCTGAAGTCGTCGTGGTCATGGCGGTCCCTTCCCGACGTGTTGATCCGACAAGCCAGCCAAAGACGCGGCGGCTTGGAAGCGTGCCATCATGGGCAGCGCATGGTCAGAGCGGATGAAGATGCCCTGGCGGGGCCGAGATCGCCCCACCATCCAATCCGTTTTGGTCGCAGCGGCACTCCGGCGCGGCGCGCACCGGGCAAAGCGCCGCCGCCGGATTCCGCCTGGGCGGCACCGATCAGCGTAGCGATGCCCTGCAGCGGTTCAGTTCATGCCGCAAATGCGCGCAACAGCACCGAGACGTCGGGCACGGTTTCCAGCGCCCAGACCGACGCCATGGTGCTTTCCAGACGTTCCGCCGAGATGTGATCCGCAGCATATTGCGTGAAGACCTTGGCGAAATCTTCTCGCCGCATCGGATCTTCCGGCGAACCGAAAACTGCCTTGCGCTCTTGGCCGAAGCTGCGGCCATCGCGGGTCAGGATATTGACCGTGGTCGGGCGGCTCATGTAGCGGACCGGCTCCGCGGCCCCCGGCCCGTCCGGTCGCACGATCGTGACCCGGACCTTTTTCATCGCTTCGGCAAGGCGCGCATCTTGGGCGGTTTCGGCCAGGAAGTCCGTCACCTTGAGCTTGCCGTTCAGCATGGCAAGGCCCAATGCGTGCTGAAAACTGAACTGCAAATCGCCATTGGTCTGCGGGTCCGGCCGGTCGCAGCCCTGATCTTCCACGCCCGCCACGACCTCGACCGTTTCGATGTCGCCGTATGAAAGGCCATGCTCTGCCATCAAAGCGAAAAGCGCGTCGAGTTGCCGGTGTATGCTGATCGAGTTCGGATACTTCTTCACCCACATCTCGGTGAAGAACCAATGGCGACCCAGATCCGCCATGGCGTCTTGCAGGGTGACTTTCCTCGACAGCATTTCGCCGTAGGAGGCGATATCCGGGTTCGAAGTCAGGCCCATCTTGGCCATTTCCGCGCCGATCAGGCCCTGCAGCGCGTGCAGCGCGGATTCAAGGAAATGCGCGTCAGTGCCCAGGCTGGCCTCGGTGATCGCAGGCCCCGAAAGCGCAAAGCCCATAGCTGATGTGATCCCCTCGGGGCCTAGGCCATAGGCCCGCGCGGCGGCCGCAGCGCAGCCCATGGCCGAGGTCGTCGGAAGCGACTGGCCAAGGCGCATGATGTCGAACGGCAGGCTGGTGCGATAATGCACTTCCAGCCCGGCCACCGTCGCCTCGATCAAAGCCTTGCCGGAAAGGTTCAACCGGTCGGCCAGCGTCAAGAGCAGCGGGATCACCGTCACATCCCAGGAACATCCGCCGTCCGGGATAGCGACATCTTCCAGCTCGCTCGCATGGGCGGAGAAGGCGTTCAGAAGCGCCCCCTCCCAGATCGAAGTCCGCAGGTCGGTTCCGATCACCCCGACCTCGCCGGGCAGGGAGCGCGCCCGGACAAGGTCGATCATCTTGGAGGAGTTCGGGCATTTGGCCCCTGCCAGCATTCCGGCAATCGTCTTCAGCACCAGCGACTTTGCGAATTCGACAACGTCGGGCGGGATCTGGTCAAATGTCAGACTGGACGCGAAACGCCCAAGTTCCTCTGCCATTTTGGTCTGGGTCATAGTGGTCTGCCTTGCAGTTCCGGCGGGCGATGGCCCGGATCACTTCGACTTCGGTTCGATGGAAAAGCCGCCAAGCTGCGGCCAGGCGATCGGGGCGCTGGCCTTCTCAAGCCGCGCGTCCAGGGGCAGCGTCTCATCCCAATGCGCCGCGATGATGCGCTTGCCGTTGAAGTCGCGGGCAGCCTCCGACGCGATCCACAGATAGGGCGGCGCCATCACGTCGGCCGTCATCAAGTCTGCGGTGCTGACACCAGGAGCGCGGTACTTGGCCGACATGTTGGTGTTGGTGTTTCCGCCCGGAATCAGGACGTTGCAGGTGATGCCGGAACCCTCAAGCTCCAGCGCGAGCACCGAGGCCATGGCTTCATGCCCGGCTTTCGAACTGCCATAGGTCGTGTTCGACGCGGTCCACATCGTTCCCAGGCTGGTGGTCACATTGATGATCCGCCCCGTGCCCTGACCGCACATATGCTCCACGGCAGGTTTGGAAAGGTAGAAGGGCGCATCAAAGTTGACGGCACGGATGCGTTGCCAGGCCTCGACCGTGACTTCCCGGAAGCTGGCGGGCTCCCAGAGGCCGGCATTGTTTACAAGGATGTCCAGCCCGCCCAGCTCGTCGATCGTCCGCGCCACGGCAGCGGCGGCTGCTTGCGGGTCGGTAATGTCGACCGCGATCGGAAGAACCCTGTCCTTGCCCGCGACCGCGCGCAGTTTTTCGGCGCTTTCCGAAAGCCAAGCCGCATTCACATCCAACATCGCCACCCGGCCACCCTGGCGAATTGTCGCCTCGGCCATGGCATAACCCAAGCCAATCGGGCTGCCCGCGCCGGTGATGATGGCGACTTTGTCTTTCAGCAGATTCTCAGTCATCTTCGCTCCCTTTCAGCATCGCCAGCCGGGCCTGCCAGCCGTCGATACATACTCACTGGTATCTTTAACGTACCTTCTTGCATATTTCGCGTGTTTGCAAGTATATTTTTAGCCCATGGAGTACGGCTCAAGTACTCTAGTCGCGGCGCCCGACATGGCGCCGACTCCAATGAGGATCCAAACCAGATGTCCTTGACCATCGTATCATGGAATATCAATTCACTGCTCCCGCGCCTGGATGTGGTGGCTCGGCTTTTGCGCGATGAACGCCCAGACGTTCTTTGCCTGCAAAAGGTGCGGGCCGCGCGGGAAGATTTTCCGCGGAAGGCCTTCGAGGAGCTAGGCTATCCGCACATTGCCCTTCGCGATCAGGGCACGGTCGCCGGCCTGGCTATCCTGTCGCGGATGCCGATTGCGGAAACCAGCGCCCTCGATATCGCCGGACAGGGCGAAGCGCGGCACCTGTTCGCGCGGCTGGCGAACGGCATCGGAGTTCACAATCTTTACGTCCCGGCCGGGGGCGCCAAACCTGACGCCGCCAACGATGCCGGCTTCAAGAAGAAGCTCGATTTCCTGGCATTCGCGCGCGATCACTTCCGTGACGTGCCGCCGCGGGCCGCGATGCTGATGGGCGATCTCAACATCGCACCCCTGCCCGAGGATGTCTACGATCACCCGGGGCTGAGAACCGAGGTCACCCACACCGACATCGAGGCCGCCGCCCTGGCCGAAGTTCGCACCGCAGGCGGCTGGGTCGATCTTCTGCGCCAGACCCAGCCCAAAGGCGCGATGTATTCCTGGTGGTCGTACCGGTGGTGGAACAGCGCGACCCCCGTCGGCAGCCGTTTGGACAAGGGCCGCCTTCTCGACCACATCTGGGGGACCGCGGACCTGGCCGCGCGCCTGCGCACCAGTGGCGTCAATCGCGTTGCAAGGGATTGGAAAGGCGGCTCGGATCACGCGCCGGTCTTTGCCACCCTCGACCTGTAAGGCGCAGCCACGTCACGCGAAAAGACAAGGGCCGGGGTCCATTGCTGAACCCCGGCCCAAATGCCCTTCCCTTCAGGCTGGGTCAGACAAACCACCACCGGCTTGCCGCATAGCGGCTTTCCAGCGTCGCCTGGGCCGCCGATGCTTCGGGCGTGCCGATCTGGTCCGACACCGCATCAACCACATTGTAGAAGGCAGGGATGACCGAAGGCCCATCGGTGGTCAGGATGCGCTGCGCTTCGCCGTAAAGCTCACCGCGCTTCGCTTCATCGCGCTGGCCGCGGGCCTCGGTGACGACCTTGTCCAGCTCGTCGTTTGCATAGCTCGTGCCGTTCCAGGCGGCGCCCGTGCCATAGGCCAGCGAGATGATCATCGCTTCGGTCGGCCGCCCCGTCCAGTAATTGGCGAAGAACGGATCGACGCCCCAGTTGCTGCTCCAATAGCCATCCGCCGGCACGCGCTTCGGCGTAAGGTTGATCCCGCCCGCCTTGGCGGATTCCGAGTAAAGCTGCGCCGCATCGACAGAGCCTTCAAATGCACCGTCCGAAACGGTCAGCTCGATATCAAGACTGTCGAGACCGGCCTGCTTGAGATAGTGGCGGGCCTTGTCGGGATCGTAGATATTCTGCTCGATGCTGTCATCATGGAAGCGATAGGACGGCGCGATCGGGTTGTCGTTCGCAACGGTGCCAAAGCCGTTCAGGATCTTGTCGACGAATTCCTGGCGATTGATCGCATGTTTCAAGGCCATGCGGACGTTGTTGTCCCCAAGCGGCGCCTTGGATGTCTGCATGTCAAACAGGTAGAATCCGGGGCTCGTGCGCGAAACCAGCTTGACGTTGGGGGCGCCGGCCAGACGCTTGGCGATGCCGGGATCGACTTCGGCAACGACTTGCGCCTCTCCGGTCAGAATGGCGTTCACGCGGGCCGAGCTGTCATTGACGGCGATCATTTCGACGCTGTCGAACCACCCGCGGTCAGAGCGGTGATCGTTCGGGTTCTTTTCGAACTTCGCGCTTACACCCGGCTCGAAGCTGACAAGCTTGTAGGGACCGCAGCCGACGCCCGACTGCCAATCCGCAACGCCGTCTTTCGAGGGCAGGATGGACAGCGAAGGCTCGGTGAAGACGGCCGGCCAGTCGGCATCGGGTTCGGCCAGTGTGAAGACAACCGCATCGCCATCGACGACAAAGGTCTTCAGGTTCGTCATCAGGGATTTCACCGGCGATTTCGAATCCGGGCCAAGGTGAATGGCGATCGAATTGACCACATCCTGCGGCGTCAGGGTCTGGCCGTCATGGAAGGTGATGCCCTGTTTGATCGGGACATGCCAGACTGTCGCATCGTCATTGGGCTCGGCGCCCGTGGCAACACAAGGGATCAGTTTGCCGTCCGACGAAACCTCGAACAGGTTGTCATGCAGGGTGACGCGCGCGACGGTCCCGAATGTAGCCAGAGTCACCTGCGGGTCGAAGGAATCGGTGGTCGAGGCCTTGCCGATGGCAAACACCGCATGGCCACCGCGCTTTGGCTCGGCCCGCGCCATTTTCGGCAGTACAAGCCCGCCCATGGCCGCAACCCCGAACGCGGCCCCACCCTTCAGCACGCTCCGACGATTGGGGTGACTGCGGCTGAGTCCCCCCAGCAACGATTCTGAATAACTCATTGTTTCCTCCATGTTGTTGGCGCCGGAGAGCGCCCGCGCCAAAGCAGGATACTCTAGAGTACATCAAAATACTACAAAGACTTCATACTGGCTGGTCATTTTTAATGCCACCAAAGACAGTCCCACAGCCCCCTCACTCTGGGTGCAGTGAAGTCCTAGACAATGCGTGGCCATTTTCAACCCGCAGGACTGCCCGATTGGGCAGCGACGGCAGCAGAAGCGTTGACCCGACCAAAGAGCGATGGGCAATGCGGAGCGGCAGTATCGCTATGCGCCGGACGCACCCTCGCTCTTGGCTTTGTGCTCGGCCAGCAAGCGGGTCAGCCAGTCGGGGTCCATTTCGGGAACCGATGACAGAAGAAGCTCGGTATAAGGCGCATGGGGCGGAACGAAGATGCGATCGCGGTTTCCGGCTTCGACGACATTGCCGTTCTGCATGACCACCACCTCATCCGCGATGGCGCGCACCGTCGCCAGATCGTGAGTGATGAACATGTAGGCAAGGTCGAACTCCTGCTGCAAACGGTCCAGCAGCTTGAGGATGCCTTCCGCCACAAGCTGGTCAAGCGCCGAGGTCACCTCGTCACAGATTATGAAACGCGGTTCGGCCGCCAGCGCCCGGGCGATGCCGACGCGCTGCTTTTGACCACCGGAAAGTTCGGACGGAAGCCGGTCGATGAAGGTCGCTGGGTCGAGTTCGATCAGGTCGAGCAGGTTTTTCACCCGGTCTTCCAGCGCCCTGCCCTTCAGCCCAAGGTACATCTCGGCCGGTCTGCCGATCAGTTCGCGAAGGCGAAGCTTCGGGTTCAGCGCTGTGTCTGCCATTTGATAGATCATCTGCACCTGGCGCGCTTGATCACGGCTGCGCTTGCGGTAATCGCGCGGCAAGGGCTGCCCGTCGAACAGGACCTGTCCCTCGCGCGGCGGCAAAAGGCCTGTAATCACCCGCGCCGCAGTCGACTTGCCCGACCCGCTTTCCCCAACCACCGCCACAGTCCGCCGCTTGTGCACATCAAAGCTCACCTGCTTCAGAACATCCGCAGCACCATAGGATGCCGTTACGCCCTGCATGGAAATGACCGGCACGGCTTTGTCAGGCGTCGGCTGGGCAGGCCGCGCCAGGGATCGGACCGCCCAAAGCGACTTCGTATAGCTCTCCTTCGGCGCTGCCAGCATCTGACGGGTCTCGGCCTCCTCGACCTCGCGGCCCCGCAGCAGCACCTTGATCCTGTCCGCCATCTGCGCCACGACGGCCAGGTCGTGACTGATATAGATCGCGGCAGTGTTGAACTGGGTGACGATGTCACGGATGGCGGCAAGGACCTCGATCTGGGTCGTCACGTCAAGGGCCGTCGTCGGCTCGTCAAAGATGATCAGGTCGGGCCGACAGGACATGGCCGTCGCCGTCATCGCCCGCTGCAACTGCCCGCCGGACACCTGATGGGGATAGCGGAATCCGATGTCGCCGGGGTTTGGCAGGCGCAACCGGCCATAAAGCTCGATCGCGTCGCGCTCGGCCTCGGCCCGGGCCATGACGCCATGCTGCACCGGAACCTCGGCATATTGGTCGATTAGGCGATGCGCGGGGTTGAAGCTCGCCGCAGCCGATTGGGCGACATAGGCAATGCGTTTACCCATCAGTCGGCGGCGCTTTTCCGCGCTGGCCTTCCGCAGGTCGATCCCGTCGAAATGAATGTCGCCGCCGCTGATCCGGCATCCGTCCCTGGTGAAACCCATGGCGGCCAGACCCAGGGTTGACTTGCCCGCACCGGATTCACCGATCAAGCCCAGGACTTCACCCCGATGCAGCGTCAGGTCGACGCCCTTCACGATTTCCGTCCAGGCTTCGTCCGAGCGCCCCTCGATGCGGATGTCGCGCATGGTCAGCAGGACCGGCTGTGTTGCGTTTTCGGCCATGGCTTACTCCTTCAGGCCGCTGGCGCGATGCAGCATCCAGTCGACAACGAAATTGACGGCAACGGTCAGCAGGGCAATCGCCCCCGCCGGCAACAGCGGCGTGATGTCGCCAAAGGTAATCAGCTCGGCATTCTCGCGCACCATCGAGCCCCAGTCTGCGGTCGGAGGCTGAATCCCGAGGCCCAGGAAGGACAGGGCCGAAATCGCCAGGAAGACGAAACAGAAGCGAAGCCCGAATTCTGCCGCCAACGGCGCCATGGCATTCGGCAGGATCTCGCGGAAGATCAGTCGGGCCAGCCCCTCACCGCGCAGCCGGGCGGCTTCGATGAAATCCATCACGACGATGGTTTGCGCGACCGAACGCGCCAAGCGGAAGACACGGGTCGTGTCGATCACCGCGATGACGATGATCAGCGTCGTGACTGAGGTCCCAAAGATCGTCAGGAACAAGAGAGAGAAGATCAGCGCCGGAATCGCCATCAGAATATCGACCATCCGGCTGAGAACCTGATCCAGCCAGCCGCCGACTGTAGCCGCGAGCAATCCCAGAAACGAGCCTGCCAGAAAGGCCAGAAGCGTGGTCAGGAAGGCGATCCCCACGGAATTGCGCGCGCCGTAGATCAGACGGGTCAGCATATCGCGGCCAAGATTGTCCGTGCCCAGCAGATGCGGCGCGGCCCAGGGCATGAACTGGTCGCCCACCACCTCATTTTCCCCATAGGGCGCAATCAGCGGTGCCGCCATGGCGACGGCGACATAGAGCGCGATCACCAAAATTCCGAAACATGCCGTGACGGGTGCCGTGCGGAGGGCCTTGCGCAACTCTCCGCGGGTCACCGCGACGGCGATCCGGCGAAAGACCCACCCCGCGGCAAGGGCGGCCGCCACCGTAAGGGCAATAAACAGAAATCTGGGAAGAACGGACATTCCGGGCTCACTTGCGATGGACAAGACGGGGATTTGTCAGCGTGGACAGCACATCTGCCGTCAGATTCAGCAGCACATAGGCAGCCGCGAAAATCAGAGCGACCGCCTGCACCACCGGGAAATCGCGCTTGGAGACGCTGTCGACCATCAATTGACCCAGGCCGGGGTAAACGAAGACCACCTCAACCACGACGACGCCCGTGATCAGATAGGCCAGGTTCAGCGCGACCACGGTGATGATGGGCGCAAGCGCATTGGGCACAGCATGGTAAAGGATCACGCGCATCCGCGACATGCCCTTCAACCGGGCCATCTCGACATAGGGTGAGGCCAGCAGGTTGATGATGGCCGCCCGCGTCATCCGCATCATGTGGGCCGTCACCACCAATGTAAGCGCCAAGGCCGGAAGGAAGCTGCGGTACAGGGCCTCGGCCAACGTCGTCGAAGCGTCGATCCGCGCCATCGACGGAAACAAGCCCGACTGCGCCAGCAAGACGATGAGGATGTAAGAGACGAAGAATTCGGGGAAGGAGATCGAGGTCAGCGCCAGCGCATTGATCGCGCGGTCCAGCAGCGAGTTGCGGTACAGGGCGGCCAGAACGCCCAGAAACAGCGATACCGGCACCGCAATGGCCGCAGCATAGGCGGCAAGGAACAGCGTATGTTCTAGCCTGCTCGCGATCAGCTCGGCGACCGGGCGTTTGGTGGCCATGGACGCGCCGAAATCGCCATGCAAGGCGCCCCAAAGCCAGTTGAGGTAGCGGATATGCGCCGGCAGGTCCAATCCAAGTTCTTTTCGGAAGGCCGCGACGGTTTCGGGCGTCGCCGCCTGGCCAAGCATGTTCTGGGCAAGATCGCCCGGAAGCAGTTCGGTCGCGAAGAAGATGATCAGCGAGATCGCGAACAGGGTCAGAAGACCCAGCAGCAGACGCCTTGCAATCATCGATCTAATATTCGCCATGGCTGTCTCTCCTCGTCTCTCTCTGCCCTCAGACCGCCGCGCGCATCGCGAACGCAGTATCTGCACGGCAGGGGCCTTGACGGCCGCCTTCACGCTTCACGGAACAGGGCTTGCGCCAATCCGCCCGGGCAATGCCCAGCAGTCCTGCGACCTTGGACGAACTGCCCGCAGCGTCAGGCCTGATGCCCCTTTTGGTGCCCGGAACCTGCATCCCGGACGCCTCCTCAACCTCAACCGCGCATTTGACCCGCATGGACGGGCGGATCATCCGGGACGTCGCATCCAGATCCCGTTCCTGGGCCTTTGCCCCCATCGGCGGCGCACCTGCGGGCCGGACGGGCCGGCTGCAGGGGGCCGCAACCGGGGTCACGGCACAGACGTTTCGGGGCAGGAACATGGTTATGACTCGGCCTGGCAGCATGCGGACCCATTAGGCCAATAAACATACTTGTAAGTCAATCTTTTTGATTCACAACCACACAACCTCGACCCACCGATCCCGAATGCGACACCAGAACGGCACAGGTCGCCTGCGGCCTGGCCGCAGGCCAAGCCATCGAGGCCGTCGCGAACAGCATTGAGACCACGGCCCGGCGCCCCGCTTTGAAGCGGCGTCAGGCGCCAGGCCGTGAATGGGCCAGCGCGCGGGTCAGGATCGAACCCGCGCCTTCTGGCACCGCCATGCGATGACGGGGTGCGAACAAGGCAGCGATTTTTGCCAGCTTGTTGTCCGGGGCAGAACAGGCCTTCGAGGCCCGCACATGGATGGTCAGATGTTCGCCAGTCGCCAGCAGTCTTCCCGCACCGTCAAACAGGCGGTGATAGAGGTGAAGCCGCTTGTCGTCATAGCCCAGAATTTCCGTATCGCTCCACAGGCGCGCACCAAGCTTGCCTTCGGCCAGATGCCGGATCTGCGTCACAAGCGTGAAATAGGCCCCATCCTGCGCGGCCGCAAAATCTACGCCCAGCAATTCGTAAAGCGCATCCGAGCTTTCGCCGAAGGCCTGAAGATAGCGATGCTCGGTCATGTGACCATTGTAGTCGAGCCACTCTGGCAGGACTTCACCCGTCCAGAGCCGCATCACCCCGCCGGAACTGTCCGCACTGTCCTTCATGCTCGCCTCGGGCTGATTGCTGAATGACGCAAGGCAACGGCGCCTCTCTGCCGGAACCTCAGCCTTGCCCCTTGGCGTGGAACATCACCTTCCACTCGCCTTGCTGGCAGATTTCGTTGCGCTGATTGCGAACTTCGACCCAAAAATTCACGATGCCGCGCGACGGGTTCTTGGTCGGGCGCACGGAATCGACCCGCTGGAACACATGGATCGTGTCACCGATCTTGACCGGCGCCTTCAGATCCCAGGTCATGCCAAGAAACGCGATGGCCGTCCCTTCCTTGATGCCAAGGCGAAATTCAAGGCCGGTCGCGATGGCGAAGACCGCCGGCCCATGCAGGATACGGGCGCCGAACGGCGTGCATTTGGCGAATTCTTCGTCGGTATGCACGGGATTGAAGTCACCGGTCAGGCCAGCGAACAACACGATGTCCGCCTCCGTAATGGTGCGGCGCGGCGTCAACCACGACCGGCCCACTTCAAACTCATCAAAGAACAGCGCGTTCGGGCCGATGTTCAGCTCTGCCCGATCCGACGTGGCTTTGCCATCCATACCTTGTCTCCTTCATTCGGTTTCAATCGCCCCAGACCCTGGGGTCAGAGCGGACCCGGCCAGACCGTACCCATCAAGCCGGATACATACGATTGCGAATATTTTTCGACCAACCAGTCAGTTTAGTCAAGCTGGAATTTTCGTCGTCGTGGGGATTTCGAGGCCCCGAGACAAACACATTGACTCGGCAGTCGAATTATTCGTACCAGTAAAGATGAAAAAATACGCGAATTTGCCGATGACGGAAGCTGCGCGAGGCGCGGCAGCGTCGATCAAGTGCTTGGAGGGATAGTGATGAATACCAACCTTCGCGAAGAGTTGAAGGCCAAGAAACAAGCCTATGTCCAGGACGAGATCATCGCTGCGGCAGCCCGTCTTTTTGCCGAGCGCGGCATCCGCGCCGTGACGATCGACGACATCGCCGCCAGCCTTGGGTACACGAAATCGGTCGTATATTATTACTTCAAGAACAAGAACCAGGTGCTGTGGGAGATCTTCAATCGTATCCACGAAGCCTGGCTTGCGGACATGCAGTCCATCGTCGGGCAAGACATCTCGCCGGACCAGAAGCTGACCGCCCTGATCCGGCAGCACGCGATGAATGTGATGGACCGGACCGAGTGGACGGCAATCTATTTCCGGGACCAGTCAGAGCTGACCGAGGCGCAGCAGGCAACGGTTTCGGAACGCAAGCGCACCTTCGACCGGAACTTCCGTGACACCTATGCAGCAGGCGTCAAGTCGGGCCATTTCAAGGACATCCCGCCCGCCATCGTGTCCAGCGGCATCATCGGAATGTGCAACCAGACCCATGTCTGGTTCAAAAAGGACAAGGGCCTGACGGCCGCCCAGATCGCCGATCTCTACACGAACATGATCATCGAGGGCTGCCGGGTCTAGCCAAACCTGCGATACCTTTCGATCCAGGGCGCCGCCATTTCAAGCTGTGCCGAAAGGCGTAGCAATGTGTCTTCCTCGCCGAAGCGGCCAATCAGCTGGACACCGACGGGCAATCCCACGGGCGTCCAGTGCAGCGGCAGACTGGCCGCTGGCTGCCCGGATGCATTGAGGATGGCCAGAAAAGCCGTGTAGCGCCCCGCCTTGCGTCGAAAGCTCTCAAAGTCGCTGTCCATCGACAGGCTTCCCAGGGGCGCGGGAAGCTGCGTGAGCGTCGGTGTCAGCACAACATCGAATTGCTCCATGTATGCGGCCATGAGCCTGCCAAGGCCGTGGAAGCGCGTGATCGCCAGGGCATAAGCTTCGGCGCCCAAATGACAGCCGCGGTGATAGGCGTCCAGGATCGCCGGCTCAAGCAGCGCCGACAGGTCGGCACCCGGCTTCTGGCGCAGGAAACCGTTGACAGTCAGGGCCACGCTCGCGCTCATGACGTCGATGATCGCACCGATGAAGGCCGCGTACTTCAGGGGCGGGGGCGGCGCAGGTTGCACCTCGTGTCCAAGACCGGCCAACAGGCGGCCGGCCTGCAAGACCGCGCTCTGGCAGTCAGGGGCGATCTCGATCCCCTCCCAGGCCTCGCTCCACAGAGCCACGCGCAAAGGGCGCTCAAACGGCAGGTCCAGGCGCGCAAGAAAGGATTCCGGTCGTTCCGGCGCAGCGTAGGGCTGACCCAGCTCGATCCCGGCGATCCCGTCCAGCGCGGCGGCCGTATCCCGAACCGTCCGGGTCAGGACGCCATCGACGGCCAGCCCACCCCACCCTTCGCCGCGCTGCGGCCCATAGGGAACCAGGCCTCTCGACGGCTTCAGGCCATAGACACCGCAACAAGAGGCGGGAATACGGATCGACCCCCCCCATCGCTGCCATGCGCAATCGGAACCATACCCGTGGCCACGGCAACGGCCGCCCCGCCGCTTGACCCGCCGCAAGACCGCGACAAATCCCAGGGATTTCGCGTCGGGCCAACATTCTGGACCGCCTCGGTCGTGGGCGCCATGCAGAATTCGGGCACGGTCGTGCGGCCAAAGGGGATGAAGCCATCGGCAAGAAACCGGGTCTGAAGCGTCGCATCTATCGCCGAAGTCATGCCCGCAAAAAGGCGCGAGCCGACCGATGACGGCAGAAAGGTCGAGGCCAGGCCGGAATCCTTCAAAAGGAACGGCAATGCGCCGAACTGCCCCTGGGGCTGGGCCCGCCGCGCCCAGTCCAACGCCGCGTCGCCGCGTTGATGGCACAGAGCATTGAGTGGGCCATCGCGGGCTTCGGCCAGCCGCAGCGCGCATTCCATCAGCGCCTCGGGAACAACCTCCTTGCGCCGGAGCAAGCCCGCTAAGGCAAGCCCGTCAAGACGTTCATATTCGTCGCTGCGCAAATCCGTCACCTTTTCGCGTCAACAGCCGCTTCATCCGCCAGGCGGCGTGCAAGGGCTGCCTTGTCGATCTTTCCGGTCTTGCCGATGGGAAGGGAGACCTCAAAGTGATAGCGCCTTGGCACTTTGAAATCCGACAGGGTCATCGCGGCATAGGCCGCGAGGTCTTCGGCGCCAGCGCTTTGTCCGGCCCGCAGCACGATAAAGGCGGCCGGAACCTCGCCAAAGATGCGGTCAGGTGCCCCAACCACGGCCACATCCTGCACGGCGGGATGCTTTACCAGCGCCGCTTCCACTTCTGCGGGGGAAATATTCGCGCCGCCCCGGATGATGATGTCCTTGATCCTGCCGGTGATGAAATAGTTTCCGTCGCCATCGCGCCGCCCCAGATCGCCAGTGCCGAAAAGCCCGTCCCTGAAGGCGGCAGCCGTCAATTCCGGAGACTTGAGGTAGCAACGCATCGTCGCGGCGGCACGGACAAGGATTTCGCCCTCTTCATCATCAGCGCAGTCGGTACCATCGGGCCGCACGATCCGGACCTGAAGGCCCGGAGCGGCCCGCCCTACCGCATCTTCAGGCATCGGGTGCGGATCCTGCGCCAGTTTGCCGAAAACCGGGGTCGACTCTGTCATGGCATAGTAGTTCTGAAGCTCGGCCCCGAAGCGTGCATAGAACCTTTGCCGCGCCTCAGTCGCCAGCGGCGACCCTGCGGCAACCAGTACGCGCACATGCGACAGGTCAAAAGTCAGATCACGCTGCTCGCAATATTCCAACATCATCGAATACATGGTCGGCACGCCATGATAGATGCTGGCGCGATGCGTGATCAGCGCCTCAAGCACGTCGCGCGGATGGAACCGGCGCAGGATGACCACCGTTCCACCGGTTTGCAGGCCAACGGCGGCGGCGGTGGAAAGGCCGTAAAGATAGCCCAGCGGCAGCGCGACGACCGTGGTGTCGCGATCGCTTACCCCCCACATTTCCGCCAGGGCGCGGGGCCCATTCGTCTGCGCAGCATGGTCAAGCACGATCGCCTTCGGGGTGCCGGTGGTGCCCGATGTGTAGATGATCAGGAAGTCATCCTCGGGTTCGACCGTGGCCTGAGGCAGATCTGGCAGCGACGGAGCCGACGCGCAAAGGTCATCGAGAGAGAACAACATCCCGTCAGGCACGGCCGCCGCTGCGATATCGGCCAGGCTGTCATCGCAGAACAGCAGCTTCGCACCGCTGTGGCGGTAGGTATGCGCAACCTCCGGCGGCGTTAGGTTCGGATTGACCGGCACGAAGACGGCGCCAAGGCGCGCGGCGGCATAGTAGCAATACATCAGCTCGGGCCGGTTCGGGCTATAGGCCGCGAACACCGACCCCTTGGCGATGCGCCGCGCGGCAAGGTTGCGCGAGACCGTTTCGACCCTTGCCATCACCTCGGCATAGGAGATGGCCCTGCTGTCGAAGACGATCGCCGTCTTGCCGGGGTCGCGGAGCGCGGCGGCTGAAAACGCCTCGAAGACGGTCTGCGCAGGTTCGGTCATTGGGATCGGTCCGATTATGGTCAGGTTGGCAGGGCAAGGCGCGCCTGTTGGCGCCGCGCCTCGTCTGCCAGGGTGTAGAAGGTCACGCCCGGCTGGGCGCGCATGTGGTCGATCAGGCGAGAAAGCATCTCGATCCGGGGGCCGCGACCGATGATCTGCGGGTGCATGGTCAGCGTGAAGACACCGCCCGGGACAGTGCCATGGCAATAGTCGAATTCCGCCTTCCAGGAGGAATAGACGTGGTCCACGCCGTGCATTCCGACAAAAAGCGGCCGGTTGGTAAAGGTGAAATAGGGGAAATCATCCAGTTCCCAGGCCACCGGCATTTCGACCAGCGAGGTCGGCGGCCCACGCATGAACCCGTCTTCGTCCACCCGGTCACCCTTGCGCGCAAGATAGGGAGTGAAGTCATCCGCCATCATGCTGCTGTCATAAAGAAAGCCGCGCCCTTCCAGGATCTCAACCGAGTCCGATGAAAGATCCCAGGCCGGAGACCGATAGCCGACAGGTCTGAAACCGTCGCCAAGCACGCTTTGCAGCTTGGTGATGGATTGATCCAGAAGCCGGGCCTCATCTTCCGGGGCAAGCCCGACCGGACTTTCGTGGCAATAGCCATGCGCACCGATTTCATGGCCTTCGGCCAGAATAAGCCGCGTCTGGTCCGGGAAGGCCGCCGCCGTATGGGCCGGAACAAAGAAGGTCGCCTTCACGCCCTTCTCGCGCAGAAGGCCCAGCACCCGCACGATCCCGACATTCGCCCCATATTCCCCGCGCGAAACCGGCGTCGCGGTGGTTTGCCGGAAGCTGCTAACCCACAGGGAGACGGCGTCGAAATCGAAGGTGAGGCAGACCGAGGTCATGGCAACAGCCCAAGATAGGCCATTTCGTCCTCGCCCTTCATGCGCCGGGCGATCACCAGCCGGTTGATGTCGTTGGTGCCTTCGCCGATGGTGTAAAGCAGGGCCTCGCGGTTCAGCCGTTCGACCGCGCAATCCTGGATATAGCCCGCCCCGCCATGGATCACGACCGCCTCATGCGCGATGGCGAGCGCCTCGTCCGACGCGTGCATCTTGGCCATGGCCGAGATCATGTCGCAGCGCCCGCCGCTTTCTTTGATCCGCGCCGCTTCCCTTGTGATCAGCCGGGCCGTGACCAGCCGCGTGGCCATATTGGCCAGCTTCAGCTGGATCGCCTGATGCTGGTCGATCGTGACGCCAAAGGTCTTGCGTTCGGCGGCATAGCGCTTGGCTTCGGACAAGGCATTCGCCGCCAGACCCACTGCACTGGAGGCGATGGCGATGCGGCCGATCTCAAGCGCTTCCATCAGTTGCGCAAAGCCCTTGCCCTCTTCGCCACCCAATAGCGCGTCCGGCGTCAGGGCAACGCCATCCATTTCGATCTGGACGGTATCGACCAGCGAAAAGGCGGTCTTGTGAAAGCTGCTTGTCTGCAGGACGCCTGCCTTCGCGCGCTCGACCAGAAACAGACCGAAACGCGGCCGGTCACCCGGCGAAACCTGGTCCAGCCGGGCCAAAGTCAGAAAGACGGTCGCCCTGCCGCCATTCGTGACATAGGTTTTCGAAGCGGTCAGCGCATACCCGTCCCCATCGCGCCGCGCCGCGCCCCGGATCGCCCGCAGATCGGACCCGGCCCCCGGCTCTGTCAGGCAGAGCGAGCCGCGTTGAGCGCCCTCGGCAAACCCTGGCAGGTAATGCGCCTTTTGTTCCTCTGTGCCATGGTTGGCAATGGCATGGGCGACAGTGCTGTGGCTGTTCACATAGGCCGCAAGCGTCGTCCAGCCGCGCGCAAGGACTTCCATCACGGCGGCAAAGGCCACGGGGCGCAACCCCAGCCCGCCGAAGGCCTCGGGAACGGCGATCCCGAAAAGGCCAAGCTCCTTCATCTCGTTGACTAGATCGTCAGGGTAGATCCCTGCCTGTTCCAGCCCGGCGACCCTGGGGCGGACACGCTCTTCGACGAAGCGCGACACCGCTTCGACCATGCCCAGTTCGTCTTCGTTGAGATCGGCCCCGGTCATTTCGCGGTCCATCCGCCATCGGCGGTAAAGCAGGCCGCCGTAACATAGCTGGCCTTGTCGCCGAGGAGAAAGCCGATGATGCCGGAAATCTCGGCTGCCTGTCCCTTTCGCTGCATCGGGATGGCGGTCTTGACCCAGTCCTGGCTGGCCCCCACCCCGCCCATCGGCGGGGCATCGGCGCCCAGGATGCGGGCGGAATTGCCGCGAACATTGGTCTCGATCGCGCCGGGGCAAACCGCGTTCACGGTGATTCCAGCATGGGCATAATAGCAGCCCAGATGCTTTGTCAGGCCGATCACCGCATGTTTCGACGCCGTATAGGACGCGCCATCCGCCATTCCGACCAGGCCGCCGATTGAGGCGACGTTGACGATGCGCCCGCGCCCCGCCAAGACCATGTGCCGCAGCGCCGCCCGGCACGCAAAGAACGTACCGCGGGCGTTCACATTCATGATCTGGTCCCACAGCGCGTCTGTGGTGTCGATGCCGCTGGCGAAGCCATCGAAAATGGCGGCCGAGTTGACCAGCCCGTCGATGCGGCCATGATCACGCACCGCTCCGTCGATCAGCGCGTCGACCTGATCGGCATGGCGCACATCGACACGGTGGAACTCTGCCTTGCCGCCCGCGTCGTGCACCGCCTGAACGGTCTTGGCCCCTTCTTCCTCAAGAATGCCGCCAATGACGACAATGGCGCCTTCGGCGGCGACGTCCAAGACCGTGGCGCGGCCAATGCCGGTTTCGCCGCCAGTGAAGACAATGACTCGACCTGAAAGATCAGACATGTCCGGCTCTCCTGTTCATGCAGCGGCGAAGGGACGCGCCTCCGCCAGAGTGGGCAAATGGGGTTCAGCGCAGGCTCTTGGCCGGGAACTTGCGGCCAAGGTCGGCAAGGATCTCACGCGCGGCATTGTGGCCGGGAATCCCGGTCACGCCACCGCCGGGGTGGCATGCCGCGCCGCACATATACATCTGCTTCACCGGCGTCCGGTAATCGGCGTAATGGGCGATGGGGCGGCGGAAGAAGACCTGGTCAAGGCTCATCTCGCCGTGATGAACATGGCCGTCGACCATGGCGAACATCTTTTCGATCTCCGGCGGCGTCAGGATCTGGGCTTCCAGCACATCGGCGTCGAATCCCGGTGCATAGCGGCAAATCTGGGCCAGGACGATATCGAGAAGCTCTTTCTGTGTCTCATCGGTCCAATCCCGGCCGTTCAGCTTATAGGGCACATGGCCACCCATGATCTGCACGACATGCCTGCCTTCCGGCGCGACCGTGGGATCGAAGGCACTTGGCGTCGTGATCCACAGATAGGGACGGCGCGAGATTTCGCCGCTGCGGGCCATGGCGAAAGCCTCCTCCAGCTCGTCCATGTTTTCCGCCAGCGTGACCGATCCCGGGTCCTTCTCGTTCAGGCGCCGTGCATCATAGGCCGTCCAGCGCGGCAGGGCCTTGGTCGCAAGGTTGATCTTGAAAGCTATCGACTTGGTACGATGGCGTTCCACCTGATCCACGACCTCGTCGCTCAGATGTTCTTTGCCGATCAGGTCCAGATAGGTCAGCTTGGCGCCGGCGTTGGAAATCACGATTCCGGCCTCGATCCGCGTACCGTCGTCCAGGATCACACCCTGGGCCTTGCCGTCGCGGATATCGACCTTCTTCACCGATCTGCCGGTCAGGATTTCAGCGCCATGCTTGGTCGCGACCGCCGCCAGCGCATCGGAGATCGACCCCATGCCACCCTTGACCAAGCCGCCACCACCGGCCGCAGTCGTGTTGTCGCGCATCAGCGGCCGGGCCAGCACATAGGCCGAACCCGGGGTCTTGGGGCTGATATAGCCCGCAGAACCAGAGGCATAGCTGCCAAGCGCGGTCAGCATCTGATCGCTTTCGAACCAGCGGCGAAGATAGTCATGCGCGCTCAGGGTCAGCAGGTCCCAAAGGTCGTAGACTCGCCCGCCGATATCCTTCATCCGCCAGGCAAGGCTCATGGTCTTGCCGATATCCTTGACCCGTCCCGTGGTTGGATCGACCGGGGTTTCGAACAGCAGGCGGCGGACATAGGGGATCAGCCCTGACATGTGCGCCACGAATTTCGGATACATCTCTGCGTCGCGGGGCGAGAACTGGGCGATCTCTTCCTGAAAGCGCTGGTCGTCGGGCCAGTAGACGATGCTCTTGCCATCCTCGAACGGATGGAAGGACGGAGGAACCGAGATGACCTCAAGCCCGTTCGACAGAAGATCCAGGTCCAGGATGATCTTGGGTTGCAGCAGAGACATCCAGTAGGACGCCACCGACACCTTGTAGCCTGGCCAGACCTCGCGCGAGATCGCGGCCCCTCCGACGAAGGGCTGCCGCTCGATCAGGCAGGTCTTGACGCCCGCCTTTGCAAGATAGGCGGCGCAAACAAGCCCGTTGTGCCCCGCGCCAATGATGACTGCATCGTACTTCATGCTGCCCGTCCGTCGGCTTGCGCCGCAATTGCGATCACTTCGGCCTCGACCAGAAGGCGCTCGTCGTACAGCCCGGCCTTAACCATGACGCTGGCAGGCGGACAGGCTGGATCGAAATAGCGCAGGCGCACTGCACGGAAGGTCGCCATGAACTCCGGGTCATAGGATTTGATGTAGCTGGTCATGCGCGCGACATGCTGGAAGCCAAGACCTGCACAGGCCAAGGTGGTCTTCAGATTCTCGAACAGCGCCACCACCTGCGCCTCGATCGAGGCGGTCACAGGCTCGCCATCGGGCCCGGTGCCGACATGCCCGGTCGAAACCAGCACGCCGCTCTTGTAATCCATGACTGCCATCGACACGCCCGGCCATGCGCCGCCCGGGGGATTCAACGCGATAAGCGTCATCTGACCTCCTTGCCGGGTCCTGCCTGCGCGGCAGCCCGCCGATTCCAAATTTCGGACGGCGCAAGCCCCGCCCCACGAGATAGACCAGTGATACAGATAAAAATACTCATTAGTCAATATTCCCTCTCAAGCTTGCCACTCGATGACCAGCGCGCACCAATTTAGTTGACTAAGTTTCTATTTTTGACTACCGAGTATCTTAAAGTCGGAGGCAGACACCCCGACACAGCAAGACCGCCGTGCGCGACGCGAATTCTGAAGGACTAACAATGAGCAAGAGCACCCCGTCGCACTGGAACTCGTCCGTCAGCGACATCACCCCCGAGGACATCTACATCCGCGGCTATGCGATGCAGGACCTTGTCGGGCGCCTGCCCTTCTCGGCGATCGCCTTCCTGCTTGTCAGGGGCCAGATCCCGACGCAGGGCGAGGCGAAGATGATGGATGTCATCTTGTCCTCCATCCTGGACTACGCCTTGCAGAAATCGGGAACCGTCGCGGCGCGGGCCATCGTGTCGGTGAACCCCAAGATGACGGCGGGACTGTCGGCGGCAATGCTGGGTGCGGGCGACTATGCCGTGTCGCCGGAAGAGACCGGAAAATTCATCGCCGATGGCTTTGCCGCCTGGAAAGCCTCGGGCCTTGACCTGGAAGCCCATGCCACGGCCCTGGTGGCCGAACTGCGCGCGGCCAAGCGACGGGTTCCCGGCTTTGGGCACCCGGTCTTCCGAGGCGTCGATCCGCGCGCCGAACGGCTGCGATCCATCGCCCAGGCCCAGGGCGTCTGGGGCGAGGCGAACATGTGGTATGCCGCAGTGCATCGCGCCTTCCAGCAGGCCGCGAACAAGCCGGACCTGGTTATGAACGATGTCGGAATGCTGGCCGGGATCATGTTCCAGATGGGCTTTACCCCGCCCGAGATGACCGGCCTCGCCCTGCTCTCGACCTTCCCGGGCTTGATCGCCCATATCTCGGAAGAGCTGCAATCTGGTGCCATCAACCGGATCATTCCTGACGAGAGCACCACCTATGCCCGCCTTCGCCGCGATCTGACCGCAGATTGTGCCGCAGCGGGCTGGTGAATTGCGAGACGTATCCGGCGCGACCGTGTCCTGCAGGGTTTTGCGCCGAACCCGCGCCTTCGCGCGCCGTTCTTGGCGGAGTGTCAGGTGTGTCGGTCAGGCCCGCCACCTGATCCCACACCCTGACGCCCGGTCAGCTCCGCGCAAATCTGACCCGAGCCAAGGCCAGAAGGAATGTTCCGAAACTCGCATCTCTCTGACCGTCTGTGCACTGCCCTCCCAATCGCACCGACAACGGCGCGCGACAGCGCCATTCAGAGCCAACACCGATGACTTAGAGACTGACAGAGAGCTCCCTGCCTTTGAGCGCGCCTAGGCAGGCGCAATCGCGGCACCCCCCAGATCCTCTGGGGAAAGTCGGCCTTCCCATCCGGAGGCTACGTCTCTCCCGAACTGGAAATTATCGAAACGCTCAGAGGCGCCCCTATGGCAAAAATCACCTACATCGAACACGGCGGAAGACGTCATGTCGTCGAGGTTGCAAACGGCCTGACCGTGATGGAAGGCGCGCGCGACAATGGCATTCCCGGTATCGCAGCCGATTGCGGCGGAGCCTGCGCCTGCTCGACCTGTCATGTCTACATCGATCCGTCCTGGGTCGACCAACTGCCCAAGAAGGACGCTATGGAAGCCGATATGCTCGACTTCGCCCACGAACCCGATCCGGTACTGTCGCGCCTGACCTGCCAGATCAAGGTGGCAGACGCGCTCGACGGTCTGGTCGTGCAAATGCCCGAAAAGCAAATTTGACGTCGCCGTGCGGCGTTAGGGGACACTGGAGGCCGCCAGGGGGCGGCCACCCTGATCGTAGCAATGGAATGGGTTGGTATCTGCCATGCTTGGGATTGTCGTGGTCGGTGGGGGGCAGGCCGGAGCGTCGCTTGTCGCCAAGCTGAGAGAAAACGGATACGGCGGCCCGCTCACCCTGATCTGCGGCGAGAGCGTTCCGCCCTATCAACGCCCCCCCCTGTCGAAAGCCTATCTCAAGGGCGAGATGGATCGTGAGCGGCTGTTCCTCAGGCCCGCAAGTTTCTACACCGATCACGACATCGATCTTCGGCTTGGCCAGTGGGTGACGAAGATCGACCCGATCAGGCAGATACTGGATGTCAACGGCGAAACCCTGCCTTACACCCAGCTCGCCCTCGCGACCGGCGCCTCCCCCCGGCGCCTGCCTGCGCAGATCGGCGGCGACCTGGAGCACGTCTACTCAGTGCGAAGCCTGGCCGATATCGACGCCATGGCGCCCCAGTTTGTCGTCGGCCGGAAGCTTCTGATTGTTGGCGGCGGATATATCGGGCTTGAAGCGGCCGCTGTCGCGGCAGGCCTCGGCCTTGAGGTGACGCTGGTCGAATCTTCTCCGCGCATCCTCCAGCGCGTCGCAGCGCCGGAAACTTCGGACCATCTGCGCGCCCTGCATCTGGCGCAGGGCGTCAGGCTGTTGGAAGGCACCAGTGTCAAACAGCTAACTGGCGTTGGTGCGGTGCAGGGCGCCGTTCTGACGAATGGCGACCACCTTCAGACCGACTTTGTCCTTGTTGGGGTCGGGGTCACGCCGTCAACCGACCTGGCCAGAACGGCGGGCCTCACTATCGACAACGGTATCCAGACGGATGAGCAGGGCCGAACCTCGGCCCCCGCGATCTGGGCGGCGGGCGACTGCGCGTCCTTTCCGCACAAGGGCGAACGCATCCGCCTCGAAAGCGTGGGACATGCCATCGACCATGCCGAACACATTGCGGCGAATATGCTTGGCGCGAATTTGCCATATGTTGCGAAACCCTGGTTCTGGTCGGACCAGCATGACGTAAAATTGCAGATCGCTGGCCTGAATACCGGATATGACAATGTCGTCACCCGGCAGGCCGGTGGCTGCTCGACCTCGATCTGGTACTACCGGGGAAACCAGCTTCTCGCCGTGGACGCCCTGAACGATCCGCGCGCCTACATGGTTGCGAAACGGATCATCGAGGCAGGCCATACGATTGATCGCGGACTGGTCAATGACCAGGGCACTGACCTGAAAACCCTCCTGGCGGCAGGTCTGGCATCGGGCATCACCACGTCGCGACATTGACCCGAAATTCGCCCGTCGCAGATCAGCCCCGACGAGCTATCCATCTGATGGCACTCGCTGTCGCCATTGCCTTTCGGATTCGACGCGCGCAGCCCGATCTCTGCACCTATGCCGCTGCCACGACCCCGGCCTTCCCGTTGCCTGACGCAGGACCGACACGAAATTTGCTGGGGCTTCTGGAAGCAGTCCACCGTCCGGGCTGACACCGATAGACACGCTCGGTCTGAACAATGTCTGGGCAGACGCCGAGAAACCCGAAGTACCCGGCCCCGATCGCCCCCTATTCCGGGCGACGGGTCAGACCGCAGGGTCGACCGTTGACAATTTAAGACAAAATTCGTTCCAGACACATCTGCGCGTGGCGATATGAATGAAAACCTTGGATCCATTGGCAGGATCCAAGGTTTCTGACGTCGCGCAAAGACCGTCTTCGTCTGCCCGCATATGAACCCGGGCAAAGTTTCAGGCCACATCCCAATCTAGATGTCGACACCTGCCGCTTCCAGAGCATTGGCGTAGAGCGACTGGAAATGCGCAATCGCATTTTCGCTCTGCGCACCGGCCTGGGTGCTTACGATCAGGGGACCGCGATCAAACCCGATGCTTTCCAGGCCGCGCTGCACGCAGCCGACCACGACGGTGTCCTCTTGGCAGACAGTATTGCAATAGTCGGTCCCAAGGGCGACGACTTCCTGCAACGCCTCGCCTGACAGGCTCTCGGGCACCCACCAGCTGTAATAGTATTTGCTTCTGTTTGGCCCCAAGGGAACCACTCGCCGAAGGGAAACGGCACCGTGGATCGGAAACACCTCGACCACGTTGTTCGGCCAGATGAACCAGCTGTGCAAATCACCATGCAATTCGCGGTCGTGTTTGCGCGCAATGAAATGCCGCAGGAAATTTCCGTAGATATCGCAGGAGTACGAATCCGTTTCATACAATTGCGTGATCGAAGTCGCGTGAACCGAGTCGCAATGGTAGCATTCGTTCAGGTTTTCGACGGACACTTTCCAATTGCAATTGTGCTCGATATCGCGCTCGAATGCGACCTTCATCTTCTCGATCCCGGCCCTGGTCGAAAGCACACCCGCCTCAAGCCCGGGATAGGTGTCCTTTAAGGAAACGGCGTTGTCATCGAGATTCACGAAGATCAGGCCCAGCATCGTTTCAAGCTTGATTTCCCGAAGCTTGATATCGCCCTTGCAGAACCCTTCCACATTCTCGGCTTGCGGCGCACGGAGGAGCTGGCCGTTCAGCCGATAGGACCAAGCATGGTAATGGCAGACGAAAAGTTTGCGATTCCCTGCACCCGTTGCAACCGCATGGGCGCGGTGCTGGCAAACATTGAAAAACGCCCTGATTTCGCCATCCTCACCCTTCGCGATCAGAATGTTCTCGTCCGCGACCTTGGTCGTGAAGTAGTCGCCGGCATTCGCCACCTGACTGATGTGACCGACGAATTGCCAGCTTTTGTAGAAGATCTGCTTCTTGTCGAACTCGAAATGCTTTTCATCCGTGTAGAAGCGGGACGGGATAGTTAGCTGCGCCAATTTGACCTCCTTGTTCTTGCAGTTCCCGCATCAAGCGCGCTGTTCGATCAAAGGGATGCTGAGGAAACTCATGCCAACCAGCGACCCAGGCCCTCGTGACCGGGCCTTGGTTTGCGTTGATGGCACGAGGGTTCAGGCGAATCCAAGTAACCGATGCAGAAACTGACCACTTAGTATGCTAATAATTCTTGTCAGTCAATTTGTATTATATCGCTCACGATTCATCACGACCTGTCAGTTTCTGACCTGCCAAACCGCAGCAGCCTGCGCGGACAGCCACTGCTTTGTATGCGAGGCAACCTCTCCGCCAAGAGCAACGTCACCTCCATCGACGGGCATCAGCCCACTCGAGCTGGCAGGGTACGACACCGCGTCACCCGGTTGCCGCCGCGACGACGCGGAGGCAATGGCGTCTCCGTCCAGAAACGGCCCGCCCAATCCTCAACACCGAGGGCAGGGAACCCGGCGGCATGCGAAAGACTCATCCATGTTAAGAAGTTGTGGCGGAGTGGAAGTCCTTCAGACGGCTTCGGCTTTCGATTTTATCTCATGAAATTCAGTTGGTTACAAGGAATCAGAACAGCTTGAGTCACCCCGGGGCGAAATTTGTGTAACTGAGGTGCCCCAAGATTGTAGACGCTTCTCGAAGCGCCGAACTGTTCGTCGCTGGAAATCGCCGCTGTTACGGGCGCTCAGGCGCGCGCGCGGACAATGGAGACTCGCTCTGGGGTTGAATGGCGGACAGTGAGGGATTCGAACCCTCGAGACGGTTCCCCGCCTACACACTTTCCAGGCGTGCGCCTTCGACCACTCGGCCAACTGTCCGTCGGGCGGTCTTATACCGGGGTGGGTGGCGGCGGCAAGGGGGGTCGGATGGAAGAAACCCGTCTTGCACCTTGCCGGCCAGAGCCTGGCGGTGCCGGCCCTGGCCGGGCGATGGCCAGTTCGGCCCGGCAGGGCCGCGCGCCCTGCCCTGCAGGTTCCGGGCGTCTTTGCGGGCCGGGGGCGGCGCGCGCGCCATCCGCCTGGGTCAGGCGCCGGTCACTCTGCCAGAGACAGCGTCACCCGCCGATTCTGGCGGCCCTTGTTCTCGATCTTGTCGATGGTGACCTGGCCGATCTCGCCCGTGCGCGCGACATGGGTGCCTCCGCAGGGTTGCAGGTCAACCTGCCCCGCCCCGGTGCCGATCCGCACCAGCCGCACCCTGCCCTGCCCCATCGGCGGGCGCACCGACAGCGTCTTGACCAGCGCGGGGTTGGCCAGCAGCTCTTCCTCGGTGATCCAGCTTTCGCCGACCTTCAGATCGGCCTCGATCAGCCCGTTCAGCCGCCGTTCCAGCGCCGCCACATCGCCGGGCGCCTCGGGCATGTCGAAATCCAGCCGCCCGCGCTCGGCCCCGATCTGGCCGCCGGTGACCGGCAGCGGGATCACCACCGACAGAAGGTGCAGCGCGGTATGGATGCGCATGTGGCGATGGCGGCGGTCCCAGTCGATCACCTGGCGCAGGGCCGTGCCCACGGCGGGCAGCGCCAGCGGTTCGGCCGGAACCAGCACCACCGTGCCCCCGACCCCCTTCACCGCCGTCGCGACCGGCAGGCGCCCGCCCGGCCAGATCAGCCAGCCGCTGTCGCCGGGCTGGCCGCCGCCGGTCGGGTAAAAGACGCTGCGGTCGACCTCGATCCCGCCCTCCGGCGTGTGGCCGGTGACCCGGCAGTCGCAATCCTGAAGATAGGCATCGCTGCGGAACAGAAGCTCGGTCATCGCTGATCCCCGTCCGCATCCTCTTCGGCCTCGGGCAGCCCGCCCTCGTATTCCTGCGGTGCGCCCCGGCGTGGGTCAGACGGCGGCGGCGCGACCTGCGGCGGCAGCCCGCCATGGTGGAACACCGCCGCACCTGCAGGCACGGCGATCCCGGCCAGCGCGCGGCCGATCTCCTCGGCATTGCGCAGGGTGATTTCCGACTGGGCGAAGGGAATTTCGATCCCCTCTTCCTCAAAGCGCTTGACGATGGCGTGGTTGATGTCGGTCTTCACCGCCAGCGAGAAGTTGACATCGCGCAGGATCACGCGGATCTCGAAATTCATCGCATCGGCGCCAAAGCCCTGAAAGACGATGTTCGGCGGCGGATTCAGGACCACCAGCGGCTGCGCCTCGGCAATCTCGCGCAGGACCTGCTCGACCTTGCGGGTGTTGGTGCCGAAGGCCACGCCCACCGGCACGATCAGCCGTCCGGCCAGGCCAAACCGCGTCCAGTTCTTGACCTGCTGGCTGACCAGATCGCCGTTGGGCACGATGACCATGGTCCGGTCAAAGGTCTGCACCTTGGTCGAGCGCACCGAGATCGACTTGACGATCCCCTGCACGCCTCCGACCTCGATCCAGTCGCCTTCCGATACCGGCCGCTCGATCAACAGGATGATGCCCGACACGAAATTCTGCACGATGTTCTGCAGGCCGAACCCGATGCCGACCGACAGGGCACCGGCCACGATGGCCAGGCCCGACAGGTCGATCCCGGTCGCGTTGATCGCGATCAGCGCGGCGATGAAGATGCCGACATAGCCCGTGCCCGAGACGATGGCGGTCTGCCCGCCGCGGTCCAGCTTGGTGCGCGGCAGGATCGAATTCTTCAGCGCGCCCTGGAACAGCCGCGTGACCAGGAAGCCCGCCAGAAAGATCAGCACGAACAGCAGGAAGACCGTGGGCGAGATCCGCGTGTCGCCCATCTGAAAGCCTTCGCGGAACCGCGTCCACAGCTCGGTCAGGTCGCTGATCCGCGCGCCCCAGACCAGCGCCAGGACCGGCAGCGCCAGCAGCGTCAGGGCAAAGCCCACCAGCACCGGCACCAGCCCGTCGCCCTCGACCCGTTCCTCGCCCGGGGTCACCATCGTCCACAGATCCGATACAAGCCGCTGCAAGACCAGAACGACCGTGACCAGACCCAGCGTCAGGATCGCCGGAAAGATCAGCGCGCGTCCCGCCGCGACATAGCCCGCCGCCGCCAGCAGGGGCCCGACAATGCCTATGACCGCAAGACCCCGCGCCAGAAGACCCAGGAGCGTCAGCGTGTAATTCGACTCGCCCGCCCCGGCCACACCGGCGCGCAGCACCCGCCCCGTTCGCCACAGCAACAGCCCGCCCGCCACCAGAACCGGGAAGGTCGCCGTCGCCGTCACCGCATCGGAATAGCTTTGCGCATCCATCGCCACGCTGCGCAGCATGTCGGCCGCCAGCACCAGCCCCAGCATGGTCGCCAGAAACCGGCCTTCGGCCCGGCGCTCATCTGGCATGGGCAGCACGGCATCCTCGCCCTGCACGCGCGGGAAAGCCCGTCCGCCCAGCCAGGCCGCCAGGAACACCGCAAGGCCCATCACCGGCAGCGCCATCGCCACGCGGGTGCTGATCTCGCCCAGCAGATGGCTGGAAATCAGCGCGCCGGCCAGCGCGACCATGCCCAGTGTCGGCACCGCCACCTGCCCCAGCGAGGCGACCAGCGACAGGACCCGCCGCCGTGCCACCGACCCGCCCGCCTGCAACCTGTCGACGAAACGCTCGATAAAGGCGCGGGCATAAATCGCCAGTGCCACCCAGACCACCAGCAGAAGAAGGATCAGGGGCAGATTGTCGAAAAAGGCCGCGCGCTGCCCTTCGTCGGTCCAGCCGCTACTGGTCTCGTCCCACAATTGCAGCAGCGTGTCCGAGATGCCGACCGCCGCCTCGGGCCAGTTCTGCGGGTTCACCGGCGCGGGCCAAAGCTGCAACAGCTGGTCCGCCTGCCGGTCGCGCAATGTCCCGTCGATCTCGCGGATCAACCCGTCGGCCCGGCGATAGGCCTCTTCTGCGGCGATGCCCGGCGCCTGAAGCTTGACCATCTGATCGGCCAGCTCGCTGCGCCGCGCCGCGATTTCCGGCGCCTCGGTCTCGCCCTCGGCGGGGGCCGGGCCAAGGGCCGCGACCTGTTCCTTCACCGTCGCGATGCGCGAGGAATTGGCGGTCTGCGCGGTCAGAAGGGCCGCGCGCCATTGCGCAAGCTGGCTGCGCAGCTCTTCCAGCCGCTCATCCGAGATATTGGCATTGCCGATCTCGGCCTCGGCCGCCTCGGCCTTGGCCCGCCAATCGGCATAATCGACCGTCGTCTGGCTTTCGGGCGCGGCCTCCTGCGCCAGGACCCGCCCGGGCGCCGTCGTCAGACCCAGCGTCAGGACAAGCGCCAGCGCCGGGATCAGCCCGCGCAGCGCCACCCGCAATTTCGCCGCCGCCACCGGCCTCACGCCTCTTCGTAGACCGAGGGCAGCGCCCGCGGCGCACGGTCCAGCCAATCGGGCACGGGCAGGCCCTTTTCCTTCAGGAAGGCCGGGTTCCAGACTTTTGACTGATACCGGCTGCCATAGTCGCACAGGATCGTCACGATCGTGTGGCCGGGCCCCATTTCCTTGGCCATCCGCACCGCGCCCGCGATGTTGATCGCGGTCGAGCCGCCCATGCACAGCCCCTCGTCGCGGGCGAGGTCAAAGACATAGGGCAGCGCCTCGGCATCGGGGATGCGCCAGCTGAAATCCGGGGTGAAGCCTTCCAGATTCGCGGTGATGCGGCCCTGGCCGATGCCCTCGGTGATCGAATTGCCGGGGCTTTCGAACACGCCCTTGGTGTAGAAGGAATGCAGCGCCGCGCCTTCGGGGTCGGCAAGGCCGATCTTCACGCCCTTGGGCTGCAAGGCAAGCCCCACCCCCGCCAGCGTCCCGCCACTGCCCACGGCGCAGACAAAGCCATCGACCTTGCCGTCAAGCTGGGTCCAGATTTCCGGCCCGGTCGTCTCGATATGCGACTGGCGGTTTGCGGTATTGTCGAACTGGTTGGCCCAGATCGCGCCATTCGGCTCGGTCCGCGCCAGCGCCTCGGCCAGACGGCCGGAATAGCGGACGTAATTGTTCGGGTTCTTGTAGGGGGCAGCCGGCACCTGCACCAGCTCGGCCCCCGCCAGGCGGATCATGTCCTTCTTTTCCTGGCTCTGCGTTTCCGGGATCACGATGACGGTCTTGAACCCCATCGACGATCCGACCAGCGCCAGCCCGATGCCGGTATTGCCCGCCGTGCCCTCGACGATGGTGCCGCCGGGCTTGAGCTGCCCCTTCGCCACCGCATCACGGATGATGTACAGCGCGGCGCGGTCCTTGACCGATTGGCCCGGGTTCATGAATTCGCATTTGCCCAGGATGGTGCAGCCGGTCATCTCGCTGACGCGGCGCAGCTTCAGAAGCGGCGTGTTGCCGATCGCGGCGGCCAGATCTTCCTGAATATGCATCTCGGGCTTCCTTCACTATTCCGCCTCAGGTGTAGGCAAGCGGCAAGGCAAACTCAAGCCGCCGCAGAAGGTGAGGCAAGGGCTTGCCGCAGGGTCCAGGCCCCGTGACCGTCCGCTTGACACCGCAAAGATAAGCCGAGCCGCGCAGCGCAGATCTTTCCTGCGGAAAGACGGCGCTAGCGGACCATCAGCGCGACGATGCCATTGGCCTCGCCGTCGCGCCTTGTCTCAAGCCCGAAACCCAGATCGGGGAAATAGACCCAGCGGCGCGAGAACCCCGCGCCCGCCCCGGCAAAGACCGCCTCGACCGGGATCGCGCGATATTTGCAGCCCGACAGTTTCACCACCCGCTCGGGCAGGAAGGAATAGCTGACCCGCAACCCGCGTATGCCCTTGCGAACCGCCTCCTGCTCGCCCTTCTCCACCGACCCGAAGCCCGGCAGGGCCACGGCCTCGCCCGCGCCGCGCCGCCCCTCGCGCACCGACCCGGACCAGCCGCCGCCCGCCGCGGGTTCCGGCGGACGCGGATCGAATTTCCAGGTGATGACGGTTTCGCCATCGCGGCCGTTCAGCGTGGTCCGCGTCTCATAGACACCCCAAAGCGACCGGCGGCTGTCGCGCGACAGGGCGGCGGCGGAATCGTAATCCACCAGAACCACGCCGCGATCCTTGCCCGCGCGCACCGTGCCCAGCCGCCCGTCCTGCCGCTTGAAGGTGATGCCCGCGCGCAGATCGCCCGCCTCGACACAGCGCGCCTCGGCCAGCGCCGGGGCCACAAGCGCCAGCGACAGGGCAAGGGAACCAAGGGATTTGGACAGGGACAGGCGCATCACAGGAAACCTCCGCAATAGGGCGATTGCCGCAGTCTTGCACGGTTCGCCCCCGCCGCGCCACGCCGACGCGCGCCGGGGCAAGGGTTTCCGCCGATGGGTTGCCAAACGGTTAACCCGCGGCCAAACGCCTTGAAACGGCGAAAGAAAAAGGGGCGTCCCGCCATGGGACGCCCCTTTTCAGATCTCTGCCGGGCGGGCTCAGCCCTTGGCGGCGACCATCAGGCCCTCGTCCTTGATGACCTTCAGCCCCTCGTCGAGCGATTTCTTCGCCCGCTCGATCAGCACGTCGATCTCGGCGGGCGTGATCACCAAGGGCGGCGAGATGATCATCCGGTCGCCGACATGGCGCATGATCAGGTCATTGGCAAAGCAGCGCTCGCGCACCTTGTAGCCGACCTTGCCTTCTTCGCTGGCGAATTTGGCCCGCTTGGCCTTGTCGGGGGTCAGCGCGATGCTGCCCATCAGACCCGACAGCTTCGCCTCGCCCACCAGCGGGTGATCCGCCAGCGCGGCCCAGCGCTCGGCCAGATAGGGGTTCGCCACGTCGCGCACATGTTCGACCACGCCCTCATCCTGCATGATCCGCAGGTTCTCCAGCGCCACCGCCGCCGCGACCGGATGGCCGCTATAGGTGTAGCCGTGGAAGAACTCGCCGCCCGAGCCGACCACTTCGGCAACCTCGTCGCAGACGATGCTGCCGCCGATGGGCTGATAGCCCGAGGACAGGCCCTTGGCGATGGTCATGATATGCGGCTTGATGCCGAAAGTCTGGCTGCCGAACCAGTTGCCGGTGCGGCCAAAGCCGGTGATGACCTCGTCGGCGATCAGAAGGATGCCGTATTTGTCGCAGATGCGCTGGATTTCCGGCCAGTAGGTCGAGGGCGGAATGATCACGCCGCCCGCGCCCTGCACCGGCTCGCCGATGAAGGCGGCGACCTTGTCGACGCCCAGTTCCTCGATCTTGGCTTCCAGTTCGCGCGCCCGCATCAGGCCGAATTCCTCGGGCGTCATGTCGCCGCCCTCGGCCCACCAATGCGGCTGGCCGATATGGGCGATGCCGTCGATCATGCCGCCATGGGCATGGATCGGCTTCATGCCGCCAAGGCTGCCGCCGCCCATGGTCGAGCCGTGATAGCCGTTCCAGCGCCCGATGATGATGCGCTTCTCGGGCTGGCCCTTGACCTGCCAGTAGCGGCGGGCAAGGCGAATATTGGTGTCATTGGCCTCAGAGCCCGACCCCGCGAAGAAGACATGGTTCAGATCGCCGGGGGCAAGTTCCGCCAGCTTCGCCGCCAGCGCGATCGCGGGCACATGGGTCGTCTGGAAGAAGGTGTTGTAATAGGGCAGTTCCTCGATCTGCCGCGCCGCAACCTGGCCCAGTTCCTTGCGGCCATAGCCGATATTCACGCACCACAGCCCCGCCATGCCGTCCAGGATGCGGTGGCCTTCGCTGTCGGTCAGCCAGACGCCCTCACCGCGCAGGATGACCCGCGCGCCCTTCTTGGCCAGTTCGGCCTTGTCGGTGAACGGGTGAAAATGATGCGCCGCATCCAGCCGCTGCAATTCGGCCGTGGGCAGGTTGTTGGTGATCATGTTCATGGCCAGACCTCATTGGCAGGAATCGGCGGCGAAGGCGCCGTCTGACCGCAGGATAGAGCGGCGCGAGCCCGGCTTCAAGGAATTTGATCAAATTATGAGGTGACGCGACGGCATCTCTGTCAGCGGCCAGCACAGGCGGTCCCCCGGGACGGGGCACAGTCGCGCCGAAAGCCGGGGTCAGACCTCGGCCAGCGCCTGCCGAACCTGATCGATGCCCTGCTGGATGTCGCGCGCCACGGCCTGGCCCAGCGCCGCCGGATCGCCCGCCCGCATCGCGGCCAGCGCCTCGTGATGCTGGTCGGGCAGTCCGGTCTTGCCATTGCGTTCGATCACCACCCGCAAGGACGGCCCTGCCCGCAGCCAAAGCGACCGCGTGATGTCCAGCAGCACGGGCGCCTGCGACAGATCGTACAGCGTGAAATGAAAGGCGTGATTGGCCCGCAGGTAATCGGAAATGCTTCCGGCCCTGATCGCCGCATCGACCCGGTCATCCGCCGCCGCCAGCCGCGCGATCAACGCAGGCGTCAGCCGCGCCGCCGCCATCTCGGCCAGTTTCGGCTCGATGGCCAGGCGCGCGAAAGCCACCTCGTCCAGCATACCCGCCGTCATCTGCGGCACCGCCACGCGGCGATTGTCCTGCAACAACAGCGCACCTTCGGCGATCAGCCGCCGCAGCGCCTCGCGCACCGGGGTCATGCCGGCGCCCAGTTCCTGGATCAGTCCCTGAATCGTCACCGGCTGGCCGGGGGCGAGATGGCCATAAAGCACCATGTCGCGCAGCCGCGCATAGGTCAGCTCATGGGTCGGGATCTTGCGGCTGTCTGCGTCCATGGCCCTCTTGCCCTGTCGAGAGGCCCTTTATGACGCCCCTGCCTGCACATGCAAGAGATGATCAAATTCCCGCTTCGCGCCGCAGCCCCTCGCGCGCCCCATCCAGCCACAGAAGCGACAAAAGCAAAGGCGCGCAGGTGAATTCGCCTGCCCGGGCGCGGGCCATCGCCTCGGCGAAGGGCAGAAGATGGCCGCGGATATCCTCGGCCTCGCCCGGCACGCCATGCACACCGGCCGCGTCTTCGGGCAGGTCGCACAGGCCGATATAGGAATAGATGTATTCGCTGAAGGCACCCGTTGTCGGGTAGTATTCGGCGGCCTTCACCAGCTTTCCGACCGCCAGCCCCGCCTCTTCCAGCGCCTCGCGCCGCGCCGCCTCTTCCGGGGTTTCGCCCGGGTCGATCCGCCCGGCCACCGCCTCGATCTGCCAGGGATTCGCCTCGCCCCGCACCAGGGGCGCCACCCGCATCTGCTCGACCAGCAGCACCCGGTCGCGCAGCGGGTCCCAGGGCAGCAGCGTGACCGCGTCGCAGCCGACAAAGACCTCGCGCCGCACCAGCGGGCTCATCGCGCCGTCAAAGCGGCGGAAGCGCAGTTCCAGCTCCTCGACGGCGAAGAACCCGGCATGGCGCAGGCGGCGCGGCTCTTCCGCCACCGTTCCCGCCGCCAGCCGCAGCCCCCTCGGCGCCCCCTCGGCCAGCGCCCTTAACCGCGAGGCCGCGCGCACCAGCATCGGCCCGCGCCGCGCCAGCAGCCGCTCGGCCGGAACCTGCCCCATCGCCGCGAGGATATCCTCGGCCAAAGCGCGCTCCAGCGCGGCGCTTTCCGCCACATTCCCGCCGGTCGCCGCCAGCCAGAAAGACAGCCGCGCCGGATCAGCGCCCAAAAGCCGCGCCAGCGCGAGATCGTCCAGCCTTGCATCCATGTTCAGCGCCAGCGCCGCCTGGTATATTCCGACAGCGCCCCGCCCAGCAGCCCGCCCAGGATCAGCACGCCCAGAACCCCCACCGTCGCCATGGCGCGCGCCTGTTCCATCATCAGCTTGAACACATCCAGCACCGCCGCCATCGGGCTGCCGCCATAGGCATTGGTGGTCATCGACTTGCGCACCATCAGATACGAGCAGAACAGCAGCAGCGCAAAGAACGCCAGCGTCACCGAGGTGCGCAGCCCCGACCCCATCGCCTCGCCATAGCCCTGCCCCACCAGATTGCCCATCACCCGCCAGCCGATCACCATCCCCATCAGCGCGGTCACCTCGCGAAAGGCGCCGACAGCGGCATTCTCGCCCAGAGACGGCACATGCGCATTGGCCGCCAGCCATCCCACGATGGCAAAGGACAGGGCGGCGACAAGCTTGGCGGCTGTTGGCATGGCTCTCCCTCGGGTTCCCGCCCCTTCAGCCGGGGCGTGTCAGTGTGATCTGCGTCACGTCGCAGTTTCCGCCGTGAAAGGCGCCCGCGCAAGAGGTGAGGTAAAGATCCCACATCCGCCGGAAGCGTTCGTCAAAACCCAGCACGCGCACCTCGTCCCAGCGCGCGAGGAAGGTCTCGCGCCAGCGCCGCAGGGTCTGGCTGTAGCTCTCGCCGAATTCCACGCTGCCCGCGACCCGCAACCCCGCCCTGCGGCCCTGCTCCTGCAAGGCCGACATCGTCGGCAGCATCCCGCCCGGAAAGATGTATTTCTGGATGAAATCGACCTGGCGGCGATACAGCGCCCAGCGGTGTTCCGCCACGGTGATCACCTGCAACACCGCCTGCCGCCCCGGTTTCAGCCGCCCGGCCAGGGCGCTGAAATAGGTCGGCCAGTAGCGCTGCCCCACCGCCTCGAACATCTCGATCGAGGCGACACCGTCATAGAGGCCGCGCTCGTCGCGATAATCGCGCAGCGCGATCTCGACCCGGTCCTCCAGCCCCGCCTTGCGGATGCGGGCGCGGGCGAAGTCGGCCTGGGCCTTCGAGATGGTCAGCCCCGTGACTTTCAGCCCCCGCCGCGCGGCGGCATATTCGGCAAAGCCGCCCCAGCCGCAGCCGATTTCCAGCACATGATCGCCCGTCTTCGCGCCCATCCGGTCGATCACGCTGGCATATTTCGCCTCCTGCGCCCGTTCCAGGCTTTCCTGCCCGCTGGCGAAAAGCGCGCTGGAATAGGTCATGCTGTCATCCAGCCACAGCCGGTAAAACTCATTGCCCAGATCGTAATGCGCTGCGATGTTGCGCCGCGCCTGCCGGTGGCTGTTCGATTGCAGCCAGAAGCGCAGCCGCTCCAGCCCGCGCACAAGACCCATGGCCGGGAAGCCGTCATTCACCGGGTCATTCTCGGGCAGTTGGATCAGGTCCATCAGCGCCTGCAGATCGGGGGTGTCCCAGTCGCCGTCCAGATAGGCCTCGCAAAAGCCCAGCTCGCCCTCGCGCAAGAGGCGCGCGAAAAGATCGGGGCTGATGACCTGAATTTCGGCCCTTGGTCCCGGCCCCGCCCCGCTGGCGCGGAACCGCCGCCCGTCGCGCAGGGTAAAGTCCAGCTCGCCCCGCCCCAGCCGCCCTGCCACCTCGAAGACCCGTGCGAAATAGCGCGGCAGGTCGCGCTGTCCCGTCGTGCTGGTCAGGATGTCCATCCGCGCCTCCCCCGAAAGGCCCAAACGAATTAACCTTTCCCCGGAATCCCCCGCCGCTCAAGCTTTTCCTTGCTGAAGTGCAGCCAAGGCCCTTGCACGGCCCTCGGCCAGCGCGATCAGCGGGCGGGCCGGTGCATCCCTCGGCGAAAGCCCCCAGGCGCGCGGAACGGCATCGAAGTAGGCCAGCGCATCGGCGCCCGGTTCACGCTGCCCCTCGGCCAGCCAGCGGCGGCGATACAGGCCCGCGGGATCGAATTTCTCGGCCTGGGTCTCGGGGTTGAAAATGCGGAAATAGGGTGCGGCATCCGGGCCGGACCCCGCAACCCATTGCCACCCCATCGCATTCGCCGCCGGGTCCCAATCGGTCAGGCAATCGGCGAACCAGTCGAGCCCGATTTTCCAATGGGTCAAGAGATGCTTGGTCAGATAGGAGGCGACAATCATCCTTGCCCGGTTGTGCATCCGCCCCGTCACGAACATCTCGCGCATGGCGGCATCGACAAGGCTCTGCCCCGTGCGGCCCCGCCGCCAGGCCTCGGCATCGTCATTGTCGTCGCGCCAGGGAAAGCCATCCCATTCCGCGCGCCAATTGGCCCGGTCCATCTGCGGGAAATGATAAAGCAGATGCCAGGAAAACTCGCGCCAGGCCAGTTCCGACAGGAATTTCTCAGCCCCCGCCCGGCCCTCGTCACGGGCGCGCAGGGCCGCGTGCCAGACCCGGCGGATGCCGATCTCGCCATAGGTCAGGTTCTCGGACAGGCCCGAGCAGACCTCGCGGTCCAGCCGGTCGCGCATCTGGCGATAGTCTTCGACCGGCCCGTCCAGAAACGCATCCAGCCGGTCGCGCGCGGCGTCGCCGCCCACCGTCTGGTGCGGCCAGACCACCGCGCCACCCCGGTTCATCGCGCGGTCAAGCCGCCAGTCCTCAAGCCTGTCGCCCTTCGGCGCGGGGGCAAGCGCGCGCAGAGCCTTGACCGGCGGCAGCGCCGCAGGCGGGTCGCGGCGGCGCAGCGCGTTCCAATAGGGGGTGAAGACCTTGTAAGGTCCGCCCTGCCCGGTCTGGATCTCCCAGGGCTCGGCCAGCAGATGTCCGGCAAAGCTGCGCGCCTCGACGCCGCTTTCGCGCAGCGCCGCTTTCACCGCGCTGTCGCGGTCGCGCGACGGCCCGTCATAAAGCCGCGACCACCACACACCCGCCGCCCCGGTTTCCGCCACCAGCGCGGCAAGCGCGGGCAGCGCCGCCCCGCGCCGCAGGACAAGCCCCAGCCCCGCCCCTTGCAGCGTCTTTGCGAAAGCCGCGACTGCAAGGCCCAGCCGCCCCTTTGCCGCAGCGCCGATCGCCTCGGTCTCAGGGTCCAGCAGGAAGACCGCGACCAGGGGCCGCCCCGTCGCCGCCGCCGCGTGCAGCATGGGCTGGTCGTCCAGCCGCAGGTCGCGGCGGAACCACAGGATCAGGGGCGCATCCTTGGCTTGGTCAGGCACGGCAGGAACTCCGGTCAGAGGCGGGACAGAGGTTAACAAAGGGTGAATACGTATAGGCCAAGCCTTTGGATTTCCTCATCCCGCCCCTTTGTCCCACCGTGGGACAGTCAGAGCACCCGGTCCAGTGCCGCGATCAGCCGCGTCACCTCTTCCGGGCTGGTATAGTGGACCGCCGACAGGCGCAGCACGCCCTTTTCCAGATCCACCCCCATCGCCGCCAGGGGACGCACGGCATAGAAATCGCCCGCCCAGCAGGCAATGCCCTCGCGGCCCAGCGCCTCGGAGACCGGCTCCGCCGCCCGGCCCAGATCGACCGCCACCGTCGGCGCACGGCGGCCCGCCTCGCGCGGGCCGATCAGCCGCAGATCGTTGCGCCCGCCCAGATAATCCAGCAGCGGCTGGATCGTGACCACTTCCTGCGCCCGCATCAGGTCATGGACGCCACGGTTGCGCGCCGCCGCATCGCCGCCGATGCCATGATGGGCCGCCAGCGCATCGACATAATCCGCCATGCCCGCACAGGCCGCCACCTGCGCATGGTCCGGTCCGGCCGGGGTGTGCCGCTTGTAAAGGGTAGCGTGATTGAAATGGTGCCCCTGCCCCGGCAACTCGAAGCCGAACTCCTTGCGGATCACCATGATGCCCTGATGCGGCCCATAGGTCTTGTAGGCCGAGAACAGATAGACATCCGCCCCCAGCGCCGGCATGTCGGGGAAACCATGCGGGGCATAGCTGACCCCATCCACCACCGTGCGCGCGCCCGCCGCCCTGGCCATGGCGCAGATCGCCGCCACGTCATTGATCTCGGCCACCACATTCGAGCAATGGGGGAAGCACACGAGCCGCACCTTGCCATCGGCCAAAAGCTTGGCCAGCGCCGCCGGGTCAAGCGAACCGGTCGCCGGGTCAAGCTTCCATTCGCGGACCTCGATCCCTTCGTCCGCCA
>Ga0209571_1000488_pt1 | contig 41825 bp, 44 predicted proteins | sample EBPBio102011_DNA_FD_185866 | JGI IMG/M metagenome (GOLD analysis project Ga0209571, IMG submission 185866) | Wastewater treatment Type I Accumulibacter community from EBPR Bioreactor in Madison, WI, USA - Reactor 1_1/10/2011_ DNA (SPAdes)... | ecosystem: Engineered > Bioreactor > EBPR >... | reverse complement strand
CGGTGCACCGCGCGTATGCCTCGGCGACGAAGCAGTTCAGCACCGCCGAAGTCACCAAGGCGCTCGAGATCGCCTACGAGGCCAGCCCGCCGCCGGTGGTGCGCGGCCATGTGGCCAAGCTGCGCTTCGCCCACCCGGGCGGCGAGAACCCGCCGACGATCGTGGTGCACGGCTCGCGCCTGCGCACGCTGTCGGAGAGCTACCGGCGCTATCTCGAGAACTTCTTCCGCAAGCGCTTCAAGCTGGTCGGCACGCCGGTGCGCTTCGTGTTCAAGGAAGGCGAGAACCCGTACAAGGACAAGAAGAACGTGCTCACCGAGCGCCAGGTGGCGAAGAAGAAGCGGCTGATCCGGCACGTCAAGCGCGGCAAGTGAACGGCGCGGCCGGCCACGACCTTGTTGGCGTCACCCTGGGCCTGCTCGCCGGCGGGCGCGCGACGCGGCTGGGCGGACGCGACAAGGCCTGGCTGGAGCGCGACGGCGAACCGCAGGTGCTGCGCCTGGCCCGTCGCTTCGGGCCCGGTGCGATGCCGCTGCTGGTGAGCGCCAACCGCGGGCTGGAGCGCTATGCGCAGGCGGGGCTGGCTGTGGTCGCGGATCGCGTCGTCGATGCCGGGCCGATCGGCGCGATCGATGCGCTGGCGTCCGCATGCGCCACGCCGTGGCTGTTCACGTTGCCGGTGGACGTGGTGGACGTGGACGACGACCTGCCGCGCACGCTGGTCGATGCCGCGCACGGGCGCGGTGCGTATGGGCGTGACGACGAGGGGCCGCAGCCGCTGGTCGCGCTGTGGCCGGTGGCGGCACTGCGCGACGCCGTGGCCCGTGCGCTGGCCGCGCGCGAGTTCGCGGTGCGCGCGCTGCAGGCGCGCATGGGCATGGCCGAGGTGCGCCTGGCGGGCGTACGCTTCGGGAACCTCAATACGCCCGCGGACCTCGCGGCCGTCGGCATCCAGGGATGAGGCCATGAGCGAGCACGCGTTTCCCACCCGCATTGCCTACGCCGAGGCATTGGCGATCGTGCGCCATGTGGCGGCAGGGCGACGCCTGCCGAACGAGCCCGTGCCGCTGTCGCGCGCGCACGGCCGCGTGCTGGCCGAGGCCCTCGTCGCCGGGGTGGCGATGCCGCCGTTCGACAACGCCGCGATGGACGGTTTCGCGGTGCGCCACGCGGACCTCGCGGGCGAGGGGAGCACGGTGCTGATGCTGCGCGGCAGCCAGTTCGCCGGCGGCGTGCCGGCGCCCGCGGTCGGGCCCGGCGAATGCGTGCGCATCACCACCGGCGCGCCGCTGCCGCGGGGCGCGGATACCGTGGTGATGAAGGAAGACACCCTCGTCGAGGACGAGGTCGTGCGCATCCTGCAGGCGCCCGCGGCAGGCGGGCACGTGCGCCGCCAGGGCGAAGACGTGCGCGCGGGCGACGCGCTGCTGGCGGCCGGCGCGGTGCTCTCGCCGCCGCGGATCGCGCTCGCGGCATCGCAGGGGCGGGCGACGCTGGCGGTGTCGCGCCGGCCGACGGTGGCGGTGTTCTCGACCGGTGACGAGCTGGTCGAGCCGGGCGCGACGCTGGCGCACGGCCAGGTCTACAACTCCAACCGCGAACTGCTGATGGGCCTGCTGCGCGCGCAGGGGCTCGAGCCGGTGGCGTGGCCGACCCTGCCCGACGATCCGCCGGCGATCGAGTCGGCGCTGCGCCACGCGGCCGAGGCCTTCGACGTGATCCTGACCTGCGGCGGCGTCTCCGCCGGCGAGAAGGACCACCTGCCGGCGCTGCTGCAGCGGCGCGGCCACGTGCACTTCTGGAAGGTGCGGATGCGGCCGGGCATGCCGGTGCTGTTTGCCGAGGGCGGATCGCTGGGACCGGCGCTGTTCCTGTGCCTGCCGGGCAACCCGGTGTCGGTGCTGGCCACCTGCCTGGCGCTGGCGCGGCCGCTGCTGGACGGTCTGCAGGGGCGCGAACCGCGCACGCACTGGCGCGCGCGCCTGTCCGCGCCCTGGCACAAGCGGCACGAGCGGCTGGAGTTCCTGCGCGGACGGCTGTCCTCCGGCGAGGACGGCGTGCTGCACGCGGAGCCGCATCCGGCCGACGGCTCGCACCGGATGCGTGGCGCCGCCGACTCCGATGCGCTGCTGGTACTGGACGAGGGCGCGCGCGACTACCCGGCCGGCAGCGTGGTCGAAGCCTGGCCGTACTGACTTCACGCACGCCGGCGCCGGTCGCGCCACAATCGGCGCCATGGGCAAGGACATCACGCCACGGGAAGCCAACTACCGCCTCCAGCGCGGGGCGCTCCTGATCGACGTGCGTGACGACCACGAGCGCGAGCTGGGCATGGCCGAGGGCGCGATCGGCGCCGCGCGCGCCGAGCTCGAAAGCGCGCCGCACCGTTACATCGCCGACCAGGCCGCCGAGGTGCTGCTGATCTGCCAGAGCGGCGGTCGCTCGATGCTGGCCGCCGAGCAGCTGCAACGCCTGGGCTACCCGAACGTGGTCTCCGTGCGCGGCGGCACCAGCATGTGGCAGGCCGAGGGCCTGCCGGTGACGCGGCCGGCGGGGCATGTCGATGCCGATTTCCACGAGCGCTATTCCCGCCACCTGCGGCTGTCGGAAATCGGCGCCAAGGGCCAGCGCCGGCTGGAGGCGGCGACCGTGGTGGTGATCGGCGCGGGCGGGCTCGGCTCGCCGGCCGCGTTCTACCTCGCCGCTGCCGGCATCGGCCGGCTGCGCATCGTCGACGACGACGCCGTCGACCGCAGCAACCTGCAGCGCCAGATCCTCCATGCCGACGCCGATACCGGACTGCCCAAGGTCGATTCGGCGGAGACACGGCTGTCGGCGCTGAATCCGCGCGTCGACATCGAGCCCGTGCGTGAGCGGCTGACGTCCGACAACGTCGAACGCCTGCTGCTGGAGGCCGACGTGGTGATCGACGGCGCCGACAATTTCCCCGTGCGCTACCTGCTCAGCGATGCCTGCGTGCAGCTGCACAAGCCGCTGGTGTATGGCGCGGTGCATCGCTTCGAAGGGCAGGTGAGCGTGTTCGACGCCGGCCGCCAGCGCGGCAAGGCGCCGTGCTACCGCTGCCTGTTCCCAGAGCCGCCGCCGGCCGAGGCCGCGCCGAACTGCAGCGAGGTCGGCGTGCTGGGCGTGCTGCCGGGCGTGATCGGGCTGCTGCAGGCGACCGAAGCGACCAAGCTGCTGCTCGGCCTGGGCGATCCGCTGACCGGCCGCCTGCTGCACTTCGACGCGCTGTCGATGCGCTTCCGCGAAACCCGGCTGCGGCCCGACCCCGACTGCGTCGTGTGCGCGCCCGGACGAGCGTTCCCGGGCTACATCGACTACGCTGCGTTCTGCGCCGGCTGAGGCCCGGGGAAGGGGCCCTGGCGCATGATTCCCGCCGGCGTGCCTGTGCCGGCCCTTGCGTCCCACGAGCCGGTTGCCGACATGGCCCAGGTGTTGCCGCGTATTGCCGTCGTGCTGGTGGTCATGTGCAGCGCCCTGCTGCACGCCCTGCCGGCGTCGGCGGCCGATCCCTGCATGAAGCTGCCTGCGCTGGCCGTGCAGGTGCAGGGCGCGCAGTCACAAGGCGTGCCGTCGCAGGACGTGCCGGCGAGGATTGCCGCAGCCGCCTGCGAGGAGCATCGCCTCTGGTACCGCCCGCTGATCGAGGCCGACGGCCGCATCGGTGCGATGCGGGTGCGCGAGGCCGAACGCTCGCGCCTGGCCAACGGGCAGCCGGCCTGGCGGCGGGTGGTCGACTACTGGCGCGACAGCGGCCTGCTGTGGCGGGCGGGCGCCGGGGAGTGCGCCTACGGTGACACGCCGATGCCGTCGTGCCGCACGTTCGTGGTCGATACGCCGTGGTCGGCCGCGTTCGTGTCCTGGGTGATGCGCAAGGCGGCGGTGCCCGGTTTCAACGGATCGGCCAGCCATCTCGACTACGTGCGCCGCGCGTACCGCGAACCGTTCCAGAGCCCGTACCGGGTCGCGCATCCGCTGGGCGCGCATGTCCGTGCCGGCGACCTGCTGTGCTACGTGCGCGGCACCACCCGCGTGTACGGCTTCGGCGAACTGGCGACCGTGCTCAGCGGCAACGAGCCGGGGCTGGCGATGCATTGCGACGTGGTGGTCGGGATCGAGATCGGTGCCGACGACGCGCGCAGCGCCTTCCTCGTCGGCGGCAACGTCTTCGACAGCGTGACCATGCGCCGGCTGCGGCTCACGCCCGGCAACCGCTTCGACGCGCTGCCGATGCGCTTGGCCAGCGATCCGGAGTGCTCGCCGGAAAGCGCCTATGCCTGCGACCTCAACCGGCAGGACTGGTCGGTGCTGCTGCAGTTGCGGCCGGCGGAAGAACTGGCGGCCCTGCCGCCCGCGTTGCCGATGCCGGGCGCGCCCTCGGCGCCGGTGCAGGTGCCGGCCACGGTGCCCCGCACCGCAGCCGACCTGCAGAAGGATTCGCCCCAGCGCTGCTGCAACGACTGCGACCCGGAGGTGGGCCTGCCGCGTTGCCCGGTGCCGCAACCGCAATCGCAACCGCCGCGCTGACTCTCAGCGCTCCACGCAGGGCGCCATCAGCGCCTCGATCCAGTCGATGAAGGCCTGCAGCAGGCGTGAACCGCGCTGTTGCGGCGGGTACAGCGCGTGCAACGGCAGGCCGGGCGGCGGCAACTGTGGCAGCAGTTCCACCAGTTCGCCCGCGGCCAAGTGCGCCTCCACGTCATAGCGCGGTAGCTGGATGGCGCCGAGCCCGGCCAGCGCGCAGGCGATGTAGGTCTCGGCGTTGAGTACCGATACGCGACCCTGCATGGCCACCGACGCCAAGCCCCGCGGGGTGCCGAACTCGAACAGCTCCGGCCGCCCGACCGGCCTGCGCCCGAAATGCACCACCGGCAGCGCGGCGATGTCCGCGAGCGTGGCGACCGGCGGGTGCGACGCGAGCAGGGTGGGGGAGGCGCACGTGGCCTGGCGCAACTGGCCGAGGCTGCGCGCGGCAAGGTTGACGTCGCCGGGTTCACCCACGCGCAGCACGCAGTCGATGCCTTCGCCGACCGGATCGTTGATCTGGTCGGACCCGCCGAACTCGATGTCCACGCCCGGGTGCAGGGCGAGGAAGCCGGGCAGCGCCGGCGCGATCTGCAGCCGCGCCATCCGCGCCGGCACGTCCACCCGCAGCAGTCCGGCCGGGCGTTCCTCGACCCGGAACAGCTGTTCCACCCGGGCGACGTCGGCCAGCAGCTCGCGGCAGCGGGCCAGCAGCAGTTCGCCGTCGCTGCTCAGGCGTACCTGCCGCGTGGTGCGCTGGAACAGCCGGGCGCCGAGCGACTGTTCGAGCGCGCGCACCGCGGCCGAGACCGACGACGGCGCCAGCCCGAGCTGGCTGGCGGCCCGGCTGAACCCGCCGCTGTCGGCGACGCGCTGGAAGATGCGCAGGTGCTGGACCAGGTCCATGGGTGACTGTTCGGAAATATCGAATTGAATTTCCAGATTATGCATGTTTATCGAATCATGCCCGCCTGCTTCACTGGCGGCCCCCGAACCCACGAGAGGCCATCGATGAGCAGCAATCCGCATTCCATCCAGGGCAAGGTCGTCCTGGTCGCCGGCGGCGCCAAGAACCTGGGCGGCCTGATCGCCACCGACCTGGCCGGGCAGGGCGCCAAGGCCGTGGTTGTCCATTACAACAGCGCGGCCAGCAGGGCCGATGCCGAGAAGACCGTCGCCGCCATCGAGCAGGCGGGCGCGAAGGGCGTCGCCCTGCAGGGAGACCTGACCTCGGCTGCGGCGGTCGAGAAGCTGTTCGCCGACACCGTGGCCGCCGTCGGCCGGCCGGACATCGCGATCAACACCGTCGGCAAGGTGCTCAAGAAGCCGATGACCGAGATCAGCGAGGCCGAGTACGACGAGATGGCCGCGGTCAACAGCAAGACCGCCTTCTTCTTCCTCAAGGAGGCCGGCAAGCACCTGAACGACAACGGCAAGGCGTGCACCATCGTCACTTCGCTGCTCGGCGCGTTCACCCCGTTCTATGCCTCCTATGCCGGCACCAAGGCGCCGGTGGAGCACTTCACCCGGGCCGCGGCCAAGGAGTTCGGCGCACGCGGCATCTCGGTGACCGCGGTGGGCCCCGGCCCGATGGACACGCCGTTCTTCTATCCGGCCGAGGGCGCCGACGCGGTGGCGTACCACAAGACGGCCGCGGCCCTGTCGCCGTTCAGCCCGACCGGCCTGACCCACATCGAGGACGTGGTGCCCTTCATCCGCCACCTGGTCAGCGACGGCTGGTGGATCACCGGCCAGACCATCCTGATCAACGGCGGCTACACCACCAAGTAAGCCCGGAGACGGGGTGGCTCGCGACCGCCCCGTCCCGTGTCGTACGGCGGGCCCTTGCATTAACGTGGGCGCATCGCGCGACCACCGGAGAGGAAGACCACCATGCGCACCCTGATCTTCGTTGTCGTCGGCCTGCTGCTGGTGGGTCTCTCGATGTGGTGGGTGAGGCCTCGCAGGCGTCGCGCCCTGGCGGTGGTCTTCAGCGTGGGCTGGCTGGCGGCCGTGCTGTGGAATCTGCGCACCGGCGTGTCGCATGGCTACTCGCTGCAGGAGGAACTGCCCATCCAGGCGGTCATCTACCTGGTGCCCGTCGCGGCTGCGTGGTGGTATGCATGGAAGACAAGGCCGCGCTGAAACCAACGCATTCCCCGGAGTTTCCGTCGTGACGACACACGCGCACCCCCTGCTGCGACCGGCCGGCCAGCCCGCCCGCGTGGCCAACGTCGAACTGTTCTTCGACCTGGTCTACGTCTTCGCCATCACCCAGTTGTCCCACCATCTGCTGGAGCACCTGACCTGGCTGGGGGTGCTGCAGACGGCGACGCTGTGGTTCGCGGTCTGGCTGGGCTGGCAGTACACCGCCTGGGTCAGCAACTGGTTCAACCCCGAGCATCTGGTCATCCGCACAATGTTGATGGTGCTGATGGGGGTGGCCCTGCTGGTGTCCGCCGCCATCCCGGACGCATTCGGCGAGCGCGGGCTCCTGTTCGCCTGCAGCTTCGCCGCGATCCAGGTGGGGCGCACGCTGTTCGTGCTGTACAGCCTCGGCCGCGGGCACGCGTTGACGCCCAACTTCGTCCGGATACTGTGCTGGCTGCTGGTATCGGCGGCGCTGTGGATCGCGGGCGGGCTGAACGACAGCAGCACGCGCCTGCTGCTGTGGCTGCTGGCGGTGGGCTGCGAATACCTGTCGCCGATGGCCGGCTTCCCGGTGCCGGGACTGGGGCGCTCGCACACCTCGGACTGGACCATCGACGGCGGTCACCTCGCGGAACGCTGCCAGTTGTTCGTCATCATCGCGCTTGGCGAGTCCGTGCTGGCCACTGGCGCTTCGTTCGGCCACGCCTCGCATCCAGGGCCCGCGGTATGGATCGCGTTCCTGGTCTCATTCGTCGGCTGCGTCGCCATGTGGTGGATGTACTTCGACACCTCCAGCACTGACGCGGCGCACGTGATCGAGCATTCGGACGATCCCGGCCGGCTCGGTGCCTACTTCCATTACGTCCACGTCCTGCTGATCGCCGGTGTCATCGTCTGTGCGGTGGCCGATGACCTGGTCGTGGCGCACCCGCTCGATCCGGTGAAGGCGAAGTACGCTGCGGTCCTGGCGGGCGGTCCACTGGTCTATCTGCTCGGCAATGCGCTGTTCAAACGCGTGGTGTACCGACGTTTTCCGCTGTCGCATGCCATCGGCATCGCTGCCTTGCTGGCGCTCTGGCCGCTGCTGCCGAGGGTCAACCTGCTGGTCGCGGGCACGCTGACCACGACGGTGCTGGTGTTGGTCACGGTATGGGCGGCGTACTACCGGCGCCGCGGCAATGGCGTCGCGCACGCGCATACCTCCGGCTAGGGACGGCAGGGCGTCGGCGGAGGAGAAAGGGGAATGACCGGCGCGGGGTCGGTCCGCAGGCGCGGGGAGGTCGCCCGTCGCTGGCCGGCGGGCAGGATCCGCTGACAACCCGTGGTGGCCTGCCGGCGGGACGTCCGTCTGCGCCTGCCCCGTGGACGACGCGAGCAGTCGGCCGATCTACGGTGGCGTGACGACCAGGCCCCGGCCAGCCGCCGCGCCACGCGCGACTCAGCCGTGTTCGCGCCGCGCGGCCTCGAACGCCGCCAGCTGCTCGGGCGTGGCCTCGCGCTGGTGCTTCGACTTCCAGTCGGCGAAGGGTTCGCCATAGACCGTTTCACGCGCCTCGTCGCGGCTCATCGCGAGCCCGCGCGCGTCCGCCGCCTCGCGGTACCAGTCGGCCAGGCAGTTGCGGCAGAACCCGGCGAGCGTCATCAGGTCGATGTTCTGCACGTCGGGACGTCGCGCCAGCAGGTGCTCGCGCAGGCGGCGGAAGACCGCGGCCTCGATGTGGACCGTGTCGACGTCGGTCGCGGGTGAGTCGCCGGTCTGCGCCATCGCCTGTCTCTTCGTGCGGGGATGGCCTGCATCATACGGCGTGGCCCGCGCAGGGCTGTGGGACAATGCCGGCCCGCGCCTTCGCCCCCATCCCCCGCCGATGACCGCACGCATCCTCGACGGCAAGCGGATCGCAGATTCGCTGCTGGAAGAACTCAAGTGCCGCGTCGATGCCCGCGTGGCCGCTGGCCTGCCGCGGCCCGGCCTGGCCGTGGTCCTGGTGGGCAGCGACCCCGCCTCGCAATCGTACGTGCGCAACAAGCGCCGCGCGGCCGAGAAGGTCGGCATCCGCGCCTTCGACTTCGACCTGCCGGCAAGCACGACCGAAGCCGAGCTGCTGGCCCTGGTCGACACCTTGAATGCCGACCCGGCGGTGCACGGCATCCTCGTGCAGCTGCCGCTGCCGGGGATCCCCGACGCCACCCGCCTGATCCACCGCATCGATCCGCGCAAGGACGTCGACGGCTTCCACCCGGAGAACGTCGGCCACCTCGCGTTGCGCCAGTTCGGCCTGCGCCCGTGCACGCCGCGCGGCATCACCACGCTGCTGGCCTACACCGACCAGCCCGTGCGCGGCCGGAGCGCGACCATCGTCGGCGTCAGCAACCACGTGGGCCGGCCGATGGCGCTGGAACTGCTGATCGCCGGTTGCACCGTGACCAGCTGCCACAAGTTCACCCCGCCGGACGTGCTGCGCCGGCACGTGGGCGAGGCCGACATCCTGGTGGTGGCCGTCGGCCGCCCCGGCCTGATTCCCGGGGACTGGGTGAAGCCGGGCGCGGTGGTGATCGACGTGGGCATCAACCGGCTCGAGGATGGCCGCCTGACCGGCGACGTGCAGTTCGAGGCTGCTGCCGAGCGGGCCAGCTGGATCACCCCGGTGCCCGGCGGGGTGGGGCCGATGACCGTCGCCACCCTCATGCAGAACACCCTCGAGGCCGCCGGAAATCTGATCTAGCCATAGGCAGGAGCATTGCCGGATACCGGGACTCGTCGCCGAAGCCGATCCTGCACGGCGCGAACCCACCTCGCCCGCTCGCGGGGGAGGACGGGTGGGGGCGCCACGGCCACGCGCTGCCCTCACCCGAGCCCCCTCGCGCGGGCGGGAGAGGGGGCAAAAGCAGTACAATGACGCGCTTCCCCACCTCCCCCGGGACTGCCGATGCTCCGCATCAAGGCTGAAGCACTGACGTACGACGACGTTTCGCTCGTCCCCGCCCATTCCGCCGTCCTGCCCAAGGATGTCTCGCTGGGCACCCAACTCACCAGATCCCTGCGCCTCAACCTGCCGATCGTCTCCGCGGCGATGGATACGGTGACCGAAGCGCGCCTCGCCATCGCGATGGCGCAGCTCGGCGGCATCGGCATCATCCACAAGAACCTCAGCGCCGAACGCCAGGCGGCCGAAGTCCAGCAGGTCAAGAACTTCGAGGCCGGCGTGATCCGCGAGCCGTTCACCGTCGGTCCGAACACCACCATCGGCGAAGTGCTCAAGCTCACCCGTGCGCGCCGCATCTCCGGCGTGCCGGTGGTCGACAACGGCCAACTGGTCGGCATCGTCACCGGCCGCGACATGCGCTTCGAGAAGAAGCTCGACGATCCGGTCCGCAACATCATGACCAAGAAGGATCGCCTGGTGACGGTGCACGAGGGCGCCAGCGACGACGAGGTCATCGGCCTGCTGCACAAGCACCGCATCGAGAAGGTGCTGGTGGTCAACGATGCCTTCGAGCTGCGCGGCCTGATCACCGTCAAGGACATCCAGAAGAAGTCCGACAACCCCAACGCCGCCTACGACCCCGACGAACAACTGCTGGTCGGCGCCGCGGTCGGCGTCGGCGGCGACACCGAACACCGCATCGAACTGCTGGTTGCGGCCGGCGTGGACGTGGTGATCGTCGATACCGCGCACGGCCACTCGCAGGGCGTGCTCGATCGCGTGGCCTGGGTGAAGAAGACCTATCCCAACCTGCAGGTGATCGGCGGCAACATCGTCAGTGGCGATGCCGCGCTGGCCCTGATGGATGCCGGCGCCGATGCGGTGAAGGTGGGCGTGGGCCCGGGTTCGATCTGCACCACGCGCATGGTCGCGGGCGTCGGCGTGCCGCAGGTGACGGCGGTGTCGATGGTGGCCGATGCACTGCAGGACCGCATCCCGCTGATCGCCGACGGTGGCATCCGCTATTCGGGTGACCTGGGCAAGGCGATCGCCGCCGGTGCGTCGACCATCATGATCGGCGGCCTGTTCGCCGGTACCGAGGAATCGCCAGGCGAAACCGAACTGTTCCAGGGCCGCAGCTACAAGAGCTACCGCGGCATGGGCTCGCTGGGCGCGATGGAGAAGGGCAGCAAGGATCGCTACTTCCAGGATTCGGCCGATGCCGACAAGCTCGTCCCCGAAGGCATCGAAGGCCGCGTGCCGTATCGCGGCCCGCTCAGCGGCGTGGTCCACCAGCTCGCCGGCGGCCTGCGCGCGACGATGGGTTATGTCGGCTGCGCGACGGTCGAAGAAATGCGCAAGAAGCCGGAGTTCGTGAAGATCACCGGCGCCGGGCAGCGCGAAAGCCAAGTGCATGACGTGCAGATCACCAAGGAACCGCCGAACTACCGGATGAGTTGAGGTTTTGCCCCTCTCCCGTCGGGAGAGGGTGGCGCGTAGCGCCGGGTGAGGGTTTGTCCCGGCGCCGGCATCCCGATACACCGAACCCTCACCCCCAACCCCTCTCCAGGAGGGAGAGGGGAGGACGCGATGACCAACATCCACAGCGACAAGATCCTCATCCTCGACTTCGGCGCGCAGTACACGCAGCTGATCGCGCGCCGCATCCGCGAGATCGGCGTCTACTGCGAAATCTGGGCCTGGGACCACGATCCGGCTGAAATCGAAGCCTTCGGCGCGAAGGGCATCATCCTGTCCGGTGGCCCCGAATCAACCACGCTGCCGGGCGCGCCGAAGGCACCGCAGCAGGCGTTCGACAGCGGCCTGCCGATCCTCGGCATCTGCTACGGCATGCAGACGCTGGCGGCGCAGCTTGGCGGTGCCACCGAAGCGGCGGACCAGCGCGAATTCGGCCATGCCGAGGTCGACGTGGTGCACGCCGATGCGCTGTTCTCCGGCCTGAGCGACCACGGCGGCACGCCGCGCCTGAACGTGTGGATGAGCCATGGCGACCATGTGTCGCAAGTGCCGCCGGGCTTCACCGTCACCGCGACCACCGACCGCATCCCGGTCGCGGCGATGGCCAACGAGGAGAAGCGCTGGTACGGCGTGCAGTTCCATCCCGAGGTCACGCACACGCTGCAGGGGCAGACGCTGCTGCGCCGGTTCGTGGTCGACGTGTGTGGATGCGAAACGCTGTGGACCGCGGCCAACATCATCGAGGACCAGATCGCCCGCGTGCGCGAACAGGTCGGCTCCGACGAGGTGATCCTGGGCCTGTCGGGCGGCGTGGATTCCTCGGTCGTCGCCGCGCTGCTGCACAAGGCCATCGGCGAGCAGCTGACCTGCGTGTTCGTCGACACCGGCCTGCTGCGCTGGCAGGAAGGCGACCAGGTGATGGCGATGTTCGCCAACGAAGCCGATAAGGGCGGCATGGGCGTGAAGGTGGTGCGCGTCAACGCGGCCGATCGCTACTTCAAGGCACTGGAAGGTGTCGCCGATCCGGAAGCCAAGCGCAAGATCATCGGCAACCTGTTCGTTGAGATCTTCGAGGAAGAGTCGAACAAGCTGAAGAACGCCAGGTGGCTGGCGCAGGGCACGATCTATCCGGACGTGATCGAGTCCGCCGGCAGCAAGACCGGCAAGGCGCACGTGATCAAGAGCCACCACAACGTCGGCGGCCTGCCCGAGCACATGAAGCTCGGCTTGGTCGAACCGCTGCGCGAGCTGTTCAAGGACGAGGTGCGCCGCCTCGGGGTCGAACTCGGCCTGCCGCGCACGATGGTTTACCGCCATCCGTTCCCGGGTCCCGGGCTGGGGGTGCGCATCCTCGGCGAAGTGAAGCCGGAGTACGCCGAACTGCTGGCGCGTGCCGACGCGATCTTCATCGAGGAACTGCGCAAGGCCGACCTGTACGACAAGACCTCGCAGGCCTTCGCCGTGTTCCTGCCGGTGAAGTCGGTCGGCGTGGTGGGCGATGCCCGCGCCTACGAGTGGGTGATCGCGCTGCGTGCGGTGGAAACCATCGACTTCATGACTGCGCACTGGGCGCACTTGCCGTACGCGTTCCTCGGCACGGTGAGCAACCGCATCATCAACGAGCTGCGCGGCATCTCCCGCGTGGTCTACGACATCTCGGGCAAGCCGCCGGCCACCATCGAGTGGGAGTGAGCACGCGGACGCGCGTCGTTCCGGCGTCCTGCAGCCGAGGCTTCAGGGTGCAGCGGCCGTGGCCGCCGTCGTGTCGGTCGGCCGGGCGGGCCGCAGGCTTCGCCAGAGGCGGTTCTTGAGCTCGACCAGCGGCGGATTGGGCAGCACGCGCGGCGGGTTGCGGCCGTGGTCGCCGGCGGCCGCCACCACGGACACGCGCAGCTCGCCGTCGGTGTAGTAGCGGTCGCCTTCGCCATTGCGGCCGTTGAGCGTGGCACCGACGCCGGTCACCTCGTAGGTCTCGACGACGCGCAGGGCCTGCGCCAGGTCGGCGGACAGGCGGTTGCGCGCGGCGTCCACGTCGGGCGAGATGGCGTGCGTCACCGCGCCGGTGTAGTGGCTGAGCCCGACGCCCTTGTCGAAGGACGCGGACCCGAGCCAGACCGGCCTGCCTTCGGCCCCGGCCGGCAACACCTTCCACAGCCGGACGTGCTGCCGGCGGTCGGCGCTTTTGCCGACTGCCTGTTCGAAGGCGAGGTCCTGCTGCCGGCCCTGGTAGAACAGCGGGCTGACCGGCGCATCGGCATAGGCATGGTCGAACAGCACACTGCCCACGATCTCGACGCCGGTGCGCAGGGTGACGGCGTCGGCAGGCGACCAACCGGCCGCGAGCATCGCCGCGACCAGTTCTTCCCGCGACGCGACGATGCCGACATTCAGCGGATCACCCGGCAGTCCGATGCCGGTGCGCGTGACCATGTCCATGCCGGCCAGCGCCGCCTGGTGGTCGTAGTGGCGCAGCGCACGCGGCAACACCACGTACGCGGCGAGCGCCCAGGCCGCGATCGTGACCAGGGCGGCGATGGAAAGCTTGCGCAGCCAGCGGCGGCGCCGGGCGCCGGCCCGGGGCTGCGCGGGTGGAGCCTGCGGGTGGTCCGGCACGGGTCGCCTCCGTTGCGGCCGCGTCATGGCAAGGGCGCCATGTTGGGTGCTCTATGATGCGCGATGCAACCGTGCGCGGCAGCGGCGCGCACGACGTCCGGCGGCAGGCCGGCACGATGGCATCGGCACGAGGCAAGATGGGCGGCGAAACGGACGGGCACGGGATCGACGGCGGGGACGGGGCGGGGCGCCCCGCGCCCGACGACCTGCGCTGGATGCGCCACGCCTTCGCGCTGGCCGATCGCGCCGAACGCGAGTTCGACGAAATCCCGGTGGGCGCCGTGATCGTCGGCGCCGACGGCACGCGGCTGGGCGAGGGCTGGAACCGCAACATCGTCGACCAGGACCCGACGGCGCATGCCGAGATCGTCGCCATGCGCGCGGCCGGCCGCACGCTCGGCAACCATCGCCTCGTTGGCAGCACGCTCTACGTCACCCTGGAACCCTGCGCGATGTGCGCGATGGCGCTGGTGCACGCACGCGTGGCGCGACTGGTCTACGGCGCTGCCGATCCCAAGACCGGCGCCTGCGGCAGCGTGTTCGACCTCGTCGCCGATCCGCGCCACAACCATCGGGTCGACGTGGTGGGTGGCGTCCTGGGCGAAGAGGCGGGCCGGCGCCTGACCAACTACTTCCGGGCCAAGCGCGGCAGGCCGCCGGTGCCCTAGGTCGCCGGTGCCCGGTTCATTCGCCACTTCGTCACCCGGGCGAACCGGATCCCGCCACCCCGGCGAAGGCCGGTGCCCACGTTCGCATGACACGGCGCGCCGGGTTCTGGCCCGACCCTTCCGCGGCGGTCGCGCCGTTGCGGCGAACCGGCCAGCCGCTCAGATCAGCGGGCTGCGCCGGTTGGCGAAGCGGTGGGCATCGTCCATCTCGTCGTTGACCGCGCGCACGGCGAGCGTGGCCTCGCTGGCCAGCAGCACGCTGGAGGCGAACATCGACAGCACGCCGAGCGCCGCGAACACCGTCGGCCACGGGCCGAAGACGTGGTTGAAGTAGGAGTCGCCGGCCACCAGCAGGCTGGTGGCGACGAAGAACGTGATCGCCACGTACAGCAACTGGCTGGCGCGCAGGATGATCAGGCTGCGCCGGCGCTGCACCGCGATGCGGCGTTCCAGCAACGTGCGCTCTTCGTCATCCTCGCTTTCCGAAAGATCCTTGAGCAGCTGCCGCGCGCGATCGATGATCCGCGCCAGCCGAGCATTGGCGCTGGCCAGCAGCGCCGCCGTGGCGGTGAGGAAGAACGCCGGCGCGAGCATGGCGGTGAGGATGGCGTAGTGGGTCAGGGCGGCGTTCTGCAGCATGGGGTCCGGGTCCGCGCGGGCGCTGCGCTATGATGCCGCGTCCCGTCACCGCCCGCGAGCGCATGGCCTCCCAGGAATCGACACACGGCAACGGCCGGCTGGTCTGGATCGACCTCGAGATGACCGGCCTCGACACCGGGCGTGATTCGATCCTCGAGATCGCGACGGTGGTCACCGACTCCGACCTCAACGTGCTGGCCGAGGGGCCCGAGTGCGCCATCGCGCATCCGTTGGCGGTCCTGGAGGCGATGGACGACTGGAACCGCAACCAGCACGGGCATTCCGGGCTCTGGCGTCGGGTGCTGGAGGAGGGCGTGCCGCTGGCCGAGGCCGAGGCGCGGACGCTGGCATTCCTGCAGGCGTGGCTCGGCCCGCGGCAGTCGCCGATGTGCGGCAATTCGATCTGCCAGGACCGCCGGTTCCTGCACCGGCAGATGCCGGCGCTGGAGCGCTTCTTCCACTACCGCAACCTCGACGTGAGCACCATCAAGGAACTGGCGCGACGCTGGGCGCCGCAGGTGCTGGCCGAGGTCAGGAAGGCATCGGCGCATACCGCGCTCAGCGACGTGCACGACTCCATCGCCGAGCTGCGCCACTACCGGCGCTTCATGGGCGCGCTGGCGGGCCACGACGCGCCTTCGCGCTGAGCGGGGACCCGCCGCGACGTCGCGCCGGTGCGGACGCGCTAGCATCATCGCCATGCCGGACCGCGCCATCACGTCACGCGCCATCATCGAGGACCCGCGCGACTGGGCCGACCTGCAGCGTGCGGTCGCCTTGCTGGAGTCGCCCACGATCACCGCGCGCATCGCGCACGTGGTGGGTGCGCCGCTGGAATTCGCGGTGCGCCGCCTGCCGTCGGCGGTGTCCGGGCGCATCCACGGTGCGGTCGAGGCGGCCCTGCACAAGGCCTCGCAGGCCGCGCTGTGGAGCATGGACAACCAGCCCGGCCGCCGCGCATCCACGCGGCTGCACAAGCTGGCCGCGGCCACCACCGGCGCGGTCGGCGGCGCGTTCGGATTCGCCGCGCTGTTCGTGGAGCTGCCGGTATCGACCACGATCATGATGCGCGCGGTGGCCGACGTTGCGCGCAGCGAAGGCTTCGACCTGTCCGACCTGTCCACCCGGCAGGCCTGCCTGGAGGTCTTCGCGCTGGGCGGCAAGTCGGACAAGGACGATGCGAGCGAGACGGGTTACTACCTCGCCCGTGGCTTCACCACCGACGTCATGCGGCATCTCTCCGCGGAGCTCGCGGGGCAGGTGGCATCGGGCGGCCCGGGCCTGGTCACCGGCATGGGCGGCAAGGAAGCCGGCAAATGGCTGGCCAAGCTGATCGAGAAGGTGGCCAGCCGGTTTGGCGTGGTGGTGACCGAGAAGTTCGCCGCGCAGGCGGTGCCGGTGGTCGGCGCCGCGGCGGGTGCGACGCTCAACACCATGTTCACCGACTACTACCAGGACATGGCGCGCGGGCATTTCATCGTGCGCCGGCTGGAGCAGCGCTACGGCGAAGCGTCGATCCGCACCAGCTACGAGCGCCTGGCCGGCCGCAAGGGCGCCTGACCCCGGCGACACATCGCCGGGATCGCAACGAGGCGTTCCTCAGCCGGCGCTGGCCTTGGATCTGGCCAGCTTCAGCCAGGTGTCGACCACGGTGTCCGGGTTGAGCGACACCGACTCGATGCCTTCCTCCATCAGCCACTGCGCCAGGTCCGGATGGTCGCTCGGGCCCTGGCCGCAGATGCCGACGTACTTGCCCTTGGCGCGCGCGGTCTTGATCGCCAGCGACAGCAGTTTCTTCACCGCCGGGTCGCGTTCGTCGAACAGGTGGGCGACGATGGACGAGTCGCGGTCCAGCCCGAGGGTGAGCTGGGTGAGGTCGTTGGAGCCGATCGAGAAGCCGTCGAAGATCTCCAGGAACTCCTCGGCCAGCAGCGCGTTCGAGGGCACCTCGCACATCATGATGATCTTCAGGCCGTTCTCGCCCTGGCGCAGGCCGTTCTTCGCCAGCACTTCGACCACCTTGCGGCCTTCGTCGAGCGTGCGCACGAACGGGATCATCACCCACAGGTTGTCGAGGCCCATCTCGTTGCGCACGCGCAGCACGGCCTTGCATTCCAGCGCGAAGGCCTCCGCGAACGATGCATCGACGTAACGGCTGGCGCCGCGGAAGCCGATCATCGGGTTCTCTTCGTGCGGCTCGAAATTCGGACCGCCGATGAGGTTGGCGTACTCGTTGGACTTGAAGTCGGACAGGCGCACGATCACCGGGTGCGGCGCAACCGAGGCGGTCAACGTGGCGATGCCTTCCTTCAGCCGCTCGATGTAGAACTCCACCGGCGAGGCGTAGCCGACGGTCTTCTCGTCGATCTTCTTCTTCGTGGCCGCATCCTGGCGCTCATACTGCAGCAGCGCATTGGGATGCACGCCGATGTGCGCGGCGATGATCATCTCCAGCCGTGCCAGGCCGATGCCGGCGTTGGGCAACTGGCCGAAGTCGAACGCACGCTCCGGGTTGGCGACGTTCATCATGATCTTGAGCGGCGCCGGGGGCATGTTCCCCAGGTCGGTGGTGATGCGCTCGAAGGGCAGGGCGCCATCGTAGATGAAGCCGGTATCGCCTTCGGCGCAGCTGACCGTGACCGGCTTGCCGTCTTCGATCCGGTCCAGTGCATTGCCGGTGCCGACCACGGCGGGCACGCCCAGCTCGCGCGCGATGATCGCCGCGTGGCAGGTGCGACCACCGCGGTTGGTGACGATGGCGGCGGAACGCTTCATCACCGGCTCCCAGTCGGGGTCGGTCATGTCGGCGACCAGCACGTCGCCGGGCTGCACGCGCGCCATGTCGTCGAGCGAGCGCACCACGCGGGCCACGCCGCTGCCGATCTTCTGGCCGATGGCGCGGCCTTCCGCGACCACGCTGCCGCGCTGTTCAAGCGAATAGCGTTCGATCTGGGTGGCCTTGGCGCGCGACTTCACCGTCTCCGGGCGCGCCTGCACGATGAACAGCTTGCCGCTCACGCCGTCCTTCGCCCATTCGATGTCCATCGGCCGGCCGTAGTGCTGTTCGATCACCAGCGCCTGCTTCGACAGCTCTTGCACGTCGGCGTCGGTGATCGAGAAGGTGTTGCGCAGTTCGGCAGGCGTGTCCTCGGTGCGCACGCGCTCGCCGGGCGTGTCGGAATAGACCATGCGCAGCTGCTTGGCGCCGATCGAGCGGCGCAGGATCGCCGGCTTGCCCTGCTGCAGCGTGGGCTTGTAGACGTAGAACTCGTCGGGGTTCACCGCACCCTGCACGACCATCTCGCCCAGGCCAAAACTCGACGTCACGAACACCACGTCGCGGAAGCCGGACTCGGTGTCGAGGGTGAACAGCACGCCGGAGGCACCCACGTCCGAGCGCACCATCAACTGCACGCCGGCCGAGAGGAACACGTCCTCGTGCTTGAAGCCGTGATGCACGCGGTAGGCGATGGCGCGGTCGTTGTAGAGGCTGGCGAAGACTTCCTTGACCTTGTGCACCACGTCGTCGGCGCCGGTCACGTTGAGGAAGGTTTCCTGCTGGCCAGCGAAGCTCGCGTCCGGCAGGTCTTCGGCGGTCGCGGAGGAGCGCACGGCCACGGCGATGTCGCCCCCGCCGTTGTCGGCCGCGAGTTTCGCGTACGCGGCGCGGATGTCGGCGTCCAGGTCGGGCTGCAGCGGCGCGTCGATCACCCAGCCGCGGATCTCGCCGCCGGCGGCGGTGAGCGCGGCGACGTCCTCGACGTCGAGCGGCGCCAGGCGGTCGAAGATGCGCTGGTGCAGGTCGTTGTGGGCGATGAAGGCCTTGAACGCGTCCGCCGTGGTCGCGAAGCCGCCGGGGACGGATACGCCGAGCTTGGACAGGTGGCCGATCATCTCGCCGAGCGAGGAATTCTTGCCGCCGACACTGGCAAGGTCGGACAGGCGAAGATCATGCAGCCAAAGGATGTTGGCAGGCGAGTCGGACTGGCTCAAGACGGGCGCTCCGGAGGGGTCGAATACGCGAGGGCCGGGCGCCGCCCGGCGGAAAGCGATATTTTAGCCCGTATGCCGGCATTCGCGCCGGGTATTCCCACAAAGGATATGCCTTGACCGCCATCCGCCCCGTGTTCTACGTCTCCGATGGGACCGGCATCACCGCCGAGACCATCGGCCACAGCCTGTTGACGCAGTTCACGGGGACGCGCTTCGAGACGCACCGCATCTCGTTCGTGGACTCGGACGAACGCGCGGCCGAGGCAGCCAGCCGCATCCGCAGCATGGGCGAGGCGCTGGGCGCGCGGCCGATCGTGGTCAATTCCTGCGTTGACCCGGGACTGAGCGCGCGGGTGGCGGAGAGCGGGGCGCTGATGCTCGACGTCTTCGCGCCGTTCATCGAACCGCTGGAGGCCGAACTCGGCGAGAAGCGCCTCGCGCGGGTGGGGCAGGCGCACGGCATGGTTGATTTCGACACCTACCATCGCCGCATCGACGCGATCAACTTCGCGCTCACGCACGACGATGGCATCTCGATCAACTACGACGCGGCCGACCTGATCCTGGTGGCGGTGTCGCGCGCGGGCAAGACGCCGACCTGCGTGTACCTGGCCCTGCAGCACGGCGTGAGCGCGGCGAACTATCCGTTGACCGATGAGGACCTCGAGCACGACCAGTTGCCGCCGCGGCTGCGTCCGTATCGCAAGAAGCTGTTCGGACTGACGATCGATCCGGTCCGGCTGCAGCAGATCCGGCAGGAGCGCAAGCCGAATTCGCGCTACGCGCAACTGGACACCTGCAAGCGCGAGGTGGCGGCGGCGGAGGCGATGTTCCGGGCCGAACGCATCCCGGTGCTGAGCACCACGCACACCTCGATCGAGGAGATCGCCAGCAAGGTGATGAGCACTCTGGGGATCCAGCGCGGCATGTTCTGAAGGGACGCGCCCTTCGGCGTCGAACCGGGCCCGGCGAATCCACGGGAGCGGAATGCCTAACGTAGGCGCTGGATCGCGATCCGTCAATGCTGCCCGGATGCGATTGCAGCGTGTAGCATCGGGCCCATGCAGGAAGTCGCCGCCCGCATTGCAAGCATCCCCAAGCTCAGCCGCTTTGGCTGGCTGATGGCGCTGTACGCGGAAAACTTCAAGCGCGTCACCCGCCTGTTCGAGCCGGCCGACCTTGCCGAAGGCAGCTACCTCTCCTCGATCGGCGACGGGGTGGACGTGCGTCTGGACGTCCTGCACCAGCACAGCTACACCACCGAACTGCGCCTGACGTACACCCTGCGCGATCCGCTGACGGGCGAGCCCGACCCTTCGGCCTACCTGCGCCTGTACCGCGACGCGCGCCAGCTGGAAGCCACGCATTGCTACGTGGGCCGTCGCTGGCAGGACGTGATCGGCATGTATCCGCCGCCGGCCGAGGTGCTGGACCACCGCATGCGCATGAACACCTTCCTCGGCAAGTGGGTGCAGTACCTCGCCGAGCGCGGGCATGGCGTGGCCACCCTGCGGCCCTGGGCCGAGGCCGGACAGCCGCTGGCGACCACGGAGTGAGTTGCGCAGCCGCGATGCCGGCCCCGCATCAGCCGCAGATGCCCACCATCACGTTGTCCCCGCACAGCATGCGCACGCGCACGCCGGACGGCACACCGATCGATTCATAACAGTCGCGCGCAAGTTCGGTGGCGCGCTGGATGGCGCTGAACTTGTCGATGTTGCGCACGACTTCGTAGCCGGCGATATGCACCTGCCAACCCTGCACGTCAGGCTCGACGGCGATCAAAGCGCGTTCCATGTTGAGCTCCCAAGCTGCCTGATGGACTCCCCCTGCCGCAATGCCATCATGGCCGGGTCGCCGGTCCGCGACAGTCGGCGGATCCGACGCCGTCGTGTAGGAAAACCCCCACATGCGGCGGCCGGCCTCCGACCGTCGCAGCCGTTGCGACGACCGCCCGGCAGCGTGCCGGTGGCCCCTCGCAGGAATCAGGCTGGACATGTACGTACCGTTGCCCGCCCGCCGCACCGAGGCGCCGTTCTACGCCTATCCGGCCCATCTGGTCGGCGAGATCGAGGGCCTGCCGCGCGCCCCGGGGGTCTATCTCTTCCACGCCCGTGACCAACCGGTGCCGCTGTATATCGGCAAGAGCATCGACATCCGCGGCCGGGTGCTGGCCCACCTGCGCACGCCGCGCGAGGCCCGGCTGCTGCGGCAGGCGGACCGGATCACCCACCTGCGCACGGCCGGCGATCTGGGTGCGCAGCTGTTGGAGGCCAGTTTAATCAAGAAGTTGCAACCTATTCATAACAAGAAACTTCGCTCGGTACGGCAGATGTTCGCCCTGCGCCTGCACCGCGGGCGGGTGTCGGTGGTGGCCGTGCAGGGCAGGGGCTTCGCCGCTCCCGACGACCTCCATGGCCTGTTCGGCAGCCGCGCCGCCGCGACCCAGCGCCTGCTGGAGATCGCCGACGAGAATCGGCTGTGCCAGGCCGTGCTGGGGCTGGAACGGCGGGCGAGGGGGCGGCCCTGTTTCCGCGCGTCCATCGACCGCTGCGCCGGCGCCTGCTGCGGGCGCGAATCCGAAGCCGAGCACGACCTGCGCCTGGCCGCCGCGCTGGCCGACCTGCGCCTGCGGGCGTGGCCGTGGCCCGGTCGGGTGGCGCTGGTGGAGCGGGGGCCCGACATGGTCCAGTACCACGTGCTGCGCGACTGGCATTACCTCGGCAGCGTCGAGCATCCCGGGCAGGCCGCGGCGTTGCCGGACGTGGCCGGTGCGTTTGACGCCGACGGTTACCGGCTGATGCGTGGTCCCCTGCTGGACGAACGCCGGGAAGTGGTGCCGATTTCGTCCTAGCGCCGCCGCACGCTTCGCCGCGGGCCTGCGGCGAAGCGGGTAGCGCCAGGGGGTGCAGCAAAGGAGGCGCGTACGCCCGTCGAGGCCCCGGGCCGGCTTGCGCATCGCAACAAGGCCCGATAGACTTTCGCGCTTTCCAGCCGTGGGGCCATAGCTCAGCTGGGAGAGCGCCTGCATGGCATGCAGGAGGTCGGCGGTTCGATCCCGCCTGGCTCCACCAACGTTTTTCGCAACAAGGCCTGCGGAGAACGAGACGTTCGCGGTACTGCGTCCCCATCGTCTAGAGGCCTAGGACATTACCCTTTCACGGTAGCGACCGGGGTTCGAATCCCCGTGGGGACGCCACTTCTTCAGACGCATGGGCCCGGGAAACCGGGCCCATGTGCTTTTGGGGCGTCGTCGACGGTTGGCTACCATCGGAACCGGACAAATCCCCGGCGAGGTCCGTATGGAACCGGTTGACCTGGACCGAGTGAACTTCCGGCAGCGACGACACTTACCGCCGTCGGTGACCGAACAGGGCACGCCGTTCTGGCGCATCGTCGGTGCCGTGCTGACGGCGCTGCTGCTGTTCGGCGTCATCCAGGCCGTGATTGCATATGCGATGTATCGGCATGCGCTGTCAGAAGCCGAACGGATCTTGTCGACGTTGAAGGGGGTCAGCCGAGATACGTGTAATTTGTATGCATAGAATCCTGAAAATTCTTTAGATTCAAATGGTTGCAATGTTTTCGACTTGTCAGGAACCGACCTAGCCATCCAGCTCAAGATTTCCGTCGATCGGGTCTGGAACCTGGTCGAAATCGACCCAATAGTCGCCAAACCGTTTGAGGTGGGCAGTAGTGTATGGGCTCAGGCAGGCTACCTGCTCGGGTGTGATTTTCCATCCGGCCCGGCGCAGGGTCCGGATGATCCGCGTCTGATGGACTGTATTCCAGAAGATGACGGCGTTGCTGACAAGATGACCGTATTTGATGATCTTTTCCTGCTCGATCGGCTCGTTTTGAGCGATCACCTCGCCTCCGAAGTTCAGGTACTTGGAGAAGCCATTGAAGGACTCTGACTTGTTGGTCGCACCAGTGACGTTGACGCGCAGGGGTTCGTCGCTGATATAGCGTAAGAGGTACAGCGTCCTGATGGCCGAGCCCAGTGCCTTGAAAGCGTGGTAGAGACGATTTTTGCGGCTGTAGGTGCCCAACTTCCTGAGCAGGGTCGAGGGCGCGATACGGCCGTTGCGGATCGAGATGACGACTTGCATCAGATCCTTCCAGTGCCGCTCGATGAGTTCCCAGTCGACCGTCTCACGGAACAAACCATCGATGTGTTCATAACGCGCATGAGGCTCCGGTCGGAAAAAGCGGTAATCCTTCCAGTTGCGAATGCGCGGCATCAGCTGGATGCCCAGCAAGTGAGAAAGTGCGAACACCGGGAGAGATTGCCCTTGCGTGTCGGCATGGATCCGGTCGGGTTGCAGGTCGGACGTGTTTTTCAGCAGTCCATCGAGGATGTACACCGCTTCCCATACGCCACAGGGAATGAAGTGGGTGAACAAGGCCACGTAGGTATCGGAAATGTGGTGGTAGGCGATACCGCCAAAGCCGCCGTAGCGGATGTGATTCGCGGCGAGCAGGTTGTCCTCGTACAACTCGTACTGCGTACCGTCCGCGGCAGCCGTCTTTCCGTCGCCCCAGTAGCGGGGAAGCTGCAACGCGGCATAAGGATTGATGATATCGCGTGAGGCAGCTTCAAGCTTGTTCGCATCGATGTGCCGGCGGTTCACGAAGCTGAGCTGATGGGCGGAGACGGCACCACGCATGTGGCGAGCAGCCTGGGCGGGCCCGAGGTTGCAGCCGTAGGTGAAGGTCGTCACGACATAACGGCTTGGCGGGTCGTCGAGTTTGGGGTCTGATCCCGACATCGGTCCGAAGTGTCGGGTGAAACCGGTCCAGCAGTGGACGTCCCACAGAATGTCGATGATGCTACTCACGGGCATGCGCTCGTGGATCGCAATGGCGAGCGCCTCGGCGCCTGCCGGTATCGGGCGCGCCAGATGGCGCTTGAGATGGGGTTCGCCGGACTCGTCGATGACCAGGGCAGGGTTGTCGGGATACGCCTCATTCGTGGCGATCGCCTGGGCTGCCAGTTGTTCGCGGAGGTCTTCGATGAACGCCGAGGCGTCCGACGGGATCCCCAACTGCTCGCAGTGAATCGCCACCTGAGCTTCGCATTCCTCCCACGGCATCAACGCGGCCCGGTAGTCCGAGAAGGACAAGGCGCCGGCCACGGCGATGTCGCCTGAGCGCAACTCATTCGCCAGCGAGGAAAAAACGCATGCCTGGAAGAAGTCGAACCGTTGCACTGCCATGCCTTGGCCAGTCTTTTCAACAATCAGATCGCGCCATGCCTGGGTCGCGAACGACAAGTCGGCATCCTCTTGCAGATGCTCGCCTCGGCGATGGGCGAGCAGGCGGGCGATGGCATCGATTAGCGCGGGATCTTCGGTCGTCGACACGAATTCCAGCGTCCGCAGCATACGCATGAACAACAACCGGAACCCGGCAAGCGGCTTGAGGATGTAGCGTAGGTACTGGTCGCCGTGAAACTGACACATAGCCAAGCATTCCTGCAGGAGCGGTTCGACGCCGCCGCGTTCTTCCACGAGATGGCGAATGGCCCGACCAGCGTCTTCGTCGCGCGGGTTGAGTTCAAGCAGGCGCATGACGTCGCCCATCGTGGCGACCATCAATTCGCTGCGCTCGCGGAACTGCACGCGGACTGCTTCCAGAGCATCCTTGGCGGCGCGATGAATCTTGGCCATGCGGCGGATGAACATTTCCAGCACTTCATCCCGTGTCGTGGCGCGTGCATGCGCGATCTGACACATCAACAAAGCGTGGCGTTTCAGCGGGGCGATGTCGCGTATCTCGCTGGCGTCCAGCGCCACGGCTTCACCGGCGAAATGGCGGCGCTTGAGTTCGGGGATATCGTCGAGCACCCCTGCGGTCGGGATCAGACCATCCAGGAAGTCGATATGATCCAGCAGCGCTCGAAGATTGGCGGCAGAGTCCTTTCGTGCGCGCCGCTTGATCTTGAATTGGAGACTCTTGCCATCTTGCCCTGCGATCAGCATCGCCTCCAACCGCGCCTTGTCGCTGTCGGAGAGTCGCGAATCGATGCGGGCATGCAGCCCGGCATTGATCGCCGTGCGGATGCGGCGGGCGAGGCGATCCAAAGTCGCGAACGCGGGCAGTTCGATACGTTCGCGCGTGAGCGCTTCGATACCGATATTGATGATGTCGGCCGGATGGTCCTGCACCGCGGCTGCGGTGGCCATAGCCTCGGCGGCAACATGCAGGGCGTTGCCTGTGAAAGCCCGCATCTTGAAGTGCGCCAGGATCGCGCGTCGATAGCGGAATAGCGTCGTGCGATCGACGCTGGCCGGCTGCACGGAGCGGCGGAGCTTGAGACCGGTTCTCAGCTGATTGATGACGTACCCGGGCACCTCGTCCAGGGCTGGCATGTAGCCCAATCGCTGGAATGATTTGAACAGCATGGCAAATGCGAGTCGATGCGGGCCGCTGCGATTGAAACGTTTATTGAATAGGGCGATTTCCTCCTCCGATGGCGTGTACGCGGTCGCAACCTCCCCGGTGAGCGGCTTGCGCCGAAACCGGGGATAAGCCGTCCGATCCAGCGAGGTCATGAGCAACCTCCTGGCGGCGATGGAAAACGAAGTCGTAGACGAATGCGGGGCGCAAGCCCGCATAGAGGCATCATCGCAAGCGGCATAGCGTTTCCTCAGGCAAAAAAAGACCGCTCAAGCCGCAAGCGGCTTGACGTTGTTGCCGAAATGAGGGACGCTGCAGGTGTGAGCTGCCTAAAGGCGTCTCCGGCCCCTGCTCGAACAGGGGCCCTTTCATTTCTGGCGCAGGCGTAACGATCGAAACTACGTCGGTGTGCAATCCTCCAGTCGATATCGGCGTGGCAGAAGCGGGAATGGCAGGCTACCTAGTACGTCAGCGTCCAGCTGATCGCAAAACAATCCCGACGGCCGTCGATCTTGAAAGAGACGGGAGCCTCCAGCCCTAACCGTCTGCATTCCTACGATCACCGTTTGCGGCAGATCATTTCCAGGCTCCGAAAATGAGTTTGTACTTGCATATCAGGGGCTTTCTATAAAGATTCCTAGTCGTTGACGTGGCTAAACTGGCTCATTCCCGAAATGGAACTGCCTTGGAGTATCGGTCTGGCCACAATTGCTCGGGCCTTTCTTGGAGCTTGATGGCAATAGCCTGTTCAATGCGTCGCGAGCGGCGGTAGCCCTGGGACACTGAGGTCACAGTCGTTGCCCTCACATCCAACTCTCGCGCTATCGCTGACAGCGAGCTACCAATCAGCCTCAAGCGCATCTTGATGCGTTCGTGCTGCTGTAGGTCCAAAACCATCGTGATAGCCTGTGTCACAATATAGTGACACAATAGGCACAAATGAGTAGGATCGCAAGCGAGCGTCAGAACCTCGCATTCGGCGAGCGCCTAGCGAAAATTCGGTTGGGGCGGGGCCTGAATCAATCCGATTTCGCCGAGAGCTTGGGCTTGTCGATGCGGGCTTATGCCAACTATGAACGCGGAGATCGCGAAGCCCCGCTTGCGGTGATCCGTGCGCTCAACGAGGTTTATGGCATTGACCCGCTCTGGATGATTGGCGGCTATGAAGAACAGCCGGTGACCGCGAAACTACCGGTCGATGTTGGCCTTCTGGTCGAAATCGCTTACGAACTTGACCGCCGGTTGGCTAGCACCGGTCGCCGCTTAAAACCAGGCATTCGCAAGCGCTTGATCGAAGTCGCGTATATGGCTTGCCAACGTGATGGCGCGGTCGAGCCAGCTCGCCTTGACGAGTTGATCGCCGTCGCTCGGTGACCGAGAATTTGCCAAGGCCTACGTCGTTCGTGCGACGTCTACTGCGATCGAAGGTGCAGCGGGCGGTCGATGTGGTTGTCCAAAGAGCTCTCGAGCGTTCCGAGCCAGAACATGTGGACGAGGACGCATTGGCGGCTTTCGAAGATCCGGTCGCCTTTAAACGAAGGTTCGGCTTTTTGTGGTCGAGAACAGATCGGAGGCGTTTGCTCTTTTATAAGAACGACCACGGACTGAGTGATGGCCAAGTGCGTCGTCTATATGTCACTCGTACATTATTGCCCGCTGTTCAAGGACTGCGAATTCAGGCGTCGCGGTGGGAAGCAGCAGTCGGCTGGGTCCATATCGCCATACTTGTAGTGTTCTTTGGGCCCTTGTTGATCTTGGGACTGCTCGCACATCAATTCCAATTGTCGTCGATGCAATGGATCGGATTGGGCTTAGTGACCACGAGCATCATCGCCATTGGATGGGCCTATTATGCGTTCTACGTCGCGCCCTGGCGTCTTCATGTTCGCATCAAGGAAGAACAGGCTGCGTGTTTGGACGTCAGAGACAACTAATAACTAGTCAGGATTCTTCGCGAAACCGCCCACCATGACCGCCTGATTAGCCATCCTTCGAAAGCTTTCTTGGAGATATGTTTTCAGGTTTCTTCTCATCGCTGCAAGCGTTGTAATCGCTGCTTGACGATCTGGCTGAATTCCGCACCTGGCTCGCGTACGTCTCCAGAAACATGGCGGTATGAAATCGATACTTCCGGGCTTCGCTTGGCAGGGGAATCCCGAGCTGTGTGGCCACGAGTGTCGCGTAGTTGAGTTGAGCCTCGGTCGGTTGCTTCAGGTCCCAGTCGATACTTTCGACCAGCAAGCTCTCAAGGTTTCGTTCGATCTTTCGAACAAATGTATCGCGGACGCGGCGATCCTTGATTCTTTCGTACTGAATGGTCAAAGCCTCTTCTAGCCGATCGGAGACGTAGAGTTCCAGCGACATGTCGACCGCAGGATTTACGAGGTAAAGGGCCATCGCTCTCGCATCAGACTGGTCGGCCGGTACTTGGGCCGATCCTATTCGCGATCCTACATGATTTTCATGTAATCGGTACATGTGCCATAGATTCCGTGGTCGCCCTGTCCTGGTGCGACCATGTCGACAAAGACCATCTATTCCGCCGAGTACCGCCGGCTTGTTCAGTCTCTGCGCGACCTGCGTGAAAGCGCAGAAATAAGCCAATCTGCGCTGTCAGGTACCCTAGGCTGGCCACAACAGCGGCTCTCTGCCATCGAGGCGGGGGCGCGCCGGCTCGATGTCATGGAGTTCCTGCAGTTGGTGGGCGCGTTGGGGTTGACTCCAGAGGCCGGTATCCAGCTGGCCGTGGCTGCCACAGACAAAAAGAGCAGGGTGGCGCGCTCAAGCAAACGGTGAGCGCTATTCCTTGACGTCGTGGTGCGCGCCGGGCGAGTTTCCACCGGAAAATGCGTGAGGGGCGACTACGATTCTCGAGGGGATCGGGCATGCGGCGATCTTCGCCGCGGATTCACTTCCCGCGTGGCAGGTCATTTGCACTAGATTGGTGGGCGAAGGTCGCACGAACCGATCGCTTGAGATCGATCAAGTCATTGAGCCTGGAAGGGGTGGAGGTGCCGTATGCATCATGAATCGCTGATGGCCCTGGTCGAGCAGTACGAGGTCGCGAACAACGCGCTTGATGCACAGCAACGGCGGGTGTGGAACGCCATCGAAGCGGTGGAGCCTGGATTGGCAGAGGAACTTCTACAACTGTTCTCCACGTCGGCCGCCGCGTCACTTTGGCTGTTGAAGGCCTCTGGGGCCAACCAGCCGTGCCCGGCCAAGGCGATTGCTGAGGTGGTGGCGCGGAAGTGCTTGAGCGATTGCTGCGAACACTCCACGGGAGTGCCGCCTAGGTGGGCGAAATCCTAAGGTATTGATTTGGAAAGCCATAAAATTATGGTCCCGACCGTAATTGCACTATAAAAAGCGAATTCCGGACGCGCCTAGACTTCGGTCGCTGAGCGACGGGCCGACAGCAGATGCCGCTTTCTCTGGCGATTAGGGGCCGTTATCGTGGCTAGCAGCCGACAAGTTCGCCTGCGCTGCGTGTTTTTGCGTCCGGCGGCCTCCAGATACCGTTCGAGGCTCATGAGCGGCACCCCGGTTCCGGACATGAAACCTGGGCGCTGCCCGGCCGGCGCAGTGCCCCCAGGATGGTGCACGTTCCGCGCTCGCCGCCGGCGCAGTCGGCAATGACCCGTTCCAGTTCCGACGCCATACGCTGCAACTCTGCGATGCGCCCCTGGATATCGGCCAGATGGGTGCGGGCCATGGCGTCGACGTCGCGGCACGACATGGTGGGGTCGTCGTCCAGGCGCAGCAGGCTGCGGATCTCCTCCAGGCTGAAGCCCAGCTCGCGCCCTCGGCTGATGAAGCGCAGCCGGTCGACATCGGCGGGGGTGTAGGAGCGATAGCCGCTGTGCGTGCGCTTGGGCGGCGACACCAGGCCCGAGCGCTCGTAGTAGCGGATGGTCTCCAGGTGGCAGCCACTGGCGGCGGCCGCTTCGCTGATCTTCACGTGCTTGACTCCGTAGCTACTACAGACTTTATCCTTCGCCGCATTCCGCCGCCACCCTGGCCGGGTGGCATCTGTTCGACGAGGACCCCGATGAGCGATTGCGGCTGCCACCATGAGGCAAAGAACGCACAGGAGCGGCGCGTACTGCGCATCGCCCTGGTGCTCAACGCCGCCATGGCGGTGATCGGCGGCCTTGCCGGCTGGATCGCCCAGTCGACCGGCCTGCTGGCCGACGCCCTGGACATGCTGTCCGACGCCACCGCCTACGCGATCGGCCTGGTGGCCATTGGGCGCACCGCCCGCTTCAAGGCGAACGCGGCCTGGCTCAGTGGCAGCGTGCTGCTCGTGCTCGGTATCGGCGTGCTGGTGGAGGTGGGCCGGCGCGTCGTCTATGGCGCCGAGCCGCTCAGCGGCTGGATGATCGGCACCGCGCTGCTGTCGCTTGCGGTCAACGTCACCGTCCTGCGCCTGCTTGCCCCGCTGAAGGCGGGCGAGGTCCACCTGCGTGCCACCTGGCTGTTCACCCGCGCCGACGTGGTGGCCAACATCGGCGTCATCCTGGCCGGTGTATTGGTACTCTGGCTCGCCACCCCGTACCCGGATTACGTCATCGGCACCCTGATCGGCCTGTACGTGATCAAGGAAGCCATCGAGATCCTCGGCGATGCCCGCCGTGCCCGCGCCGAATCGAAATCGCCCTCTGCATGACCTCGCGCCGTCCCCCGCTGTCCCTCTGTCGCTGGCTGATGCTGGCGGCATTGGCGTTGAGCGTGGTCCTGCAGCCGGTGCTGGGCTCGGTGAGCGAATTGCACGAGCTGTCGCACGGCGCCGCGAGCGTGCACGACATCAGCGAAACCGGAGCGCCCGATGAAGAGGGCAATGCCGCCGGCACGCTGCACGTCATGCACCACTTGGCTCACTGCTGCGGGCATGTGGTGCCTACACCCGCTGCACCGCTGGTGCTGCCCCGGATCAGTCACAGCGAACCCACGAACCTGACGGACTCGCGCCTTGTGCCTAGCGGGCGATGGCTCGCCCCCTTCCGACCTCCGATCTCGGCCTGACGCCCCACCGGCGCTGATGCCGGCTTCTGGCCCTTTCCGATTGGAGTGTTTCCATGTCTGTGCGACTTGCGGCGTTCGCCGCACTGGTCGCCGTGTCCGCCATTGCATGGCCGGCGAACGCGGCTGATCGACTCTCCCTGGACGACGCATTTGCGCGCGTCGCCGAATCCCATCCCGATCTGCGCCTGCTCGGGGCGCGACACAACGTGCTCGCCGCCGAACTGGGCCGCGCAACCCTGCGCCCCCCACTGGTCGCCGGCGCCAGCGTCGAGAACGCTTTCGGCACCGGCGAGGCGAGTGGCCTGAGCGGCGCGGAGCTGACCCTGACCCTGGCGTCGGTGCTGGAGCGTGGCGGCAAGCTCGATGCGCGTCGCACGCTGGCGCAAAGTCGCATCGATGCCCTGGCGGTCGAGCGCGAGGCCCGGCGCCTCGACCTGCTGGCGGAAGTCGCGCGTCGCTACTTGGCGATGGTCGCCGCGCAACGCCAGCGCGAGATCGCCGAGCTCGACATTGCCCAGCGGCAACGTACCGTCGCCGGAGCGCGGCAACGGCTGCAGGCCGGCGCTTCGCCCGAATCGGTCGTGCTGACCGCGCAGGCGGCCCTGGCCCGAGCGGAGTTGGATCGTGCCCGTGCCGAGCAACGCCATGCGGCGGCGCGGCAGCACCTGGCCGCCCTGTGGGGCGAGCGATCACCCACCTTCGACGCGGTGGCTGGCGACCCGACGGTCCTGCCCGAGGTGCCTGCGTTTGCCACCCTGGCGAGCTTGCTGGAACAGACGCCCGAGCTTGCGCAGTTCGTCGGTGAGCGCCGTATCCGTGAGGCGCGCCTGCAACTCGCGCGTGCCGATGCCAAGGCGGATCTGGATTGGGAAGTCGGCATCCGCAGGTTGCAGTCAACAGACGACTTGGCCCTCGTGGGCAGTGTGTCGATGCCGCTGGGCGCGAGTCGCCGCGCGCAGCCGGAGATCCGCGTGGCCGAGGCCGAACTCACCGCGCTGGAGATCGAACGCGAGTCCAAGGGGCTGTCGCTGTATTCGACACTGGCCGAAGCGCACGGGCGCTACCTCACGGCGCAGGTGGAGCTGGATCGGCTGCGCACCGACGTGATGCCCAAGCTCGCCAGGGCCGAAGCGGCGGCCGAGCGCGCCTACCGCGCCGGGGCCATCAGCTACCTGGAATGGGCGCAGTTGCAGTCCGAACGCACCGCCGCGCGCAAACAACAACTCGACGCCGCGTTTGAAGCCCAGCGCGCCCTTATCGAAATCCAACGCCTGACCGGAGCGCCTTTCGTGGCGGCACCGACACGGGCGACGCAAGGAGACACCCCATGAAGTGGATGCACCGGATCAGCGCGCTGACGCTGGCTGTCCTGTTGGGCGCTTGTGGCGGCGCCAAGCCCGCGGGTGAGCCCGGCCATGAAGACGAATCGCAGGCCGAAGCGGGCGGCCACGAAGAGGAAGGTCACGAAGAGGCGATGGATCGCACCACCATCGCCGCGAAGGTGGCGCAGGACGCCGGCATTCGCGTTGCACCGGCTGCCGCCGGGGTGATCGCCGACGAGCACGAAGTCCAGGGATTGCTCACGCCCGTCGAAGGCCGCGTCGCCAAGGTCATGGCGCGCTTTCCCGGCCCGATCCGTACGCTGCGCGCCAACGTGGGCGACCGCGTGCGGGCCGGGCAGCCGCTGGCCACGATCGAGAGCAACCTGAGCCTCACCACCTACACCGTGCCTGCGCCGATTTCCGGCGTGGTCCTCGCGCGCAACGCGTCGATCGGCACGGTCGCCGGCGAGGGCGCGGCGCTGTACGAGATCGCGGACCTGTCGGAGCTGTGGGTGGACCTGCACATCTTCGGCGCGGACGCACAGCACATCACCGCCGGCGTACCGGTGTTGGTTACCCGCATGAGCGATGGCGTCACCGCCGAAACCACGCTCGAACGCGTGCTGCCGGGAACCGCCACCGCGAGCCAGAGCACCGTGGCGCGTGCCACGATCCGCAACCTCGACGGCCTGTGGCGGCCGGGTTCCGCGGTAAAGGCGCGGGTGACGGTCGATCACCAGCCCGTTAACCTCGTGGTCCCGCTCGGCGCGCTGCAGACCGCCGGCGAGGACGATGTGGTGTACGTGCGCCGGGGCGACACCTACGTCACGCGCCCGGTGCGGGGCGGGCGCCGCGACGCACAGCGCGTCGAGATCGTGTCCGGCCTGAAGGCCGGCGAGCAGGTCGTGGTCGAGCAGAGCTTCCTCGTCAAGGCGGACATCGAGAAATCGACCGCCGAGCACGAGCACTGAGGTCGCCGCCATGCTCGAAAAAATCATCCGATTCGCCATCGCGCATCGGTGGCTGATGTTGCTGCTCACGCTCGCCCTGGTCGGGCTGGGCGTGTGGAGCTTCACGAAGCTGCCGATCGATGCCACGCCGGACATCACCAATGTCCAGGTGCAGATCAATACCGAGACGCCGGGCTACTCGCCGCTGGAGGCCGAGCAGCGCGTCACTTTCCCCATCGAGACGGCGCTGGCCGGCCTGCCGCGCCTGGACTACACCCGATCGCTGTCCCGCTATGGCCTGTCGCAGGTGACCGTCATCTTCGAGGACGGCACCGACATCTACTTCGCCCGCCAACAGGTATCCGAACGCCTGCAGCAGGTGAAGTCGCAGCTGCCGGAAGGATTGGACCCGGACATGGGGCCCATCGCCACCGGCATGGGCGAGATCTTCATGTACACCGTCGACGCCGATCCGACGGCGCGCAAGCGGGACGGCACACCGTATACGGCCACCGACCTGCGCACCCTGCAGGATTGGGTGGTGCGTCCGCAGATGCGCAATACGCCGGGCGTTACCGAGGTCAACACCATCGGTGGCTTCGAACGGCAGATCCACATCACGCCGGATCCGGCCAAACTGGTGGCGCTGGGCTTCACCCTGCATGACGTGGTCACGGCGATCGCGGCCAACAACCAGAACGTCGGCGCCGGCTACATCGAGCGCAACGGCCAGCAGTTCCTCGTTCGCGTACCGGGCCAGGTTGCCGATCTCGATGCCATCCGTGAGATCGTGCTGGACCGGCGCGAAGGCGTGCCGATCCGGGTACGCGACGTGGCGCTCGTGGGCGAAGGACCGGAACTGCGTACGGGTGCCGCGACACAGAACGGCCGCGAGGTGGTCATCGGCACCGTTGTGATGCTGGTGGGCGCCAACAGCCGGGAGGTATCGCAGGCCTCCGCGGCGAAGCTCGAAACGGCAAACGCGAGCCTGCCTGAGGGCGTCACGGCCCGTCCAGTCTACGACCGCACCGCACTGGTCGACCGCACGATCCACACCGTCGCCAAGAACCTCATCGAGGGCGCGATCCTCGTCGTCGTCGTGCTGTTCCTGCTGCTGGGGAACGTCCGCGCTTCATTGGTCACGGCGGCGGTGATTCCGCTGGCGATGCTGTTCACCGTTATCGGCATGGTGCGCGGCGGCGTGTCGGGCAACCTGATGAGCCTGGGCGCGCTCGATTTCGGACTCATCGTCGACGGCGCCGTGATCATCATCGAGAACTGCCTGCGCCGCTTCGGCGAGGCGCAGCACGCCCTCGGCCGCACCATGACGCGGGAGGAACGCTTCGACCTGACCGCGGTCGCGACGGCCGAAGTCATCCGTCCCAGCCTGTTCGGCGTCGGCATCATCACCGCCGTGTACCTGCCCATCTTTGCGCTGAGCGGCATCGAAGGAAAGATGTTCCACCCGATGGCGATCACCGTGGTGCTTGCGCTGACCGGTGCGATGCTGCTCTCGCTCACCTTCGTGCCGGCGGCCGTCGCCACCTTCCTGGGCGGCCGCGTCGAGGAGAAGGAAAACCGTCTGATGGCATGGACCAAACGCCGCTATGCACCGATGCTGGCCTGGTCGTTGAAGCGTCGGGGCTGGGTGCTAACTGGCGCTGCCGCCTTGGTAGTGCTGTGCAGCTTGCTTGCTACCCGTCTGGGCACCGAGTTCATTCCGAACCTGGACGAAGGCGACATCACGGTGCAGGCGCTGCGCATTCCCGGCACCAGCCTGACCCAGTCGATAGCCATGCAGGAAACACTGGAGAAGACGCTGGCAGGCTTCCCGGAAGTGGAACGCGTGTTCGCCAAGATCGGCACTGCCGAAGTGGCCAGCGACCCCATGCCGCCGTCGATTTCAGACACCTTCGTGATGCTCAAGCCGCGTGAGGACTGGCCCGACCCACGCAAGCCGAAGGACGAGTTGCTGGAGGAGATGGAAGCGGCGATCACCAGGCTGCCCGGCAACAACTACGAGCTGACCCAGCCCATCCAGATGCGCACCAACGAGCTGATTTCCGGCGTGCGTGCGGACGTGGCGGTCAAGATCTATGGCGACGACCTCGACCAGCTGGTCCGCACGGCGGCGCAGGTGCAGCGAGTGATGGCGGCCGTGCCCGGTGCGGCCGACGTCAAGACCGAACAAGTCGCCGGCTTGCCGCTGCTGACCGTGGTGCCGGATCGCCAGGCGCTCGTGCGTTACGGGCTCAACCCAGGCGACGTGCAGGACACGGTGGCCACGGCCGTAGGCGGCGAGGTGGCCGGCCAGTTGTTCGACGGCGATCGGCGCTTCGATCTGGTCGTACGCCTGCCCGAAGGTGTGCGCCAGGACCCGGCCGCACTCGCCGATCTGCCGATCCCGCTGGGCAGCAACGGCGAGGCCGACGAATCGAGCCGGCCGGCAAGCTGGGTGGGCGGTGCGCCACGCACGGTGCCGTTGCGGGAAGTGGCGCGCATCGAGTCCACGCTTGGCCCCAACCAGATCAACCGCGAGAACGGCAAGCGCCGCGTGGTCGTCACGGCCAATGTGCGCGACCGCGACCTCGGCGGCTTCGTCAACGAACTGCAATCGGCGATCGAAGCGAAGGTCCGGGTACCCACTGGCTACTGGATCGAATACGGCGGCACGTTCGAGCAACTGATCTCCGCGAGCCGGCGCCTGGCGATCGTGGTCCCGGTGACGCTGGTGATCATCTTCGGCCTGTTGTTCATGGCCTTCGGTTCGGCGAAGGATGCGGCCATCGTGTTCAGTGGCGTGCCGCTGGCGTTGACCGGCGGCGTAATCGCACTGGCATTGCGCGGCATTCCGCTGTCGATCTCCGCTGGCGTCGGCTTCATCGCGTTGTCGGGCGTTGCCGTGCTGAACGGCCTGGTGATGATCGCGTTCATCCGAAAGCTCCGTGAGCAAGGCGATTTTCTCGACAATGCGATCGTGGATGGGGCGCTGGGTCGCTTGCGCCCGGTGCTGATGACGGCGCTGGTGGCCTCGCTCGGTTTCCTGCCGATGGCGCTCAACGTAGGCGCAGGTTCGGAAGTGCAGCGCCCGCTGGCGACGGTCGTGATCGGCGGCATCGTGTCCTCGACATTGCTGACGCTGCTCGTGCTGCCGGCGTTGTATCGCTGGCTGCATCGGCAGGCGGAGGGTTCACCGCGGGCTGCGAACGCTTGATCGAAACTTCATGCAGGCTGCGGCCACTTAGGAGCACAAGACATGGGTGCAGGACACGATCACGGGCTGGGCGAAGTCCAGCATGAGGAACCGTTGTGGTGGGCCTTCGGACTCACCGCCGCCTTCCTGGTCGCCGAGGTGGTGGGTGGCCTCGTCACCAACAGCTTGGCGCTGCTGTCCGACGCGGCTCACATGGCCACCGAGGGTTCACCCCCGTTTTTACGGACACTTACGAGAAGGCCGATCGAGGCCATGAGGAGTGTTCATGTCGAAGCGAAGGAAGTTCAGTGCAGAGTTCAAGCGTGGCGCGCTTGAGCAGGCGAGCCAGCCTGGCGTCAGCTGCGCTCAGGTGGCACGGGAGCTGGGGATCCGGGACACGCTGCTGACCCGCTGGAAGCGAGAGGCCCAGAGCCAAGGCAAGGTGGCCTTCGGCGGCACCGGCACGCCCCGGGATGAGGAACTCGCCCGCCTGAAGCGCGAGCTGGCCCGGGTGAAGAAGGAGCGGGATTTTTTAAGAGAAGCGGCGACGTTCTTTGCCAAGGGATCGTCCTGAGGTATCAGGCGATCGAACGTTGCCGCGATGAGTTCCCGGTTCGGCTGATGTGCCGCTGCCTGCGGGTCTCGGCCAGTGGTTACTACGACTGGAGCAAGCGCCTGCCAAGCACCCGCCAGCTCGACAACGAGCGCTTGCTCGACCGCATCCGTGAGCTGCATGAAGACAGCCGGGGCACGCTGGGCGCCGGTCGGATGCAGGAAGATCTGGCCGATGCCGGCGAACCCGTCAGCCTGAACCGGGTGGCGCGCCTGATGGCTGAAGATGGCCTGCAGGGCTGGCCGCGGCCGAAGCGGCGTGGGCAGCGTGGCCGGCCCGCGCTGACGCCGCCGGGCGTGCGCAACCTGCTCGAACGGGACTTCACTGCGCTGGAGCCGGAGACCAAGTGGGTCACCGACATCACCGAACTCAAGACCGGCAGGGCAAGCTGTGCCTGTGCATCGTGCTGGACCTGTTCGACCAGCGCGTGGTGGGCTGGTCGATGCACCATCGGCAGGATCGGCAGATGGTGATCCGGGCCGTGCAGATGGCGGTCTGGCAGCGTCAGGGCAGCGACCCGGTGATCCTGCATTCCGATCGCGGCAGCCAGTTCCGGAGCGGCGACTACCAGCGTTACCTGGCGGCCAACGAACTGGTGTGCTCGATGAGCGCGGTGGGCCATTGCGGTGACAACGCGGCGTGCGAAGGCTTCTTCGGCCTGCTCAAGCGCGAGCGGGTCCACCGCATGACGTATCCGACACCCGATGCCGCCAGGGCTGATGTGTTCGAATACATCGAGCGGTTCCACAACCCGAGGATGCGGCGCAGGGTGGCCAGGAAAGACCGGAAGCTGTCAGCTCTTTTACAACCGTCCGTGATTTCGGGGTAGAACCCCGCGGTACGGATGGTGCTGGAGCATCAGGGCGAGCACGGATCGCAGTGGGCGGCGATTGTCTCGATCGCAGGCAAGGTAGGGTGCACGCCCGAGTCGCTGCGTCGCTGGGTCCGTCAGGCCGAGCGTGACCGCGGCTTGCGCAGCGGGCCGACTACCGACGAGCAGGCGCGGATAAAGGCGTTGGAGCGGGAAGTACGCGAGCTGCGCCAGGCCAACGAGATCCTGCGCAAGGCGTCAGCGTATTTTGCCCAGGCGGAGCTCGACCGCCGGTTCAAGCCATGAGAGGGTCGGCAGGGATTCGTGTAAAAACGGGCCGAAAGTGAGCTAACTGCCTGTCGCAGCTGGCTTTCTTGGCCGCTCCAGAAAATCGAGGGTTGGGCAGCACTCTCCCGCCGGCACTTGGGCGCACCGCGCTATCTTCTGTTCGAGATCCCTCTCCAGCTGTCGCAGCTCGCGGATTCGTAGACGGACATCGACGAGCTTTCGCTCGGTCAGCTGACGGGTCTGCTCGCAAGAACGTTCGCCTGTGATCTCTAGCAGGCCAGCGATCTCGTCGAGGCTGAATCCCATCATCTGAGCGCGCCGGATGAACTGAAGCCGATTGACATCGTTTTCGTCGTAACGACGCACGCCTCCTATGGGTCGCTCGGGTTGACGCAGCAGCCTACGTCGCTGGTAGTAGCGCACGGTTTCGACGTGCACATCGGCCGCCGCCGCCAGCCGGCTGATCGTAAACGTGTTCGGACGCACGGCTTGACTCCGTACCTAGGTACAGAGGCTAGTATGCTCTGATGCAAACAACCCCGGCCAAATCGTCTGTTCCAGCCATCGTTGGCGCGAGCATCGCCGCCATTGGCGCATCGGTCTGCTGCGTCGTGCCGCTGGTGCTGGTCCTGCTGGGCATCAGTGGCGCCTGGATCGGCACCCTGACAGCTCTCGATCCCTTGAGGCCCTGGTTCAGCGCCGCCGCCGTACTGTCCTTGGCCGTGGCGTTTTGGATGCTGTATCGACCGGCGGCACGGTGCGGTGTGGATGGCAGTTGCATCGCCCCGGACGCTCTGCGACGCAGGCGACGTTGGCTCTGGTTGGCGACAGCCCTCATCGTCCTGTTGCTGCTGTTTCCCTATTACATCGTCTGGATTCTGTAGGAGGCGCGATGCACAAGTGGATACTGGCCCTGGTGGCTGCTCTGTCGGTCGGTGCCGCTCTTGCGACGCCCGCAACCGTAGTGATGCTCGATGCTGAGAACATGACCTGTCCCGCCTGCGGCATCACCATCAGGAAGGCGCTGGAGAAGGTGCCGGGCGTGGCCGATGTGAAGGTGGACACCCGGGCTGAAACAGTCACGGTGACGTTCGAATCGAGCCAGACGGATGCAGCCGGAATCGCGCGTGCAGTCACGGAAGCAGGCTTCCCGGCCAAGGTGCGGACTGGCGGTGAGTGACGTCAAGCTGGAAAGCATCTTGACCTGCCCGGAGTGCGGCCATCGGGCGACCGAGACAATGCCCATCACAGCGTGTCAATTCTTCTATGAGTGCACGGGCTGTGGAGCGGTTTTGCGTCCGCATCAAGGCGACTGCTGTGTGTTCTGCTCGTTCGGAACAGTGCCATGTCCACCGATCCAACAGAACAATCCCTGTTGTGGTTGAACCGCGGACTCCGATAATAGTTGGACAGACAGGCTGCGAGATCGACTGTGCCACCCTGGAAAGCGCGCCGCTCAACCAGCGGTGTGCATGCGAAGTGGTCGACATCCTCCGTCTGCACGAGTCGATCCGGGGTGCCTTTCCGGAGTTCACGACTGATCCCGCCGTACACGCGCACTTATTTTCACCCTATGCCTTGTTCGTTGATCGGCCCGCGTTGGAGGCCATGGGACGAGTCGCGGCGGCGGTCTTCGACGTCGCAGGAAACCCGGGATATAGCCAACGGGTCCTGCAATGGGCCCCTGACATTGCAACCCATGATCCGGGTTCGGCGGGGGGCGTCCTGGGTCTGGACTTTCACCTGACGGTCTATGGGCCGCGGCTGATCGAGGTCAACACCAATCCAGGCGGTCTGCTCCTCAATGCCTTGTTGCTCGATGCCGTGCGGTCTTGCGCGCCGCCAGCATGGGCCACCTGGACCAACGCGGCCCAAGCGCGTGATGCGGCCGTCACGGCCTGGATGGAGGATGCTCGGCAGCAATCCGGGCGCACGCCGTCGCGCCTGGCCATCGTGGACAGCACTCCGCGAGCGCAGTTCCTTTACCCCGAGTTTGAGCTGTACGCGAACGCGTTTCGGGACCATGGCGTGGACTGCGTGATCAGCGCTCCCGAGGATTTGTCGTTTGGTTCGGACGGGCTTGAGGATGCCCACGGTCGAATCGACACTGTCTACAACCGGTTGACCGATTTCGCGCTCGAGGATGCCTCGCATGCAGACATTCGTGAGGCTTACCTGGCAGGGGACGTCGCGCTGATGCCGCATCCCCGAGCACACGCGCTGTTTGCCGACAAGCGCAACCTTGCGGTGCTCGGGGACCCGGCTCTGCTCGGCGGGTTCGGGGTCGATGCGGGTTCGACGGCACTGCTGGGCCAGGTGATCCCGCCCACGGTCGAACTCGTGCCCGCGAACCGGGATGCGTTGTGGGCAGTGCGCAACGGATATTTCTTCAAGCCTGCAGCAGGGTTTGGCAGCCGTGGGAGTTATCGGGGCGACAAGTTGACCCGGCGGACTTGGGCGTCTATGGCGTCGGCGACCTACATCGCACAGGCCTTCGCGCCACCGAGCATGCGGATCGTGCATGGGGGCCAGTCCCTCAAGGCGGATGTGCGCTGCTTCGCGTCCGAGGCGGGTGTCCTGTTGTTCGCGGCCAGGCTGTACCAGGGCCAGACCACGAACATGCGCACCCCCGGTGGTGGATTCGCAGCGGTGCTCACGTCGTCACGGATCGAGGAGTGATTCCCCACCGGAGCCGACCCTTGGGGCGTGTCGTGGCTACAGCCAGGCGAGTGCCGATTCAGCCAGTTCGCGCTCCTCATCGATCGCGACGTTCCATATGCTCGGCCCGCCCCCGCGGTCGATCCGCGTGGCTCCAGCATCGTTGACGTCAGGTGCCAGCGCCAGGCCGAGCCAGGCCAGTCGCGCGACGATGCGAGCCCGCAAAACCGGCGCGCGATGGCCGATGCCGCCGGAAAAGACGACATGGTCGAGACCGCCAATTGCCGTGGCCATGGCCGCGATGGACTGCGCAATCCGGACTGCAAAGAGCTCCACGGCAAGCTGGGCCTGCGGGCCGGGATCCGTCAGCAACACGCGCATGTCGCCATGGCCGGCGATTCCGGCAAGGCCTGCACTGCGGTACAGGCCGTTTTCAAGCGCCTGCGCATCCAGGCGTTCATGCCTCAGCAGATACAGCAACGCGCCGGGATCGAGATCTCCGGAGCGGGTAGGGCTCGGGATTCCACCCAGCGGAGTGAGCGCCATGGTGGTGTCGCGGCTGCGGCCGCCCTCGACGGCGCAGACGCTGCAGCCACCCCCCAGATGCGCGAAGACAGCGCGGCCCTTCAGGATTCCAGCGTCGTGGCTGGCCACTATGCGGAGCGCGGAGGCAAAGGCGAGTCCATGGAAACCGTAGCGGCGGATGCCCAGCGCATCCCATGCTTCAGGGACAGGCAAGCGCCGGCTCCAGGGCGCGAGCGACGCGTGGAAGTCGGTGTCGAAGGCCACGCCTTGGCGCGCGTGCGGCCAACGCATGCGCGCGGCACGCGCGAAAGCGAGGGCTACCGGCTGGTGCAAGGGTGCGAACGGCACCAATGCATCCAGTTTCGCGAGCACGGTTTCGTCGAGCTCGCGGGCGTCGTGCAGGTCACCGCCATGTACGATTCGGTGCACCACCACGTCGGGGCTGGGCCACGGCTCCGACAATGCCTCGAGCAGGGTGGCAAGGCGCTCCTGCGCATCCACGCCGACTGGAATTTCGGCCCGGGAGCGCTCGAGCAGACGAGACTGCGCGCCGTGTCCCTCAGTGTTGAACAGATAGGACGCGCCCTTGAGGGTGGACGAGCCAACGTTGAGTGCAAGAAGCCGGCGCGTGGTCACAGGTGTCCCCGAATCATGTTCATGGGGACCGCACCGCCCGGCGCAACAACTGCGCATTGATTGCCACAACGACGGTGCTCAGCGACATGAGCACTGCCCCAAGCGCAGGTTGCAGCAGGATCCCCCATGCGGCGAGAACGCCAGCGGCGAGAGGGATGGCGACGATGTTGTAGCCGGCGGCCCACCACAGGTTCTGGATCATCTTGCGATAGGTGGCCTTGCTCAATTCGATGATCGCTGGCACGTCGCGCGGGTCGCTGCGGACGAGTACGACGTCGCCGGCCTCGACCGCGACGTCCGTCCCTGTGCCGATGGCGATGCCGACGTCGGACGTGAGCAGCGCCGGAGCGTCATTGACACCGTCACCCACCATCGCGACGCGCTTGCCCT